>Ga0335073_10010439_pt1 | contig 13054 bp, 14 predicted proteins | sample Lox_Sample_22_FD_207093 | JGI IMG/M metagenome (GOLD analysis project Ga0335073, IMG submission 207093) | Soil microbial communities from Loxahatchee National Wildlife Refuge, Florida, United States - Lox_Sample_2.2 | ecosystem: Environmental > Terrestrial > Soil > Wetlands | place: USA...
ATCTTCCTTGATCTTTTTACTAACTGCAAATGGCAATGTTCATATCTGCCTCGATACTGAAGGAGTTGAGGCTCAGTGGCTGCCATCCAGTAGCAATACATCCACTTCGAGTCCAGTGCCTGTTATGCCAGATCATGAGACACACTCATTGCTCACTCTCGAGACTGTCGAACTCTACCCGGGTGGCAAGTACTCCAGCAATACCGTTCCATCCTTCACACCGGATATCATCTCTTCTCACTCCGTCTTCATCACTCACGGCACTGGCGTCTCCTATCTTTCTCTAACACGCTGGTCTGAACGGCTCCAACAAGAACTAGAGCAATCTGCCGAAGAAGGCTCAGCTCTACGCTACACCATCCTACTTTCAAGCCCGAAACCGCTCCTGGAGCACCTAATCCAGTTTCCAGACACGACATTGCACCAACCGCGTCCTCTAATCGCAGCCGCAGCTGTGCTACAAGACTCCGACGTGGGCTACCTCCTGCTCACAACCGCCAGCCACCAGCCGTTCGCGGCAACGCTGGACCTCGCCCAGCGCGCGCCCTCCGCAGGGCCCACCATCAAGCCCGATCCGGACGCCACGCCACCCCCGCTCCCGCCCCTCTCCGCACCAGAGCTTTCGCTCTCCGCCCCCCGCGACCCCTACCAGCCCGCCGCAATCTTCTTCGACGCCGCGCTCCCGCGCAGCCTAACCTCACTCCTGGAACGCACGCCCGCCCACGAGCGCCCACTGCACGCCGCGCGCCTGCGCCTGTCGGAAGCGAGCCTGGCGCTGCTGGTGGGCGCGCACCGCGCGGCGGCGGCTGCCAGCGGCGCCGTCGCCGACGCGGCGTCCGACCTGTTCCGCCGCGCGGATGCCGCGACGCGCGAGCTGCGGCTGCAGGTCCGCCTCGTCGATGCCGCCGCCGCGAAGGTCGATGCGCTCGCCGGCGACTATGATGGCGAGGGCGAGGGCGTGCCTGGCGCGCGGCGCGTGGCGGAGCGGTTGCGCCGCGCGAGGGAGAGGCAGGGTGCGGTTGCGGGGCGCGTGAGGAGGTTGGCCGGGGGGAGGAGCGTTGGTGGGCGGGTGGTGGGCGAGAAGGAGGCTGCGTTTGGGGAGGAGGTGAGGAGGGTTGCGGAGAGGGTGGGTGAGGGTCTGGAGCGTGGTGAGGAGGGCGAGGAGAAGGCGGCGCTGGTGCAGAGGCTGGACCAGGTCAAGCGGTTGCGGGATGAGCTTGTGCGGCAGGTGGAGCTTGTGGGGAAGGGTGGTGCTCGTGAGACCGATGAGAGGACTGTCAAGGTCGGTTCGGAGTTCAGAAGGGCCAAGGAGAAACAGGTTATGGATTTGCTGGAGCGCGAGGAAGCGCTTTTGGAGGCCGTCACGGATCGTGTGAATCGGCTGAGCATGCAATGATTCCCGTACGGAAAGTCATCGTGTAGGATAGGATTTTACGATCTTGGAGGATGCATTCCGCATGGACATTTGTATTAGATGCATAGCGCGAGGCGTTCGAAAAGCTCCTCCAACAATGATGTTGGATCAACCATGCGGCCTCGAGAATTTGGCAGGCTTTCGACCTTTAAAGCCACCTTATACTCAGTATCCACACGCAGCGTCACCACCCATCTTTCATCACAGCACCACTACGTACACAAAATTCATAGTAATGTCATATTGCCAGCCTCCGGCACGCATCCCAAACGAGCTAGCAAGCGCACCGACCCTGACGATCAACCGCCAAGCTCACGCGGCCTGCGCGTCGAACAAAAAACAAAAAAAATAAAAAAACCGTTTCATGGGCGGCCGGAAGGCTTGGCAGGCGAGATTGCGGCGGCGTCGGGTCGACGCCGCGGCGAAACGGCGGGTGCTGGGGCCTCCGCCTGCGTTTCATCCCTGAGCCGCGATGGAGCTCTGTGCGGTGCCGCGGCTTGCTGCTGCTGCTGGTGGAGAGGGCTGGAGAGCAAGGCTGGAGGAGAATGCAATGCACGGCTGGCTTCGCGGACACGGTGCCGCTGTGCTACGCTGCCGCTGTGAGGTGGGAAGCTGCTGAGAAATGAAGGCACGTGCGGATTCACGGACACAATAAATAACTTTGGGATATGCACGTTGCGGAATTCGTCCTTTGGTTATGCTTGCTAGGAGTATGTACAACTGTTGACTCCAACTGGTCTAACCTGAATCATCGAGCAAACCGCCGTTCCAGAAACCATCGCTTGTATATGCCATTGAGCACTATAACCTGATGAAAAACAAAATTCACAAAGCGCCTTGTACCTCGGAAAGTGTAGGTCAGCCGTTCAGCACTTGAACTTGGTGGACCTGAGGAACAATGATTGCCAGATGCTAAGTAGTTGTAGAGGCTGGTTGGTGCGCGCTTGGCGCCGAATTGATATGCGAGTAGATACCACGGAACTTAGCCGTTGGTGAAAAGAATCAAATATCGCTGTGGTAGAGCAAATGGTCTATAGTGATGGTCGTTGTAGGTGCTTTTTGCCATATGCGGATGGATGGTCGTAAATGCAAACTGTTTCCGTATAGGATGCGCCAAAAAAAAACAACAATTTGTCGCGGAGATCGAAATGTCTATGGTATATTGGTTGTATGAGGTAATTCAGTCGAAATTTGCAATAGAGCTCGTGGAGAGGGTTAACTTCCAATATGGCGCTCACTCTCGGGCTTCCATGTGCCTGTGTAGCAAAATGTTAGCGGGACGTGCACTACAAGGTACCACTGAAAGGTATGGGAATGTAATACGTACCCTCGAAATTGTGTTTCACAAAGGCCATTGGATCGTCTTCCTCGCCAGCACCCATCTGTCGCACACCAGGAGAAAAGCTCGTAATGGGAAGGACAACAACGTCGCCAACCTTCTTCGGAGAAGTCATGCCTGTAAAGTGCTCCCATGAGATGTTGCCTTTGCTGGTGCTCATATCGAAGTACTCTGGATCGTTGAAAAAGGAGAAAACGGTGTCAGTCCAAAGAGCGGGTCCGGTAAATTCGATGATATTTTTGGTGTCCTTGGTCAGGCGTCCATCAGCCTTACGTCGCAACGTCTCTTCGGTGATATTGGCAATTACGTCGCGAAGGATGGGATGACCAGGTTTGGCTTGAATTGTCCATTGGCAGAACTGGATACGGCGGGAATACCACTCAGCCCAGTCTTCCCGGTCGGGATCTGCTTCGACTCCGATAACCATGCCATATGAGGCGCGGTCAACTTCAGCGGGAACCCATTCAGTTGCAGACTTGAGAGCTGCAGTGTCAATATCGGAGTAAATGCCTCCTCTTGCAAAGAGAATCAAGTAACGGAAGAAGTCTGCCTTGAGGACCGGTAGTGGAAGGACGTTGTACGCTTCAACGACCTCCGGAATCGAGGCGTAGAGATGCTTGATCAAGTGCGCAGCAATGGAGTCTGTGATGACTTCGTGAACAAAGGTAGGGTGTAGCAGTGTCCAACTGGCTTCAGGCTCTCGGAAGATCTCCTCGAACCTTCCATCCGCTGGAGTGTGTTTCCACGTCTGCCAGATGTAAGCCGGAAATTTGGCAGTGACTTCGTAAGGATACTGAAGCTCGAGTTGTTGTTTGAGAGGACGGGCACGCATGTCTTCGAGAGAGATTTGCGGTCTCTGCTTTCGTGGCGGAGGAGGAGAGTCCATTGCGGCTGAGGTGGTCTGAGGAACCTCTGGTATGTCTTCCACAATTTCCGGCTCGCTTTCGTGCAATCGAGTGTGCACACCTTTCGGTTTGGGCATGTCATTTGCATTGGTGATGCGTTGCTCCGAAGAATGGAATGTTCGCAGCAGGGCGAGCAGCGAGATGATGGCGAGAGCGATAACGATCGCTCGCCTGAAGGTGAGCATTTTGACGGTGGAGAGTAAAGAGGAGGGCCGTCGTAGACCCGGAGGTGGGAGAGCGGATGTTTAGTAGTGTTGGTGCTGTTGCCGTTCTAGCTGTTGTTGTTGTTTATCGCAGCTGAACCGGGAAATGGCAGGGAGACGGACGTTTGTAGGTGGAGAAGCCACAGTCAGCAGATGTGTGAAGAAACGAAAATGCAGGCAGAGAAGTAGAAGTTGAAAGTGGAATGGGAAGGAAGCAAAAGAGAAAATAACGAAAAGATAGACGGGGAGGCAGTGGTAATTTGAAGGTTACGAGGCGTCCGTGGGTCGAAGGAGGAGATTATTCTGAGGAAGTTTTTACGACAAGTCGAGATTAATGGGACGGGCAATCTTCTTTTTAGGCGGAAGGTGCAACGGCGCCGATAAGCCGTGCGTACACCAACTCACCAACAAAGTGAACGACGACCAGCAGCAAGGGTCTGAGCCATAATTAAAGCTAACAGAGTGTACGACTGCTGCTCCGCCTTTGGCCTCAGTGGAGTCGACCAACAGGCTGGCGTCGCGGCCTTCTGCTACCTTAGCCCGACCGACCAAAGCCTCATCATGCGCGCCAACAATGCTACTTTGGGTACGGTACTCTGCACGCTATGTCCGTGCCGGGCTGAGAGAGCTGGGCTGCGCATTGCGGATGTCCGTAAGGCGAACCACTGGCATTGGAGGACAAATCATCGTACCACACTGAATTCGAGTACAACGCTCTCGTCCGACTGCCGCGCCTTGGCCTGGTCTGACAAGTCATTACACGTTCATTTCGAATATTCAGATGATAAAGATCATCCTCCGAAGCTCTGGCCTCTCTGCTAACCTTTGATCGCCGCTTTGTTGCCGACGAATGCATGGATCCAGCAATTCATGCTTCTAGAAAAGTGCCAACCGCCTTCTTTGGTGAATGCTTCAATAGTGAAGATGCATCCACATGCAGGCATCGGGTTTATGCGACCTTCTTCCGTTTTCTCTAAGCCGGCAAATGCTCGCTGCAAATCACTAGTCAGCGTGAGGGCGCATCCACTAGTCACTTAGCACTCCGCTCGCAATTGCCACCATGCTTTTCCTTGGATATTTTTCAATGTTTCACCGGAATTGAGCGGATGCAATCATACTCTCAATCCTTCCGGGACATTGCTACAAAACCACGCTGACGGATGAAGAGGTCGAAGAAAGGGAGGACAGGGGGGTACGGAGTGGATTGGCCCATTGTTCGTCATCCCACGACGCTAACCTGTTACTCTACCCAGCAAGGGCTGCACGAGCAAAAAGCACATGGCCACAAATTCGCTTTCAAACGCTCTACATCATCGACGACCACGAGATGCCGATGGTCGTCGTAAGCTTCTTCGATGGAAGAAGCCAGCTTTTGTCAATTGCCCTTGCTCTTCCCCGCAAAGTTCGTCGTAGGTGCAGCACACGCAATGGCTAACGAAACGCGTGGTATCTCCATTCCTTCGCCATCAATTTACGGAATGCCCGCTCTGAAACACTGGCTCTAGAAGATTTGGCATAGGGCCGTTGCACCCTGCGACAAAGCACTCCCACCCAACCTCGTAAGCCACCCACCCAATTTTGGCAACGCTTTCATTGACTTTCTAATTTTTCCATTCACAAAACTCTATCTCGAAATCTTGGGATTCCGCCATCTCTTGGCTTTTCCCATGCTTTGCCTCCATCGTACCTATACACATGCTCGCCTCTTTCCTCTGCTAATCGTCACTGAATCTCTACTTACGCGCCCAACCGAAGCCCTACTACCATCCATCTGCAAGCCATGTGTTTGTATCCTTTGCACGCTGACCGTTGCCTTTGTCTCGTTGGCCCAGCCGCCGTATAGCTGACGACGCGGAATTGTGGGTCACTTGGCAAGGTATGCTTGCTCTCAGGTAACTTTCCTTCCTTCTCATCGGCGCATAGAGCAAACATGTTTACTTGTTAGCTAGGTTCATCCCACTGGACTCATTCACCGTGCTCTACTTTGCTTGCAATCGCTGCCACCTTCTAACGTACCATGTTTGGTGGGCCTCTCGCCGCATGGCTTGTTTGAATCACACTCGTCCTATGGTCGATCTGCCTGTGACCGTCTCTGTTTCTGAGCTTTACGGATGATGCTGTGGCTTTACTTTCGTACCTCAGTCAAACTCTGATCACATTCTTTTCCGTGATGTTTCCATGCAATTTGCAGATCGGCTCTCCACTTTTCGACTCCTCCCATCTCGGCGGGTTGCCATCCGATACTCAATTGGTGGATGTTCAAATGCCTGCCGAACATGAGAACATTACCTTTAATGTGGGATTGTCAATTGGCCTCTACAAGCCGTGACAACTTCTTTCTGATCTTCTTCGGTCAATGTACATCTGTTTGATCGGCATCACATTCTCATCACACTCCAAATCGTCGCGAAGCACTCGGCTACGTCGCTACAAATTAGCTCGGAGGTAGATTCAAGAGCATGCTTTCTCATGAATCATAATACAGCAACATATCTGTGCCTGTCGATTCACACTACGATTGACAACATTGTCACTTGCTTAGATGGTGTCGGGCTGGACGGAAGTATTTCGATCCTACTACCCTTATTTCGCACGAATAAGCAGTTAATACCTCTACCCTACCGCTTTGATCATTAATTATATTAAAAAGGGCTTTTAACTTATCTCAATCACTTAGACGTTTAGAACTCTCGCTGTGATCGCTATCGCGAGGTGGTGGTGATCCGCTTGGATTGTCAAAACGAAACCAAAGCGCTTTGACCATTCGCTCTATCTTCATCTTTCTAGGCCTACATACGCGCTTTCTTTAGCTCTCTACCATTTCCCTTTTGCTTTCAATTGATTAAACGGAATTCTGCTGTCAGTCAACGCATATACGCAATCGTCACTCTCCACTTTCTTTCGCATCGTCATTTATGTAGGCGAATACTGCCTCAAGGATGTCGCTATCCATTCCAAAACATGTTCAAATAGCAGAAGGCAAATAAGGTACTTTGAGAAGATGTTGCTTGCTGACCAAATGATGCGATATATTTTCGCTTTGCTGTTGAAGTCGGTCTAGCTTGCCCTCTGGATGCCAAGCAGGTACCGTAACATTTACGGTTCGGACAGCCTTATTGCGGCTTTGCGCCCTGTGGCTGCAGATGATCACCTGCGCCTTACACACCACCCAAACAAAGCAACCACTGAAGGCTCCCGCGACCGTAGAGCTGAAATCAATGATAGGTACCCGATTATTAGCCGTTGCTGGATCATACGATGGCACTTTCCGTCAAAGCAAGACAAAACGAGGGCGTGGAGCTGGGTTGGGTGAGTGCCCCATCTATCCTCTTCTTGGCTGCGAAGCACGATCTCAAACCACGACTAACCATTCGTCGAACATTCAGCCGTCCCAAAACGGCTGGGTATGCCTGGCCGACGAGGCTGACCGTCGTGTCACAAGAGAAAAGGTTTTGAAAGGGTCCATTTCAGCTTGCTGCTCTAAAATCTGAGCTGCCTCCCTCTCTTTTTATCCTCAGCTTTCATCTTTCATTTTTCATCACGATGCTTTCAATATACGCCGTTTTGGCTCTCTCTGCAGCTCATGGTGCTCTTTGCTGGGGAGAACTCGGTCATGGCACGGTGGCATACGTTGCTCAGAAGTACTTGACCTCAGCTTCGGTCGCATACATCAATCAGATCCTGGTGGATGATCAGGGAAATCAAGTTGACTTCTTTGATGCCGCAATCTGGCCAGATGAAGTTCGACGAGCTCGTCCATATACTGAGGATTGGCATTTCATTGGTACGGTACCTTGTTCATGCTTATCGGCGGTAACTCACACGGCTTGGCAGATGCTCAAGATCAACCTCCGCAATCCTGTCAAGTATCATACCCGCAGGACTGCACCAACAGCGCGCACAAAAATGGCTGTATCATAGACGCCGTCAATAACCAAACCTCGCTATTCCTCGATCAATCACAGGATCCAACGACGCGCTTCGAGGCACTCAAGTACATCATCCATTTCATCGGCGACTTACACCAGCCGCTGCACATTGAGAACGCATACCGCGGCGGCAACGAAATCACACCGGTATGTTTCGCGCACGCCTGCTCGCACAACAATCTGCACTCGGTGTGGGACAAGTACATTCCAGACAAGATCACGGGCACCAAGAACGACGCACACCACGACCAGCTGATCGAAGCAGCTCAAAAATGGGCCGAAAAGCTCTACAATGCCAACGCCGCTCAAGATGCTGATCCTCTCGCTTGTGCCAACATCCAGTCGCCCAGCGACTGCACGCTACCGTGGGCCAGCGAGGCCAATACTTACGTCTGCAGCACTGCTATGAAAGAGAGCATCGATTGGTATCAGAACAACGATCTCAGCCTCGACTATTATGATTCCGCAGCACCGGTCGTCGAGTACCTCATTGGGAGGGCTGGAGAGCGACTCGGTGCTTATCTCAATGCGCTGGTTCAGGCCGCGCAAGGTGGCCAATCCGCAGGTGAAGGGGAGAAGGTTGAACTCAGGAAGCAGTAAGTGCTCGAGTGCTTGAATTCATTGGGAAAAGTCGGCTGCACGATTCAAGAAATGCCAAATAGTTGAGCGCTGGGTTAATCGTCTGCGGAATCATTGATCGCAAAGCCCTTGTCCTGCTGGAGTATCGCATCCATTTCGTAAAGAAAATAACAGGTCATTCCCTTCTCTCTCATTGAAGATATTTGTTCTACCACTCTCCTTTGCGCTGAAAAAGGAAATTCTAAAAGCGTAAGTAATCCGAGTTTCCATGTAGTCCTTTCACTGCTACACAGAAAGTGTGCGAACCAATCAGAGCTACGGGCTTCATTTGATGACTGACTTTGATGAGCGTTCCTGGTTCGTCTTACGCCCATCTAATTCGTCTCCTCTATACACTTACTGTTTCATATACCTTATTCTGAGACATTTTCTCGTTCCTCTATTTAGCGTGATGGATAGAATAGTTTGGATAGCTCGTAGGGTTCGGCCATGACTTCTGGTCTGGTAAGGACCATGATCGTCCAAATGAACCCAACGCTTCATAAAGAATCGAAGACATTTCCTACTGCTTGCATTCGCCACTCTGGTTATTTCCTTGACAAAGTTTATCATATCTCTTTGGGATTTCAGTGCGAATTGTCGCCAGCGCCATTGGGAGTACCAAGCAATAGCAAAGAGGTGAATAATATGCATTGCCCGAATCGGCCCCCAATAACAGCGTCACCAAACCATCACTGTAAAGGCAATTTATAACATTGCTGCGGTGTGATTACAATTGAATATTAATTTGCGGACAATAGATGGTCAAGCGAAGCTATGTTGAGCTCGTGACGGTGCTATTGTCCGGGTATCCGTGATAGGCGCGAGTGGCGACATATCTTCTGCATACAACAGCAGACAATGAGAAATCACGGCGGTCTCGGCGGGCAATAGAACGGTGATGCACTGTGAATGTTGTTGGAGTGGCCAATGAATTTTTGGCATGCATTTTCACGGCCAGACTGGGTTGGTGATGGGCTTTTCGAACGCTTGACGGTTTGTCATGTTGTTCAACGGCAAAGCGGCTGCAATGTGTCCCTGGAAGTGGCACAGGAACGGGCACAAGCCGGGCGGTAAAAGAGAGCCACGACTGTGATTTCTCGCGTGGCCGTTTGCATCATTGCGTGGAGTTTGGAGGTGCAAAGACGGTCACATCGCGAAGCAGCCAACGCAGCAACCACACAATACATTTTGCGAGTAAGCGAGTGCTCAGTTTCCTCGCATTAACGGACGCCAACGGTATAACGACTTAACTCGTCTTGGTGTGGTCGGCGCTTACAGCCGACCCGTCGGCCTCTCGCAGTGCATCAGCAGAATCGCCACCAGCAAATCAGCGTGTCGAAGCGCTGATTCTCCCATCCAGCTTCCCATTGCCTCCATCCTGGCACAGCGTGACGCTCCGCTTTCTCACCTCGTTATTCGCCCACCAACACCGGACCTGCCGGGGACAAATGTTTAACGTGCCTCTTCTGGCCCTCTCACACGTATCTTAGCTCGCTGGAGTGGCCCTGGCATCGAGTGCAACAACCCCCGTCCCATGGTGGCGTTCTCTTCCCGACCACTAGCAGCCATGCGTTCCCATCCTACACCGCACCCACATAAGCACCAGCGCTCGCCCGCATGGCTCATCAAACCCATTCAAATCACCACTGACACTTAGGTCGACGGCTTTTCTGCTCTCTTAAAGAAGAACTCTGCTTCGTGAGCCTCTGGAAAGGACTCAATCTGTCGACATCGCAGCTCTCTCGCGCTCGAATTCGCCGCTGAGGGGTACCTACAACTAAGCGCCCGGCTTGATTGCTTTGCCGCTTTGACTCTGTCTGCGAAATCGTCATGTTCGCCGTCTCCATACTGCTCGCGTTCGTCGCGTGCTGGAGTAGAGTTGCCGCACATCTCGTTTTCTCCTATCCAGGATGGAGAGGAGATAATCTGCACTCGAACGGCACAAATCCGGACGGTTCCATTCCAACAGGTTCGCTGGGAATGGAGTGGGATAACGATACGCAAAGCTACAACTTCCCTTGGGGAATGCAGTGGATGTATCCATGTCAGTAGCGCCTTTGGGAGTGCTGTTACAACCTTTGCTAACGAAAATGCAGGCGGAGGTATGGCAACCACCACCAACCGAACATTGTGGCCAATCCACGGCGGCGCTGTCGCTTTCCAGCCTGGCTGGTTCTCAGGACATCAATACGCTTTTATCTACATCAATCTTGGAATTGGTACCGAGCCACAGAATTACTCGCACCCGATGGTACCCGTCTTCCAGATCGTTGGCCCGAGTAATAACATGTATCCGGGAACATGGTGTCTACCGCAGGTCCCGCTACCGGCCAACATTTCCTTCAACATTGGTGACAACGCTACCATCCAGATTGTTGAGGCGGCTGTCCACGGTGCCGCTCTGTACAACGTACGTACTCACCTACAATGCTAGCCTTTTCAACGCTAATGATAACAGTGCGTCGATATCACATTCGCCGATCCCGCCGACGTTGCTCCTGTCAACTCCTCCAACTGCTTTAATTCATCCGGCGGCTCTCAAGGTGGTCCAATGGGCTTCAATTACGTCTACACTGCAACCGGCCAGAGCTCAGGCGCCATGGACCTGCCTGTCAGCAAGATAACTCTATTCTCGCTGGCTGCCGTTGCGGCACTGGCTCTCGCATTATGAACGTAAAATAAGTTGAAGAGTAAGCAGGCACCGCGATATTTGAATGGGATGAGGTGGAGTTGATTTGGAATATCCGTGGCCCAAAATGGTCAGCATCTTTTTTCGGGTCACCACCACCCATACGGGCTTGACTATGTGCCTGGCGCAAACCAAGTCTATCGGGAGTTTCGGTAGCGAAGCGTTGAATTTTACAAAGCGATCGTTCTCACGGGAGCCTCTCAGCTGTACATAATAGCGGCGTTTTGGCATGATCGGTTGGCCCGGTTTCTATTTTGTTAAACTATCCGGGCTTGTAGACCACAGCGGCCTTTTTATTGTCGATCTAGGAGAGCGCTGATTGTATGCATTTAATGATACATGCATCTCAGATGATACATCATCGATGATTGCAGAGGTGATATCAAATCGGAACTTGATCGCCAGAGTAGTAACTGCCCGAGTCTGAAATGCGAGTACAGTGAAAATTTATATATACATACAGCCGCTACCAAACCTACTGAGTGACGCAATATCTATGAACGGGAGCCTTATTTAAGAGCAAAAAAAAAAAACCAAACTAGAAAAGGGTAGTTGGATGGAGTATGTGGGTCTGGCTCGTGATGTCGATAAAGGCATAACCTCCAACCTAGCCCAAATCCTTCACATTAACCAGACAGCAACATTCCAGCGAAAGACAACTTAATTCGAAACGAAGCTTACTTCTCCGTAACCTATCCAAACCGAGGCCTAAGCCATAATTCCACCATGTCACATATTCACACTCCTGTATCCGGAGTGCGGCGGTAACAACGAACATCAACCTCCGCCTCGCATACAACAATTCCATCTCCATACTCTCAACCCACCAAAACACCATCTACACCCACTCAACTTACCTCAAAGGCCTCCCAAAATGGGCGAAGAGCCCTGGACGACTGTAGGCCCACGCAAGCGGCGTACCCGCCGCCGCAGCACCGCACTCGCCGTCGCCATCCCGGCACCCGCATCCGCTCTGCCAACACCCAGTACCTCCGCGCCTGCGCCTTCGCCGTCCGAAATCGAGCGTCTGCTCGCCACGCTCTCCGCGCAGCGCACATCCTTCCGGCGCAGCGCCTTCGGGCGCGCGCTGTGCGCGTCCGCGGCCGCCGAGCTCTCGCGGCGGCGCGCCACCGTGCGCAGCGCCGTGTGCGTGGGCCTGGGCAGCGCCGGCCGCGCCGAGCCTGCGCTGCGCGCCCGCTCGCTCGCGCAGCTGGCGGGGTTTCTGGAGGTCGCGGGGGCGCTGGGCGTGGCGCGCGAAGCGCTCGTCGTGCAGGACCCGGCGTTCACGGCGGTCGACGGCGCGCTGTTTGCGGCGCTGGGGGTGCGCGTGGTGCAGGACCCGCAGGCGCGGGAGTGTGTTGGCGCGGCGGGGTTTTTGTTCGCGCCGTTTTTGGAGGGCGCGGTGCTGCTGCGCTGTGTGCTGCCTGGCGTGGACCCGCTGCTCTATGTGGGCTGCGAGGATCTTGCGGACATGAAGTATCAGCCGTTTGTGGGGTCAGATGTTGAGCTGATGAGGCAGGTTGCGAGGGAGTTCATGGCGAACCGCACGGAGATTAAGATTCGGGAGGAGTTTGAACCCGATAAGTACATCTTCACTGGATTGAGCATGTACTTAAAGTCTATCGAGGATGATGAAGAGACATGAGATGACGCCGATGGCATATTTACCAACGAATACATGCCAGAGGTGACGGATAGCCTCAAGATGGTTGCAATGTTGAAAGAGATGATCTAGTATCCCAGTTTCCAAAACGGGAAAGTCAAGGCCAGAGATCTCCACGGCTAATTATTTCCTCCTATGAGGCACTGAGGAACCGACATATGCAAGTACCACGTCCAAGGGGATGTGGTTGCTGAGCTTACCAATCTTCAAAGAGTTAAGTCCGATCAACAACGATGAAAATCGATCCTCAATGCAAAACGGCCACCAAAATGCAGGGAGGTTGCAACATTC
>Ga0335073_10010440_pt1 | contig 13054 bp, 11 predicted proteins | sample Lox_Sample_22_FD_207093 | JGI IMG/M metagenome (GOLD analysis project Ga0335073, IMG submission 207093) | Soil microbial communities from Loxahatchee National Wildlife Refuge, Florida, United States - Lox_Sample_2.2 | ecosystem: Environmental > Terrestrial > Soil > Wetlands | place: USA...
AAGATCATGCCGGGCAACTCTCGCAAGGGCTGCTGAAAAAACTCAAGGAATCAGAAAATTGCGGCGACCTGATGGCGCTGGTGCCGGATGACGAATTGCGGCAGCGTGCCTTCGAAATCTACCGCCACGTCAGCGACTGGCTGGTGACGGGGATGGAGTCGGAGGTGGAGGAGCGCTACGTCGGGCTGGGCGCGCGGCGCGCGCAGCAGGAGGTGCCGTATAGCCAGCTGCTGTACGCGCTCACCACGGTCAAAGAACATCTCTGGGAGTTTCTGCGGCAGGAAGGACTTTTCGAGCCGCAGGAGCTGCTGGGGGAGTTCGAACTACTGTTCTCACTGGACCGTTTCTTCGACCGGCTGCTGTACTTCGCCGCTGTCGGCTACGAAGGCGCGCGCGCCCGGCAAGTCGTTCATGTGCTGGCGCACCACGCGTGAGAGCACAGCCGGAAGTGCGGTCTCGATTCGCCGCGACGGCCAAAGCAAGTTGTCACGGCCCCGGCGAGCGCTGCCGGCAGATATCGCTTCCCGTACAATATCTATGGGCGCTCGATGGACAGCCAGCTCGAGTTCGAGGCGCTGCGGCGCGAAAGCTCCTCGTGGTGGTACGTGGCCCGTCGCAAGCTTTTGCGCGATGCCGCGGGGCAGATCTTGCGCGACAAGCAGGAAGCGCGCTTCCTCGACTTCGGCGGCAGCGCGGAGCTTGAGTCGGCGGAGGGTGCCGCAATACGCGTCCTGAACGCACACTCTTCTTTGCCGCTCCTCGCTTTCCATCAAATCGCCGGCCGCCGCAACCTGGTCTGCACGGCACCGGAGGAGTTGGCGTTTCTCTCCAACGGCTTCGACGCAGTGCTCGCGGGAGACATCCTGCAGACGGTGCCCGACGATCTTCCGGCGTTGCGCGAGTTGCGCCGCGTGCTGAAAGACGGCGCAATGCTCTGCCTGACCGTCCCCGCCTATCCCTCGCTGTGGGGCGAAAAGGACGAGGCCCGCGGCCATCATCGTCGCTATACTGCGACCGAGCTGCGCCGCAAGCTGAATAATGCCGGCTTCGAAGTCACGCGCGTGTCTTACGTTGTGGCAATAGGATTTTTCCCCGCTTTCGTCGAACGCATCGCCAAGGCAATTTTCTCCAAGACCATCAGCCGCTACCGCCAATCCGAGCATCCCGCAAAATGGGCCAATGCGGCGATGATCCGTCTGCTGGATTGCGAGCGCTTCCTGATCCGCTACATCAATCTTCCGTTTGGCACGCGGGTTGTGTGCTGGGCGCGCAAGCCCGCCCTGGTGGCCGAACGCGTGACCGTGCCCGCCTGGGAGCGCCAGTGGTCGCGGGCCCCGCTGCCGCAGGGGATGTGAGGAAGGGGCAACTAGCACTTAGCATTTAGGAGAGTCTCTGATTAAGGCTGGTTTTGAAAGGGACGGTCTTTAGACCGTCCGTAAATTAGCCCTTTTTCGACTGCGGCTTTAGCCGCTGAGGGACCTAATCAGAGTCTCCTTAGCACTTGGCGCTTAGCACTCGAGGCTCGATCGCTTCGCTCGGGATGACATCCCAGGGAAACGCGTTCAGGGATCAACCGCCGCCGTCCTCACCGCATGAATGAAGTCGGTGTACGCCGGTTCACCCGCCGCTGCCCGCACTTCAGCCGCGATCTGCCCGCGATGATATGTCCCGTGCGTCGCCACGTGCATCAGCATGTCGCCGACAGTGTTGGTAAACGTCTCGCCCTTGGTGTTGCGGTAGCTTGCCTCCCGCCCCAACGCGGCTTCATCCAATCCCGCGAAGAACCTCAGCCAGTCGCCGCGCAGCTCTTCCAACCGGTGCGCGCAATCGTCCGGTGTCCAGCCCGGCCAAACGGCACAGGGCTGCGAGCGACCCTGCAGGCGAGACATCCATACCCATTCGGTGGCGATAATGTGCGCCATGACTTCGCGAGCGCGCGGCGAAGCTTGCGGCGTCGCCTGGAGCGAGCGCAGCGCCTCCCGGTTGGCCCAGTCGTCGTAGCAAAACAGCCGGCGCAAGGATTCCACGGTCATCAAGTCCCCCAGGAAAAGTTGTTACGTATTGGATTAGCTGCTGGTGCGCGGCGGCGAACTTTTTCGTGGCTGCGCTGCCGCGCGATTGCACAACCCACGGCAGTGGCCGGCGCTTCCAGTTAAATGCTAAGTGCCAACCGCCGATTGCTAGAATTATCTTGTGGCCCTGTTCCGCAGCATCGGCACGACGCTAGAGATGATCAAGTGGGAACACTCGGTGCTCACCCTGCCGTTTGGTCTGACCGGCGCGGTGCTGGCGGCGGGCGGCATTCCCAATCTGCACACCTCCATCTGGATCGTGGTCGCACTGGTGGCAGCGCGCTCGGCTGCTATGGCGTTCAACCGGCTGGCGGATGCGACCATCGACGCGGCTAATCCGCGCACCCGGATTCGCGCCTTGCCGGCGGGCAAGCTGAGCAAATCATTCGTGGGCTGGTTCGTCGTGGTCACGTCGGCGATCCTGGTTTTAGCCGCATACGAGCTGAACCCGCTGGCGTTCTATCTTTCGCCGCTCGCGCTCGCCATCGTGTTTTCGTATTCGTTCACCAAACGTTTCACCCGCTGGTCGCATGTGGTGCTGGGCCTGGCCATGGGCATCGCTCCCGCGGCCGCTTGGATCGCGGTGCGCGGCTCGCTCGATCCGCGAATTTTCATCCTGACCGCGGCTGTGGTTTTCTGGGGCGCGGGCTTCGACATCCTCTATAGCTGCCAGGATTACGAGCACGATTGCGCCGCGAACGTGTATTCCGTGCCCAAGGCCTTCGGCATCCGCAACGCCCTTGCAATCGCGCGATTGTTTCATGTGGCCACCGTACTGCTGCTGGTGTGGATGGTGGTCGCCTTCGGGCTGGGGCGGATCGCAATCGCCGGCGTGGTGTTCGTCGCGCTGCTATTGGTTTATGAGCACTCGCTAGTGAAGCACGATGATCTCCGCCGCGTGAACGCCGCCTTCTTCACCATGAACGGCCTGGTGTCGATGGCGTTTCTGTTCTTTATTGCGGCGGATCGGATGCTGGCGCGGTAGGGATGTTGGGGCGAGCATCTTCGGCACAACCCCGCACGTGCAGGCTAACTGAACCTTAATGTTGGATTCGCATCGCCAAATTTTAATTTCGGATATGAATGGTTAGTTAGCCGCTTGTCCCAGAACCGGCCCCGATCCTCAGCCCCCTTCACGTTACGAGCTGCTCTTGACGGCCTCATTCGTCGATTTGGAGAAGACAATTTCCGACACCAAAAGAATCGCGCCGATCACGATGGCGCTGTCGGCGACGTTGAACGCCGGCCAATGATAGCTGCCCACGTAGAAGTCGAGGAAATCGACGACATGTCCGGTGAACATGCGGTCCCACAAGTTGCCCATTGCCCCGCCGAGGATGAGCGACAGGCCGATCGTGGTGATGCTGAACGAATGGCTGTTCTTCCACAGCAGGGCGGAGACGACGATCAGCGCCAGCACGGAGAAGATGACCAGCGCGCCGACCTTCCATTGCGCCGAAGATTCCGCGAAGAGGCCGAAGGCTGCGCCGGCGTTCTCGACGTGAGTCAGGCTAAAGAAGCCAGGAATGACCGATACGCTGACATGCGGGGCGATGCTGCCGGCGACCGCCCATTTGGTGATGCGGTCCAGCAAGAGCACGATCGCCGCGATGAGGAAAAAGTATTTGCGCATTGCTCGCTTCTGTTACCTGTTCCTAGTTTAGACGCTGTCGTCCGGCCGAAAGAAGCAGAGTGATTTAAGCCTTAGTACGCTTTCGCCGTGGCTTCAATCTCCGCCAGCACCGCGCTGCAGCGCTCGCAAACCGTGGGGTAATTCTCGTCTTCGCCCACGTGCGTCGAGTAGTTCCAGCAGCGCTCGCACTTTTGCCCCGGAGCCTTGCTGACCTCGATCGCCAGCCCCGCGTCACCGTTGCTGGCCGGCAGCTTCTCCAGCGCAACGTGGGAAACAATGAACAGGTATCGCAACTGATCGCGATAGCGATCAAGCACCGGGTAGATGCTCTCAGGTGCAGCAAGGCGAACCCGCGCCTCCAGGCTGCTCCCAATGCGCTTCTCGTTGCGCGCGGCTTCCAGCGCTTTGAGCGCCTCGTCGCGAACGGAAAGCAGAGTTTGCCAGTCGCCCTCCATGGCGGCAGCGTCGAAGCCTGCAGGCAGATCGCCGGTCAGCTCTGCAGGAGCAGGGAAGTGCTCAAGATGAACGCTCTCCGGGCGCCCCTGAGTGGCCGGCAGATACTGCCACACTTCGTCGGCGGTGAAGCTCATCACCGGAGCGAGCAGCCGCACCAGCGCCTCGCCCAATCGCCACAACGCCGTCTGCGCCGAGCGCCGCGCCTTTGACTTCGGCGCCGAGGTGTACAGCCGGTCCTTCAGCACGTCGAAGTAGATCGCGCTCAGATCGACGATGCAGAAGTCCTTTAGCCGCTGATACAGACGATGAAAGGTGAAGCTGTCGTAGTGCTCGCGCACATCGCGAGTGACCTCCGCCGCCCGCAGCAGGATGTACTGGTCGAGCGCGTGCATCTCGGCGAAGGGGACCACGTCCGTCGCTGGATCGAAGCCCTCCAGATTGCCGAGGATGTAGCGAAAGGTGTTGCGAATCTTGCGATAGCTCTCGGCGACGCGCTGCATCAGTTGGTCGGAGGCCATTACGTCTTCGCGAAAATCCACGGATGCGACCCAGAGGCGCACGATCTCCGCACCCAGCTTGTCGGCGATCTCGACCGGATCGACGGTGTTGCCCAGCGACTTCGACATGGCGCGGCCCTGCGGATCGAGCGTCCAGCCAACGGTAGCGCAGGTGCGGAAAGGCGCGGCGCCCTTGGTCGCCACGGCGCAGAGTAGGGAAGACTGAAACCATCCGCGATGCTGATCGCCGCCCTCTAGATAGAGATCGGCGGGCCAGGGCAGTCCGGGCTCACGGCCGAGGACGGCGGCGTGGCTCGAACCCGACTCGAACCACACGTCGACGATGTCCATCTCCTTGCGGAACTTAGCCTTGCCGCACTTTGTGCAAGCATAGCCTGAAGGCAAAATCTGCTCGGCGGAGTACTTGTACCAGGCCTTCGCGCCCTCGCGCGCAAAGAGGTCGACGACGATGCGATGCACCGCCGGATCGCTGACGAACTCGCGGCAGCCTTCGCACTGAAACATGGCAATGGGCACGCCCCAGACGCGCTGACGCGAGATGCACCAGTCGGGACGGCCGGCCACCATGTTGGTGATGCGCTCCTCGCCCCACGCCGGGTCCCACTTCACCTTCTTGATTTCGTCCAGCGAGCGCGTGCGCAGCGTGCCGCCGTCGGGCAAGCGTCCTTCCATCGAGATGAACCACTGCTCGGTGGCGCGAAAAATGATGGGATTGTGGCAGCGCCAGCAGTGCGGATACGAATGCTCGATCTTTTCGTAGCCCAGCAGCGCGCCGCGCGTCTTCAGCAGCTCGACGATGGCGCCGTTGGCCTTGAAGACTTGCTGGCCTTCATACTCGGGCAGTCCGTTGCGCAGAATGCCCGCCTCGTCCACGTCGGAGTGGATTAACATGCCGTATCTCACGCCCGTGTTGAAGTCGTCGGCGCCATGCGCCGGAGCGGTGTGTACCGCGCCGGTCCCTGTGTCCATGGTGACGTAATCGCCGAGCACGCCGAGCACCTGGCGATCGAGAAAAGGATGCGCGAAGGTCGCGTACTCCAGCGTCGCACTGGGGAACGACGCAATCTCCTTGGCGTCGCCAAGATGGCACTTTTCGATCGTCTGCTGCGCTAAGGCCTTGGCAACGATGTAGATCCACTCACCGGTATCGAGCGCGACATACTCCGCATCCGGCGAAAAGGTGATGGCCATGGACGCCGGCAGCGTCCAGGGGGTCGTCGTCCAGATGATAGTAGCGATTTTTTTCTTATCAGTAAGATTAGGCGCATCCGTCTTACCAGTAAGATTTTCGTCGATCTTCGCCGGATCGCTGGTCAAGGGATATCGCACCCAGATGCTGGGGCTGGTGTCAATCTCATACTCGACCTCGGCCTCGGCCAGCGCGGTCTTGTCGTGGATGCACCAATACACCGACTTCAGCCCTTTGTAGACCAGTCCCTCTTCGTAGCACTGGTAAAAGGTCGCCAGCACCACGCTTTCGTACTGCGGGTCCATCGTTGAATACGGCTGTTCCCAGCGGCCGAGCACGCCCAGCCGCTTGAACTGCTCGCGCTGCAGATCGAGATACTTTGTCGCGTACTTGCGGCACTCCTCGCGCACGGCCAGGGGGTCAAGTTCGAGCTTCTTGCGCCCCAACTGCTCGTCGACTTTGATCTCGATGGGCAGACCGTGACAGTCCCAGCCGGGAACGTAGGGCGCGTCGAAGCCGCTCATGTTGCGCGACTTAACCACGAAATCCTTCAGCGTCTTGTTCAGCGCCGTGCCCAGATGAATGGGCCCATTGGCATACGGCGGGCCGTCGTGCAATACATAAATTGGCTGCCCTTTGTGTGCCTCGCGGATGCGATGGTAGAGCCGCATCTTCTCCCAGCGCTCGAGCATCTGCGGCTCGTTCTTGGGCAGACTCGCCTTCATGGGAAAGTCGGTCTTGGGCAGATTCAGCGTTGCTTTCAGGTCGAGCGGCAATCGTGGTCTCCGGCTTACAACATGATTAACCCAACGTAAAAAGTTGCGGCATCATCTCGATTATAGGGAGCGGCAAGTTGGGAGTCTATCGCTGGGCGCGTGGCGCTTCGCGCGTGGCGCCGGGAGCCAACGCGCTATCCCTTGTGTCTTCCTGCTGTTCGCAAGGAGCTGGAGGCCAAAGGGCAACAGCTAAGAGCCAAAAGCCAGGAACCGAAAGCGGAAATCCAAGAGCCGCGCTGACCGGCTCGCCTTTACTTTTCGAGAGCGTCTCAGTAATGTCGTCTTACAGCACACAACGATGTGGGTAGCGGTGCATCTAACGACAGAGCGGCGACTCACAATCCGCAGAACGAGTGTGCGACGGTCCGCAACCTCAAAGCAAACTGCCGGTTCCAAAGATGAGCAACTCGGTTGAGCGAATCGCTCATCCATCGTGAGTAGCCCGGGCAGATTGCCGACGCAGACCGAGGGACCAACGAGTATGGCTAATTCGACCCTGATTCCCCCGAAGGAGCTAGAACGGGAGCCGGAACTGCATCTTCTGCCACAAACCACGGCAGAGGACTCCCTATGGACGTCGCTCAGGAGTAATGTCCGCGCTGCGTTGTTCCCGGAGAAGTTACCGCCTCTGCAGTTGACCTCGCGGCCAGTGAAGGTGCGCGACATCTGGGGCGACTACAACTATAAGAAGGAGAGCGCCGGGGTTTCGCTGGTGGTACACGTCGCCATGCTCGGCGGCCTGATTGCGCTGTCGATCATCGGCGCCAGGGCGGTGCAGGAGAAACCCAACCAGACGGTCACGCTGATTGCTCCCGACCTCGCGCCTCCGCCGTTGCCGATGACCAAGCCGACTGCGAAGACCTCGGGCGGCGGTGGTGGCGGTGGCGATCACGACATATTGCAGGCCCCCAAAGGCAAGCTGCCCAAGACGGCGATGGAGCAGATCACGCCGCCGGCCATGGTCATCCGCAACGATCATCCCAAGCTTCCGGTTGAGCCCACGGTGGTGGTGCCGCCGCAGATCAAGCTGGCCTCCAGCATGCCGAACCTGGGCAATCCCATGTCGGCCGTGCCCGCCGGACCTCCGTCGAATGGAACCGGCGGCGGCGGCGGCATTGGTTCGGGTTACGGTGGCGGAGTCGGATCCGGAACTGGTCCCGGCGTTGGGCCGGGACGTGGTGGCGGAATTGGCGGCGGTGTCTTCCGCGTTGGTGGTGGTGTCTCGCCGCCGCGCGCCCTCGACACGCCCGATCCCGATTATTCGGAAGAGGCGCGCAAGGCCAAATATCAGGGGACCTGTGTTCTCTGGCTGATTGTCGGCCCCGATGGCAAACCGCGCGACATCAAAATAGCTCGCGCCCTGGGAATGGGACTCGACGAGAAGGCGATTGAAGCGGTACGCCGCTGGACATTCGAGCCCGCGATGAAGGACGGCAAGCCGGTCGCGGTGCAGATCAACGTTGAAGTGAACTTCCGGCTGTATTGATTACCATCGCGGCGCGTAGCAGAACCTGGCACGCAGCCTGAAGACGGTAATCAGGACAGGGCGGAAGGCCGAAAATGGGGAGGCGCAAGCCTCTCCTTTTTGTTTTCCCTTTAACAAAATCCCGCCTTTAGCACATTCGTGCGTAGCTCAACTCGCCAGAATTGGGGTATACTCCCGCTCACCTCACGGTCGAGAGTGCCACTCAGGATCGAGAACGCAGGCAAGTACGCCAGTCGCTGGTGTGAGTCTCGCAGGAAATTTGTAACTTGCGACAGTTGTTCGAAATGTGGTCGGCTGCGGTAAGCAAAAGGCACTGTCGACCCAGGCTACGAAATTCAAACACGAGATCAGGAGGGCATAACGTATGGAAATTCAATCTGCACGGCATTCAGCTTTCACGATGGTTGGCGTCATGGTTGCTGTAATGGCCTTGCTCAGCGGCGGCGCGTTACTGGACGCTCAGGTGCGAAGCGGAGTGGGTATCATTCCTTACTCCAGCATTGAGCACCCCTGGGATGTCGGCATAAACATGCATACCAACTACATCGTCTACGCGCCAACCGGCTCGATCATTCCACTTGCCCAACCGGCGGGCGAGACCCCGGCTTCGCTGGGCTGCGTCTACGATGTCGTGGCCAATCCGGTTTCCGGTTGTCCGATTGACGGCACAACCGAAGTGCCCACAGGCGGCAGCGGCGTGATCGTGATCGTCGATGCCTACGATTATCCCGGCGCAGCGAGTGATCTGGCTACTTTCTCCAGCACCTTCGGACTGCCTGCGGCGAACTTCACCACCGTGTATGCCAGCGGCAAAAAGCCCTCTAACGGATGCAGCCCGGGATGGCAGCTGGAGGAGTCGCTGGATATCGAGTGGGCGCACGCCATGGCGCCGAGTGCCGCTATCGTGCTGATGGAGGCCTCTTCGGCCAGCAACAGCGCGCTTTATCAGGCAGTGACCGCGGCCAATTCCTACATTGTGGCACACGGTGGAAAAGGCGAAGTCTCGATGAGTTGGGGTGGCAGCGAGACCTCCAGCGAGACCGGCTCCGACCACTACTTCACCCAGTCGGGCGTGGTGTACTTCGCCTCCGCCGGAGATTCGCCGGGCGTGATCTATCCCAGCGCGTCGGTCGACGTCGTCTCCGCTGGTGGCACGCAGGTGAACCGCAACAGCAGCGGCGACTACACCAACCAGACCGCGTGGAGCGACGGCGGCGGCGGCGCCAGCAAATACGAATCGCGTCCCTCCTTCCAGAATGCGATCGAGAGCATTGTGGGCAGCAAGCGCGGCACGCCCGATCTGTCGTTCGATTCCAGCGGCGGCTCGCCCGTGGCCGTCTACAACTCCGCCTGCTACGGCGGCTGGGTTGAGGTTTATGGCACCAGCGTCGCCTCGCCCTCGCTGGCGGGAATCGTGAACAACGCCGGCCACTTCGAGACCAGCAGCAATGCGGAAAACACGCTGATCTACGGCGGCCTGGGCAATAGTTCGTACTTCACCGATATCACCTCCGGCAGTTGCGGCACGCATAGCGCAACCACCGGCTGGGATTTCTGCACCGGCGTCGGAACTCCCTACAGCTTGAGCGGCAAGTAAGCGATACCGCAGACCGAAGGCCCGCTTCGCAAGAGGCGGGCATTTTTGTCGGATCAGACAGACCCGGAGCAGCGCCTTGCAATCGCCCTAGTAAAAAGGTGTGCGCTTTACAGCTTCTTCAGATAATCAATGATGTCGGGCGAGGTCCAGTTGGTGGCGCCAATAAACTTGCGCACGATCTTTCCGTTGCGGTCAAGGATGTAGGTCTCGGGGAATTTGAACGTGCCGTAGACTTCGTTAGTCCTTTGCGTATCGCGGACCGTCAGCAGATCGATATTGTGATCGCGGATGAACTGCTTGTAGGCGTCGTTGTCGGCATCTTCGCTGACCGCGAGCACGATCACTTGGTCGCCCAGCTCCTTCTGCATTTGGACCAGCGACGGCATCTCTTCGATGCACGGCGGACACCACGTCGCCCAGAAGTTCAGCACCACCGGTTTGCCGCGGAACTGCGCCAGCGAGACGGTGTGCTGCGCGTCGGTGATGCTGAAATTGGGAGCTGCGCTGCCGATGCGCGGCGGATGCGAACCCGTGCAGCCGATGAGCAAAACGAGACCCAACAGTGCAATCGAGGCGGCGAAACACTTCACCCTCTTATAATAAAGGATGACGTTCGTTGGTTAACGGGGCAGGACACGTCCGCCCTACAACGAAAGCCGCACGGAGGAAGGGCACGGCTTTAGCCGTGCCGAGGGTCGAATTGAGAAAGGGCTTTAGCCACGGTTCGCCGCGGCTGAAGCCGGATTCATCGTCTGCGGTTTCGCCGGGCTCAAGCCCGTCGCTTCCACCGCTGCCACTTCCTTCACGGCAACAGTAATCCCTTAGGCTTTGCTGCAGATTACTCAACGTGAACCCAGTCATCACTCCCGAAGTATCCGTCATCGTTCCCGCGCGCAATGAAGAAGCCTGCCTGGCCGATTGCCTGCATTCGTTGGTGCAGCAGGCTGGAGCAGGCTTCGAAATCATCGTTGTCGACGATCACTCGACCGATGCCACGCGGGCGATCGCGGAGAGCTTTCCGGTGCGCGTCATTCCGGCCGACCCGCTGCCTCTGGGCTGGAGCGGCAAATGTAACGCCGCTTGGAGTGGAGCGCGCGTCGCGAAAGGGAAGTGGCTGCTGTTCACCGACGCCGACACGAAACATGCCGCGGATTCCATTACCGCTGGATTTTGCGAAGCTCAAGAACACGGCGCCGCGTTGCTTTCCTATTCGCCCAAGCAGGATGTACATAGTTTTGCGGAGCGCGCACTCATGCCCGTGATCTTCGCCGAACTCGCGGCAACCTATTCGCCCAGGCAAGTGTGCGATCCGAACTCTGCGATCGCCGCCGCCAACGGACAGTACCTGCTCATTCGCCGCGATGTTTACGACGCGATCGGCGGCCACGCTGCCGTCGCCACGGCGATCCTCGAAGATGTTGAGCTCGCCAGCCGCGCGAAGCAGGCCGGGTACAAGCTACAGTTCCGCTGGTCAGACGTGGTCTCGACCCGCATGTATCGCAGCTTCCCGCAGATGTGGGAGGGCTGGACCAAGAACCTGGCGCTGCTGTTTCCGCATACACGACGGCTGGCGCTGATTCGGCTTGCAGAATTCTTGATGATTGTAGGATTCTCGGCATTCGCGATCTGGAAAGCGTCCGTCGGTGCGGCCGTGGCCGCAATAATCGCAGGGGCCCTGGCAGTGCGATGGTGGGCTTCGTTCCTGATACGCATTCGCCGCGCTCATTTCGATTGGCTCTCGAACGCACTGGCCATCTTCGGCCTGCCGCTGTTCGCGATACTTTTGCTGAACTCGAGCATCTCTCATACACTTGGCGAGGTGCGTTGGAAGGGCAGGCGTTATCATTCTGTATGCCGGACGGACAACTCGTAGTTCCAGGAAGCTATGGTCTACCTAACCCGCAAGTGTGAATTCTCCGCTTCGCATTACTATCACAATCCAGAATTCACGGAAGAAGAGAACCGGCGCGTCTTCGGCAAATGCGCCAACCTAAACGGCCACGGTCATAATTACACGCTGGAAGTCACGGTGAAGGGAGCGGTCGATCCCAGGACCGGCTTCGTCGTCGATCTCAAGGAGCTGAAGGAAATCCTGAATCGCGAAGTCATCGACGCACTCGACCATCGCCATCTCAACAAAGAGGTGCCGGAGTTCGCCAAGCAGATTCCTACGACCGAGAACCTGGCCATCGCCATCTGGAACCGACTCGAGAAGCAATTGCACATCGCGAAGCTGCATCGCGTTCGCGTCTACGAGCTGCCCGATCTCTTCGTCGATTTCTACGGTGAAGCATGAAGGCGCATCTGACGCGACGTTATATCTTTTCGGCTTCGCATCGGCTGCATCGCGATGAGCTGACCGAGGAGCAAAACCGCACCGTCTACGGCAAGTGCAGCAACCCCTACGGGCATGGTCACAATTACGCGCTGGAAGTAACAGTGAGCGGGCAGGTCGATCCGGCGACCGGCATGGTCTGCAATCTGGTGGAGCTGGACGAAGCCGTGCGCCGCGAGATCGTCGATCGCTTCGATCACGTAAACTTGAATATACTACCGGAGTTCGCCGGCGAGGTGCCGACTACCGAGAATTTGAGCGCGATCGTCTTTGAGATTTTGCAACAAAGCTTCACCGCTGCTCATCTGGAAAAGGTAAGACTGGAAGAGACAGCGATGAACAGCTTCGAGTACTGCAGCACTTAGCAGTTAGCAATTGGCATTTGGCCAAAGCACAACCGCAAGCATTGCAATGGTTTAAACCGAATGCTAGCGCCCCAATCTGAATGGCTCGATTATGCGCATGCGACCGTCGCCGTCGCAAGGATGACCGGTTGCGCTTGCGACGCTGACGTCGCATGGCCTGGGTACATGGGCACGGGGTACCCAAACAGTCGCGTCCTCTTGGTTGGCGCAATCCACCACGCGAAGGTTCTCAACCAGAGCGGCCTGCTGTCAATCGTGCCGGCCCTCAAGGAGTGGGGCGCAAGCCCTCGCACGAAAGCATGTGACGCATGTGACGTGGAAGCGCTTAACCGAGTGGAGAAAGCTTATTTGGAAGCGATTCCACGCTTTATTCGCTGGAAAGCGCCTAACGGTGCGATCAGAGTCGGAGCCGTTTGGTCGAACTTCGAGAAAATCCTCAACGCATTGGGTCTTTCGTTCGCGGACGTCGCGTTCACCAATCTTGCGAAATGCGCCTTGCCGGCGGGGACCGAGCAGAGCGAGGAGACACGTCGTATTCGTTTTCACGAGAGTAGCGCATGGCCTCTCGCGAAGCTGATCGATAAGATCGATCCGCTTTACGTGGTCATCGCCAAGGACAAGGAAGTT
>Ga0335073_10010441_pt1 | contig 13052 bp, 13 predicted proteins | sample Lox_Sample_22_FD_207093 | JGI IMG/M metagenome (GOLD analysis project Ga0335073, IMG submission 207093) | Soil microbial communities from Loxahatchee National Wildlife Refuge, Florida, United States - Lox_Sample_2.2 | ecosystem: Environmental > Terrestrial > Soil > Wetlands | place: USA...
CAGGATTCAAGCCTTGGAGTGCCCGGGCTGTTCAACGCCTACCGTGCGGGTAACGTCATTTTCGCCAACGCCATCGGAACGGGCGTTGCCGATGACAAAGCGTTATACGCCTACGTGCCGGCGATCATCCGGTACTACCTCGGTGAGGATCCGATTCTCGCAAATGTTCAAACGTACTTGCTGACGGACCACTCGCAAAGAAGTTATGTGCTCGAGCATCTGGACGAACTTGTTGTGAAAGCGGTCGGAGAATCTGGCGGTTACGGGATGCTGATCGGACCTCATAGCACCGAGGCTGAGCGAGACGAGTTCCGCCGACGGATTGAAGCAGAACCGCGCAACTATATCGCGCAGCCTACGCTTAACCTTTCGCGAGCCCCGTGTTTCCTGGAAGGCGAAGTCCAGGCGCGGCATGTGGATCTGCGACCCTATATTTTGTATGGCGAGAATGTAACACTGGTGCCGGGCGGGCTTACGCGAGTGGCGCTCAGGAGAGGATCTCTGGTGGTGAATTCATCGCAGGGCGGTGGCAGCAAGGATACGTGGGTTTTGCGCGCATGACGGCACGAGGGCGAACTGCAATGCTTTCCCGAGTCGCGGACAGTTTGTACTGGATGAGCCGCTACCTCGAACGGGCCGAACATACGGCGCGTCTGATTGACGTGGACTTGCAGTTGCGGCTCGACCAGTCACCGGAAGCAGGGGCTGGCCGTGGGCTGCGGCTGCTGGAAGCGTCGCAGGTCCCAACGCCGGAAGATGGAGAAGTCGAAGCCGCGAACTTCACCCGTATTTTGACGTTGGATCGCACGAATCCGTCGTCGATCTTGTCGTGCGTGGCTGCCGCGCGTGAAAATTTGCGGCAGGTGCGCGAACAGTGCAGTACGGAAATGTGGGAGCAACTCAATCGTCTCTACCTACAGGTGAACAGCACCACAGCGAGCGAAGCATGGCTGCTGCATTCATACGTCTTCTTTCGCGCCGTGCAGGACGGAGCCCACCTGTTTCAAGGAGTAACCGACTCGACGATGTCGCATGGCGAAGGCTGGCACTACATCCAGTTAGGTCGGTATGTGGAGCGTACGGATGCCCTCGCGCGCCTGATTGGCACGCACTTCTCGCGGTTACCGCATCCTCTGGATCAGGCTGTGGAGAGCGAGGAATATCTGGAATGGGTGGGCTTGTTGAAGTCGTGCAGCGCTTTTGAGGCTTACTGCAAGACGTACACCGCGGAACTGCGGCCGCTTCGCGTGGCGGAGTTTCTGCTACTGAACCCTGAATTTCCACATTCGGTGCGGTTTTCGGTGGAGCGAGTACTTGCAGCACTGACAGCAATTGGAGAGTTGACCGACCGCAAAGCCGAGCAACCGGTGCGATTAGCGGGTAGGCTCTGTGCGACGCTCGGCTTCAGCCAGATTGAGGAGATTATGGCATCGGGCGCCACCGGCTACGTCGACAGTGTGCGCTGGCAGTGTGCACAGGCGCATACCGCGATCCAGCAGGTTTATTTTGACTATTCGGCGGAGTCGGCACTGGTTTCGTAAACACACGAGAAAAGAAGCGACTGACGGGGAATGAAAGGCTTTCGCTGTCAGGAGGAGACAGGGTCGGGTGATTTATTCCGTTCGTCACACCACGATTTTTCGTTACGCGCCCGCGGTGCGTGAGATCGTGATGGAGGTGCGTCTCCAGCCTCGCAGCGACGGAGAACAGCGCTGTTTAAGCTTCACTCTCGGTATCGACCCAACGGCAAATGTAATGCAGTATCGCGATTTCACCGGGAACGCCGTGCACCACTTCGATATTGCCGGAAGTCATACGCAAGTAACAGTGACTGCGAACTCGGCTGTAGAGGTTCCGTCCACGCCGCCGCCGCGACTCACCGGCAGCGGTGATTGGGCTGATCTTGACGCTCTGGTGGCGGGAAATGATTACTGGGAGATGCTTCTTCCCAGCTACTTTGTACAACCGAGCGTACCCCTGGCAGAACTGGCGGACGAACTTGGCTGCGAGCGCCGAGCGAATCCGATGGAGTTACTGGTCGAGCTCAACGAGGCGATTTACACGCTCTTTGCATATGTGCCAAATAGCACGAAAGTGGATTCGCCGATCGTGGAAGCTCTGCGCGTGCGGCAGGGAGTGTGCCAAGATTTTGCGCACATAATGATTGCCCTGGCGCGGCAATTACGAGTTCCGTGCCGCTATGTCAGCGGCTACATGTTTCATCGCGATCAAGTCAAGAAAGACCGGTCGATCGAGGGCGCATCGCATGCCTGGGTCGAAGCGCTCGTGCCGGGGCTCGGCTGGACGGCATTCGACCCGACGAACAACTTGGTTGGCGGCGACCGTCACATCCGCGTAGCCGTCGGACGCGATTACGCGGACGTTCCTCCAACGCGAGGCGTTTATAAGGGTGACGCACAAAGCGAGTTGAGCGTCGCCGTCACGGTCAGTCCCGCCGACAGCATCCCGCCGGAGCCAGTGACAGCGAGCTTCGTCGTGCGGTCCAGGCCCGTATTGGTTCGTGCTCCCGCAAGGTCGGAACAAGAGCAGCAACAGCAGCAGTAGAACGCCGGCGTTCCAGTCCTCTCGCTCGACGATTGGGGACGAGCTGACGCTCCGCCAAGGCTGAGACGCTGGCCTTCGTGATTCGGGTTGTCGAAATTCTTGCGGAGTCTGGACCGCGCTGCATAGCAAGAAAATTTTCCGAGTTACGGACGTTGGGAAACGAACGGCCAACGGTGTTCACGGAAAGGGAAGTCCCGGCTTTGGGGCCGGGACTCTTTCCCATTGGATCCGGTCTAGGCGCAACACTTACGATGCACGCCGCTGTCGATCCTTATTCTCGTTCTCTTCTTCTTCGCTCTCGCCCTGATTACCTTTCCTCTGCTGGCCCTGCTGCCCACTCTGGCCACCCTGGTTACTCTGCCGGCTCTGGCCTTGTCCAGACTGACTGCTGTGTTGTCCCTGCTGACCAACCTGGCCTTGCTGCCGATTCTTCTCCATATCGTCTGCCATGAAAATTCCTCCCTGTGAAGCACGGATTAGCGCGCTCATTTGATCGAGCCTGAGCTTAGTTGCTGCAGACTCTCGGAAGGTTGGGATGGCGAGACAAAAAGGGGATTCATTCTGCAACTCGTTGACGCAGCTCGGAGGTAGGCCTCGAACTAATTCGGCTATTGCTGAGTGCTCTTAGCTTTCGCAGCTCATCTCGCGTTTTTCGCCATGCAACCGCATTTCGTTCGGTGGCGATTGGAGCTCCGGGATTGTCGTAGAAAGCAAGGATGTTTTTACGCAGCTCCGGGCTCACGTCGGCGAACTCCTGCTCGGCTAGCTGTTCGAGGAGCCGAGCATACGTCGTATCGGAAAGAATGTATTCACCCGCAACGGTCGGTCGTCCAGTATCGAAGTCCATATTCATCAGTTGGACTTTCTGCCCACCCGCTTCCTGCAGGAGGTGTTTGTAGTTTTCGATAGTGCGGTCGACGCTGGCAACGTACAGATCCTCGGTCTTCGACGTAGGGATCTTGAAGTCAACTGCCTTGAACGGTCCGATCTTGGGCACGAACTTCAGCAGGAATGCGAGTATTCTAGTGCCGAATCCTGGACGTCGGTATCCCTTGCCCCACTCCCGCTGATAGTTTGCCTGGGAAAGATAGTAGCGGAACTCGCGAGCCTTGAGGTTTGGAGTGTCGGCAACGAGCTCTTTCCGGCGGGCGACTAGCGCGACCCTCGTCATCTCCGGGATGACCTTGCTGATCGCGCGGCGAAAGGTTCCGATCGCGAGATCTTCATCTGAAATCACACTGCCGAGCGAGACACCGTACGTATCCAGAAAAGCTCTCTCCAGCAGGGGTTTGGGTATTTCAAATCCAATGAAATCGTGATAACGGTCAGAGGTGTAGCGATTTTTGGCCACTTGAGTAATATCGAAACCAAACTCCGTCCGGATGTGGGCCTTGGGGTTGTCGGCGTAGGTCACTTCATTACCAAACTTTTCTTGTAGCCTGGGAAATTCGATGGCTACCGCCCGATTCACAGCGGGATGTCCCATATTATCGGATGAATAATGTGCCAAGGCGCCAAGAGCGAAAGCGTACTCATCCAGATCTGATGATTCGTTGATAAGATTCGCAACGAAGTCTCCGCTGCGCACATAGTGGGTGAGGTCACTGAAATACTTATTACCGAATGGGTAATAGCCCATGTCTTGGATCACAGAACCGCCGTAGGCAAATGCATGCGCTTTCCGGAGATCATCGGTTCCGGCAGTTGGAAATCGCTTCGTGAGTAGCGGTTCGATACCATCTTTCCATGACAAGTCAACAACCTCTTCATGCGTCAGCACCGAATAGGCCGCACAAGTCTGCGCCAGGCCGATGACGCTGAGAAGAACAATCTTCCGTAATAAATTTGGCAATTGCTTCACAACTCCTGCGCGCGACGATGCGGGATCATCTGGCCCTTTGTGGCTTGAAATAAACCTCCGAGCCACGCGACCCCCAACTGAAGATCATCATCTTAGTTGCACAAAGAACATCAAAGTTGCTCGACAGCGGCGACGCGCGCTCATCTGAACAACTTTTGACTTTGCGGTTGCGCTGATTCAGGTGCCTCACCTCGCGAGAGGGTTGAACAGAGCATACAGACATATTTCGGTCCGGCTACCAGATGCCCCTTAATGACGACTCATAACTCCAAAAATTACACTAGCAATGGTCAGCGTTCCGCGGGTCTTGGCCAACGAAACTCGCATCGCTCTGCATCAGGAGAAGGACATGAGCATCTGGGCCATACCATTCGTTGTGCTCTTGATAGCCTGGATTGGCGGCTTCACGATATTCCATGTAGCGGGCGCAATGATTCACCTATTGCTGCTATTCGCAGTCGTCTCTCTCATTCTGCATTTCATTACCGGGAGGCGAGCCGTTTAGGGCAACGGGCGTTTGGCCAAATGATCCCACGCAGCTGGATTGTAGTTCGACTCAGCAAGAATCTGATCAGTTCCAAGGCTCTACTTGTGACTACCTCCGACGCGCATCCTGCGCTGTCGGAGCTAAAAGGATGGGTTCCAGTGAATAATTTTCTCAAAATGCTCCTGAAGACCGCAATTTACGTCATGGATCAGTCCTCTGACCAGGTCGATCGAGCCTCAGAGCGGGTCTCCGAGTTCGTGGACCGAGGTAAGAAGAATATCTACGGTCCAGAAAATCACCTGCTAAGCAACGTCCTGAGCTTTGCCGCAGGAGTTGGTGTCGGAATCAGCGCAGGAGTTCTGTTCGCACCAGCCAGCGGACAACAGACACGCAGTTCCCTGAAGGAGAAAGTGCATGACATCGGTCGTCAGGCCCGTTGATTGTCCACAGACGCGTGCCACGCCGCACGTGGATCCGCATGCGTGACTAATGCCGCGAGCCCGCGTCAGGGAAGTACAGATGCTCGGGTTCGATCGTGTTGCCATTCTCGACGAGGATAGACGCCCGCTCTATCACATGCTGCAGTTCGCGCACATTCCCCTTCCATGGATGGGCCTCCAAAATAAGGACCGACTCTGCGCTTAAACGGGGAGCAGGCAGCTCCATCGCCGCGGCGATGCAAGCAAGAAAATGGTGAGCAAGCGGAATGATATCGCTGCGACGCTCACCTAATGTCGGCAATTGAATGGGGAAAGCTGAAAGGCGATAGAAGAGATCCTGGCGGAATTCGCCTCGCGCGGCTCGGCTCGGCAAATCAGTATTGCTGGCAGCGATGACTCTTACGTCCACACGCGTGGCTTCGGTTGCGCCCAGCCGCTGAATCTCCTTCTGTTCAAGAAAGCGAAGCAGCTTAGCCTGCATTCCAAGGGGAAGTTCGCTGACTTCGTCGAGAAACAGGGTTCCACCGTGTGCCGCCGTGATTCTGCCCACTTGCGACTGAACCGCACCCGTGAATGCGCCACGGGTGTAGCCAAACAACTCCGACTCCAGCAAAGCTTCGGGAATCGCCGCGCAATTGACTACCACAAGCGGTCTGGTCGAACGCGGACTGAGAGAATGCAGCGCCCGCGCCACAAGTTCTTTCCCCGTTCCCGTTGGCCCGGCGATGAGCACGGTTGTGTTATGTCGGGCGACCAGACGCACCAGGCGATAGACCCGTTGCATCGACTCGCTGCTTCCGATCATCCCTGGCAATGGCTCACCCCCAACTTCTTTCTTCTTGCCCGTCTCGCGAGCGGCACCCGGGAGCAGCGCGGTTCGATCCGGCTCGGTATTTGAATCTTCATTTTCGGATTGCCCAGAGTCGGAATCGAGCAACACTACCTGGGTACCTGGAAACCGCAGCCGGATTATGGCGATGAGTTCTTCGGCATCAAGATCAGGAAGGCGCCTATCGAGAAACAGCACCTGCCAGTCGCCCTTTTCTAACTTGGCTAGCGCATCAGCACCGCCTAGGGCTTGCTGCACTGGCCGACAGCGTCCATTAAGCCGATGCAGGACCTGCTCGCGGAGTTCACTGCTGGGGCTTGCAATAAGAGCACCTCCGGCATTGGACAAGGCTGGCATCGTCGTTGTGGCACTCATTTCATTTCTCCGTATGATCCTGTTCGCACGCTGATAAGGTACAGGCCAACGGCAGCCACAGAGTCAAAGTTCGACTGTCCCCGGCTTGTGTTTGGAAGCATTCCGCACCGATTCGCTCCCACCCCTCCTGGGCGATCAGCAATCCAAGTTCTTGACGCGAGAAGGGCGAGTGCTCCGCAGCGGCAGCCTGGTTCCAAGAAATCCGCAATCCTGCCCGTTTTTGTTCCGGCGTCGCAGCTACGCGCAAGGAACTTCCCCTACGAGTCAAACTCAGAATCGACTCGAGCAAACGAAATGCAAAAGTAGCGAGAATGCGACGATTGGATCGCACAGGGAGCTCAGCGTTCTTCATGAAAGAGAGTTGAACACCGTTTGCCTGTGCGACCGGAAGAAGCTCATCGACCGTCTCGCGAAACATTTCTTCGAGAAAGAACAGCTCAGCCTCTTCCGAAGCCCATTCCCGGATCTCCGCCAATTCACGGATGGCTTCCACTAAGACTCGCATGCGGCCCGCGAGTTGCAACGCCTCGCGCAGCGTATAGAGATACTGTTCCGGTCGCCGCGCCGGACCCGCCGCTGCCAACTCCAACGAACACTGCAGCCCGGTCAGGGGCTGATTGAGTGCATGAAGCAGATATGCCAGTCGGCTTCGGCTCCTGGGCAGGGGACGGTCGTCCGACGGCGCGAGTTGCGGCCCAGTCCCGCTCATCCACGACCCTCGGATGGAACTGCTGACGGGCCGCTCAACTCATATCCAACACCACGGATTGTATGAATCAGCTTTGTCGCATGCCCATCATCGATTTTGCGGCGAAGGTAATTGATGTAAACGTCCACCACATTTGTAGTCGTATCGAAAGTAAGATTCCAGACATGTTCGATAATCATGGACCGAGTGACCCTGCGCCCGGCGTTGCGCATGAGATATTCAAGTAAAGAAAACTCTTTGGTCGTCAGGTCAATTCTGTTTCCCGCGCGTTCGACGCGACGCTCCACTCTGTCAAGTTTAAGATCGCCGACGGCAAGGATCGACTCCGAAGGTAAGTGACTGCGCCTCACAAGCGCCCGAATACGGGCGGAAAGTTCGCTGAAAGAAAATGGCTTCGCCAAGTAGTCGTCAGCACCAGTATCAAGACATTGCACCCGGTCTTCCACCCGTGAACGTTGGGTCAATACGAGCACTGGCAGGCTGGGCTTTCTTAGACGCAGGTACCGCAAAACGCTGACTCCGTCCAGTTTAGGCAGGTTCAGGTCGAGGATCACCATGTCGTAGTCGGATTCACTCGCGGCTGCACGTGCCTGCTCGCCGTCGGCGAAAACATCTACGGAATAATGTTCACTCTCGAGACCCTGGCTGACAAACTTGGCGAGAGCATCATCATCTTCGGCAATAAGAATTCGCATAACGTAAACCATCCTTAATCCAACCCCCAAGTCTAGTTAGAAACAGCACAACTGCAGCCAAAACCCGGAGCACCCGAAGGTCTCTAGGTGCAGAAGTGGACCTAGGTTTCGAATCGGGAGTCGTTTGACGCGCGCCCTCCGCGGTCGTGAACCTCGGCGGCCAATTCCGGCATGGCTGCATGGCCGGAGATAATTTGGAAGGTGATTCCTCGATTGGAGCGACCGTGGTGCAGCGTTCAAGCAAGGCGATACTAAAAGCGGTGACTGTTCCTGGTGGCATTTTGCTTTTGGGTGTTACGGCGCTGGTGTACTCCGGTTGGCTGACGCTGGCGCAACCTGCCCTAAATTTTCTTTATTACTGCGCCCTGATTGGAGGAATGTTGCTGGCTTGGAGATTTCATTCCAGCCGGGCGTTTTTCGCATTATTGGTGTTGTTTCTGGCAGAACAGACAATCTCGGTGTGGCGGCCCGAGCATGGCCTGGCGGGAGCGTATGGCTCTGTTGCGTTGCAAGTAGTCGCCATCATCGTGCCAATGAATTTCGTACTCATCGCCTTGATGCATGAGCGAGGCTTCAGTGTTCCGAGTGCTGCACCCCTCGGACTCTTGTTATTCATAGGATCCGTGCTAGTTGTTGTGCTCTCGCACGCAGCTGCAGAAATAGCTTCGCCCTTACCACGTCCGCACCACCTCGCGAAAGTGGTCCCTCTACCGGGCTATACATTTCTCCTGTATGCTGCCGCTAGTATCTTTCTACTCGGGCGGCTTGTTCTCACCCACAAACTCATCGACGGTGCTTTGCTGTGGTCGCTTGTCGCGTTTCTGCAGTTCCTTCGTTTCAGTGGGACGGCACGCATTTCAACCGTTTATGCCGCGACCGCAGCCTGCATCTTGGCCGTCTCCATTATCGAGGACTCCTATCTGCTTGCTTACCACGACGAACTGACAGCGCTCCCCTCGAGACGCGCATTTAATGATGCGATGCTGCGATTGCAAGATCCCTTCTCGATCGCTGTTGTCGATATCGATCACTTCAAGCATTTCAACGACACGCATGGTCACGACACGGGGGACCAGGTCCTGCGCCTGGTGGCAAGCAATCTGTCTAGGGTGACGGGGGGCGGACAGACATATCGATGTGGCGGCGAGGAGTTCACGATTCTCTTTCCGGGCAAGACTTCATCCGAGGTGGGTGATCATCTCGAGCGGCTCCGTGGGGTGATCGAGAGATCAGAATTTCATATGCGGAACCAGGACCGCCGCCAAGTTGCTCGTGGGCCCGACCGCCGCAACGAGCGCACTCGAGGACGCGCAAGAAAAGCACACGCCATTCGACAATTGTCGCAGGAGAGGTCCCCTGCACGTCTGCACGTCACCGTCAGCATCGGGGTGGCGAGCTCAACCGCAGAGAATCCGCTACCGGACCTTATCCTGCAGGCGGCCGACAAAGCTCTCTACCGTGCCAAAGCCAACGGGCGGAATCGGGTTGAAGTCGCGTCTGCTGGCCGGCAGAGAAGAGTGAAAGCTGCAGGAATCGCGTAAAGTAAGCAGCGTGGTCCGAATCTGATGTATTAGAGAACCAGGAAGGAAATTCGTAACGTGCGGCCCGGGCCGTCAGCCATAAAACGGGAAGTGACGGACCGGGGCCGTACGTTTTCGCAAGCACCGCAGGCCGTGCGGTCAGCCCGTGGTCTTAGGTGGGATCGAGCGCTTCCGGCCCGTGCCCCCGCAGGCGGGACATTTCAAACGGATAAACGCGACACCCTCGGCCTTACCGTTCAGATCGACAGGCCTCGCAATGTATCCAGTGCCGCCGCAGTTCGGGCAGTTGTCCGGATCCACTCCTCTCCCCCTCAGTGTTGCAATCATTGTCCATGACGTGGAGTCGAAATTCGCAGCAGATCGTCTCGCGTTACGAATCACGAACAAGAATCGGCGTAAGGCTAAGGGCCGCCAGATGTTTGCGTTGTTCTCGAGCTCGCGCAAACTGAGATCAAATCTGGCCCGGCATGGAGTAGGGGAGACAACTGCTGGCGCTAAATGATAAGAATTAGGTGGAGATTTCCGTTAAAGTCATGATTTCCGATTCGTATCGACCGAAGAAGAAGTTCATGCAGCTCGCGATTGCTGAGGCGAAACGCGCCCGCGATCGTGGCGACTATGCGATTGGCGCCGTGATCACCCGCGTGGTTGGCGGGAGGGAAGTGGTCATCGCGAATGCGGGAAACCGCGTTAAGACTTCAGGGTCTAGCATCAAGCATGTGGAGCTTGAGACGCTCAAGTACGTGTGCAGCGGATATGGACGGTACCTCCCCGACTTCGTGCTTTATACGACTCATGAGCCTTGCGCCATGTGCGCCGGCGCTTGCGTCTGGGCGAGAATCGGTGCTGTGGTATACGGCGTTTCGCAGGAAGACATTGCCGCTTATGGTCGGAAGAGGGGGACAGAAGACTACAAGTGGCGGGCATGTCTCATTCCTTGCCGATTTGTTTTCGAAAGAGGCAATCATGCGATCCCTGTGGTGGGCGGATTCCTCCGAGACGAATGCAAGAGACTCTTCAGCTACAGGCCGGCATGACGCTTGCATCCAAGTGCTTTCAGGTTACGGTAGGTCGTGCCGATAGAACTAATTATGGCTGACTTTTGGTCGGGGGACTTGCAGCTGGTTGACGTTGAACAACAGCGTTGAGGGTGGCCAGAGATCCCGGATCCATCCGGGCAATGTCTACGCGAAAGCTGACCGTGTTTGCGCTTGGAAAAGTAGCAGGCACTTTCTGCCTCACTTTGCCGATCGCAGCCCATTCTGCTCCGCGCTGAAACGTCGTAATAAATCCAACGCAACTCAGCGCCGCCACATCGTGCCCCAGAGTCGTATGGAAAATCCGGCCCTTGCCGTAACTCAAAGCCATAAGGATTGGTTCATCGCGGCCCGTGCCCTTGTTCTCCGGGTCGGAGTGAGCCGTTGCCAGGACGGTCATGTTCTCACCGGGGCCCCGAAGCGCGGCATAGAGCTCGTCAGCAGCGTGCATCCAAACACGCGGCAACCCCTTCATGATTGGATGATCAGCATCCCGGGTTACTACCTGGAATGGAAGGCGCGCCCCATGAGAGCCTGCTGCTCCCGGCGACGTGTCGGAGACTAGTCTCTCATCCTTGAAGTACCAAAAAGGGCCAGTCGTTTCCGTCCGATGCCGCCATCCGCCGACCCCGATCATCTGATTCCAAGCTCTCCATTGAGGGAATGCGTTATCAGCAGCATGAACGACGACCAAACCTCCGCCATTCTCCACATATTCTTTCAGCCGTGAACGGAGATCGGCTGGCCAGTCGGGAGCATCATAGTTCCAAACGATGACTTTGTAATCGCCGAAGTTGGGATGAAAATCGCTGAAGTCCCCGCCAAACTCGGGCGAGGTTGCGATTGTGACCTGAAAGAGCTCTGTTTCTTCCAGTTCCTTCTTGAGGACAGCTGAAGTCAGCCGCCAGGCATGATACGGTCCACCGCTTTGTCCATCCACAAGCAGCACCGGAATTAGTTTATCTGCGCCACTCGCGCGGATAGGAACGAACGCGACGCTGGCCAACGCGAGGAAGGCGACAATCCCGGTTCTTTTCATCTTTCTTGCAATTCTCGGTGCGATCTGCGATACAGAGTGCCCGGTTATCCTATTTTTTTACCGGCATCTCTTCCAGCTGCACGTTGGAGAAGATCGCCGTCTCCAGGGTGCTCGCCACGTGCGAGCAGACTCCCAGCCCCACATAAACAGGATCTTGCAAACCTATGTATTCGACCGGGCCGACAGGCTTCAACTCTTCACTCCGCTTGCCTGCGTACATCGTGAAGCGGCTTCCCTGTCTAACAAGGCGCAACCGTACAGTCCCGTCAACTTGAGTGAAGACCTGATAGGTCTGTTCATTCGCGGCGCCACGAAACTGTAATGAGGTGAGGCCATTGCCGTGTGACACGGCATCTGCATATGCCGATCCCGGATCTAAACTCTGACGGACCATCAGCACCGCCTTGCGGTGCTCGGCACTGCTCGTGCCAACCCATTGCACATCGGCGGAGAGAATCATGTCGCCCGACGCCTTCTTCCAAACAAAATAAAACGCATCCGTAGAACCCCAGATATTGGCTCCGCCCCCGGTGATGCGATACTCATGCTTCACAGCATCGTATTCCGCCTTCACTCCTGGTGGCGTTTGGCCGACGCTTCCTTCGTTCGTGAAGATACCCAAGCTATCAGTCTGGGATGAGCAAGGGAACGAGCCGATCATCATTGTGATCACAATTGCCAGTCGGCTGAGCCGCCTGCAGCCCGGCGGGAAAAGAAATGGCGACTTGCATTCCTGAGGACGGGACACACTGAGGTCGAAGCCGACCGGACTGTTTGGCGTATGGTTCAGACTGTTCATGACTCCCACTCCTGGCAGCACTCTGTGGACCACCAACTTCCTTTTGGCGTATTAATTTTAGCCCCGTCGTGCGAGCTACGTGCAGACCGGAACAGAGAGTCCCGACTCTTCTCAATCAGGCAGAGTCAGTTCTCCCGTAATCGTGAACTTCGTCGCGATGCCAGCCGTCTTAGCGAGACCTTCCCGTGTCACAGGCTGTCCTCCGCCGATCCAAACGTCAACTTGCCCCGGTACGATACGACGCTTTCCACCTTCATCTACTATGCTCAGGGCGCGATCCTGAAGAATGAACGAGACTGTCTTTTTCGCGCCCCGAAGCAGATGAACTCGCTGCGCTCCCTGCAAGGCGCGAATCGGCGCGCCGGCGACGCCAGGATGCGTCAGATACAACTGCACGACCTCATCACCTGCCATGGAGCCCGTGTTTGTGACATCGACAGAAATTTTTGCCACACCATTGGCAGGAACTTGCTCGTTCACCTTCGCGTTGGTGTAAGTGAACGTGGTATAGCTCAAACCGTAACCAAAAGGATAAAGCGGTTCACCGCCAAAGTACCGATAGGTTCGTTTCGCCATCGAGTAGTCTTCGAACGGCGGGAGCTGTTCAACGGACTTGTAAAACGTGACGGGCAAACGCCCGGCTGGACTGAAGTCGCCAGCGAGTACTTCAGCTAC
>Ga0335073_10010443_pt1 | contig 13052 bp, 11 predicted proteins | sample Lox_Sample_22_FD_207093 | JGI IMG/M metagenome (GOLD analysis project Ga0335073, IMG submission 207093) | Soil microbial communities from Loxahatchee National Wildlife Refuge, Florida, United States - Lox_Sample_2.2 | ecosystem: Environmental > Terrestrial > Soil > Wetlands | place: USA...
TTGCGGCGAAGAATCTCGCGCGCCTTCTCGCGATCGTCAAAATCGATCGTGCGATCCTTCAGCACCTGGTAGGTCTCGTGGCCTTTTCCCGCGAGCAGTACCATGTCGCCGGGACGGGCTTCCTCCAGCGCGATTTCGATGGCCGGTTCACGGTCCGGCTCGATGCGATATTTCGCGTTCACTTTTTGCAGGCCCACGACGACGTCGTTGATGATGCGGAGCGGATCCTCGCCGCGCGGATTGTCGCTCGTAAGCACCACGAGATCGCTGAGCGAGCCCGCGGCTTCGCCCATCAGTGGGCGCTTGGTGCGATCGCGTTCGCCGCCCGCGCCGAATACGGTGATGATGCGCCCCCCGGGATTGAGTTCGCGCGCGGATGAGATCAGATTGCGAAGCGCGTCGTCGGTGTGCGCGTAGTCAACGACGACAAGGAATGGCTGCCCTTCATCAACGCGCTGGAAGCGGCCCGGCACGAGATCCAGATTCGCGATGCCAGCTTCAATCTTCTCATTGGGAATTTCGAGTGCGAGGCCGGCTCCGATCGCGGCGAGAATGTTGTAGACGTTGATTCGGCCGACGAGCGGCGAGCGCACTTCGATTTTGCCGGCGGGCGTCTGCGCCGTGAATTCGAGGCCGTGGAAGCTGGGCGCGAATTTCTTCGTCGTCAGATCGGGCGAGCCCTTGAGGCCGTACGTAAGTGTGCGCTTGGCGAGGTCTTCGAGGCGCGCCTCATAGTCGTCGTCTGCATTCAGAATTGCGACGTCCGGAACGCCGCCGCCGGTGCCTTCAAAGAGGCGCCGCTTCGCGGCGAAGTAGTCCTCGAAATTTTTGTGGTAGTCGAGGTGATCGCGCGTGAGATTGGTGAAGATCGCGGCCGCGAAATGGCAGCCCCACAGGCGGTCCATGGCCAGAGCGTGCGAACTTGCCTCGAGCACGACGTGCGTGCCACCCGCATCGCGAACCTCGGCGAACATTCTTTGCAACTCGAGCGATTCGGGAGTCGTATTGAGCGCTTCGCGCTTGCCCTGCGGAGTGCGGTAACCCGTGGTGCCGATCAGGCCGGCCGTATAACCGGCTGCGCGGATGATCGAATCGACGAGAAACGTCGTGGTCGTCTTGCCGTTCGTGCCCGTGATGCCGACGAGTTTCAGCGCAGCGGCGGGCTGGCCGAAGAAATTCGCGGAAGCAATCGCGAGGGCACGGCGTTCGGCTCCAATCGGAATTTTGATCCAAGTGACGTCGCCGCCGACGCCGGCCGGCTTCGCCTCGATGCTCGCGACGGCGACGGCGCCGCGCGCCAGAGCATCCGGCACAAACTGCAGGCCGTCCGCCTTCACACCCGGCAGCGCGAAGAAGAGCGTGCGCGCTGCGACCTTGCGGCTGTCGCACTGAATGGCCTCGATGTGCGGATTGCGCGGGCCGGAGACTTCGATGCCGAGGACGCCTTCGAGCAGCTCGGCTAGGTCAACGGGTCGTCGCGGGCTGATCGAATTGCCACCGCCGGCGTTCGTATCAGGTTTTGCTTCCATCACGAATTTCAATTCCCGCTCCCCCGCGTTGAAACCGGCTGCAGGCTTCCCGGCCTGCCGAAGCGCACGGTGACGCGCGTGCCGCGCAGCACTTGCGTCCCGGCTGCGGGCGACTGTTCCAGTGCAACGCCGTTGCCAATCAGAGTGGGGACAAGGCCGAGGTGCGTGCACGATTCGGAAACGCCACGAACCGTCTGGCCCGCGAGATCCGGGACGGCTACGGCCGAATCGTCGCCGAATGCGACGGTTGGCGCCGGCAGCTTCCTCGCGCTCTCCGCGACAGCGGCATCGAACTTCGCCTGCATTGCGACATCCGACGGAGCAGAATCCTGCTTTGGCGCCTGCGGCGGCGCGTGCTGCGATTTTTTCGCGGTCTCGACAGTCGACGGGGCTGGCACGTCGTGCGGCACATCCAGATACGCGAGTACCTGCTCGGCGACGCGCTTGAAAACGGGACCGGCGGTTTCGTTTCCTTCATGCGGACCCACGGGCGAATCGAGAACCGCAAGGATCGTCACGGCAGGATTGTTGACGGGCGCGAAGCCGGCGAAGGAAGCAAAGTAATCGGTGCGGGAATAGCGGCCGGTGGCGGGATCGATCTTTTGCGCCGTTCCTGTCTTGCCGCCCGCGGTGTAGCCATCGAGCTCCGCATAATTTTTGCCGGTACCTTCGAGGACGACGGATTCCATCATTTCGCGCATCGTGGCGGCGGTCCGTTCGTCAGTCGCGCGCGCCGGTTCCTCCTGCGGCCGCAGAGAAACGGGCGAGGGCGAGCGAAGTTCGTGAACGATTCGCGGCTTATAGAGAATGCCGCCGTTCGCTATGGCCGAAATATACGAGATGATCTGGATCGGCGTGGCGCTGACTTCCTGGCCCATGGCGATCGAGCCGATGGAATTGCCCGACCAATTTTCGGGCGGCCGCAGCAGGCCGCGATTTTCTCCGGGCAGATTGATGCCGGTGAGTTGGCCAATGCCGAACTGGCGAATCGTATCGTAGAAGCGCGGGGCGCCGAGTCGCAGCGCGATCTTGATGGCTCCCACGTCGCTCGAATCTTCCAGGATCTGGCGAACGCTGAGTACACCGTAGGGCTTGTGATCGTGAATCACGCGTCCGGCCAGGACGATCGAGCCCATCTGGCAATCGATCAAATCGTTCGGCGCGGCGACGCCGTGTTCGATCGCGCCGGCCAAAGTGATTACTTTGAACACCGAGCCGGGCTCGTAAGCCATCATCACAGCGCGATCCATCCGCACATCATCCGGATAAGAGCCGGCATCGTTGGGATCAAACGTCGGCCAGTTCGCCACGGCGAGCAGCTCGCCTGTGTTCGGATCCTGCACCAAGAGCACGCCCGCTTTCGCATGAGTCGTTTCGATAGCGCGTGCGAGTTCTTTTTCCGCGATGTATTGAATCGTTTCGTCGATCGTCAGCTCGACGCTTGCGCCGGGATCGGCTGCGGATTCATGCCGGTCGTACCAATGGCGCCGGCCGTCGGCCATAACCATCATTCTGCCCGGGCGGCCACGAATGTCTCTATCGAGCGAATACTCGATGCCGCCAATTCCCTTTTCGTCCACGTCCACGTAGCCGAGAACGGCCGCCGCAAGCTCGCGCTGCGGATACATGCGCCGATTTTCTTTTTGGAAGAAGACGCCGCGGAGATTCATTCCATCGATGCGTTGGACGGTTTCCGGAGACAGCTTGCGCGCCAGGCGTACGGGCGAATGCGCTTCGCGAATCTTATTCTCGAGATCGTCGGCGGACACATTCAGGACGCGCGAGAGTAGACGAGCTACCATGCCCGGGTCCGTGACGTCCGCAGGATCGGCGAAAACGGAGTCCATCGGGAGGCTCACGGCGAGCTCCCGCCCCTTGCGGTCGTAGATCGTGCCGCGCATGGGACTGATTTCGAAAATGCGCTGTTGCTGGTGTTGGGCTTTGGCGAAGTAATCGCTGTAGCAGAAAAGCTGGAGGTAACTGAGGCGGGCCAGCACCACCGCCATCCAAACCACCGCCAGGACCCAAACGATCAGCCAGCGGAGACGCGGGTTGCGCTGCTCCATGGACTCCGGCCTACCCCACCCGAAAGTTTATCCAGCGGCGATTCGCTCGCTTGCGCCGGCCGGCCCCGGGAAGCCGGGCCGTAAAGAGATTCGAAGAGAAAAAATCAGGGACGCGACGTTTGCGGCGAAAAGCGCGCCTGAGCGAGCACCGGCTCGCCCGTGCCATCAGGCGGCGCGATCTGGCCGGGCACGGGGACCGTCAGCCCAAGCTTGCCCGCAATCGCGTCCACACGCTTCGGCGAGCGCAGCGTGGCCACTTCGAGATGCAGCTGCTGATTCAGCTCGACGGCCTGCGCGCGCTGCGACTGCAACTGTTCGATCTGATAGCGAATCTGGATGCACTCGAAGTGCTGCCAGGCGTAGAGCAGCAAGAGTCCCGCGACTGCCGCGCCAACCGCCAGGCGCCTCCAAAAATCGCGCATTCGCGCCGGGGCCGCCGGGCGAACGAGCCGCGAATTATCGATCCGCTTTACGGTGTAATACTCCGTCATGACGCACTCCTTGCGGCTGGGACATCGATCGAATCCATCGCTGCGCTCGACTTTTCGATGACGCGCATTTTCGCGCTGCGAGCGCGGGGATTCGTTGCGATTTCTTCTTCGCGCGGCGTGATCACTTTCTTCGTCAGCACGCGAAAGCCGCCGTGCCGCGCGAGATCTTGAAACGCGCGTTTCACCAGGCGGTCTTCGAGCGAGTGGTAGCTGAGAACGATCCAGCGCGCACCAGAATTCAAAGTGGCAGGGGTCCGCGAAAGAAACTGCTCGAGTTCCTCCTCTTCTCGATTCACCGCTATCCGCAGCGCCAGAAACGTTTTTGTCGCGGGATGCAGTCTCTGCCTTCCCCTTGCCTTTCGGCCCCCTGCCACAACCGTTGCCAGATGCTCGGTATCGCGGATCGGCCGCGACCGGACGATTGCTCTGGCGATTCTGCGTGAATCCCGCTCCTCGGCTTTCTGATAGAGCAGGTTGGCCAGTTCCCTCTCCGGCCAGTGATTCACAATCTCGTTTGCCGTCAGCGGCGATTCCGGGTTCATCCTCATATCCAGAGGACCGGCCCAGCGGAACGAAAATCCGCGATCCCTGCTGTCGAGCTCCAGACTGGAAACCCCAAGATCGGCGATAACACCGTCCAGCGGCGGGAGTGCCAGCTCCTTCGCGACGTCGCCGATCTTCGAGAACTCTGCGTGCACCAAAGTCACCTGCCGCTCGTGCGGCCTCAGTCGCTCCCGCGCGATTTCGATGGCCTGCGGGTCGCGATCCAAACCAATCAAGCGTCCTGCCGTGAGCCGCTTCGCAATCTCGAGTGCATGGCCGCCCGTGCCGAGGGTCGCGTCCAAATACGTCCCATCGGGCCGGATGCGGAGCCATTCGATTGCTTCCACCGCCAAAACCGGCGTATGCAAAACGCTCAAAAGCTAGATGCCCAGTACGTCGAGTGCCTTTTCGTCTTCCGCCGTGATCGGATTACGGTTGAGCTGATCCAGGAATCGCGCGTGGTTCCAGACTTCCAGGTACGTGAGCTGTCCCTGGATATCCACTTCCCCCTTCATCTCCGCGGATTCCCGCAAAACAGGTGGAATTAAAATGCGCCCCTGCCCATCCACCTCTACCACTTGACCGTAATAGTTGGTGCGAGCCAAAAACTTTTGCCTTGCCTGGTTGTTCGAAGAGAGCTTTGCCAATTTGCTTTCGATCTCTTCCCACTTTTTCATGGGGAAGATCTGTGCGCGATCGCCCCGGGAGCTGGTCACATAGAACTTGGTGCCGCTTTTGCGCAATTCCGCCAGGAAGTCGGCCGGGATTTTCACCCGCCCCTTCTCGTCGACCGTCGCTTGATAATTGCCCCGCAGCATGAGTTTTCGTTTGGAACTCGCCCGGCCTGACCGCGCTCGAAATCACTCTGGAATCACCCTCGCCACTTCCCTACACGGCCCAACACTTTCTAACATTGTTTACCACTACGCGCCACTTTTTCCCACGTTGGCCCCCGATTGTAGGCGGCTTCGCGCGCTTGTCAAGCGGAATGTTTCTCATTTTGAAAAGTTTTTTTTGCGCGCTTCACGCGGCGTTGATGCGCGCGCACAGTCCGAGTGCGGCGCAAAAGCACAATCGCTGGTAGAGAGCTCCCATCGGGCACACGACAGATTGTTGTTTTGTGGCAGAACTGCGGGAAATTTGTGGTCTATGAGTCAACAGAGAAGAAAGACCCGGCGCCGCTACTGCGGTATCGCCGGATTGCGCAGCGAGTAGACCTGGCGCAGCATATCCTGCTCGTCGTCCGTGAGACCTTGCAGAAAATGCGGGTCTTTGAGGGCTTCCTGCTGCTGCTCGAGCGTCATGCCCTGGAGCACGTGCAAGCGGCCATTGATCAACTGACGGCGCTCCGGCGCCATGGCCTGCCATTTCGGCGCGAGGACGTTGCGCACGTAGTTTTTCTGCTCCGGCGACATCCTGTCCCAGATCATCTCGCGATCGCGAACGGCATTCTTCTCCGTCGGCGAGAGACTGTTCCACTTTTGCAGGTAATGCAGGATCTGCTCCTGCCGCTGCGGCGGAAGTTTCTGGAATCGGCGGAAATTCTGGAGGAAGCGCTCTTGCTCTTCGGGCGACATGTCGCGAAGCTTTTCAACCCATTTCGGCGGTAGACCCGCCAGCCCGCGGCCATCGCCCTCGGATGGCCTGACCGCCTGCTGCCCGGGATTCGCGCCAGCACCGTTTTCGCCAGCCGGCGGCCGTGCGGCAGGCGCTCCGCCACCGGGCCTTGCGGCTTGCCCGGCAGTAGGACCGGAAGCCCCCGTGCTGCCGGCACGATGCGCCTGTGCTGGCGCGGAGCGTTGCGCCCCGCGAACAGGCTGCGCCGCAAGTGCCGCGAGCAGCGACAGGGCGAGCGAAAGCTTTGCAAGCCCAACCGGCACCTACGATCCTCCGCCCTTCTCGGATCCCTGATCCTCGGGCTGCGGCTTCTGGACCTGCACATCACCGCCCGTGGGTAGCTCGTCGAGCACGTCAAACTTCGTGAGCACGTCGTAGTTCTCGAGGACGCCGAGATCCTTAATAGCCTCGAAATCCTGCCCCTTGCCGGCCGAGTTCAAATCGTTCGGCGGCATCTTCACCATCCATATCGAGAGCCCGGCGAGCAGCGCCATCGAAAACGCGATGCGCGGCTGCGGCACGAACCAGCGGAACCAGCGCGGTCGCGGCTCGGCGGCAATGCGCTGGCGCACTTTCGCGTCGAAAGCGAACGACGGCTCGATGCCGGGAACCTCCTCCATCACGGCCCAGAGCCTGCGAAACTCTTCCGCGCGCGTCCAGCATGCGGGGCAAACGGTCAGGTGCGCCTCGATTTCTCCGCGGTCAGCGGAGTTCGTCCGCCGGTCCAGATACGCAATCAGATTCTTGGAAACATCCGCGCACTTCATGACGGCCTTCTTTCTCCTGGAGAGTGCGCCACCGGCTGGGACATTAGCGGGGCCAGCTGCACTCTCAGGGTCTCGTAGGCGCGGAACAGCAATGACTTTAGCGCGCTTTCCGAGCAATCCAAAATCCTGGCAATTTCGCCGTAGTCCATCTCTTCGTATTTGTGAAGCAAGACGGCCGCGCGTTGCTTTTCCGGCAGCGCTGCGATGGCGCGGCGAATCAGCGTGGTGCGATCGCGCTCAACCATGAACTCGTCAATGCGCATCTCGCGCGCCGGCAGCTCCAAGCGCACTTCGTCATCTTCTACAGGGGCGTCGATGGAGAGATCCATCTGGCGATGGCGGTTGTCACGGATTGAATTCAACGCCAGATTCGTTGCAATCCGGAAGAGCCACGTGGTGAACTTCGCACTGGGAGAATACTGCTTTCTCGCCCGATATACCCGCAAAAAAACTTCCTGGGCCAGGTCTTCCGCCGCCGCCGCATCTCGCACCATGCGGTAGAGGAAATTGACCATCGGGGACCGGTACTTCTGCAGGAGAATCGCAAACGACTCTTCATCCCCTGACTTCACGTCCAGCATGAGTTGGACGTCGGTCCTGGTCATGACCTCCACATCATATCTAACACCCTGTGCGCCTTAAAGTTGCGAGTGCAGCGATGTTTCTCTAGGAAACATCTTTGGCGCACGGCCTGGTCCGAGCCTGCCTGATAAGCAATTGACAACAATGCAGTTAGCGGCGCTTTTGGGCTATATGTGGAACACAGCCTTCAATAGAAGCAGCACCGCTACACCAAGGAACACGAGCAGCGGCATACCCACTCCCGGCTCGCGATTCACTTCGGGAATCAAATCGGAGGCCGCCACGTAAAGTGTCACTCCCGCCGAAAGCGGCAGTGCGTCTGCGACCGTGCCGTGCAGCAGGAACATCAAGCCCGTGCCGAGAATCGTGGCGGCGCCCAACACGGCCGAGGAAATGAACGCGACTCTTCGCGATTGCCCGCTTGCGAGCATCAGCGACGCCACAGTGAATCCCTCGGGCAGCTTGTGCAGGAAGATGGCGACGAAAATCACGCCGCCGAGCCACGTGGAAACCAGCAAGCCCGAGGCGATCGCCACGCCGTCGAAAAAAGTGTGGATCACGAGGCCCAGCAGCGCCGCGTAACCCGCATGTGCGTGCGACATTTCCTCGTGGTGTGTCTCTTCGCCGAAATGGAAATGCGGCGCGATGGTGTGTTCGAAGAAATGAACCAGAAAATATCCGCTGAGCACGAGCACGAAGACGGTTCCCGTCTCGTCGAAAAAGCGCGATGGTGAGTCGGCGCGCAACTTCACCGATTCGGGAATCATTTCCAGGAGCGCGGTAGCGAGCATGAAGCCCGCCCCCACGGCTATGAAGTATTTCAAGTAGCGGCGCGACCACTGGCCGCGCGAGACCAGCAATCCCCCGAGCAGGTTCGCGGCGGCAGCTGATAAGCCGAGGAGCATCGCCACCAGGAATCGCGCAACACTCGCCGAAATCATACGATTATCCCGAGTGGCGGAAGAGAATTACGTCGCCATCCTGCACGATGTATTCTTTTCCTTCGAGGCGGACTTTGGCGCGTTCGCGCGCGGCGGCGAAACTGCCCGCTTCGAGCAAATCCTGCCAGTTCACCACGTCCGCTTTGATGAAATTCTTTTCGATGTCGCTGTGGATCGCGCCGGCGGCTTTCTGCGCGTTCATGCCGCGCTCGATCGTCCAGGCGCGGCACTCCGGCTCGCCGCACGTGAGAAACGAAATCAGGCCCAGCAGGCGATAGCTGGCCTGAATGAGCCGGTCTCGCCCGGATTCTTTAAGGCCATAAGCGCTCATCATCTCGCCGGCTTCCGCGTCGCTCAACTCAGCGAGCTCCGCTTCAATTTTTCCGCAAAACGGAACAATCGCCGTGCGCGGCTTTGTGGCGAGCTTTTCGAGATTGTGCTTCTCGATCACGCGATCGGCTTCCGAAGCCTCGGCGTCGCTCAAATTCAGCACGTAAAGCATCGGCTTGCGCGTGAGAAACATGAAACCGGTGAGTATCTTCTGTTCTTCGGGCTTGAACTCGAGTTCGCGCAGGGGCGTTTCGGCTTCGAGGGCCGCCTTGCAGCGCATGAGCACGGCGAGCTCGGCCTCGAGCAACGGTTCTTTCTTCTTTTTCAAATCCTTTTCCACGCGCTCGATTCGTTTGGTGGTCTGCTCCAAATCGTAGAGCATCAGTTCGATTTCGACGCTTTCGATATCGCGGAAGGCGTTCACGCTGCCGGCTTCGTGCGGCACGGCGGGATCGTCGAACAGGCGGACGACGTGCGCCAGCGCGTCCGCTTCGCGCAACGGCACGAGCGACGCAGAATTTTTCTCGCGGTCCTTCTGCAAGCCGCCGATATCCACGTATTCGATGGTCGCGTAGGTGATCTTCTTCGGCTTGAAGACTTCGGCCAGCTTCGCCACTCGCGCATCCGGCACGCGCGCGATTCCCACGTGCGCCTGATTTGGCGAAGCATGCGCCTCCACTCGCGCCCGGGTCAGAATCCGGAACAGACTTGTCTTCCCTACGTGCGGCAGTCCAATGATCCCTGTCTGCATGAGTTCAGGATACTAACATAGCGCCGCTTCCTGTATTCACGCGCCTCGCTCGCGAGATGACGCGACTCCGCCGACTGGCTGCTAAGGCGTGTTTCGCGCTGCGAGCTCCGTGGTAAGCTGTTTCTTCTCGTGGCCAGCTGACTCCCGGGAGGCTCCCGCCGTGGCGTACCAATTTCCAAGCCGGAATAGTCAAATCGTGCTGATCGCAGTTTTCATTTTGCTGCTTGCGTTGTTCGCGCTTGCCGGCATGCCGTCGCTGAGAGCACAAGACAAGGCCTTTCACGATGCGCCGGCGTCCGCGAAGGCCACGAAAAACCCTTACGCTGGGCAGCACAACGCGGCGGTGGCTGGAGCGAAGATATTCGCGGACAACTGCGCGAAGTGCCACGGCGATCATGGCCAGGGGATCGGCAATGTGCCGAGCCTGGCCCGGGGAACCGCCCAGAGCGCGCCTGACGGCGAAGTGTTCTGGTACATCACGAAGGGCGACATTCGCAACAGCATGCCCTCCTGGGCGCAGCTCTCGGAAAAGGAACGATGGCAGGTCGTCACCTACGTAAAGGCAATGAACATCACTGCTGCGGCGAAACCCAGCGCACCGGCTCCGACGGCCGCCGAAATGATTGGCGCGCCGAAGCCGCCCGAGCCTTTCACCGACTTCCGCTTCGAAGTGCCCGGCACGATGCACAAAATTTCCGTGGGCGATCTGCCGCCGCCCTACGCCACAAAATCTGCCGCGAACGGGCCGCAACTCGTGCCCCGCCCCGCCAACGCGTGGCCGCAAGCGCCCGCGGGCTTTAAGGTGACGCAGTACGCGACCGATCTGAAGACTCCGCGCTACATCATCACAGCGCCGAATGGGGATTTCTTTCTCGACGAAACTGGCGCAGGCGATGTGAAGGTCTTCCGCGGAATCTCATCGGAGGGAAAACCGCAGCAGGTTGACACATTTGCCTCAGATTTCAAATATCCTTACGGAATCGCGTTCTACCCGCCCGGGCCAAACCCCAAGTACGTCTACATCAGCGAAACGGCGGCAGTGTTCCGCTATCCTTATAAGAATGGCGACATGAAAGCCAGTGGCCCCGCCGAACACATCGCGGATCTGCCCCACACTCCCGGCCATATGGCACGCGACCTTACTTTTTCCCCGGACGGCAAAACGCTTTTCGTCGCCGTCGGCTCAGCTTCGAACGTGGACGACCCCGATACGACGCCCGCCGAAAAGAATCGCGCCGACATTCTGGCAATGAATCCGGACGGCTCGAACATGCGCGTCTTCGCCTATGGCATTCGCAACGCCGGCGGCGGCATCGCGATCAATCCCGAGACGGGCGGGCTTTGGTGTTCGGTGAACGAGCGTGACGACCTCGGCGATAACCTGGTCCCGGACTATATCACCCACGTGCAAGAGGGCGGCTTTTACGGCTGGCCGTGGTGGTACATGGGCGGCCATCAGGACCCACGCCACGAAGGCAAGCATCCGGAGTTGAAAGATAAGGTCATCACGCCCGACGTGATTCTCCAGCCGCATAATGCGTCGCTCGAAATCACTTTTTACGAAGGCAAGCAGTTCCCTGCCGAATACAGGGGCGACATCTTCGCGGCGGAACACGGTTCGTGGAACAAAGCGATTCGCGCCGGCTACGAACTGATCCGCGTGCCGCTCCATCAAACGGGTCACGCGACCGGCGAATACGAGGATTTCATCACCGGCTTCGTCAATCCCGACGGAAACGTGTGGGGCCGCCCGGTGGGCGTCACCGTCGCGCCCGATGGCTCGCTGCTAATGACCGACGACGGAACGAACACGATCTGGCACATCGCGTACGTCGGCAAGTAATCGAGCTTCCGATCCGAGGAGAAAATAGTGATGAAACGAGCCGCCACATTCCTCACCGCTGCAATTTTACTGGCGCTTGCCGCTCGGCCGGCATCCGCCCAGGATTGGGCGCGCGACCGTCTGTCGAAATCTCCGCGTCACGGCGAATGGGTGCAGATCAAGCACGGCGATCGCACGGTGCAGACGTGGGTCGTCTATCCCGAATCGAAGGATAAGCGCCCCGTGGTGCTCGTCATTCACGAGATCTTCGGCCTCACGGACTGGGCGCAGGAAATTAGCGACGAAGTCGCCGCGGCCGGTTACATCGCCGTCGCGCCCGATTTGCTTTCTGGGATGGCGCCCAATGGCGGCCGCACGTCTGACTTTCCGGAAGGCAAAGCCACCGAAGCTGTCAGCAAGCTCGATCCCGATCAAATTACAGCGGATTTGAACGCCGTGGCCGACTATGCGCTGAAGATTCCGGCCGCCAATGGGAAGCTTTTCGTCGCCGGGTTCTGCTGGGGCGGCGGCCAGAGCTTTCGGTTTGCGACGAATCGCAGCGATCTGGCTGCGGCGTTTGTGTTTTATGGCGCTCCCCCACCTGCTGATTCGATTTCGCGCATCAAAGCCCCCGTGTTCGGTTTCTTCGCGGGCAACGACGCGCGCATCGGCGCAATGATCCCGGGCGCAGTGGACGCGATGAAGGCCGCGGGGAAAACGTTCGCACCGGTGACGTACGACGGCGCCGGCCACGGCTTCATGCGCGCCGGTGAAGCGCCAGACGCAAGCAAAGAGAACGCCGACGCGCGCACGAAATCCTGGGAGCGCTGGAAGGCGCTGCTCAAGAAGTACGAATAGCGCCACAGGAAGAGAATCAGCCTCGTTGCGCGCTTCACGAGACGCCCCGCAATGGATCAGAGAAACTTGACCGAAAAGCCTGCTTTGCCCTTCGATCACGTCGCCGCGCACCAGCATCTCTCGGCGAAAGATAAGCGCCTCGCGCGGCTGATCGCGAAAATCGGCGCGTTTCACTTCAAGCTTGACGAATGCGACAGCGTCTACGAATCGCTGCTCGAAGCAATCGTCTACCAGAGCATCTCCGGCAAAGCCGCGGCGACGATCTACGCGCGTATCGCGGCGCTCGGCGCAAACGGCAGGTGCCCTTCGCCTGCCGAGATCGTCGCTATGAGCGTTCCTGCGTTGCGCAGAGCGGGTCTCTCGAATGCAAAAGCGCTGGCGATGAAGGATCTCGCGCAAAAGACGATTGACGGCATCGTTCCCACGCTCGACGCCGCGCAAGCTATGTCCGACGAGGAGTTGGTTAAGCGGCTCGTATCGGTGCGCGGCATCGGCGCGTGGACGGTCGAGATGTTCCTGATTTTCCGCCTCGGCCGGCCAGACGTGCTGCCGATCCACGATTACGGCGTGCAGAAAGGCTGGGCGCTCACTTACGGCAAGACGGAAATTCCAAAGCCGAAGCAGCTGCACGCATTCGGCGAGCGCTGGCGGCCCTATCGCACCGTCGCGAGCTGGTATATGTGGCGCGCCGTCGAACATGCAGGCAAGGATGCGCGCAAAGTGAAAAAGCCGAGCGCCGCCTCGAAGAAAAAGTC
>Ga0335073_10010444_pt1 | contig 13051 bp, 12 predicted proteins | sample Lox_Sample_22_FD_207093 | JGI IMG/M metagenome (GOLD analysis project Ga0335073, IMG submission 207093) | Soil microbial communities from Loxahatchee National Wildlife Refuge, Florida, United States - Lox_Sample_2.2 | ecosystem: Environmental > Terrestrial > Soil > Wetlands | place: USA...
ATAGCCCGCCGCTCACCAAGCAGCAGGCCCCATTCGATGACCTTGGGTAGGAACTCCGACTCGGTGGCGCGCAGGTAAGTGCCGTCGCCCTGGCGGACGTCGATGATGCCGAGCAGCGTTAGCGGCTTCAGCGCATCCCGGATTGCCGACCTGCCGACGCCGAATGCTTTTGACAGCTCGCGCTCGGATGGCAGGCGATCGCCGGGAAGCAACACCCCGGAGAGCAAATAGTCCAGCAGTTTCTTGGCTATCTCAGCCGAAATTGGCTCGCGCGCCTGCAAGGTAAGGAACTCGTGTGCCGTCTCGGCTCTACCGATCATTGTTGCATTTCCACTATTCGCATCCGCGTCGCGCTATGTTGGCATGATCCCGCGCGCCCGCCGCATCCGGTTTCATCAAGCGATCCTACAATCGGCCCGTTCCTCCTGGCTGGCGCCTGACGGCGACCCCGGTTCGGCCCGCAGGTACCGACGGGTCACAGTTTCGCGCACTGCGACCGCGAGACCGGCCGGCGGAAGGCCATCCAGTCGCCGCGCGGTCACCTCTGCCTGAGTAATCTCGGCTGATCCCTGACGACCGATGAATACGACCTCGTCGCCTGGCCCGACGTCGCTGATCTCGGTGACGTCGAGGCAGATGTGCTCCAGCGAGAGATTGCCGATTATCGGTACGCGGCGGCCTCGTACCAGGGCTTCACCACAGTTAAGCAACGCCATGCCATCGGCGAATCCGATCGGGACAACCGCGACGACCATGCCCGTGCGCATTGAGAACGGAGCCAGATCGAGGTACGCGGTCCGGTCCGGCCGCTTGCAAAAGCCGATCCTGGACCGCAGCGCGACGAAGGCAGACCGAAGTCCGAGTTCGGCAAGACTCGGCTCGCCCTGCGGCCGGACTATTCCGTACACATAACGTCCGACGTCCACTGCGGCCAAACTCATGGCCGATGTGAGAAACATAACCGGGGAACTGGCAGCCATTGCGATGCCGAGCGGGATCCCGTCACGGCTGACCTCGTCCAGGACTTCCTGGAAACGGTTAAATTGCCACTCGAGGTAGGGCGACAGGGTGGTTCCGGCGGGAACGTGCATATGCGTGTAGACACCGTTGAGCGCGACGCGGTCCGAGCGGGCCGCCGCCTTGATCAGGCTGGCGGCTTGGCTGCACGGAACGCCTAGCCGCTCGAGGCCGACGTCCACCTCGACGAACACCCCGACGGGTCGCTGACTGCCTGCCCGCTCCACCTCAGCAAGCGACTCGGCGTCGCCTATCGTGCAGGTCAGCTCGTACTCGCTGACCTGGGCTAGTGCGGTGGCGTCGAGGACAGTGCCGCCATAGAGCAAGATCGGGCAGCTGATTCCGTCAGCCCGCAGGAGCGCGGCATCGCGGAGATCGACCAGGCCGAGCACGTCGACGCCAGCGCCGGCAAGAGTATGAGCTACTGGCAGGAGCCCGAAGCCGTAGGCGTTCGCTTTCACTGCGGCACAGATTCTCGTCCCGGCCGGCAGTACCGTGCGCAGTGCACCAACGTTCTGAGCAATGGCTGCCAGGTCGATGTCGAAGGTGTTCGGCCGGCCTGCTACACGGTCATCCGCAGCCATCCTCACCGGCCTCCGGACGCTCCGCCATCGATGATGATGCCGGTGCCGAGTATGAAAGACGATTCATCGGAGGCGAGGAATACCGCCGCGTTCGCCACATCCGCCGGCTGGCCTAGCGCGTCGGTGAACTGCCTGCCGCGGATGACGGTCAGTGCCTCGTCGCGGCTGCCCGGAGACTCGCTGAGCACTTTCTCAAGCAATGGCGTGAAGATCGTTCCTGGCATCAGGGCGTTAACCCGGATCCCCATCCGGCCGTAGTCGACCTGCATGGCCCGAGTCATCGCCAGCAGCGCGCCCTTCGACGCGGCATACGCGGCCCGGTTAGGCAGCCCCATCGCGGCGATGACCGAGGACATGATGATGATCGTCCCGCGTCCCTGGCCGATCATCCGGGGCACGATCGCCTTGCAGGTCAGGTACGTACCTCGGACATTGATGTCGAACACGCGGTCCCACAGGTCGACCGGCGTCTCGTGCAGCATCCCGGCTGCGCTAACGCCGGCGTTAGCTACCAGCACGTCAATCCGGCCGAACCGATCCGCGGCCTGCGCAGCCAGGCGCTCCATGTCCTCAGCGCTCGTCACGTCGGCTCGCACGGCGAAACTTCCGGTGCCGCCGCTGGTCCCGATCTGGCTCGCAGTCTCCTCCGCTGCGTCGCCGTTCAAGTCCGCGACTGCAACCCCGGCGCCTTCGCCGGCGAACCTGATGGCTATCGCCCGGCCAATGCCGGACCCGGCCCCGGTGACCACGCAAGCCTTCCCGTCAAGACGCATTCTGCTCGTCCCCGCCTGCGTCCGGTCTTGCTTCCAGCCCTGCCTGCCGCATCTGCCAGCCTTCGGAGTAGAGGTCGAAGAACAGCGGCCGGCGCGGGTGGCTGGCGATCACGTCGCGATCCAGCGTGACGCCGAGCCCCGGCCCGGCAGGCAGCGCGAAATAGCCGTCCGCGACCAGCGGATTGCCTGGCGCCGCAGCCATGACGTAGTCCTCGGCGAAGTCGTTGAAGTTCTCCTGGATATAGAAGTTCGGGGTGCAAGCTGCCAGGTGCAGCGCAGCGGCGGTGGACACCGGGCCGCCCACGTTGTGCGGGGCCACCAGGATCGAGTAGCTCTCCGCCCACGAAGCGATCTTCTTCGTTTCCGACAGGCCGCCGCACATCGTGATGTCGGGCTGCACGATATCGGCACCACGCCGCTCAAACAGCTCGCGGAACTCCGAGCGCACGTGGATGCGCTCGCCGGTCGCGACCGGTACGCTGACCCGTCCGGCGACCCAGGCCAGGGCCTTCAGATCGTCCGGCGGAATGGGTTCTTCGATCCACGAGGGGCTGAACCGGGCCAGGTCGGCTGCCAGCGACAGCGCGGTTCGCGGAGTGAAGCGGCCGTGCATCTCGATCATCAGTTCGGCGTCGGCACCGATCGCGTCGCGGACCGCCTCGATCAAGCTGATCGAAAGGCCTCGCTCAGCCGCGCTGAGGGTGCCGTTGGCGTCGCCGAACGGGTCGACCTTGACAGCCTGGTAGCCCCGGTCGATGGCGCGCCGGGCCGCGGCGTGGAATTCGGCTGCCGTCCGGTCCACCTGGTACCAGCCATTCGCGTACGCCTTGATGCGGTCGCGCACGGCGCCGCCCAGCAAGCGGTAGACCGGCTGTCCCAGTGCCTTGCCCATGATGTCCCAGCAGGCAATCTCGATGACCGAAGCCGCCGACATCGCGACCTCGCCCGGCCGGGCGTAGTCGGCAGTCGTCATCCGGCGCACCAGTGACTCGATCTCGAACGGATCTGAGCCGAGCACATGCCGGGGCACGGCCTCGCGCAGGAATCCCAGCAGCGCGTCGGTATGGTTCACCATCCGCACTTCGCCGAGGCCCTCGATGCCTGCATCGGTCTGAACGACGACGAAGGTGAGGTTGCGCCACGCTGTGCCCAGCACCAGCGGCTCGACGTTCGTAATCTTCACGACCGCACCGCCGCACGCGAGGTCGCTGTCATCTGGTCGTGTAGCCCCCGTCCACCATCAGCGCTGAGCCGGTGACAAAACTTGAGTCGTCGCAGGACAGGAAGAGAGCGGCCGTGGCGACTTCCGTCGGAGTCGCGTACCGGCCCACCGGGATCGCTGCGTGCTCCCGGCTGACCAGCTCCTCATAGCTGACAGCCTGCGGGACGGCGCGCAGCGATGCCTCTTGCAGCGGCGTATCTGTCGATCCAGGGCACAGGCAATTGACCCGGATGTTGCGGTCAGCGTAGTCGAGCGCGATCGACCGGCAGAGCATCAGCGCTCCGCCCTTGCTGGCACAGTAGGCCGGCGCACCGGGGTCGCCGACTACTGAGTTGACCGAGCCGGTAAACACGATCGTCCCTCCGCCTGCGCGAAGTAGTTCGGGAATCGAGTACTTCGCGGCCAGGAAGAAGCCTTTGAGGTTGACGTTGATGAGTCTGTCCCACTCAGCCTCAGTCGTGTCCACAACGCTGCGGAACACGCCGATGCCGGCGTTTGCCCAGACCAAGTCCAGGTGACCGAACTGCTCGACGGCAACTGCCACCGCCGCGCTGACATCCGCGGACTGTGACACGTCGCCGTGCTGGAAGACGGCGCGGCCGCCCTGCCCGTTGATATCCGCCACGGTCTTCTGACCGCCGGCCTCGTCAAGGTCCATCGCGACGACTGCCGCACCCTCGCGGGCGAACAGCACTGCTCCTGCTCGCCCGATGCCGCTGGCAATTCCCGTTATCAAGGCGACCCGCCCGCTGAGCCGTCCGGTGCCGCTGCCTGCTGGCCCGCTGCCTGCTGGCCCGCTGCCTGCTGGCCCGCTCCCGCTCTCTGCTGGCCCGCTCCCGCTCTCTGGACTTAGCTGGGTCACGCCGCTCTAACCTCCGATTGTCGGATGTGCGGTCTCCTCGGTCCGTCCTTCACCGACTGGCTCGCCTAGTGACTCGCCGGCATTCGCGAGCCAGGTCTCGTTCCCTCGGGCCCGCATGAACACAAGGACGGCGATACCGACGAGCAGCCAGCCTCCGGCGATGTACGGCGCGAGATTCAGCGGATAGGCAGGCATCGGGTTGAACGTCTCGATGCCAACGTAGATCAGCGCTCCCGTCGTGAACAGCGGGATGATCGCGTGCAGGAACACATTGAACTCCGCGCGCCGCTGCTGCCAGTAGTAGGCGGCGACTGCGGCGTTGCCCATGATGTAGATGAACACCACGGCCAGCACGACGACGAGGCCGACGATAAGGAAGAACGACGGCTCAGCACCGAGTGCGAGGCCAGCGCCGACCCCGATGGCGATCGACAGCAGCCATTGCAGGAAGATGGCATTCGTCGGAGTCCGGTAAGTCGGGTGCACCTTGGTCAGCCACTGCGGTGCCGCGCCGCTGGCAGCCATCCGGTACCAGATTCTCGTCGACACGTTGTTGAGCGACTGACTGACCGCGAACGTCGAGGTCAGGAACGCGATCATCACCGCGATCCAGCCGTAGCCCCAGTAGCGGTGAGCTAGCACAAGACCAGGGACCTGTGCCGAGTGCGGCAGCGCTGCGAGATTGCTGGTGCCCCAGCCGACGACCTGACCCCAGTAGGTGACGACTAGGAACCCGCCCAGCCCCAGGATCGCGATCATGGTGGCCCGCGGCACGTTCTTGCGCGGCTCGCGTGTCTCCTCCGCGAGCGGCGCGGCGAACTCCCAGCCGTCCATGCCCTGGAACGAGAACGCGATCGCGAGCGCGAACGCGCTAGCGGTGCCGATGTGCGCCGGGTTGAAGCTCGCGAAGTTGAAGCCGCCGCGGCCAGGCGACGCGAGTCCCCAGATCCCGAGGATCCAGACGAGCAGGAGCTCGCACAGGCCCATCACGATCATTACCTTGACCGAGATCGCGATGCCGTACCTGGCCAGGCCGGCGATCAGGGTAGCCCCGACCAGGACGCAGACCCACCAGAGCCAGGGCAGGTGATAGCCGTAGTTCGCCTGCAGTTCGCTGGCGACCACGGCCCCGAAGTAGCCCATGATCGGGCCCTGGACAACGGGCATGTACACGAAGTTCATCCACCCGGTGAGGAAGCCGAAGTGCCCGTTCAGGCTTCGGCTCACGAAGGTGTAGTAGCTTCCGGCCGACGGCATGTGCTTGCTCAGCTGCACCAGCGTGCTGCCGAGCATGACGACGATGATGACGCCTAAGAGGTAGGCAAGCGGAGCCGTGACTCCGGCAATCCCGACGACCTCCTGGGTAAAGAAAAGCGCTGCGAAGATCGGGCCCATGCCGGTGATGGCCTGCATGAGCGCGCCCGGCAGACCTATCGCGTTTTCCTTCAGGTCGGTCGTCACGACGCCCGGACCCTTGCCGCCCTGGCCGGCTACTGCATCGAATGTCTCTGCCACGACCGGTCTCCTCCCGGTTGATCGCGTACGCGGCGACAGCTAGCACGGGGCCGGCTGCAACGGCAGCCCCGCAGGCAGTTATCCCGAGGCTAGAGGAGACTTGTCGACCGGTCAACCACTTGTGTCGAGGACGACTCATCGATCGCGACCCGCGCCGACGGGCGCGAGGCGTGAGGACCGCTTACGGTTATGTCAGTTGACAGTCGCCACCGTCATATGTAAGTTTTGACTGACAGGTGAAACCGAGCACTTTGGAGCCTGCGCTGACCAGCGAGAGCGAGCTGCTAGCCGTACTGACGGCGGTCGCCAATCCGCAGCGAATGCGGGTCGTGGCCGAGCTGGCGGACGGCCGAGTACACGTGAGTGAGCTAGCCCGCAGGCTCGGGATGTCACGGCCACTGCTGTACATGCACCTGGATCGGCTCGAGAAGGCCGGACTGGTGACCGGGCACCTAGAACTGTCTAAGGATGGGAAGGCCATGAAGTACTTCGAGCTGGCGCCCTTCGAGCTCACCCTGACCGCGGCGACAATCACCGAGGCGGTCCGGGCCGGGCAGGCGTCAGGCCAGCCGCCGGCCGATGCGGCCGGGGAGCTAGACGCCCACGAGAAGGAGAACGACAGATGACCGGCACCCTGGCAGGAACGACCACTGCTGCGCATGCCGTGCAAGTGATCTTGATCTCGGTAGGCATTCCGCTGGTCGTCTGCGGATCCATTGCGGTGATCGTCTGGGCCTACTTCCGGCTCCAGTCGCACCGCGCTGACGCGGTCGCGATGGCGCACTATCGCAAGCTCGCCGAGGAAGCAGTGGCCAACCAGGAGCAGCTGCGGAGCGAGCTGTCGAAGCTGACCGAGAAGGTTGCCGCGGTCGAGCAGCTGATGCGGGACGTCGGATGAGCACTTACGGCGACGGCACTGGCTACTCTGCCGGCACAGGGGAGCGCCAGCCGTCGCGCGGCGACAGCTGGCTCACCCTCAGGCACAATCCGGTCGGGCTGATCTTCTCGGCGAGCCTGTGGCTATCGGCCTTGTACCTGCTCGGCTACTTGCTGGTCAGTGGCGTGCTGTTCGTGATCGCATTGACCAGCATCTCGGTGGCCCTGTCCCTGAGCGTCACGGTCGTGGCTATTCCGCTGCTGATCGGTGCCGCATTCGTGGTCCGGGGCTGCGCCGAGCTGGAGCGAGCCCGCCTCGGCCAGGTGTTCGCCCAGCCGGTGCGTGGCTACTACCGGCCCGCGGGTGGCAGTGGCCTGCGGCGGCAGGCCCGGGCACGGTGGGGCGAGAGCACTACCTGGCGTGATCTCGCTTACCTGCTCGGCTTGTGGCCATTGCTGTTCACCCTGGACGCGCTCGCGCTCGCGGCATGGCTGTGCTGCCTCGCCGGGATGGCCTTGCCGCTGTGGTACTCGCGCGTCACCAACTTGTGCGTCGGCGACTGCACGCAATACGGTCCGCGCGGCGTGCTCATCGGGCACTTCCCGCACGGCGTCACAGGTCCTGGCAGTCAGGGCTTGTATGTCGGCTCGCTGCCTAACGCGCTGCTCGCCGCGGCCGGGTTCGCCGCGGCGTTCCTGCTGCTGAACTACGCGGTCGTTGCTACCGCGCGGCTGCATGCGCAGCTCGCCAGGGCACTGCTTCAGCGGCCGGCCGACCCGCTGGCGCCGGCGAAGGCTGTGCTCGCCGACTCGAGCCCGCTCGGACCGCTGGTCCGATAGCACGATGCCCCCGCCCGCGAGTGCCAGCTCGCGGGCGAGGGCCACACCGCGACAAACCGCACGAAACCCAGGAGAGGTCACCATGCGTCAATCGCAGGGTTCAGTATTGCCCGAAACGGGCTCTGATCGCGAAAGCACCCGCCCCCCACGCGGGAGATCGGCCAAACGCCCGCTCGTTGAGCGGATCGCCGGCTGGAGCGCCCGGCATCGCAAGACCGCGGTGTTTGGCTGGCTGGCCCTGGTCGCGATCGTGTTCGTGGCCGGCCAGAGCATCGCCGCCAGGAACGTACCGCAGTATGACCCCGGCCAGTCAGGTGTCGCCGAGCGAGTCCTGACGCGGCTGCACGACAACGGACCGCCGCCTGCCGAGGATGTGCTGATCCAGGCTCGCGGCAGCGGCACGTTCGGAAACGATCCGCAGCTGCGGCAGGCCACCAGGCAGGTGGTCAGTGCCCTCCGCAGGCTGCCCAAGCCGACGGCATCGGACATCCGGTCTCCATTCAGCCCGGGCGGCCGTTCGCTGGTGTCTGCTGATGGCAGGTCAGTCCTCGTTTCTTTCAATGTGACGGGTGTCAACGAGGACGAGGCCGTGGTGCCGGCTATGCGCGCCGTCGCGGCCGCTGCGGCTCGGTACCCGGGCCTGCGGATCGCGGAGACCGGCGATGCCAGTGCCGACCGGGTTATCAACGCCCTGGTGAGCCGCGACTTCAGGAAGGCCGAGTCGACCTCGCTGCCGATCACCCTGATCTTGCTGGTCGCGGTCTTCGGCGCGCTCATTGCCGCCGGGATTCCGCTGCTGCTGGCTGGCACCGCCGTAATCTCGGCGATATCCCTGACCTCGGTCATCGGGCAGTGGCTGCCGACTGGCTCGAGCACCTCGGAGGTCGTGCTGCTCATCGGGATGGCCGTGGGCATCGACTACTCGCTGTTCTACCTCCGCCGGGAGCGGGAGGAGCGCAGCAAGGGCCGCAGCACCGCTGAGGCGCTGCGAATCGCCGCGGGGACTTCCGGGCGGGCCATCGTCGTATCCGGGCTCACCGTCATGGTCGCGCTGGCCGGGTTGTTCCTCACCGGATATTCGGTCTTTACCGGGATCGGGCTCGGAACGATCGCCGTCGTCGGAGTCTCCGTTATCGGATCGCTTACCTTCCTGCCCGCGCTGCTGTCCTGGCTCGGCCCGTGGGCTGACCGGGCCCGGATCCCGTTCCTCGGCAAGCGCCGCACTGCGTCCAGGCCGTCGCGTCTGTGGACTGCCGTCGTCCGGCGGGTGGTGCGGCGGCCGGCCGCGTGGGGTGCGGTGGCCGCCATCGCGTTGCTCGCCCTGGCAGCGCCCGCGCTGGGCATGCGGCTCGGCAGCCCGGTGAACGGCGGGTTCTCGAGCCGGATTCCGGTCGTGCAGGCTGCCGACCGGATTCAGGCGGCATTCCCTCAGGCGCCGTCACCGGCTCAGGTGGTAGTGACTGGCCAGGACCTGGGTGACCACGCGGTTCGCTCGGCCGTGACTGAAATGCAGCGATCCGCGACGGCAACGGGGCCAATCCGTCCGCCCGTCACAGCGTCCTTCATCGCCGGCGGCCGCGCGCTGATCGTGAACGTTCCGCTGCAGGGCAACGGGACGAACGCTAGCTCGGACGCTGCCCTGCTCGACCTGCGTGACCGCGTGCTGCCGGCCACCCTCGGCAAGGTTGGCGGGATCTCCTACGCGGTCAGCGGTGAGACTGCCAACAACTACGACGACATCGCCGACCTGCACTCTCGCACGCCGCTGGTGTTCGCAGTCGTTGCCGTGCTGGCATTCGTCCTGCTGCTGGTCGCGTTCAGGTCGATCGCCATACCGCTGGTGTCGATCGGGCTCAACCTGCTGTCGGTCGGCGCGGCATACGGGCTTATCACGCTGGTCTTCCAGGACGGCAGGCTGCAGAACGCGCTTGGTTACACCGGGTTCGGCGCGGTCGTGTCCTGGGTGCCGCTGTTCATGTTCGTGTTCCTGTTCGGGATGAGCATGGACTACCACGTGTTCATCCTGAGCCGCATCCGGGAGTTGCGGTCCCGGGGCGCAGCGGCGAAGGATGCCGTGATCGGCGGGATAGCGAGCAGCGCCGGAGTGGTCACCAGCGCCGCAGTGATCATGGTGGCGGTGTTCTCGATCCTCGCCACACTGTCGATCGTCCAGCTCAAGATGCTGGGCGTCGGGCTCGCCGCTGCCGTGCTGATCGACGCGACCGTCGTGCGGGGCGTCCTCGTCCCGGCTGCGCTGGCCATGCTCGGCGAGCGTGCCTGGTACCTGCCGCGGTGGTTGTCATGGCTGCCGGAACGCCCCAGCTGAGCCCTGGCCCCTGAACAGCCGGAATCCGGCGCGTCCCGGTTAACGCGCCGGATTTCGGCGTGTCCCGGTTCCCGCCGACCTACCTCGCCGGGCCGGCACCGAGCAGTTCGTGCTACGCGTAAGTCCGAACGACACCGAGCGCCCTGGCGCCGTCAGGGCCCGCGGTCTGCAGATCCGACGCTGCCGGGTCGAGGCGCTGAGCGGCCACCCGGCAGAAGGCTCCCGCTGACCCCGTTATCTCGGACTCGGCCTCGGCCGGCCCGAACGTCCACAAAGTCACACCGTCCGGTGCTGTCAGCGTGCACCGCACCGCGGCCGCGGGCTCGCCGGCGCGCGCGAACGCGTACGGCAGCGTCCGGTGCGCGAGCCACGCGATGTGCCGGAGCCGGCTGGTGTCGGGCAAATCGATGCCGAGCGGCCCGGTGATATCCATTGCGTGCGCCCAGTACTCGGCAAGCCGTGTCGTCGCAAGCGTGGCGGGCTTTACCGGCCCGGTCACCCATTGCAGCGGAGCGTCCGGATCTGCAGCCCGCAGGGCGCCCACCGCGGCGGAGCGTGCCTGCCGCCACCGCGCGAAGACCCGGGCCGGGGCAGCCCGGTCCGCATGCACCATGCGGGCCGCCCAGTCATCGACCGTGTCGCCTGAGGCGCGTGCCATCCGGTCCGCGCCGCCCGCGCTCGCAACGACACCCTCGTCGGACTGCGCCAGGTGCAGCACGACGTCGGCGACAGACCAGCCGGCGGCGTCCGACTCAGTCAGCCATTGCGCTTCTGACAGCACGTCGAGGATGCCGTCGAGTCGCGTCCCCTCTGCAACAAGGTCGTCAATGACCGTAACCGTCACCGCTGTCCTCCCTTACAGATCGATTCGGGCCCGGTTACGCAGCCAGGTAATCGCTGAGGTGGCCGACCACCTCACGGGCATCGTCCTCGATCCCGTAGATGAACGTGGACTTGCGGCGCCGCAGCACAGGCAGCCCTAGCGCGTAGAGTCCGGGGCTACTGAGTACTCCTCCGTCGTGATTCAGCTGGCCCTTCGCGTTGACCACGGGCACGTCGAGCCACCGGTAGTCGGGCCGGAAGCCGGTTGCCCACACGATCGTCCGGATCTCGCCGCTCCGCAGGTCGAGCTGCAGCCGCGTCGCGTCGGGCGCGCGTGTCGGAGCGAACCGCTCGGGAGGTCCGGCCTCCGCGTCGCTGCCGTCAGCGAGAGCCCACTCGTCGAAGGTATCGAGCAGGCGGTCCATCTTCAGGTCGGCGAGCGAGAAGACATTGCGCAGGCCACCGGAAAACAGCGCGTGGCCGTCACGTACCGCCGCCCAGCGGCCGACAAACTCAACGCCCATCGCTGCGAGCTCGTTGAGATTGAGCGTGGTGCGTTCCGTCGTCCCGACCAGCTGGGGGGAGGGCAGGCGCCGGGCGCGGGTGAGATCGTCAATTTCGTCGTAGCGCTGCTCCCAGACGCCCGAGGCGGCCATCCACCACAGCACATCGCGCTCGCGGTAGACGCGCGGCAGCCGCACGTGCTCGCCAACCGAGAGCATCACTGGCCGGCCCGACTGCCGCAGTTCCGCCGCCAGCTGGGCGCCGGTGGCCGACGCTCCCACGACGAGCACGCCGCCGTCCGGAAGCCCGGCGGGGTCGCGGTAATCGAACGGGGTCAGCTGCTCGACGTGGGCCGGCACCGCCTCGCTGAAGCCCGGCACCACTGGCAGATTGCAGGCGCCGCTAGCGATGACTACTGCCTGGCAGCGAATCTCGCCGAGGCTTGTCGTCACCTGGTATCCGCTGTCGGTGCGTCGTACCGACGTGACGTTCGTGCCGGTTCGGACGGGCGCGCCGGAAGCCTTTGCGTAGCGCTCGATGAACTCTGTGACCTCCGCGGTCGTCATGTAGCCGTCAGGGTCCGGTCCTTCGTAGCGCAGGCCCGGCAGCCGGCTTTGCCAGTTAGGCGTGAGCAGCCGCAGAGAATCCCAGCGTTCGCGGCGCCAGGAATTCGCTACCTCGCCGCGCTCGAGCACGACGTGATCGACAGACCGGTCGCTGAGAAAATGGCTCGCCGCAAGGCCCGCGTGCCCTGCGCCGATGACGACCGCGGTAATGCGCTCGATGGCTTGACCCCTCAGACGACCTCGACGACCACGTTCGTCGGGTTGGTGAGAGCGTCGTAGACGGCCGAGCGCTTCTGCGACTGGGCGACCAGCGCCTCGATCTCCTGCTTCGACGCGTCCGCGTCGATGGTGAACGTGACCTTGATGTCGTTGTAGCCATTGCGGACGTCGCTGTCGGCGCCGAGGATGCCGCGGATGTCGTGCGCGCCCTCGACAGTCGCCTCGACAGAGCGCAACTGGATGCCGCGATTTTCCGCTACGGACGCCACGCCCGCCGTCAGGCAACTCGCCAGGCCGACGATAAGGTACTCGATCGGCGTGATGCCGTTGTCCTCGGCCGCGAAGACGGCAGGATGGTCAGCGTCGAATACCGACTCCTGCTTGTGGCTCTGCTCCTGCCCCAGGCCGAAGAAGCTTTGCACCTTGATCGTGCTGTGGACGCCGTTGTTCCACTTAGCGGATGCCCGCCAGGTGAACTGGGCGGCCTCAGGCGCGCCCTTCAGCACTTCACGCGCGTCGAGCAGCGCCTGGACGTTGACGCCGTTGGTCACGGTGGTCATGTGTCGTGATTCCCCTCTCGGCCCACCCTAGAATCCCTATTGGGATGCTTGCCAATATACTATTCAAGGCAAGCTAACATAGCCACCATGGCGGAGCCAGCCTCGACGCTAGCGGCCGGTTCGGTCGGCACAGTCGAAACCCAGTATCTCGATCTTCCGGGCCCTGTGCTGCTTGATTGCGGCCGGAGCCTGTATCCGGTGCGGGTGGCGTACGAGACCTACGGCACCCTCTCGTCCCGTCGTGACAACGTCATCCTGGTGTGCCATGCCCTCAGCGGCGACGCTCACGCGGCGGGTTTCGCCAAGACGCCGCCAGACGAGAGCACGCGCGACGGGTTCGGGGCCACCGATCGTGACGGCGTCGC
>Ga0335073_10010445_pt1 | contig 13050 bp, 13 predicted proteins | sample Lox_Sample_22_FD_207093 | JGI IMG/M metagenome (GOLD analysis project Ga0335073, IMG submission 207093) | Soil microbial communities from Loxahatchee National Wildlife Refuge, Florida, United States - Lox_Sample_2.2 | ecosystem: Environmental > Terrestrial > Soil > Wetlands | place: USA...
TTCTTGCGTGGCGCCCTCTTCTGCTTCTATTTCCTCCTGGGTGTCGTCGTCTTCTTCGTAATCGGAGGGATCCCATGCGTGCTCTCCGAGGCAGTTATCGGCGACGCGGCGGGGTTCGATGACTACGTCGCGCTGAATGGGTTCGAGGCGGGTGCGTTTGAGGTTAATAGAAGCGGTTTGCAAACCGTAGAGCAGGAGGCCGGCGGTTTTGGGGTCGAGTTGTCTGGCGAGGATGAGGCGTAATACCTGCATGAGCGCGACCTGCACGGAGTTGGCGTCCTCGAGTACGGGCAGGTCGATGGAAGTAATGTAGTGGGCCGGGGCGCCGGACTGGCAGAAATCAATGCGAGTTTCGCGCCAGCGATTGTGAAAGAAACAGAGGCGGCGCCCTTTTAGAGCCGGCGATCCGCACTGCGTGCCGTTGACCTTGATGTGCTGACATCGGGAGATACAACTCGGGTAAATAGACAGATGGAACACTCCACTCCCCGGCCCTGCAATCTTGTGGAATCAGAGGGCTGGCGGAAATTTCCGGGTAAATCTTTGGCGCAAGTCGGGTTAAAGGGAAAATATTGGAAAGAGGCGACTTAGAGGCCCGGAGAGACATCGTACTGTATAGCTATATATGTGTTATCTACTATAGCTATGAGGGATGTCAAGGAAATAACTAGGGAAATTGGGTTGGAACACCGAAACGGGAAGGATATGGCGTGCCGTGCAGCCTAACCGGCGATACGTCCCATCGTGCCTGAGCTTCGCCTTGTATTCGCCACCGGACTCAAGTAGTCTCGGGTTGACCTTCCATAAATCAAGAACTGGGCAAAAGCTGTGCAAGCAGTCAGAATTGGAGTCTGCTAACATTCACGCGAAAATGCAAACAACTCTCTTCGGTGCTTCCGCCGCGACCAACGGGTTTAGGGACTCCTCGTTCGCCAAGAACAAGAACCTCCCCTTGCATCGTTGGGTGCCGTGGGTTGCGGGATTCTCCGCCGATTTTGTCGAAGACGCCATCAGGAAGTACCTCCCGGCGGGAGATTCTCGGTGCTGGGTCCTAGACCCATTCGCCGGCGTCGGCACAACGCTAGTCGAATCGTACCTGGGTGGGTTGAATGTAATCGGCTTTGAGATCAATCCCTATGCTGCCCTAGCTACGAAGATAAAACTAAGTGCCATGAGGATATCCGTTCCCGACTTGACGCGCCGGATTTCTGCGTTTGAACGGTTCATGGAAAAAGCGGAGAGTGGAGCGCTAAAGCGAGAACCGCGTTCAACTGCTCCGGTGGGGTTTTCAGGCAGAACACAACTGTTTAGCCCCAAAGTAGAGCGGAAGGTTCTGTACGCCCTTGATTTCATTAATCCTGTCGAGGGTCAGCTCGCCAGCACTGCGTCTGCACTCGGGTCGTGAGGTAAAGCCGAAACATCGAGGTACATCATCTTCGTTTTGATGAGGGTGTACGGATGCTTGCGGTCGTCCGGGTACATGCTCTCCCAGAGTCTTCCGGACTCGGCCGCCTCCTCGACGCGTTTGAATGCTCTAGCTGCGTCTCTCGTGGCCACGTCAACAAAGGAAAGATTAATCCCAGTTTCGTCAAGCGGATCATTGAACACAAAATATACTCGGATCATCGTGGGTCCTTCCTTAGTTGGTTTAGGGGCAGCCTCCCAATCATACGCGTTAGCTTGCTCTCCGAATCAATTGACGCCCGAATCTCGCTGCAGCCAACACCATGATCAGGCCTAGCAGGCCTCTCCTGATCGAATCATGCGCGAGCGGTTGCCGGACAGACACGCGTTTACCGTTGATCGTTACGCCAATGAGCCAGCTACCAGTCCACCTGAAGTCGGTCACCGTCGCATGCTCGAATTGAGCGTGGCAATTGGGGCAAACCACGAGGAGGTTATTTGGGTGGTGGCCCACCCTTGGATCAAGATGATGTATCTCAAAGTACGGTTCGCCGTTTCGCTTGTCGAAGGTGAAGGAGCAAAGCTGACATTTGCCATCGTGCAATTCTCGAAGCAGGACGCGGATGCCCGACGGTACGCCCTCGTGGCGCTCGGCGGCATTCAAAAACACGCTAGGGCGCGGTTGACGTGCTGACCCCTGAGCAATGCGTAACAGTTCTTCTTGGGCCACTTCTCGCGGACGCGTTCTGGTCAGGCGCGACAGCGCGCCTAACTCCTGCTCCGCTTCTGAATCCGTGACTGCAGTCAGCAGTTTTTGTCGGGCATTCTGCTCCTGCTGTTCCCGGACAAAGCGGTCCAGGGTGATTCGGTATAAAGGCTTGTCAGGGTCCTCGCGAGTGATCGAGATCAGGTCGCCCTCGATCACGCTCCTCTTGGAAAACCAATTTCTGAGGCCGAATACCCGAGTCTCTTTGACTACGGGATCATAAGGATGAAAAGTTACTGTCCTTGCCTTCTCTTCATCGTCAAAAACAACTTGAATTTGACGTTTCTCCCTCGGAAACCAGTCCTTGAACTTCTGAGGTATCGCAAGCAGGCCTTTGTCCAAGCGACTAGCGGACGCGCGGATCGTGAAACGCTGTCGTTCAATATTCACAACCGTACCAGCTTCAACTGGGAACGCGCCTGTTCACCGCCCCGTGGCAGTTTACAGGTAGCAGACGTTCGTTTCAATCCGTACCCAACCGCAATTTATGGGAGAGGAGCGCACCATTCGCGTTATGGGAGCTACCGATACGACAGCTGCCTTCTCGCGTGCTCATTTAGTCGCCGCTTCAGTGTCGTGTCTAGAGCTTTGCCCGCGTAGACTAACTTCCGCTTGTGGTACAGCGCGTACACTCCCTTTCTTGGGGGTGCGACGTCGATCATTAGGGGGTGTTGGGGACTTGCTTCAAACTTTTCGATTAGCTGACCCGTGTAGGCCTTGTCGAATTCGAAGACGAACTCGTGTTTGTCGCACATGGACGAAACCTATCCGACCCCAATATCTACGTCAACAAGGAGTACCGCCCCGGTAACTGCCCCCAATCGCCTCATTCTTCCGACGCGGGGCGGGGTCCTTCCGTCTCGTGAGAACAGCAGATTCCTCACCGGCTAGCGCCGGATTCGGAATGACAAGGGGAGGGGAATGCTGGGATTGGCGTTTGGCGGACAGGAATGTCCGCCCCGCACTAACGCTGCCGAGCTTTGCTCGGCCTGGACGGGTCGGAGATCCGTCCCTACATGGGCGTTGGCGCTACAAATATCTTTCTCTCACCACCGCGACATGGTGCGCGAAATGTCCCGCGATGATATACGCCAGAGCACGGACAGTGAAGCGGTTGTCGCTGGCGATGCCGCTGCGCGTCCATCCTTCGGCGGGCATGTTTCGGAATAGAGAAATAGTCGCGAGGCGCACCCGCCGAAACTCTTCGACGTGCGCTGCCCAGGAAACCTGGTCGGCGGCGGCGCCGGCGGCGGCTATGTTCTGGTCGTAGCTGGGCAGGGGAGTGTCGAAGCCGCGGGCGAACCAGAGAGTGCGGAAGGCGAAGGCGCGTTCGGTGTCGGTAACGTGGTTCAGCAGTTGCCGGATGCTCCACTTGTCGGGAGCGTAGCGGTGCAGCGATTTTTCCTCGGTGATCGTGGAGAGCAGAGGCTCATCGAGTTGGTTCGCGAAAGTGGCGAAGGGATCGTCGCCGGAGACCTGATTGATGTAGGTGAAATAGTACGGCGCAGCTTCGGTGGCTTGCGGGCGCGGGATCATGGGAACATTCTAGCGAAGGCTGCCGAGCGTTGCCCGTCCCCACACAAACTAAAAGCCCCACTTCTCGCAAAGAACGCGAGAAATGGGGCACCCGCTTTGGTCTTAGGTTTTAGGTAAGAGCTAGAAGCCGGTTTTAGTACATTCCTTCCATACCGCCGCCGTGGCCGCCGGGCATCGGAGCATTCTTCTTCTCTTCCGGAATCTCCGCTACCAGGGCTTCGGTGGTCAGCATCAGGGACGCGATGGAACCGGCGTTCTGCAACGCGGTGCGCACGACCTTGGTGGGGTCGAGCACGCCTGCCTTGACCAGGTCCTCGTAGTCGCCGGTCAGGGCGTTGTAGCCGTAGTTCGGGTCCTTCGAGTCGTTCACTTTGCCCAGCACGATGGCGCCTTCTTCGCCGGCATTCTCGGCGATCATGCGCAACGGCTCGGTGATGGCGCGCTTCACGATGTTGACACCGATCTGCTCGTCACCTTCGACCTTCAGGTTCTCCAGCGCCTTGACGCAACGGGCCAGCGCCACGCCGCCGCCGGGGACAATGCCTTCTTCCACGGCCGCGCGAGTCGCGTGCATGGCGTCTTCGACACGGGCTTTCTTTTCCTTCATTTCGGTTTCGGTCGCGGCGCCAACTTTGATCACGGCTACGCCACCGACCAGTTTCGCCAACCGCTCCTGCAGCTTCTCGCGGTCGTAGTCGCTGGTGGTTTTGTCGATCTGGCTGCGGATCTCCTTCACCCGGCCCTGAATGTCAGCCGGTTTTCCTTTGCCTTCGACGATGGTGGTGTTGTCCTTGTCGATGGTGATCTTCTTGGCCGAGCCGAGATCGCCGACCTGGACGTTCTCCAGCTTGATGCCCAGATCTTCGGTGATGGCCTTGCCGCCTGTCAGTGTTGCGATGTCCTGCAACATGGCCTTGCGGCGGTCGCCGAAGCCCGGAGCCTTGACGGCCGCGACTTGCAGCGTGCCCCGCAACTTGTTGACGACCAGAGTGGCGAGCGCCTCGCCTTCCACGTCCTCAGCAATGATCAACAGCGGCTTGCCGCCCTTGGCGATGTTCTCGAGCAAGGGGAGCAGGTCCTTCATGGAGCTGATTTTCTTTTCGTGGATCAGGATGTAGGCGTTCTCGAGTGCGGCTTCCATGCGCTCGGGATCGGTGACGAAATAAGGTGAGAGATAGCCGCGGTCGAACTGCATGCCTTCGACCACTTCGAGTTGCGTCTCGAGGGTCTTGGCTTCTTCCACGGTGATGACGCCATCCTTGCCAACCTTCTTCATCGCTTCCGCGATGATGTGGCCGATGGTCTCATCGTTGTTCGCCGAAATCGTCCCCACCTGCGCGATCATTTCGCCGGAGACGGGTTTGGAGAATTTGTCGATTTCGCCCTTGATGCGGTTGCCTTCTTTGTCGAGGCTACCGCAGATTGCGGTAACGGCCTTCTCGATGCCGCGCTTCAGCGCCATCGGGTTGGCACCGGCGGCGACGGTTTTGACGCCTTCGCGGTAGATGCCTTGCGCCAGAACGGTGGCGGTGGTGGTGCCATCGCCGGCGATGTCGGAAGTCTTGGAAGCGACTTCGCGGACCATCTGCGCGCCCATGTTTTCCTGCGGGTTCTGCAATTCGATTTCTTTGGCAACGGTGACGCCGTCCTTGGTAATGGTGGGCGAACCGAATTTCTTTTCAATAACCACGTTGCGGCCCTTGGGGCCGAGAGTGACCTTCACGGCGTCGGCCAGAAGGTTGACGCCGCGGAGAATCGCCTGTCGCGACTCTTCTCCGTGTACGATTTGCTTTGCCATGTCTTTTCTTCTCCTGAAATTTAAGAATTTCTATGCAGGGCTGGCCTGCGAATGGGTTTCGTGTTCAGGGGCCGGATGTCAGTGGTCAGAACGGACCGCTGCACACTGGCCGCTGACTACTTACGGGCTCCGGCGTGCTCTTTCTTTGCCGAAGACGCAGCGCCGCTCAGAATGCCGAGCACTTCCTCTTCGCGCATGATGATGAAATCTTCACCATCCAGCTTGATTTCGGTGCCGGAATACTTGCCGAACAGGATGCGGTCGCCTTCCTTTACGTCGAGCGGGCGAACTTTGCCGTCTTCGTTAACCTTGCCCTTGCCGGCGGAGATGACTTCGCCCTCCTGAGGTTTATCTTTCGCGGAATCGGGGATGATGATTCCGCCACGGGTGGTTTCTGCTTCTTCCACGCGCCGAACCAGGATCCGGTCGTGCAGTGGGGTGAACTTAGCCATAGTTGCAAACTCCTTTCCTTCGAAATGAGAATTGGGTTAGATTTGCTGGGAAACCCGCCAACCGATCAAGCCTGCTTGGTTGTTAGCACTCATGGTTGGCGAGTGCTAATCATAAATTGGAGTGCCAGCCGGTGTCAAGTCTTCGGAGTGGTGGCTTGGCTTGGATCAGTCCCCGCGCCAGATCCCTCGCCCCGCTGGAGGGAACGCGGGGGCTTCGGGATGACGTTCTCCCAGATGATCGAACGGCCACGGAAAGACGTCTCTAAGTGTATGACTTATATAGGTAAACTCTTAGTTTATTTGGTCTTCGCTATGTACCTGGCCAGCGCGACCCAGGGGTTGGCGGCGGACGGGGAACTGGCACTGGTGGGCGGCAAAGTCTATCCCTCTCCCACTTCGCAGCCCATCGACGATGCCGTGGTGCTGGTGAAGGACGGCAAAATCACGGCGGTCGGGAAGAGGGCCGTGACCGTGATTCCGAGAGCAGCTCGGGTCATTACCTGCTGGGACAAGGTGATCGTGGCCGGCTTCTGGAACAGCCATGTTCACTTCGAGACTGGCTGGGAGGACGCGGCTCACGCACCGGTGGAGAAGCTTGAGTCGCACATGCAGGAGATGCTCACCCGCTGGGGCTTTACCACCGTGTGGGACTTGGGCTCAGACCCGCAGAATACCCTGACAATCCGGCAGCGGATCGAGGCCGGAGAACTAGCCGGGCCGAAAATTCTGATGGCTGGCGACATTTTTCCCAAGAATGGTCATCCCGTCTATCTTCCCGCCGAGTTGAAATTGCCCGAAGCCGCCACCCCGCAGGAAGCCGAGCAGATGGCGCAGCAGTATATGAAGATGGGCCTCGACGGCATCAAACTTTTTACCGGCGCTTACATGGGAGCGAAGCCTACGGTAAATATGGACACCGCCATCGTGCGGGCGGCCGTGGATGTGGCGCACGCGCAAGGCAAGCCGGTGTTCACGCATCCGCAGAACCGCAGCGGCGTCGACAATGCGCTGGCTGGAGGCGTGGACATTCTGGCGCACACCATTCCGACGGAGGGGCAATATACGCCGGACGAACTGAGACAGATGAAGGAGCAGCACACGGCGCTGATTCCGACTCTGACCCTGTGGACGACGGTGCTGCCGGATCCAGTCGCTGCCGACCGCTTGGCGCAAGCTGGAGTGGACGAGTTGCAGTCTTATTTCTCGCAGAACGGAATCATTCTGTTCGGCACCGACGTGGGATTCCAGTCGAAGTACGACACGACGCAGGAATTCGAGTTGATGGGACGCGCCATGCCTTGGCGGGATGTCCTGGCCTCGCTGACCACCAACCCGGCGGCTTTTTTCAAGACAGCCAGCGCTGGAAAAGTGGAGGTGGGAATGGATGCCGACCTGGTGGTGCTGACGGCTGATCCTGCGAGCGACGTGCGCAACCTGGGGAAAGTCGCTTACACCATTCGGGCTGGGAGGGTCATTTATTCGGGAGCGGAGAAGAAGTAAACGGCGCGAAGGTTGCACGACCCGTTCGACTCGGTGGGAGACATCCCTGACAGCAGGTTTGTGATGGAAGGCCGATGAAAATCCCCACCCAAGCAAAACCGGCTTGGGTGGGGCACCCGGCCGACCACCATCCGGAAGAGCGTTGTCTTGCCCGACCCATGGGGACCGATCAGTTCCACTTTTTCGCCGGGATTCGTTTTCTCACGATTTGCTTGCCGGGCGTAAAATAGTCCCATGAGTCCAGACGTTTCCGAACTCCTAAAAAAGGCCTTGGCTCTCCCGGCGGAAGCCCGTGCTGCTTTGGCTGGATCGCTGCTGGAAAGCCTCGACGATACCGTTGACCCATCGGTCGAGGAAGCATGGAAACACGAAATTGCGAGACGCATCGAGGAACTGGATTCCGGTAAAGTAAAACCGATTCCGTGGGCAGAGGCGCGGCGCCAGATTACCGCCCTCCTCAGTGGCCGCTAAGTCTCTGGACATTCACCCGTCCGCACTCGCGGAACTCAAGTCTTCCATCAGTTGGTACCTGGAACAAAACGAAGCCACCGCCGATAAGTTTGTCGAAGAGATAGATCGAGCAATTGACCTCGTACTAGCGGCACCCCGACGTTGGCCGACGAGTGACCTCGACACCAGGAAGTTCGTTCTCCGCCGTTTCCCTTATGCGGTGATTTACGACGAAAGGAAATCAGTGGTTAGAATCTTGGCCATCGCCCACGGACACCGGCAGCCTGGATATTGGAAGGACCGGGTTTAACAGTCTTGCCAAAAGTTTGGGAACGTCCCGTCTGTCCCGGAGTTATCCAAGGGAAACTCGGTGAGACGGATCGCGCAGCGATTGTGGCGACCATAGAATGCGCATTACAGCCCGAAGCGATGCTTGGCCTGATCGTGCGGAATGCCCTGGGGCCCATCCAGCTCGGCCAATCCAGTTTCGACTTTGGCCAGGAATACGAGCCGTTCAATAGCATCATCGATGGTGGCATTTGGCGGCATCGCCTGGAGGGCCTCGATAATGCGGTCGCGGGTAAATGGCTCCTGCATGGGTCAATTGTAAACACATTTCGCGGCAGGTGGAACTACACACTAAGTCTGCCAATACCGCTAAGGGACCTGGGAGTGACTACGTCCGGGGCGCCGTGCATGGGTTATTGCCCTTTTTCTTCGTCATTTCGGCTCACGCGTCTTGGATGTGGTCCCTCGCCCAGGTCTCGCAACAGCGCGAGACCTGGGGCACCCGGCCCAGGTTAGCGCCCAAAAACCAGAGAAGTGAAGACCGCCGACTTTATATCATGGGCGCGAACCTGGGGCACCGGGCAGGGAAGTCAAAGCAGGCATGGAAGGAATATCGAGTAACACGCGCAGGATTGGAATACGGGTATCGCCTTATTAGCGAAGGAAAGGACGGGAATGAGGGGTGAACACAATGACAAAGACGGAACGAACCTCAATTTGCGAATGAATGAAGATGGTTGAACGTCCCGTAAGTCCCGCTGCCGGCAATTTGTACCCGCCGTTTACGGCGGAATTCTTGAGTTATGGAGTCGCGCATGGCTGATGCCAAAATTGAAATCAAGATGGGTGGGTTCACGTTCACGGGGGAAGGCACCGAGAAATGGTTGTCGGGGGAATTGGAGAAAGTATTGGCGAAGCTTCCTGAGCTGGTAGAGGTCGCGCAATCGGAAACGACTGTGGCCGAAAACAGCGAACGTGGGATCACAAAAAGGAACAATAGCAGGTTGGGCACGCTTGCTGCCTTCCTGAAAGAAAAAAATACAACCAGCAATCAGGTCAAAAAGTTCCTCGCGACTTCAGTTTACCTGCACGATACGACTGGAAAAAACAGGCTCACTACCACCGAAGTTAAGAACGCTCTGAAGAACGCGAATCAACCGAAATTGAACAATCCGTCGGACTGCCTTAACAGCAATGTAACGAAGGGACACTGCGAGAAGGACGGCGATAATGGATTTTTCGTGACTGATCCAGGTCGGGCGTCTCTGGGCATGTAACATGATTGTCGCTTCCTCAGCACTGTCTGCAATTCCGCTCGGGTTACGCGATCCGCTGCTCAAGGAATACGGCACCATTGTGCAAAACTTTCTTGAGCAGCGTTGGCTTCCTTCCGAATTGCACGGGGGGCGGTTCAGCGAGACTGTATACACAATTCTCGACGGCCATGCGAAGAAATCCTATGCCGCTGCTCCTGCAAAGCCGCCTGACTTCGTGGGTGCTTGTCGCTCACTGGAAAAGAACAAACTTTCGCACGTCCCTCACAGCTTTCAGATTTTGATTCCTCGTATGCTTCCTGCGCTCTACGACGTGCGAAATAACCGCAACGTGGGGCATGTCGGAGGCGATGTTGATCCGAACCATATGGATGCGGTCGTTGTGCTCTCGATGTCAAACTGGATTATGGGCGAACTCGTCCGCGTGTTTCACAACCTCACGACGGCACATGCTCAACAATTAGTGGACGCGCTTGTTGAGGTAAGGCTTCCCGCGGTCTGGATCGGGGATGACGGAATTAAGCGCGTCCTTGAGACAACTCTAAAATTACACGAAAGGATTCTGCTTCTTGCCGCCGTGTCAATGCCGGATGTTACTTCAGCGCAGTTGGTCGAGTGGATCGAATTTGGCGATAACAAATACGTAATGCGAACAATCCGCGGCCTACATAAGAAGCGGCTGATCGAATTCACGGAACAAACCGACAGAATTCGCATCCTTCCTCCCGGCACGAAAGCGGTCCAAGAACTTATCCGTGAGAAGAATCTGGCCGGGATTATTTAGAAGGTCTTGTTGGTTAGGCGGGGAAATACGGGGACAGATGGAACTGTCCCCTGGAAAGACTACGAAATGCGAAAAGGGTTTACGAGAAAACCACAAAGGGACGAGCCCGCGGCGCTGGTCAAGAACTACATCACGCCGGGCGGGCTGCAGCGCCTCAAAGATGAGCACCGGTTTTGCTCATCAGGGAACGCCCGGCGGTGGTGGAGGTGGTGGCGTGGGCTGCCGGCAACGGCGATCGCAGTGAAAACGCCGACTATCAGTATGGGTTGTCGCCCTTTTTCTTCGTCATTTCGGCTCGCGCGTCTTGGATGTGGTCCTTCGCCCACTTCTCGCAAAGACCGCGAGAAATGGGGCACCCGCAAAAAACGCGAGAAATGGGGCACCCGTCGTTTCTGTGAGCCGATCCCTAAATCGAAAACTTCGGATTGCCTTCTATCACCTTCTGTTCGAGATTCGGACGTTCGTTTTTGCGCCAGAGTTTTGCGGCGTGTCGAACCCGATAGACGATAGGTCCGCCATCCGGCTGGTCCTGGCGAACGATGGGACGGGGCAGGCAGATGAAGTCCGTCTCCAGCCGGTCCGCTGCTGCGTGCACGACCGAATACCCATGGCCGCCCATGTCCACAAACGACACGTGCGGTGACAAATCCCGGTTGGAAAGCTGGCGTGCCTTTTGCACGTCACCACTCTTCGCATATTCCAGGCATGACCGAACCCCGTGACGCACCAGCATATTAATGGTAGGTTGCGGACGGTTGTCGCCCGGACCTTGCCCCAGGAACAGAGCCAGCAGCGGATCATCTTTATGCAGTTGATGTTCCATCGCCTCCACCGCTCCGGGCGCGGAGATTGATCCAACCACGAATGCGACACCTACGGGGTCAAAGGGCTTCGGTGGGAGAGACTTCGCCGATAAACCGGCCCAGAAGCTGTGCGCATCGCCAGCCACCGTGGCGAGCCCCGTGATTTCGTGCTGGCGAATGAAATCGTAGATCTCTCCGAGCTCCTGATAGGCACCGGTGATGCCGCCGCCAAAGCTGGCATACCCAGCACCGGGCCAGGCGCTTGCCACCATCCCGGGAGGAAGGTTCTGCGGGTCGGCGCGCATATCCAGAGTCGAAGTTGTGCTGCCCCAGATTTTCCAGGTCGCTTTCGAATTCCGCAGTTGTTCCAGAAACCACGCTTTTTGCTCGGCTCCGAGTATGGTCTGCGCGGGGTCCGTCTTACGGAGATTTGGAACTTGCTTGTCTCCGAAACGGATGGTGTCGGGCGGTTTGCCTCCGTTGTAATCCCGGCCGCCATCGAGTATCTCGAAGACCTCCTCAGGCAGGAACTCGGAATAATCCTTATTAAAGAAATCTGCGTCAGCGAACTTGGTTCCGGGGTCCTCCGATCGGTAGCTTCGCTCGTCGGTGATAACGAGCTCCACGTTCTGGCCCCAGCGCAGCGACCGGTACCCCCTCAGACTATGGATCGCCGCAAGATTGTTGGCCTCCTGTCCGAGTCCATGCTCATCGAAAACCGTGACCGGGGCATCTTTGATCGCAGGCGGATTGAAAACTTCGAGCGAGGGACCACCGCTCTTCACCATCCGTGCCGGCTGATATTCGAAAAATGCCTGCATGGCTGCGACCTTGCGGGTCTGCGCGGGGCGCGTTTTGCCGTCGAACACTTGCAAGGCCTGCCATCCTTGCCAGCTGTACTCATGGTTATCCCACATGGGAACGAAGGGCCAGCGGGCACGAGCGTCCTGCAGGTCGGGATCATGCAGGTAGGCGCGATACACAGCGCGGTAGTCATCCACGTTCACTGGGATGTGGAAGTCATCAATTTTCTCCCCTTGCGGATAGCGAACGAGTTCCTTCACCTTGCGGTCGTAATAAGTGGCGCGGTCCTCGGGATACCAGACCAGCTCGTATATGAAGTCGCCCAGGTGCAGAACAAAGCTGAGCTGGTCCTGCTCAGAAGCGTGCTCATCTTCGAAGATCATTCTTCGGTACGCGTTCTGCGCTCCGAGGTTTGCATTCTGACAACTGACGAACGCGAAGTGTACCGGCCGGGAATCATCATCGGCAGGCGCGGTGATGGTGCGGCCGAGGCGGCTGCCGTTACCCTCAGGATCCGTAAAGCGATACCAATAGACCTGGGCCGGCTTCAGTCCTCCGACCAGCACACGGCAGGTCCAATCCGCCTCCGCCGAAATCGACACTCTCTGCGTTGCGATCACATGCTGGAACGTCTGGTCGAGCGCCACTTCGACAGTCAGTTCCTGGGCGGGTTCAGGCTGCGGTGCGCGCCGGGTCCACAGCAATACGCTCGTGCTGTCGGGATCGCCGGAGGCTACACCTTCCGGGAAAAGGTCGCGACGCTCGCGCCAGGAAATCTTCGAGGGAGTCGAGAATGAGCGACCCCAAGCCGCTTCCGCACCAAGCACCGCGGCCACAGCCAGAAAATCGCGACGGCTAATATTTCCCATGCTGTAACTCCTTCTTTCCGCTGCAAGGCCCACGCACACACTCGAGATGAGACGTCTCGTCCCGAATAGTGAGAGCGAACCTGTCGACGCTACCTTGGACGGTCTAGCGCTGCGAGCGTTATCACAGGATCCTGCCTCTTGGGAGAAAAGCGGGGACAGATGGGACGGTCAGCGATAAATATGGGACAGACGGCACTGACCCATCTCTCTTGTCGGAGCAAGTCCGGATGGGGGCCACATGCGTCTGTCCCGGAATTTTCCAGCCCAGGTTAGCGCCCCAAAAACCAGAGAAGTGAAAACTGCGGACGTTATAGGATGGGGC
>Ga0335073_10010446_pt1 | contig 13049 bp, 18 predicted proteins | sample Lox_Sample_22_FD_207093 | JGI IMG/M metagenome (GOLD analysis project Ga0335073, IMG submission 207093) | Soil microbial communities from Loxahatchee National Wildlife Refuge, Florida, United States - Lox_Sample_2.2 | ecosystem: Environmental > Terrestrial > Soil > Wetlands | place: USA...
TTGAAATCTTGCATCAAAATTCTTATGAGCGGCCACATCGACCAGGGCAGCCAACGTCTCTGTCTCAGAGACCGAGGAAGATGATGGCGAGGACACTAAAGTGAGATAGGAGATAGACAGGCAAGGGTAAATCGACTGCTTGCGTCAGACGAGCCTCTGGCGTCAAACATTGCCCGGCGGAAAACCCAAGTCATACTTTGACTGTCTATCTAGTCTAACCCTAAATACGACAGAAAGCTAGCCTCGTGCCGCTGCCCGCAAGCGCTTATGCACGTGCATGGGTTTTCATAATGCCACTCAGTCGTGGAGCATAAGCGTCGGCCATGTTAGGATGTTTCGGTGACGTCGGCGCGGCCGCCTCCCATAATGTGACGGGAAATCGCTGTGATATGCTTACGCCGCGTGCTGTCGGCCCACGCCGCCCACACAATGAATCACTTGAAGAGTGCGTGATTTAGAGCCACATCTGAAAATTGCAAAACCCGACCCGATGCGATTTATCGACCAGCATGAATTACCGAGCTCTACGTACATTTGGAGGTGCGTGCTGAGCAACCTGGGCGATATCCCGACCAAATCAAATTTTTCCGTATTCTGCCGAATAAACCGCGAAATCGGAGTAGAAGGACAGCAGTAATAACGTGGCATTACAATGCGTATGTGGACTTGGGAAAGGATTGTCTGGTACGCTTGAGATGCATTTGATTCAGGATGATGTGGAAATTTCTAACACCGCAACCACATTGAAAGGATACCAAGGTTGGCTGTGCTTGCTCAACTTTCTCTATCCTACACCATCTGCTCCAATTTTTTTGACCAGCGCGGCCCTTGATATGTCGCAAATTGCCACAATCAACCACATTCCCGCCCACCCGACCGAGTAAAGAGCAATCCATTTAGAGTTGAATTTTCTTGTGGCAAAAATCGCCATCAATACGTTCGCGCCAAAGGGAATAAGGGTACTGAGATGGATCCCGACAGTAAGACACGTTCCCCAACAATTTATACATGAATTTTGGATATCCAAAAGAATGAGGGGGGCCAGTAACGCAGCCCCATTTCCGATCATAAGCAAGAAAGTGACTCCCACCAGTGCATTGCTGTCGGGCCAAGTTTGTTGAAGCGATTGAAGCCGCTGCAATTCTTTAATATCGAGTCCTCGGCAGGCTTCATCATGCTCCCGTGAGTCCCTCTTTTCTCGGGAGAGCTCGAGGCTGTGGTCATAGTCGTGCGGTATATCTGCTAAGCAGAGTCGGCATTGCGTGCTATTCATGCAAGAAAAGTTCTCCTTTCAGGTGTTTAATTTCCTCATCTTCGGTTAGGTTCGAGAATGTAGAGACCATGACTGTGTAATTACTAGTATTTAGTTGATCGTGATCGGAGGAGAGCGGCAACGAACCGGATGATGAGCCGGAATGTCAAACATGGATGCACATGAGAGGATCCCCGGAAATTTTACGGATGAAGTGTGACCGGGGACGGATGCCGGTGTCGTTTCATGCTGAACGTGGCGAGTCCCTGTCATGAGTCGCCGTAAGCTGGGGCCTGGCATGCATTGATGTAAGATCGTGACGCATGTGACACGCAACTCGCTGCATTAGAATTAAACTTTCATGAGTCAAAGATGCTCGCTCCCTTATGTACAGACGAGAATGAAGTTAATAGCGGTAACAGCCCCACCTGGATATAATATGTCATCTCAAAGTCATAGCCAGTTCCCTCACACCAGTTGATTGGCTTCCCACCGCCACATTGCCAAATTAAATGGGCGGAATTACGAAGTTCCAGAATCTGCCAGGTTTTCCCGATCCACAGCCGCAAAGGTCCCCCCCCAAAATATTGTCAGTCCCCCAATCGGTTGGTTATCGATGCAAAGTGTCACAAGACACATTTTCGGAATTTTCCACGTTTTCCGATAACACCGCGGGAAGCAGGTCCCGTACCCATTTTGTAACTTACGTTGTAACGTCTGTTAGAGGTCGCGATTATCAAATTTTTGATTTTCCGGGTTCTCGGGAATTCTGTCGCACTTTTTGCTTTGTTGGTTGGTTGGCCAGCCACCGCAGGAACATTCCATCACAAGCGCACGAACCCAAAGTTCCCGCCACAATCGGAAACCACGTAATTTTTTCTCCTTTTTGTGTGTGTACTACTAGTACACTATTTGCGGACTTTTGCTATATAAAGTGCTCTGACTCCGACGCTCTCCCCCTCCTCCTCCATCTCTTCGCCTCTCGTCTCTGGGTATACAACCAAACATAAACTCAAATCGCCTTATTTTCCATACTATAACTTTGTTCTCTATTATCGGGTTTAGACAGTTTCTAGACAAACATGCAGATTTTCGTCAAGACTCTGACTGGTATGTTTCCCCGCCAGGAGGATTACGCGGCTAACTGTTTTATCAGGCAAGACCATCACCCTTGAGGTTGAATCGTCCGACACCATTGATAATGTCAAATCAAAGATTCAAGACAAAGAAGGAATCCCACCAGGTTCGTGCGCCCAGCCTCTCCCGATTTCCTCTGTTCATAGCTAACTTGTATATATAGATCAACAACGACTCATCTTTGCCGGGAAACAATTAGAAGACGGCCGCACACTGTCAGACTACAACATCCAGAAAGAATCTACCTTGCATCTTGTCCTACGTCTTCGTGGAGGAATGCAAATCTTTGTCAAGACGCTCACAGGAAAGACGATTACCTTGGAAGTCGAGTCGAGTGATACCATCGATAACGTCAAATCAAAGATCCAGGATAAGGAGGGCATTCCACCAGATCAACAAAGGTTGATTTTCGCGGGCAAGCAACTAGAAGACGGCCGAACTCTGTCCGACTACAACATCCAGAAGGAGTCGACTTTGCACCTCGTCCTTCGTCTCCGAGGAGGCATGCAAATTTTCGTCAAGACCCTCACGGGGAAGACCATCACACTGGAAGTCGAGTCAAGGTAGATACCGATTAACCCTTCTTTCCGCGTGTGTGAACCGTACTAATTGCAAGTGACACCATCGACAATGTAAAGTCCAAGATCCAAGATAAAGAGGGAATTCCCCCTGACCAACAACGTCTCATCTTTGCCGGAAAACAACTCGAAGACGGTCGCACCCTATCCGACTACAACATCCAGAAGGAATCTACATTACACTTAGTTCTACGTTTACGAGGAGGCATGCCCGTCAAGAAGAAGACTTGTACGTTTCCCAACTGCACGGCTCCTCAGGTCCGTATCGTTGGAGAATGCACTTTCTGTGAGGGCAAGTTTTGTACTAAGCATCGGTTATTGGAGGATCATCAGTGTCCGGGATTGATGAATGCCAAGAAGGCCGAGTGGGATCGACTCAAGGGCAAACTTGAGGGTGAGAAGACTGTTGCGAGTAAGGTGTAGGGACTATTGGAGAGATGGGCATGAACACGGCGTTGGCGTTTTGAGCGATGTAGATTATATTTCCTTCAATCTCCCATTGAATACCAACCATACTTTTATTGTCAGACTGTCTTGTCGGTCCTGTGAGCAAACGGATATATATTTGAAATCTCAATAAACAATACGCTCCCCTGTTCCTATCTGTGACCCATTATAGAATGATATACCAGCTATTCATTTGTTGAAATCAAATCCCTTTTAAAAACTCCAAGATCACAATAATAAATACTCCCTCCCCTGACGGTCGCCACCTCACAACGATTTATATTTCTCAATAAGCTTATGATATTGCATCTTCTTCTCCAACATGTACTCAAAGACACTCGGCGGCGTCCTCGCCATTTCCCAAGCCTGAACCAATTTCTTTGGGCCAGTTATCGAAGCACAGTATTCTTCGACCATTTTCGGCGTCAATCGAACAACCCTGGCAGCCGGTACCCATGAACTGTGATGTTAGCAAATTCAAACGTCCTGGACGGGTACTATGACGGTGCAGGTTCGATCCACCGTACTCCAACGGCAGTATCATCGTCTTCTGGGGGATAATCCAACATGTTATCTGTCATGTGTCCCGGTGGTACAATCTTTTATTAGAGGAGAGCGCGCAGGGGATACGATAGCCGGCCATTTATAGACTTTCCTTTTTTCTGCATAGTCCACGACTACTAGGTCGCCGTACGACAAGGGCGTGTCTGGCGGAGGTGTTACTTCGGGCTTCGTTGTGGGTTGAGCGTAATTTTCTTCGAAAATCGTCTCTTCTCGAAGTTCTGGTTCCGTAATAGTATCCACAACTTCGCCGCTCTCTGGTGGTTTTTCCACTGGAGCCAAGTCCTGGGCCTCATATGCAGCTGTGTCTTCTCTGGTGACGGTCGCGCCTACTTCAGGTTCCTCCTGAATCTCTTTCTCGGCAGTCGAAAATCTCGTACACTCTTCCATAGGCGTTTCATCCCTCATAGTCAATTCCATAGGGATGACATATTCCATTTCCATCTTCTCCGTACTTGAAAACGTCGGGCTTTCCTGTGGTGTCGAGTCGTCTTCCATTGTCAAGTCGATAGGATTTGCAAACCCACTTTTCAAGTTGGCGAATTTAACACTTCCCACCAGCACAGGCTCGTAATCGGTCTCGGAGGGCGAGCAAGGTCTCGGCAACGTAGGTCGCGAGTACGGAGAATGTCGAGGCCTGCGTGACTTTTTTGCACTCTTGAGACTAACGGGCGAAATGGGTAATTCCTGAATTCATTAGCCACGTAGTCATGAACCCCATGTCATTACAGGACTAGGCTCCCGTCTCCGATACGCCTGGTTGAATGGAAACATTTTTACCCACTAAACGAAGTTGGTTGTCGGATGCTGAGCGACGAGACGTTGACTTGAAACGGGAGCTGTGCACCCTTAATGGGTCAAAGGGGCGGTGTGATTGTTCGGTTGTTACTTTGTGCCGACAGTTGAAATTGCCGTAATTCGGAAGTATTTACGCACGAAATTAGCGGGCCAAGAAGGTATTTTGGGCGGATGTGTGGAGGGAAAGTTATATGGCCAAGTATGCTTAGTATCGATTCTGGTGCTAAAAAAAAGGTTAAACGTTTGCTTTTGGGGGTGCGCTGGTTGGTTCCTGCAGGCGAATTCACCTCGCACGGATCGTCAGGGATCTCCGCGCACACCCCGACTAAAGACCTGAAACACGTATCGTACATAAAAATCGTTTCTGTCTATATCCTTAAAAATCGCCATGTACTCCTAAACATTCTCCCAAAAGAGCAAAATCATGTTACTTTGTACCGCCTCCACAAGCAGTACGAACAAAGTCGAAGGGGACATTCTGTCCGACTAATGAACCCAACATTTCCTTTACCGACCATCCTACAACATCACTCACACCATAGCCATCCCATCCCATAGCTTTTGCCGCACCCAATGGATCACCCCTCCTAGGCCCGTTCGCTAAATCCACAAACACTCGTCCCGCTTGACTCGAGACCGGCTGCGAAAGTGTAATCATCTGTAACAAGGGGTGACAGAGATGCGACTGTTCCGCGGGGAGAGCCGAAATCACGACGAAAAGGTTCTTGTCAATGGATTTCAACTCGGTGGGAGACTTGAGGTGTTGCACTTGTGAAGGCGGGTAGTGAGAACTGAAACCAATGGTGTAGATGGGGGAACATTCGAGGTGTAGGAGTGAGTATATGGCGGCAGCGGCATCGTCGGGAGAATTCGCGAGGACGAGAGCGGGTTTATTGCGGTAGGCAAGGGGAGCAAAGTCCGAAGTGAGGGTTGCATGGATACCCCTCCAGGAAGTATTATCCCCGACAATGGCATTCGTTGATCCCTCGGAGCGGAGGTACAATGTATCGATGAGGCCGATGGTTTGCGCGGACGATGAGATGGACTTGATGAATTGTGAGTTCTTGAGAGGAGGATGGACAGTTGCACCACCAAAATCGGACTGTCGCGCCAATGCTGCTAGCGTCTCCTCAGAAACATGATCCAGTGTGCTGTGTCGATGATGTAACCCCAACTCATTAAAAACCTTTTGGAAGAATCCCGTCAGAGGAGATGCGTCTTGCTTGCCGATACTGAAATATGTCCGCGAGGGAAGTTGTCCGACGATGTGTAACGCGCCGTTGATTTCCGCTGCTGAAAGTTGTCCTGGAGCCGCTGCCATGGGTAGAAGTGGATGAGTAGTCGGTGTGAAAAACTTGTTCAACACACGCGAGAGTTGGCCCATTGTTCCGGCATTGATGGCGAGAAGCGGGGTGTCGTAGGATGTCGTCATGCTTGATCGGAAATACTCGAGTTCATAGTTTTCGGCAAGCGTGTTTGCAAATCCAATGATTTTGACAATATCGCCGTATTCTCGTGCTGCGTGGTACACTCTCGTGACGTCCACGGAACTCCATCTCATGCGTCCGGTTAAATCATGGTACGACGAAATGATTTTACTGAATCCTTTTCGTGTGCCGAGATCTTGGCGCACCGCTTGCGACAATCGAGCTTCGACGTCAACGTACTCGCAACCCCACTGGATCGCTTTTTGGAGTAACTCATGGGCCTCTGCTTCTGCCTCTGTAGGAAACAGTCCTCCTTCATTTGCGGAACGAACAGTGAAGACGATAGGAAGTTCCGTCCTGTTTCTGAGAGCACTGACTTGACTTCCGACATAGTCGATGGAAAATGGGATTCCATTCGTGGGTTTATCGAAACCAGAGGGTTCTTTGAGGAGATCCACTCGCAACTCAACGGCGTCTGCTCCGACGGAAAGGATGTCGAGATTTTGCAAGGCGGATTGCACATTGGGGAAAGTGAGAGCGATGAAAGTGGTGCGAGTTTTCGAAGTGACACGGTCGTGAAAGTCGCTTTGACCGAGAATCATGCGTACGAAGTGGGCGAGACCTTTGCGATAGGATAGAGTTGGATCGTAGACGAATTCGTAGTCGCAAAGAAAAGAGGCACAATCATCAGGTTGATCGAGAGTGCTTTTGGCGTTGACGATAGTGATGGAGTGTTGATTTCGAAGCGAGGTGATCGTCTGAGAGGCTTGAGCTCGAGGGATTGAGATGACGCTATCAGTCGAGAAGGTCTTGCCGGTAGCCTTGGCTTGACCCAGGATGGTACAAAATAGATCCATGACAGTGTCATCGTTATGTATTACCGCAATTTGCTGAACAGATTTTCTCGCCCTCGCCATCGTTACATCCTGCATTTTTGTCGACATGTCTTTCAAAGTCCGCAACTCCTGACACAGACCTCTTCGTTCTTGTTGCACAGACTGTCGTTAGGCAAAAACTCTCATGGAGGTTAATACCGTTCGCACCATTGCATCCAAACCGCCAAATCCCGAATATCCCCTCCTTCTCTCCACATACTCAAAAAAAAAGCGGTCATCAAAAGTATCCGTACACACATGCAAAAACTCGCCATCTCCATCCGCATCATACATTACATTCGCTCCCTGCAATCTCCTTAACTCTCCTTGTCCAAGATCATACCTCACTCCCAGATCATCAAAATAATTCTGCGGAAGCGAGATAAAGTTCTTCCCAACCTTTTCCACGGTCTTGAAAATGTCGTCTGTTCCCAACGCAATGTGATGGATTCCAGAGCCAGAGTGTGAGAGAAACCGACCAACGACGGTGGACTCAGCAGCAGAAACGTTGAGATAGATACGCAGGGTTCCGCACGGGGAAGTCATGGCGCGGGATCGGACAAGACCGCGAGGGTCGTTGAGTTCAAAGAGTTGTTGTTGTGCTTCAAGAGCAAACAAGGCGTGGTAAAACAGGACAGTTTTGTCCATCTCACCAGGATCGAGAACTTGGGAGATATAATCGACTTTGACTTTGAGATCGGATTTGTCTGCCGACGAGGAGAGGACAAAGTCGGATAGGAAGGAAGTTGGGGTGGAGGCGTCGAGCAAGTAGATTAGACTTTCGTCCGGAGCCTGGATTGCCACGAGATGGAGTTCGCCGTTACCACGTCGGTCCTGTGAGATGACGGGATATTTGAGCGTTTCGGCACGGGCGACTGCGAGGGAGATATCGTTGACGCTGATGGCGATGGCACAGACGGATACGCCGTGTTGTAAATGGAATGCAGAGGCATAACTTTCGGGTTCAGAGTTGAGTATGAAGTGTGTTTGGCCTTGACGGTACAAGTACACTGACTTTGACTTGTGCTGGCCGATTTTCTTGAAACCGAGACGGTCGTCGATGAAGCGTTCGAGGGCGTTCAATTCAGAGGGAGAACAAGCAAACTCGACAAACTCTACCCCATTGACTTTTGGAGTGGAGGGTAATAGATTCTTGTGCAGCTGTTCCTGGAGGAGCAACAACGAACGGTATCCATCGAGAGCGATACGAGTTGATGGAGCGGACCTGAATTCGTCGTTAAAGATTTCGAGAGAGTATGGTCCTTCGTAGCCGGTGCTGTGCAGCGCACGAGCAAAGTCTGTGAGTGGGAATTGGCCTTGGAAGGGGAAGTTGCGATGATGTCGGCTGTATTGAAGCGGCTCCATACGCAACAATGGTGCATCGGCGAATTGCACAAAGAAGATCTTGTTGCCTGGAACTGAGGACAGATGATCAACGTTGTCCTGAACGCAGTAAATATGGAATCTAACGTCAATGCCATCTTAATATGAGGTGTACGTGTCGAGACAGAGTCCAAGGTTAGGATGATTGACTTTCTCGACAATCTTCCACGATGTTTCCCATCGATTCACATGCGTACCTAAAGTCAGTCGGTGTCAGTAGCGTTGTATACCCCAAGAAAGCGCTTCATAGGCAATCCGCATATCATGTTTTCTCGCCAACTCTGCCGCCTCTTTCAAATCCTCCACTATAACATCCAGATCCCCGCTACACTCCCCGACATTGCTGCACAACAGCAACAAATCCGTCCCCAATTCCTTCATAAGCAACAACTTCCTCTCCAACCTCTCAAACGTTCTCTTCCTCATCGTCGCATTCATCAGACCCTCCAAGTCGCGGAAGGGCTGGTAGAGCGATATCCGCAGTCCGAGCTTCTCGGTGAGTTGGCGGACATCGGTTGGAGTCCCATCGAACTGGATCAAGTCGTTCTCAAAGATTTCGACAGCATCGAAGCCAGCATGGGCGATAGCTTCAAGTTTCTCAGAGAGGGTGCCTGACAGACAGACTGTCGCAATGGACGTTTCAAAGGGGAAATGCATGTCCTCGAGTTGTAGGGATGGCATACCGCTGGGAATCGACACTTTTAACTCAACGCAGTCTCCCGTTCAGGGCTCACTGGGGAGAATATAACCCCCAGGCATTGGTAGTAGACTCGGCACCGTGGACGGCGTCATTGTGTGTCTTGGACTTCTGAGTAACTTGCCGAAGGCATCCATCGATCACGTGCATGGGCGGACCTCTCTGATTTCCTCCGCACCGATCACTATAGCGGCCTTGCGGCCCACATAGCCGCAGAAAAAGCGGAGCCTCTTTACGGTCGGCCTATTACCAAGCTATTTACTGTTGCTCGAACCACTCCCACACATCAAAATTCTGTGGCTCCCCCATATGCTCTCCAAAATCGGCTCCCTCCGCCAACGTTTGTAATGAATTCAATATGGGGTCGTCCGTATCCATCCCCATCAAATCCCCGTGACTGCCGCTACTCGCGACCATGAACTGTTGATCGCCATACATTCCAGGTACCGCACTAATCCCCTCCACGTGGCCGCTTCCCATACCCCCGGGATTAAAGTTGAATGTCGGAGACGCCGAGAACAAGTCCATTGTAGGGCTTGTGTCCACAGCAGATTGGAGTTGTTCGGTAAAGGATTGTGTTGGAGAGAAGAAGTTCATCTGTGGTGGCAGTTGCGCAGGGGGAGAGGTTATGCTGGATATACTGGTGCGGACCGGGGGACTATGGATTAGTGGGTAAATGAGGAGTATACGGTTTAGGGAGTTCGAGTTGGATGTTTGCCTGGTTGGTTTTGACGGAACAGAAACTTGAGTCTAGGTTGTCGCAGTATCGTGCGTATCTTCCTAGAAATCCATCATATTCGAAGATCCCTGAAGCATCTGCGCTCCGCGGAGACGAGATGATTTTGCTGTGTGCAGCGTACACAATTCGGATACAGTCGCCCTGTGAACTAAGCTCCATTGCCGGATGGAATATACCAGATTATCCAATCCCGCCCACATCTTCTTCATTTCAAGAAGACAGCGCAACTCAAACGTGAGATACTCCTTTGACCGCGCGGATAGTTGAGGTATGTTCCAATGCCACCCATGTAAGTGCACAGTAGCCGCAACAAAAGCGCAAAATCTAACGTCAAATCTCATCGACGTTACGATGGTCTACCCGACGAAAGGCGGGACATTCGTTCCCAGAGTATTCTGCGTCGCCTGCAGAATATTGCCAATCTCATTTGCACTGGAAATACAAGCCTCTGCTGTCTCAGCCTGCCACGTCCGGTGCACAGCCGTCGTCGTTGTACTATTGCTCTCCCGTTGGTAATCCACGGGTAGAAAATCTCGAAAAATAAGGCAGTGAATTAAATGATAACAATTCATCGTCAACAACGTCATGGACGTATCGGATTGGTTCATGAGTCCTCCCGGAGACTGATACCGTTGTGGCATGGACGCATACCACGACGTCAACTCTGTCCGCAATGACGCGAGCTCTGAATTCGAGTGCCATGGAAAATGGGTGTCTCCCTTGACACCCCCGCATTGTAAATAAGAGGTTGCACGGCCGAGTATGGAGACGACGCCGATGAAAATTGACATTTCCGAGGAAATCGGCGCTAGCCCGGGAGTTGAGGAACGGAACGTTGTAGGGGAGAAGAAGGGACCTTCGATGGGGTTGCCTGCGACAAAGGAGTCTTGCGAAGAGGGGAGACGGAGTTTAATGTCTTTGTCGCGGATTAACATGGGACGCATTGAGCCGCAAACGAGGAATCTGTCCAGGATATAGCATGTCCAGAAACAGCGTCGACGAAGTTCACGGTCCATCAGGGATACCACTGGTCTTGATTGCAGGGGCGGTTCCCGGTGTAACTCCATCTCAAAGGCTAGAAGAATCCCAGACCCTGAGGTTAAAATTGTTGTAAGATGTGTGAATACCGAGTTCGTGCCAACTCTTTCGTCCGTTGCCGAGACTATAGTTTGCAATTGAGAGGAGCAGGTGTGCCTGGACTAATTCCAGTGACGGACCTTCCGATAATATCGCTTTGTTGGCCTCAGCAAGGAATCGACTGGCCAAATCCCGACCATCCTCAGACTCTGGATCTTGAAATCTGTCGTTAGTCGAGGAAGGCATCGAACGACCTTGCGCTGACTGCGCACATAGCGTACAGCAGTGGCTTTGGAATCCGCTGCTCCTGCAATTGATTCGTAAACAGTCCCTCGTGTAGGAAATTGAAAAAGGAATCTTGTAAAAGTCGAAAATATACATCGACCAGGTTAACAATGACTTCCTCAGACGGAGGAAAGGCCCTCAACTCCTCTGGTAATTCGGAAAACGTTTCAAGGGACATTAATGACGGATCCTGAGTCGAGGTCGAAGGTTCACCAGCGGAGCCCTTCCGCATTGCCTTTTCCATCCCCTCCACCCTCTGCTCGTCAGTCGCATCTCAAGCTGGAGGGATCACTTTGATGAGCTCTGCAATTTGTTCATCTTTATAGCCTCGTTTCTGGGGAGCAGCGTCTAAAAGAATTAGACGGAATTGCGGAATGAATTGTACCGTATTCACAAACTGCATTGAGTCGAGTGCATGTCCCGCACTTCGGACGGGCTTTGTCGCATCGGATTTTCCGACGCTTGCATCTCTGGCAATTCATCTTTGCCTTCAATCACAGTTGATCCATCTGCAGTCCGTTCTTTGTTGGCATTCTCCCGGCGGTCGATGTGCTTGTGGAGAGAGGGAGCCACGACTGACGATTGACCCAATCCCCGCGTTTTGCTTGCCCCAAAAGCTGATCGGGTTAGGGTTCGGGCAACCTTATTTTGGGAATTCTGACAAGAAAAGGAAATGTTCGAATCACCTCAGGATCAGTTGTTACAGTGCACAATTGACTTATGTTCAATTGAAGAGCCTTGCAAAGCGGTATCCCTGATATGACCATGCATTGACTTAGTATCACTAACTACGACGCCTGAGCTTTTTGATCAACTTCTTCTCTCACCAGTTTTGAGACCGCTTCATAAGGAATATCGTGTCTTTTGATACCGCTCCAGATCGATATCTGAGCCAATCCTTGTCCGATCATGGCCTCCACACCGTCCACAGTCTGCCATCTGTTCTCCTTTGCAATCCCAAGCAACGTTGTCCACCGAGGTTTGTAACACATGTCCAGAAACACGCCCTTCTCCTTCTTTCCAAATATATTTGTTGCAATATCCCGCACGGTGACTTCCGCTGGCGTACTTGGTGGGAAATCGGGGATTGCGCCGACGATATACTTGGGCGCAGAGATCTCATCCGCTTGCGCGATCGACGAAAGATGGATCAAGTCCACTTCGAGAGTATCCGCAAAATGGTCAATCACATCCTGGACTTCCTGATCGTCGCGATTGACGAGATATATGGGCGAACATCCAAGGTACTTGTTCAGTGCGTACACAGCCGCTCGGGTCGTTCCTCCGCCGCCGATGACCATGCCGGCATTGCTGCCTTGACCTTCTTTGGGCAATGATTTCGACAAGAGTGCGTCGCGAATGCCAATGCAATCGGTGTTGGTTCCAGTATACGTTCGTCGACCATTATCTTCTCTGATAATAATGGTATTGACAGCGCCGATGATGCGACCTTCGTCGAGAAGGCTATCGAGATGTGGTATTATGGCGACCTTGTGCGGCATTGTCACTGCTGAGCCGACGCAATTCGGCGCATGCAGGAGATTCAGGAACTCAGGAACTGACTTTGATTCGAACAATGTATAGCTCCATGGCAATGACAGGATGCCATACGTAGTATTCTGCAAGAACGGGGAGTGCGAATGAGAAATCGGATATCCGAATAGGTAGATCCGTTTCGTCTCTTGGGATGACATTGTCTCGACAAGCTAGACCATTGCAGCTGCCTGTGAAAAATAAACCGACCTCGCAATCTTGCCGGGCGAAGATGTCACGAAAAGAGGAGAAGCAAGGCC
>Ga0335073_10010448_pt1 | contig 13049 bp, 8 predicted proteins | sample Lox_Sample_22_FD_207093 | JGI IMG/M metagenome (GOLD analysis project Ga0335073, IMG submission 207093) | Soil microbial communities from Loxahatchee National Wildlife Refuge, Florida, United States - Lox_Sample_2.2 | ecosystem: Environmental > Terrestrial > Soil > Wetlands | place: USA: Florida...
CGCAAGGATTTCAAAAAAATCCCTGCGCACAAAAATCTCGCCGCCGCTGAGGGTAAGGATGAAGACTCCGGCCTCGGCCATTTCGTCGAGCAGACGCTTGATTTCGGTTGTAGTCATCTCGCCGTGATCATCATGATCGAGATAACAATGCACGCAACGCTCGTTGCAGCGGTAGGTGAGATCGAGCTGAACGTTGAGCGGAATGTTGAGTTTCAGCGCCTTCGCAGTCATCTCCTGAAGAAGGTCTTCGCTCATCGCGCTTCTCCAGAGGTTTGCGCTGGTATCGGATGGTCGGAAACCTGCAGGATTTCATGCGCAGCCAGATCTCGCGCCAAAGCTTCGGCGTCGTGCAATGCCACCGAGCGTTCGACTTCGAAGTCGGTGCAGATCTTGCGATCCACGATTTCATCGAGAGGAGTCGTGCCATCCGCCGATTGCCAGAGGATGGTTGCCGTCTTGTTGAGTGTGAACAGAGTCGAGTCGCGACCCGACATAATCATCATCTCTCCGTCGAGACTGCGCGCTGCTACTCGCGGATCACGTGCCACATAAAGCCTGCTCATCCGATCAGCTCCCAGACCCGGGAATCGGGCACAAACGTCAATCGCAAAACTGGTATTCGGCTCACGAAATCGAAAGCCGCATGAAAAGCATCGCGCACAAAATCTTCTTCCTCTGCAAAAAACAGAATGTTGGCGAGAAGCGACCGAACAGCTTCTCCCGAGGGAACGGCCTCCATTCGATTTTCCGGCCCCTGAGCCAGCAGATACAAAGCCTCAATCGGCGCCGACACATTCTCGCCGACTTTTGCCAATTCGCCTGCAAAGGGCGTGCCAAAAGCGATATAGCCATCGCCCCGCCTGGATATGTAGGAAATCTCGTCGGTGAGCAACGTAACGTCGGCAGGGGCCAGGCGCGAGATCGTGGTTTTGCCAGCCCCGGAAACGCCGGCAAACAGAAATGCCTTACCATTGCGGATTGCGCTGGCAGAGTGCAGCAGAAATCCATTTCGCCGGGCAAGCACCAGCGTATGCACGATACGGAGGACCGAATCGATGGAGTAAGGGTTCGCAGATTGTCGAACCCAGCCACGTCCCGAAGACGGTTCCCACTCCGCCTGGAAATCGCCTCGCGTCAGCCGCCAGCGGCCGGCTCGCTGTGTGACCTGCACGTCGGCATCCGGATCGGCTGAGCCCGGCTGCACGATTTCCACATCGAACTCAATTTCAACTCGCTCTGACGCTCGGATGAATCCGGCATAGCGGTTCCCAAGAATGCGCAGAAACTCCGAGTCACTGGTATTGACGCGCACCGGGACTCCCCCGATTTCAATCACCAGTGAGAGTGTTTCGAGTTCAGGAGCTAGTTGCGACAAGAGAGACTCGATCGCTGAATTCACAAATCCCGCAGCACTTCCTGCATGGCGACAGCAACTTTTGCTGCAGCCGGCGAGTGCCGAATAAAAGCCGCCACAGAACGGCTAGTAGTGGACATACGCCTGGGTGCCAAAGTCTTTCCGTTGCGCACAATGGACGCGACTCTTCCAAGGAGTTCACGATTCGAAACGAGTGGATCCATCTGCGGCATAGCGTCGCCACGTGTCTGAATCCCATCGCCAGTGGAGCTCTTTGCGATTACCCGGTGCACAAAGAAACGCCGGTCGCGAGCAAACAAGACGATATCGCCCGGCTGGACTGTCCCGCTGTCAGCCAGCTTGATGACCAGCGTATCGCCCGGCCAGAGAGTGGGAAGCATACTCCAGCCGGTGACACCCAGGCGCAACGTTCCCGACGAGCGGAGAGTATCCGCAGCCAGTTCACACTGTAGCGCGTGCGAATCGCTGAAGATGAATGCCGGCGTTTTCATGAAACCTTGTGGTTACCGGAACAATTAAGGGGAGAAGATCCGATCTTGCCGCATGACAAGGCAGTCGTAACAAATACCTTCTCAAAACGGAAAGACGGCTTCTCGTAGGTTTTTTTGGGAGCATCTTCGGTGGTCGATTTTTCGGAGGACGAATCATTCATAGTCATAGGAGAACCCTGCGAGTACCCGATTATTTTAGCGCGGACTGCGACGCCTGTATGGCGCAACCTCCAGTGCCGCCGGAGGTCACGCACGCCTGATTCGCGCGCGTCGAGAAATAAATCTGGGAAGCACCGGGCTCGGTGACGGCGCTAACGACGTTATCGTAGACGATGGCGCTCACTCCTCCGGCGGATGAGAGGGATGCGACCGGCCACACGCCTGCATTGATCCAACTGACTGTCCCATCAGGGGTGGTCACAGCGCCCGCCTTCGTGGGCCAAGTTGGTCCAGCTGCGCCGGAAGTGCCTCCGCCAACGGTGATTTCGACATTACCGTTGCTGTCGAGAATTCGGCTTCGAGCGGCGTACGTGTGGGTGGCGGCCCACCCCGCCACCGCGGTGGCACTTGGAGTTCCCTGATTCAGCCAAATAACTCCGTTGTCGGTCGTTTGCGTGCCAAGTGCAGCCGGCCAAGCGGGCTCGGTCGCTCCTGTCGTGCCGCTCTGAATCGCTATACTTACATAGAGGGTGCCGTTTGCCCGGCGAACCAGAACTTCCTGTCCGACTTTGAAGGGGACGCTCGCTAACCAGGGCAGGTCTACGACACTGATTGCGCAACCTGTAGTCGCACTGCAGTTTGAAGGGTGTCCATGACTCTGCACGCCAAAAAACACCCATTCCTCTGACGCGCTTTGCGTGCCGTTGGGATTCGGAGCGTTGGGATTGTACACATCGGTTACAGGCGAACACGGAACGTGATTGGCGGCGGGTGTGAGCGGTGCAACTGTTGACGTGTTCAGAACAGCGCCATCCGCTAGCGCAACGCGATAAAGAATTGGATCCTCTCCCGTGCCGCCGCAGACGTACATGTCTCCGTCACCACTCAACGAATTCTGGTAGATGCTGTCGAAATCACTCTCGAACAGTGGGTTGCCCCCCGCAACACTAGCTGTACCCAGCGTAGCTTCGGCCGGGGTGCCGGGAAACCCGGCCACCTTGAAAATGTAAGCCGCGGCGCAGGGGCCACCGGCGCAACCCGTGCCGGCGTCATTGGACGAAAATGCGTAGACCAGTTCCGCCGTGGAATCGACAATCGGAAACGCCACAATGCCTGCACCGTGATCCAGTTGCGCAGAAGCCGTGACACCGCCAGTCGGGCCGACCTCGTACAGATATCCACCAAAATCCGTCACGAAGACGTTGCCCGATTGATAATCGTGTATCGGACTGTTGAGGGCGGTGGGAGTGGTTGTATTCACCTGGAGCGGAAAACCTCCGGTCATTACTTCCGCTGGGCTCCCGCGAAAAACGCCGCTGAACTTCAACAGCCAACTGGAAGCGCCACCCACATAGATGATGTCGTGGGTGTAATCAGGAAACGGCGAGGAAGTCGTATCGCCGATTCCGACCGAGGAGGAGTTAAACAGCGTGAGAGTTGTCATGCACGGAGCTGTGCAGTTTCGATAGGCACCGTTCGAGACGCTGGAAGGTGTGCTCACCACGCCGCCTGATGCAGCATATTTGAGTAAGACGAGGCTTCCCACACCCGCATTGGTCTGTACAAAAGCGATTTGTGTCCCATCGCCGGAAATTGTCGGAGAAGTAACCACTTGCCCGCCGGTGTTATACGCCCAATAGGTCGAAGGCACACCGCCGGAGCAGCCTGAATACAGATTGTTATAGGCGATGATGTTGGCTTGATTCGATGCGCCCGCTAACCCAGTGTTGAAAACGATGTAATCACTGCAACTCGCAGTCGTAATGCTGAACGAGTATTTTGCGGGATAATTGCCAGCTCCCGCGGTTGCCCCCGTCCCCATGTTTTCGGACCAGAAGCCGTTGTCTTTTTTCGTCGCCGGATGGAACTCAACAGTTCCCGCGGAATTCTCATCTAAACCAACAGCCAGGGTTCGCGCAATTTTCTGTCGATACCATTGCTGCCAATAACGGGGATCCTGTGCGACACGCTGGGCTTGCTCGGCATTTGCTGGCTGAGAAAAAATGACGTGGTGATGCGTCCAATCCGTGGGAAAGCCCTGTGCGACCGGCTTGGCGGCGTGCACTACCAGAAACCAACCCGCCGCAATCACTACCAATAACGCGCTGGCAAACCGAAGCGAGCGGACTGCGTTGCCTTTCATTAGCGGTTCCTCATGAGCTTAGGTTGACTCGCGACTCGATGAATCTGCACGTTTCCGATCTATCCGCTGATCTTCACGCGTCACCGAAATGCGGCCTGATCCGTTCTTGTTATTGGTCCAAAATCACGCACATGCGGTACTCAACGCTGCTCATTTCCACGGGCTGGATGTTTCGTCTTCGATTCGGCTGGATTGCCGGCATTTTACTCTTTCCTCGAACCTGGGCGCAATGAAAGTTACACTTGGCGGGTCAAGCGCATTTTCAATGCTGTGTTTCTTAGAAATCCACGGCATCCCACCGTACAATAGGGTGATTCTGGGCACTCGCTGCGCCCCGCGCGTCGAGGCGAATGTGCGGGCAGATGATAAATTCGAGTTGGAGCGATAAGGGGGAATTCTAATAACTTGGACGGATACGATAAGAGCCCAGCTGTAGAGCAGGAGATCCGAGGCCTGCAGGTGAGCAGCAACGTACTGACGTTGGAAGAGATTGGAACTCTGGTCGCGGAAGGCGGACAACCGGCTGAGACCCTGACCAACGTCGTCGGACTCATCGCCAAACGATTCCGAACCGACGTCTGCTCTGCCTACCTGCTTGAACCCGACCGCGCCAATCTGGTGTTGGCCGCAACGGTGGGGTTGCGCCGGGAGTGCATCGGGATTCTCCGCATGGCGGTCAGCGAAGGACTCACCGGACTTGTCGCTGAACAGGTGCGTCCGGTCGCCGTCAGCCAGGTCAAGCATCATCCGCGGTTCAAATACTTCAAGGAAGCGGGAGAAGAAGCGTATCAGTCGTTTCTGGGAATGCCCCTGATCGATCGCGGCATTTTGCAGGGAGTACTGGTCATCCAAACCGTCGAGGCACGAGTTTTCAGCGAGGACGAAATTCGGATGTTGACGGAAGCCGCGACTCAAATCGCGCCCATCGTCAGTGAGGCTCGCACGCTCGACCGCTTCATTGCGCCGCTGCAGGAGCGGTTGTGGGCCATCGCTCGAAATTTATGGTGGAGTTGGGATCACAATGCATCGGGTGTCTTCCGCGACCTTGATCCTGTTCGCTGGGTCGATCTGAATCACAACCCGGTCTCGCTTTTGAATGAACTGCCGCTGGCGCAGTTGGAAGCGCGCGCCACCCAGGTCATGCTGCACAGCCGAGTGAACTACGCATATCGCAGGCTTCTCGAATACCGTGAAGACGACCGCACCTGGGGCGCACGCCATGCCGGAGTTTTGCGGCCGCATCCCGTGGCTTATTTCTCGGCCGAGTTCGGCCTGCATGAATCATTGCCGGTTTATTCTGGAGGTCTCGGCGTTCTCGCCGGTGATCACATTAAGAGCGCTTCTGATCTCGATATCCCACTGGTGGGCATCGGGCTGTTCTACGGGCAGGGCTATTTCCGCCAGCGTCTCGACCAAAGCGGATGGCAGCGGGAAGAGTATCTCGAGACCGATGTCAACCAGCTTCCTATGGAAGTGGCCATCGGAACGGATGGCAGTCCGGTCGTAGTCGAGATCGAAACTCGCAGCGGCCGCATCAAGGCGAAAGTCTGGCGCGTGAAAGTCGGGCGGCGCGATCTGTTGCTTCTCGATTCCGATGTCGAAGGCAATGCCCCCGAAGATCGCGAACTCACATCGCGACTGTACGGCGGAGATCTGCGCATCCGCATTCGTCAGGAGTTGCTGCTCGGAGTCGGTGGGTTGCGCGCTCTCAAAGCGCTCGGCATTTCTCCCGGCGTATTGCACTTGAATGAAGGCCACAGCGGCTTTGCCGTGCTGGAGGCGATCCGCATGCGCATGGAGGAAGAAGGCATCGCGTTTGACGCCGCCGTTCCCCGGATTTCGCGCGAAGTCGTTTTTACTACGCATACCCCGGTCCCCGCTGGGCACGACCGTTTTGATCCGAGTCTGGTCGAGGAGCACATTGGGCCGTTACGCGAGGCGATCGGCCTGTCGCAGGAAAGTCTTCTCGGACTGGGCCGTGAAAATCCCGGCAATAACGAAGAGCTTTTTTGCATGACGGTCCTGGCCCTTCGGCTATCGCGGCGGGCGAATGCCGTTTCCGCTTTGCACGCGGAAGTTTCGCGCGCCATGTGGACCGGCCTGTTCCGCGGCAAGCCGGAAGACGACGTGCCCATTGGACACATCACCAACGGCGTCCACGTTCCATCGTGGCTGGCGCCGCAGATGTTCCGCCTCTATGACCGGCATCTCGGCAGCGGCTGGCAGCAGCGCAGCAGTGAAGCGAAGATCTGGCTGGGAATCGAGAACGTCGACGATGGCGAACTCTGGGAAACGCACCTCAATCTGAAGTCACAGCTCCTGGAATTCGTCCGCAAACGGGCTGTAGAACAGGCTGCCCGCCGTGGAGAGCCGCGTGATGTTCTCCGGCGACTGGATCGCGTGCTGAGCCCTGATGCGCTCACCATTGGCTTCGCGCGCCGATTTGCAACCTACAAGCGCGCCAACCTGATTCTTAAAGACATTGAAAAGCTGGCTTCGATGGTGAACGATCCCAAGCGCCCGGTGCAGTTCGTTTTTGCCGGCAAGGCTCATCCCCTCGATGAGCCGGGCAAGCGGATGCTGCAGCAGATCGCCGAAATGATGCGCGATCCCAAATTCCGCGACAAGTTTGTCTTTGTCGAAGACTATGACATCAACGTCGGTCGGCATTTTGTTCAGGGTGTCGACGTATGGCTTAATAATCCGCGCCGCCCGCAAGAGGCTTCCGGAACGAGCGGACAAAAAGTCGTGCTCAACGGCGGACTCAACCTTTCCATCCTCGATGGCTGGTGGGCCGAAGCCTACGACGGCATGAACGGCTTTGCCATCGGCTCAGGAAGAACTCATTCGAATGCCAGCATCCACGACGTGCGCGACGGCGAAGACTTGCTGCGTACGTTGCGCGAAGAAGTTGTGCCGCTCTATTACCAGCGCGACCGCGACGGACTGCCGCGCGGCTGGATCAAGCGCATGAAGCGTGCCATCCGAACTTTGGGATGGCGCTTCAGCGCCGATCGCATGGTCATGGACTACACTTCGCAGTGCTACGTCCCAGCCGCCGGAGGGACCTCGAGCGACATGCGCTCGAGTTAGCCACGCCCTGCCAATTCTAACCAGGGGCTGTGGCAGCGCTCATTCAATGTAAAGCCTTCGTGCGCCTTTGCGGATAAAAGGTCACCTCGAAAGTCATATCCGGTGGAAGAAAGTGCGAATAAGCTGGAAGGCAGTAGGGTTCGGACTTCTTGCCGTGACCTTCTTTCGATGGCGGAATTTTGTTTCGTTGACTCTGCTCGCGATTCTGCCCGTGTCTTTATCCGCCGATGACTCTGCCGTCGCCGTCCTCCGCAGCGTCAGCGGAACTGTTCTCGTCAATCAAAGCGCCGCTCCAGCATCGATCGCGGTCTTTCTGGGAGACGTGATCGAGACCCGGCCGGACTCATCGGCGCGGATGGAATATCGGGGATCCTCGGTGGAGATCGACCCAGGAACCATCATTCGTCTTGAAGACAACGAGATCATTCTCGATCATGGCAGCGTCACGGTGACCAGCTTTCAGCAATTCCGTGTGCGCGCCGGTTGCGTCTTCGCGACACCGGTCGCCGCCGACAAGACCATTTATTCTGTGAAGGATACCGATGGCCGAGTCACGGTATTTGCCACGCAACACGATGTAACCCTGGACTCTCGTTCCGTCGGTCTCAAACGGACTGCCAAGCCTGATTCTTCCGGCCACACCGTCGTACATGAGCACGAACAAAAATCACGGGAAGAGCACTGCGGCGGGGCAGATCTTAATACGCCTGCAGGCGCAACCGAGGGCATCATGAATTCGTGGGAGGCTGTGGCGGCCGGCGGAGCGGTCGTGGTAGGAGGAACATTGTGCATTCTTCTCTGCTTCGACAATGCGCCCGCGAGTCCCTGCAGCCCTTCGAAATCTTCGACCTCGTGTAATCACCCATAAGGGCGATTGCTCTCGGACGACTACGTAATCAGAGCTACCCAAATTTACGTTAGCTTCCGAGAGGCATGGTCTATCCGTTTCAGAGTTGTCTCTTTGCCCAGCACTTCGAGCGTTTCAAACAGCGGAGGGGCATTCTTGCGACCGCAGACGGCGACGCGGATGGGCTGGAACATCTGCCCAGCCTTGAGCCCGAGTTCCTGCGCAGCCACGCGAAGGGCGTGATCAAGTGGATCGTGCCTGAACTCAACATCCGCCAGGGCCACTCGGGCCTTCTGCAGAGCTTTGAGTGCCATGGCCGCATCGCCTTTTTGCGGAATGAGTTCAGCCGGATCGTAGGGCGGAAGTTGATCGGCGAAAAAGAAATCTGCTGCGGTCAGCACGTCGCGCAGGAACTTGATACGCTCCCGAATGAGCGGCGTGACTCGCTGCATCTGCTCCGGCGTGACATTGGGGAACTGCTCGTGCACGATCGGCAACAACCGGCGGCTCAGGTCGTGGACCGGTAAACTTCGGATATGTTCTGCATTCAGCCAGATAGCTTTGGGATCGAAAGTTTCTTCTGGGATATTGGGAGTGGAGCCCCGCACGCCCTCGTGCGGGGGGGCTTCTGCGGGGGAGGGCGCCAGCCCTTCCGATGGTTCCTTGAAATTCACGACCGCATTCGCGCGGTTGATGCCCTCGAGTGAGAATGCGTCCGTCAGTTCCTGCAGGCTCATCTTGGTGCGATCGTCTTTCGGCGACCAACCAAGCAGGCAGAGAAAATTGATGAAGGCCGCGGGCAGGAACCCGGCGTCGCGGTAAGTTGTGACACTCACAACCGGCCCGTGGCGGCGCTTCGACAACTTCGTTCCATCGGGCGCAACCAGCAGAGGCAGGTGCGCGAACTGCGGCGGTGCGTAGCCAGCGGCTTCGAAAATCAATACATGCTTGAAGGTGTTCGTCAGATGATCCTGACCGCGAATAATTTGACTGATGCGCAGGTCGGCATCATCCGCGCAAGAGGCGAGATGATAGGTCGGCATGCCGTCAGAGCGGAGCAGGGCGAAGTCTTCGATATCGGCAGTGGCTTTGGTCTGCGGTCCGTATACCGCGTCTGTGAATTCGACCAACTGTCCCTCGCGAGGCACGCGGAAGCGCAGGGCAAAGGGCTCTCCGGAGGCCGCGCGCCGATCGCTCTCTTCGCGCGAAAGCCCGCGCATGTCCGCATTAAAGAGCCACGTTCCTTGAGCGCCCGATTTTTCGCTGTCGCCCGCGTGCGCCGGAGTGAAATCTCGATATGCCAGACCTTTCTCGACGATTGCCCACGCCAGCTTCCGATGCAATTCCAGCCGCTCGGATTGCTTGTAGTATTCATCCCAGCCGAGGCCAAGCCACTTTAACCCTTCGAAAATCGAGTTCACGGAGGCCTCGGTGTTCCGTTCCACGTCAGTGTCGTCGAGACGCAAAATCACGGTCCCCTGGTTATGGCGGGCGTAAAGCCAGTTAAAAATAAATGTTCGCGCGCTGCCGACATGGAGAAATCCGGTCGGTGAAGGAGCGAAGCGAACACGTAAGTGGGAGAAAGAAGTGCGCTCGATCTGATTCATTCCAAAGTCCATAGCGATAGTACGGGCCGCGGAAAACGGAGGTCAAGTGATCCTCCCTCTGGTAGGCAAATGCTTCCATTGCACTCTCCCCGAGGCAATTTTTCTGACCCGACCCAGGCCAAACCCTGTACCGAAATCTTATTGTCTTTCCTGAGGCTGGTATGAAACCATAAACGTAGTATCCCTCCGCGCGATGTGAGCAGAAGGTCTCAAGTCTCGCGAGTGTATGAACAATCTTGTCATCACAACTTTGCTGGTTCCGGGATTCGTCTCGGTGCTGCTGTTCCTGGTATTTACCTACCTGAGGGAGCAGAGCCGGCAGGCGTATTTCCTGGCTTGGCAACTCGCCTGGGGCGCGTATTCGCTGCATTATGTGTTTGACGCCTTTCCTTCGTCTCCATTCGCATTTCTGGCGAGCGAGCTTTTTCTGGTTGCGATGGCGATGTGCATCTTCGCTTCGACACGCCTTATGCGGGGTACTTACAAATTCCGCTGGTACGACGGAGTGGTAGGCGCGATCGAAGTGGTTCTGGCCGTTCTCACGTTGCGTGGACACATCGTCAATGGTTTCTTCCGGCCTGATGTGCAGCCCACGATCCGGCTGGGGATCGGGCTGGCTGCCATTCTGCTCTACGCCTCGTGGGTTTTCTTCTGGGGCGGGCACAAGCGTGGATCGCTTGCCTTCCAGGTCTTGGGAGGTTCGCTTGCCGCTTGGGCCGTGCTCATGGGTGTCGGGCAGCTGCACAACCCGCTGATGGAGGTTTTCGGGAGCGCCAGTCGCCTTTTTGGCCCGGTGCCGCAGATGCTGCTCGGCATCGCGATGGTGATGGTCCTGTTCGAGAACCAGCGCAACGCCGTCCAGGAAAACACGCTGGCGCTCTCGACGCTAGGTGTCGATCCGCGGCGGTTGCTGTTCGCCGAAGATCTGGTCCCGAGCATGCAAGCCGCGCTGGAAAGACTGATGAGCGCGATCCCGACGCGGCGCGCGGCGATCTGCATCACGGAACGCTGGCGAGGGCTGTTGCCGTCAGTGCAGCAGGGATTTCCCGCCGGTTTCGTCGACGCGCTCGAGCGCAGCGGAGCCGCCGACTATATTTCGGATCTCGCGTATCGCCAGAGCGGAATCTTCACCGCCCACGATGTTGCGGACATGACCGAGCCGCTTCCCGTAGCTTCCACCGGAACGTTCGCGGAATTCAAGCGGACCCTGTTGGAAGCGAATGTTCGCAATCTGACCGCCGTGACTCTCCAGACTCGCGATCATAATTTCGGCGTGCTGCTTTTTCCTCATGCCGAGCGCCGGGCTTTTGGTTCATCCGGCCCGCGCTTGATGGTGGGACTGGCGCTGCAATTAGGACTCACGCTGGAAAACTACGTTGTCGGCCACGATGCGCATCGCCGCACGCAAGAGTATGAGCTGCTGACGGAAATCGGCAAGGCGATCAGTTCACGGCTCAATCAGGATGAAATCCTGCGCACCATCCAAGTCGAACTCGGCCAGATTTTCGATACCAGCAATTTCTATATCGCGTTTCAGGATGCCGACCAGATCCGCTTTGAACTGGAGGTCAGCGACAACCGAGTCCTGGCCAAGCGTTCGCGGGAGTTGCTGAACGGTTTCACGGAGTACGTGATCCGCACCGGCGAATCGCTGCTGATTCGCTCGGAACTGGAAAAGACACGGGCTCGTCTGGGGATCACGTTTGTTCCTGATCGGCCTGCGAAATGCATGATTGCCGCTCCGATTCTTAGTGGCAACAAAGCCACGGGGGCCATGGTGGCGCTGAATCCGGAGCGAGAGTTCGTCTTTGAGCAGCGCGACCTGGATGTCCTCGTGACGGCGGCGGGCCAGATCTCGGTCGCGATGGAAAATGCGCGCCTGTTCGCGGAAGAGCAGCGCCGATCGCGGCAACTCGCGTTTCTCAACAACATTTCGCGAACGGCCATCTCGAGCGACGACCCCGTGCATATGCTGAGCCAGATCGCAGGCGAAATTCACAAGAACTTCAGCTTCGATCACATCGGCATCGGCCTGCTCGACCACGGGACGAAGGAAATCGAGATCAAGGCGGAAGCCGGTACGTCGGCGCATGCGGAAGGAAAGCGAATCCCGCTCGGAACGGGCATTCTCGGCCGCGTGGCTCGCACCGGCGAGCGAGCTCTGGTGCAGAATTCGCTGCCCGGAATCTTCACCGGAATTCTGCCGGACTCCCGCGCCGTCTTGTGCATCCCCATCACTTATGCCGAATCGTTGCTGGGCGTGCTCAACGTCGAGAGCCGCAATGAGAACTCATTTACGCCACAGGATGTGCTGATCCTGAACACGCTGGCGGACTTGCTGGCAACCGCGCTGCACAACGCCTTCGTTTTCCAAAAGCTGCAGCAGCAATCGATTACCGACGGGCTGACCGGGATCAAGACGCGGCGCTTTTTCTGGGAAGCGCTGTCGGCGGAGTGGAAACGCGCGTCCCGCTCGGGACGGCCGTTTTCGGTCGTGCTCATCGACCTCGACAAATTCAAAGAGGTCAACGATACGATGGGCCACTTCGAGGGCGATCTTGTGCTCGCGCGAGTGGGAAGACTGCTTGAGCAGAAATCGCGCCAGTCGAATGTTGTGGCTCGCTATGGCGGCGATGAGTTCATCATTTTGATGCCGGAAACCGGCGCGGAACAGGCCCAGGTTCTCGCGGAACGATTGCGCCAGTGGCTGGAATCTGATCCCATGCTCGCCGAACACAAGATCACCGGCAGTTTCGGTGTCGCCAGCTTCCCCATGCATGGGTTTTCGATCGAAGACATCATTCGCGTGGCCGACGCCGGCATGTATGTTTCGAAGCGGTCCGGAGGAAATCTGGTGTCGACCGCGCAGGAGTTTGCCGAGGGCGAAGAATTCGCGCGGCAGCGACAGCAGATTTCGGCTTATATCGAAGGATTTCTGCAACGCGAACGCACCGAACCTGCGGATCTGGAGGAGTTAGTTTCTACGCTGCAGAAGTTCTGCGCCGGCGAAGACGGTTGCAATGTGCATTTACTGAAGGAATCCATCGAGTCCTTGAGCCGCGCGGCAGAGTCACGCGAACTGCGGACCGCCGGGCACGGCGATCTCGTGGCCCGTTATACCGAAGTGATCGCGCGCGCGTTGCGCCTGCCGTCGGAGGAAACGGCGGACTTGGTCTATGCCGCTCGGGTGCACGATGTGGGCAAAATTTTCATCCCGGATCGTGTGTTGAATAAACGTGGTCCACTGACCGACGAAGAGTTTCGGCTGATGCGGACGCATCCGCATATCGGCGCTGAAATCGTTGGAACGATCCCGCACGGCGCGATGATGCGC
>Ga0335073_10010449_pt1 | contig 13049 bp, 15 predicted proteins | sample Lox_Sample_22_FD_207093 | JGI IMG/M metagenome (GOLD analysis project Ga0335073, IMG submission 207093) | Soil microbial communities from Loxahatchee National Wildlife Refuge, Florida, United States - Lox_Sample_2.2 | ecosystem: Environmental > Terrestrial > Soil > Wetlands | place: USA...
GGCCAAGTACCTCCTGCGCGTCAGCGGGAATGTCATGCAGGGCGTAATAGCGGCGGCGGCGGCGTTCGATGTACATGGGGCGGTGCCTTCCACACACGTTTCCCACACACGTTTCCCACACACGGTACCCTCCACAAATGCAGTATTCAAGCCACTATTGGGCTTTGGCGTCCCAAGGCAAACCATCCGGTTGGGGACGCCAGGTTCCACATATCGAGGTAAACATCATAAAACGAAGAAGCCTCGCTGCAGAACGCGTTTTGCGTTTCCGGCGAGCGTCCCGGCGCCTTGGCCCGGCGCCCGGCATTGCATTGTAGTCGCGCGCCCGCCATATTAAGAACGCTAGTTTCAGCTTCGGCGCTTGCCGTACCGCCATTAGGCGATCCATCAAGAACCTATGAGGCCGACACTATATCGCCGCTCGCAATGGTGCGGGTGGCGGATCACCGCACGAAATGGAGGCCTGCATGGCCACTGGCACTGTTAAATGGTTCAACGCCCAGAAGGGTTACGGCTTTATTCAGCCCGAGGATGGCAGCAAGGATGTGTTTGTGCACATTTCCGCCGTCGAGCGGGCCGGGATTGCGTCTCTCAACGAAGGACAAAAGCTTCGCTATGAAATCGCGACCGATCGCGGCAAGCAATCCGCTGCGAATCTGTCGCTGGTTAAGTAGCTAGCTAGGCATTCGGGTGGTGGCCGCGCGGCGGCCACCATCAGCCGCGCGCTGTGGGCGCCCGGACCGTCGGCGGTTTGGCGTAAGAGGAGCGAACAATGGCGACACGCAGTGAACAAAAAGACGCGGCGCGCGCCAAAGCCGAGCAAGTCATAAGCAAACGGAAGCAACAAGAAACCGAACGCGTGATGAATCACGAGCGCGATCGGAAGGCCTTTGACGACAAGACGGCGCGACTTCGCGCGCTCCGGCTCGCCAAGGAGGCCGCTGACCAAACCGCGGGAGCCGCGGCGCACAAGCCCTCCAAGACGGCAAAGCGTTCCTGATCGCTTCAGTGTAGAATCAGGCCGCGCCGACAAATCTCCTCTATTGCGTGCGCAATCGTCCTCCGTCGCATCTCGTGAAAGGGCTCGCGCGCGCCGCACCCGGCGCACGTGACGATATCATCGCTCGAAGGATCCTCCGGGACCCTGAAGTCGACGCTGCCGCAATGCCGGCAGCGAAGGGTGATTTCGAGATAGTCATCCGTCACCATCGCCCCCCTCTCGATCGGCGGGACTATTGAGAAATCCTGAGGCCGAGGGTGCGGTTCCCGGCCGGCTTCAACGTCGCCTAGAAAAGCAGCCCCGGCCGGACGCTTAGAGCGACACACGATGATCCTTGGAGGCGTTGGCGGCCATGCCGCAATGGCACTCGGCTTTGGATGCGTCACGGACGATCTCTGTTGGGCAAGTTATCCCTTGATCGGTTTCCCGAACGGTGCCCAGCGTTTGCCGTCATAGCGCTCCAGCTGCTGTTCGCCGAACGGGAAATACTCGGTGGAGCTCGTGTTGATCGTGACTCCGGGCAGCATCATTGGGATTGTCAAATCCTTGAGGCCGGTCGCCTGATGCAGCACGTTGGCGCGCGTCAGCTCGTCGCCACAGCGCCGCAATACTTCGGCCATCAGCTCCGCCGCCACGTACCCATTCGGCGCCGATTTATCGATCCGCTGGTCGACGGCCGGAACGTATTTCTGCACAAAAGCCGCATAGTCCTTCACCTCTGGATCGTCCGCGTAGGCCGGGTCCGTGGGGTCCTTCATATAGCCGACCGAGACAACGCCCTTGAGAGCCTCGTCGCCAACCGAGCCGATGATGCCCTTTGAGGTCGAGACGCCCGGCAAGAGTATCAGCGGATCCCAGCCGAGGGCGCGGACCGCGCTCACGGACAGCGGCGACGCTCGCCCCTGGGTGATCAGATAAACCGTATCGGCACCCGAGCCGCGCAGCGTGATCACTTGCGAGGTCAGCGTCGGATCGGTGATCTGGTAGGCAGCCTTGGCGACGACCATCTTCGACGCCCGATCACCGAGTTCGCCGAGAAACGCGTTGAGGTGATCTGCGCCGAAATCGTCATCCTGATAAAGGATCGCGATCTTCGCGTTGGGCTTTTCCGCGAGGATATATTTCGCGAAGGTTCGCCCTTCGGCCGCATAACTGGGGATCCCGGCCATCGTCCACGGATAGCGCTTCGGATCGACGACGCCGCTTGCGCCGGTGACCAGGAAGAGTTGCGGCACCTTTTTGTTGTTGAGATAAGGCCTGACCGCTTCGCTGGTCGGCGTGCCGAGAGACGCAAAGATCAAGAGCACGCCGTCGGATTCGACGAGACGCCGCGTCTGTTCCACGGTCTTGGGCGGGCTGTAGCCATCGTCGAGGGTCTCGAGATCGATTTTCCTGCCATTGACACCGCCCTTGTCGTTCAGCATCGCGAAATAGGAGGCCATGGCGCGGGCACCAAAAGAGGCGCCGGAGTCCGGGCCGCTTAGGGGATAGGTCTGCCCGATCTTGATCGTCGTATCGCTGGCGCCGGTATCATAATGTCCAGCCATTGCTGGCCCGCCTCTCAGAGCGATCAAACCGACCAGGGTGGCTGTCATGACTGCAATTGACTTCTGATGCTGCATCGCTTCCTCACTCACGGGGGACGGTGGACGAACCAGTCGTGGTGGCTTTTGAGATGTAAACGAAAATGGAAAGGGCGGGATCACTCCCGCCCTTTCGGCGTGCGCCGACGAAAAGCTAGGGCGACACACACTGATAGTTGGAGGCGTTGGCGAGGTCCGATGGGTTCGTTGCCACCGGAACCCCGCCGATGACCGTCGTGCTGCCGGTGAAGCGGGCTTCCTGCGGATAGGCGCAGATCGGCCGGCTGCGGGTCGTCGGAGCGTTGTCGGGTGCGCCGGACACGAACCCCACCTGATACGTGGCGGCAGTGAAGTTCACGCCCGTCGCCGGGATTGGGCCCGGTGCCGTGCCGCTTTCGACCCAGTGCACGAGCGGGGACAGCATGTCGAACTGGTCGGTCGCAGGATTGCCGCTGCAATGGCCCATGTTCGGGACCGGATAGTAGCGGGAGAAATTCTGCGCCGCCGGCAATCCGCCCTGCTGCGCCGCCATCTCGTTGTAGTAGGTGGTGGTGTAGAGGACCGGGGCGAGCGTATCGCTGAGGCCCAGATACCAGATCATCTTGTGGCCGTAATTGATGAACTTGCTGATGTCGAGCGAGGTCGCCGACGTTGCGATCGGGTTCACCTTGCGAAGCAGATCCTGGTCCGTCGTGAAGTTGAAGGTCATGGGATTGATGCCCGGATCCGGCGGCATCAACCCAAAGCCAAACGCCGTGCCGTCAAGCGCATAGTCGCTCGGCGGGGAGGCCGCGGATCCGATCTTCCACAGCGGCAGACCGGTCGTCCCCATATAGCCGCCGTCATAGGCGATGCCTTGCACGGTCGGATCGAAGTGATCGGGCGTCGACGCGACGGCCGGAGCCTCTATCGTCATGCCCGACGTCGTGCGCGCACCTTGGACGATGTTCCCGATTGCCTGAATCTGCGCTGCGGTAAGACAGGTCGCGTTCTTCGCCCCGGTGCATTGGAGCGGATAGGTGACGCCGCCCGACACATAAGTGGCCGTTGCCGGGTTGAAGGTCGCATTGCAGGCCGGGAGATTGTCGATCACGCCGTCGGCAACGCCGTCAAGCGCGTCGCATGCTTGAAGCAGGGCCGTCTCGAAAAGCGCCTGATCGCTCTTCGGGAAATTGTTGTAGACGATGGGCGCTGGGGGCGCCGGCGCGGCCTCCGTGACGTAGGTGTAGGAGGTCGACGGCGCGAGATCGTAGAATTGCTGAATGGACCAGATGCCGCTCAACCCGATGCCCTGGATGTTGAAGACCGGGTCGCCCGCGATGATGCCGTCGAAATATTGCGGGAACGTCTGCGACACTACCATCGCCTGACGGCCGCCTGTCGAGCATCCCACCCAGTACGAGAATTTGGGCGAGCTGCCGTAATATTCGTCGATGATGTACTTCGCCGTCAGCGCCGACACCTGAACCGACTCGTAGGAATTGCCGATCAGCGCGGCGGGGTCGAGCTGGTACTCCTTGGTGTTGCCGTAACCGTCATCGCATGACGCCACGGTCAGGTCGGTGTTTTCGTGGCCCCCGTCCTGGGCTTCGACCGCATAGCCGTTGAGGATGCCGTAATTCGCGCCGGCGCTGCCGCTGTCGGGGCCGGTCGCGGTCGGGACCGAACCTTCCGTTCCGCTGCCGCCCTGGGCGAAGAAGCGGCCATTCCAGCTCGCGGGAAGCGGCAACTGAACATTGAAGCCGTCCTGGTAGTAGCAATTGTCGACCGGGCTGAGATGCCGGTTGACGTATCCCTTGACGATGCAGCGCTCGGGCAAGCCGCCGCCCGCCGCCGTATCGACCGCCGAGGTGATGACGGTGTTGGGCACCGGGAAGCCTGCCGCCGATAACGAGGCAAGGGCGGCGCAGCTTGCGACCGGCGTCACCGATCCGGCAATCGACGTGCCGGTGGTCGAGAAGCCGGCGCATTGGCCTTGGACATTGCCGGTCACCCAGTCATAGCCGTGGCTGTGCGTTGGCGCCGGGCTGTTCTGCTGGCATTGGAGGTTGCCGCCGACCACGACGAGGCTGACATCGGTCGGCCCGTGCGCGCCATTGCTCTGCACCTGGGCGTTGCCGCCGACGGTGCCGAGCCACGCCTCGCAGCCGCCGGCATTGTTCTGGCATTGGAAATCGCCCTTGATCGAGACATCGGGTCCCTGAAACCCGTTCGGTCCCGATCCCGAGCAGTTCTGGATCTGCACGTTGCCGCTGATCGTCACGTCGCCTTCGATGAGCGCCGAGCCGCAATTGGCGGCTTGGACGTTGCCGCCGATCGTCGAGGGCTCGGCATAGGCGTTGACGAGGAGGCTGCCGCCGTTGGCGACCTGCACGTTGCCGTTGATGGTATCGTATTGGAGCGTGAGGCTCGCGCCGTTCTGCGCCTGAACGTTGCCGGTCACGATGTAGAACATCAAGGTACAGGACGCGCCGCTGGGCACCGTCACGTTGTCATTGATCGTCGATTGCGCGTTGAGGGCGCTGTACCCGACAATCGAACTGCTGACGGCGCCGTTCATGACGCCGGTGCAGGTGACGGTGGCGCGCGCGGGCGCAGACCCGAACGCGAGGGCAAGCGCCGCAACCACAAAGGCGATGGCCGTCGTAAATCGTCCCATCATGCGATTTCTCCCCTTTGGTCGAGCGATTTTGTTCGCTGTGCGAACATTAATTCCGTTTTACGAACGCTAAGCGCCATCTCCGGATATGTCAAGACGCTAGCCCGAGGCGCCCTATGCCTTCCTTGCCTTGACGATTTTCATCGCAGATGCGACGGTGCGTTCCCATCTTGTCGACATATATCCTCATCCATGCCCCGAGCTGACGAACAGAACCGCGACTATGTCATCGCGCTGGCGCGCGGATTGGCGGTCCTTGGCGCGTTCACGACCGAGAAGGAGCAGATCACGCTCGCCGAGGTCGCGAAGCTCGTCGATCTTTCCCGCGCAACGGTGCGGCGCTCGCTCTTGACGCTCGAGACGCTGGGCTTCATCGAGTCGGATGGCAAGCATTTCCAGATCGCGCCCAAGGTCCTGACCTTGGCGCAGGCCTATCTCTCGTCGAGCCTTCTGCCGCGCGTGTCCCGGCCGTTCCTCGAGCGCATGAGCGACCGGCTCAACGAATCGTGCAGCGTTTCGGTGCTCGACGGTCTCGACATCATCTATGTCGCGCGCTCGTCGCGGCGCCGGCAGATGAGCGCGCTTCTTCGCGATGTCGGCACCCATTTGCCGGCCTATTGCACCTCGATGGGGCGGATTCTCCTTGGGGCGCTGCCCGCGCGGGAGCTCGACGCTTATTTCGCGCGGGTCGAACTGGTGCCGCGGACCCGGTTCACCGTGGTGAACGAGGCAAAGCTTCGCAAGATCATCGCCAAGGCGCGGCAGGACGAATACTGCATCAGCGATCAGCAGTTCGAGATCGATCTGCGGACGATCGCGGTTCCATTGCAAAACGCATCGGGCCGGGTCATCGCCGCGCTCACGGCGACAACGCGCGCGAGCGAGACGCCAAAAGAGCGGCTGATCGAGAAATTCCTGCCGATTCTCAGGGCGACCACGGCGGAAATGCGGCCGCTGCTGGTCGGATAGACGACGGCTGGGCGCGCCCGAAAACCCGCGCGCCAAAGCGCCGGGCTCCTGCTCTATCGGCGCCGCGCCGCCGGGACGGAGGTGTTGCTCGCGCACCCGGGCGGTCCGTTCTGGCGCAACAAGGACGAGGGAAGCTGGACCATCCCCAAGGGCGAGCCGTCGCCGGGCGAAGCCTTGCTCGACGCCGCCCGGCGCGAGTTCCGCGAAGAGACCGGATTTCCCGTTGCGGGACACCTGGCCCCGTTGACGCCGGTCCGCCAGCCGGGCGGGAAGGTGATTCACGCCTGGGCGATCGAAGGCGATGCCGATCCCATGGCTCTCGTCAGCAACAATTTCGCGCTCGAATGGCCGCCCCGCAGCGGACGGATGAAGGAATTTCCGGAAATCGACCGCGCCGCCTGGTTCGGCCTCGACGAGGCGCGGCGCAAGATCAACCGTGGCCAGATCGGCCTGATCGATCAGCTCGAGGCGCTGCTGCTCACCTCTTCGCCGCCGGGGGATGCGCGCGAACCGCTTCCTCGTTGACGGCGGCGCCCCAGCCCGGACCCGAGGGCAACACGAACTCGCCCTTTTCGACGCGGTTGGGCTCGGTGATCAGGTCCTGCTTCCAAGGGACGTCGTCGGCCTCGTACTCCATGATGCGGAAATTCGGGACCGTGGCGCAGAAATGCGCACTCATCAGGTCGGCGATCGGCCCGTTGAAGTTATGCGGCGCGACATTCACCTCGAACGCATCGGCCAAGGTCGCGATCCGCACGGATTGGTAGAGCCCGTTCCACGGCACGTCGATGATCGCGGCGTCGACCGCGTATTCCTCGAAGAATGGCCGATATCCGGCGAGGCCATAGATCGATTCAAGCGAGGCGATCGGCGTCGCGGTCGAGCGCCGCAGGAACGCCAGCGCCTTGGGATCGTGGCTGTCGCATTCGAGCCAGGTCAGATTATAGGGCTCGGCCGCCTTGGCCACGCGGATGAAGCCGTCGGTACGCAGGCTGAAATTCAGATCGCACAAGATGCCGGGCCCCGGTCCAAGCCCGTCGCGGAACGCCGACAGCACGTCCGTCACCGAAGCGACGATGCGCGCATCGGCATTGCGCTCCAGAAAACCGGGCGCGATGCGGAACCCGCCATTGAAGCTCCGCGGCTCCGCCCCGTCGAAGAAGATCGGGTTGGTCTTGATCGCCTTGAACCCGCGCTCGAGCGCCTCTTCGCCAAGCCGCTTCAGATCATCGCGCCCGCGAATGCGCGGCTTGCCCAGATGCTTCTCGAAGAAGTCCGGGAAGCGCAGCCGGAACATGCCGCAATGGGACCAATAGACGGTGATGCGGTCGCGCACCGCGCCGCCGAACAACTGGCATACCGGCACGTTCAAGGCCCGCGCTTTCACGTCGATGCAGGCATTCTCGATGGCGGCGATCGCCTGGGCATTGAGGCCGCCCGCGGCAAGCCGCGTCACGGCATGAAGCGTCGCGTTGAGGCGCGCCACGTCGCGCGGGTCCATCCCGACCACGATCGGCGCGAATTTCTGGATCATCTCGGTCGTGCCGCCAGCGCCGAACCCATCGCTATATTCGGACCAGCCGACGAGCCCTTCATCGGTGGAGAGCTTCAGGAACGAGAAGGTCCGCCAACCGCCATCGGCATGCAGGCTTTCGAGCTTGGTGATCTTCATCCAAGGCCTCCGATCGCATAGGCGAGCGCGTCGCCCCTCATGTAGCGCTTGAGATTGGCCACCGCGACATCGGCAAGTCGCGCGCCGCCTATCGGGCCGGATGATCCCGCCACGTGCGGCGTGATGATGAGATTGGGCGCAGCCCACAGCGGATGGCCGGCGGGCAGCGGCTCGGGTTCGGTCACGTCGAGACCGGCGCCGGCAAGCGTGCCGTCGTTCAGCGCCGCCGCAAGCGCGGCCGTATCGACGAGCGCGCCGCGCGCAATATTGACGAGCACCGCGCCGCGCTTCATCCGCGCAAACTCCTTGGCGCCGATCAGGTTCCGCGTCTCGGCCGAAAGCGGCAGCGCCAGGATGACGGCGTCGGCGCGCGGCAGCACATCGGCGAGCGCGTTGGCGGGATAGACCGTGTCGGCGAGCGCGTTCGGCACGCCGCGGCGCGTCACCGCGACGATCCGTGCGCTCATCGCCCGCGCGATCCGCGCGATCGCAGCCCCGATACTGCCGAATCCCACGATAAGGACCTCGCCTCCGAACGGGATCGACATTTTGGCGCTCATCGCGCGGTCCCAGCGCCCAGCCTCCTTGTTCGCGACGCAATCGACGAGGCGCCGCTCGAGCGCGAGCATGAGAGAGATCGCGTGGGTCGCAACGGCCGGCGCATAGGCATCGCCTGCGCCCGTGACCACAATCTCCCGCGGCACGCCGAATTCCTGCAACGCGTCATAACCCGCGGTCAAAAGCTGCAGCCATTTGATGCCGCTCTTGCCGGCGCCGAGCGCCGCCGCAAGGGGCGCGGTGTAGACCGGGTTGGGGCACATCAGAACGTCGTGTTGGGCGAGCGCGCGGATCGTGGCGTCGGTATCCGGCGCGACCGTCAGGTGGACGCCCGGCATCTCCTTCAGCGCGGCCACGATCTCGACCCGGCCAAGGCTGGCGCACAGAAGGACGCGAACAGGATCGGTCATGGTTCACTCATAGACGATCGCGTGGCGGCCATCCAGAGGACGAGATAGGCCGGAGGCTCCCCATGACCTCGTGCCGCTTTTGACAAGAAGTCAATTCTGGCTATCATCTAGCCTGAATGAGGTTTGAGATCATTTTGGCGCCGGAAGCGGTTGACGATCTCAGAAATCTTCGAGCGGACCGACGGGCGGCCGTAGGAGAGGCGATCGAGACGCATCTACGGCACGAGCCCATGAAGACCAGCCGGAGCAGGATCAAGCGGCTTCGAGAGGTTGGTCGGCCTCATTATAGGTTGCGTGTGGGAGAAATCAGGATCTTCTACGATGTTTCGGACGGCACCGTCGAGGTGCTGGCGATTGTCGCAAAGTCGGAGGCGAATTCATGGCTCGCGCGGTTCGGAAATCCAGGTTGAAAGAGGTCCCGCTGTCGGAAGTGAAGGACGATCTTTCGCGCTTCCTGCGCCAGGCGGAGAAGCAGGACATCGTGATCACGCGCCATGGCAAACCCGCGGGCGTGCTGATCGGCTTTGAAAGCGAGGACGACTGGTTCGACTATCGCGTTGCGGCCGACCCACGCTTTCTTCGCAGGATTGAAAAGGCGCGTGCGAGCCTCCGCTCGAGGAAAGGCGTGCGTCTCGAGGACGTGGATTTGACGTGACGCCGATTGGGGCTCGATTTCCGCTTTTCACCCCGACGAGGAGCGAGAGGGAACGCCAGGAAACCGACGCCGCAGCATCGCGCCCCATCGCAAAAGGGCGCCGATCACGATCAGGAATGCGAACGGGTCATAGAACAGCGTATCGAAGCGGCCGCCGTAATGCGGCAGAAGATAGAAATCGCGGAAGAACAACAGCGCGATGTATTCAAGCCCGACGATGCTCAAGATCCGCCACAGCCACTCGCCCATGACCGCGCGAACCCAACTCACCGACCCCAGCGCCAACGCATAGGCAAAGGCGGCGCCAATGCCGAAATAGAAGATGACGGCATTGGACACCGGCGGCAGGATCAGGATGTGGAAGAGCCAGGCGACGAACGTCAAATGCACCGATAGCGCCGTCGCGAAGGCAAGCCCGAACGCGCGCCGGCGCCGGGCGACGCCCTCGAATTCCTTGCCGAAGAACACCGGCAACGCGCCGCCCGCATAAGTCAGCCAGAAGAAGGCGAACGCCACGCGCGCCACCGATTGCGTGGCGAGCACCATGCCCCTGGCACCGTGGCCGGCCCTGAACAGCACCAACAGCCCGACGCCCAGCGCGACAAGAAAAGCACCGCCCATCCAGGCCGCGGTTTCCTCATTGCGAGTCATCGTGACAGGCGCAGCGCGCGATGAGGCTCAGTCAACCGAGCGTTGCGCCAGCACGAGCACTGGATCGGCACTGTAGGCATCGGGGAACAGGTGCTGCAATCCCGCGACCTTCGGCAGATCGTTGATGACGATGTAGGGATAGTTCGGGTGCCGGACCAGGAAATCCTGATGATAATCCTCGGCGGGATAGAAGGTTTTTCCGGGCTCGATCGTGGTCACGATCTTCTGATCGAACACGTGCGCCGCGTCGAGCTGCGCAATGTAGGATTTCGCAACCGCCGCCTGCGCGTCAGTCATCGCGAAGATAGTCGAGCGATATTGCGTGCCTTCATCCGGACCTTGATAGTTGAGCTCGGTCGGGTCGTGCGCGACCGAGAAATAGATTTGCAGGATGCGGCCGAACGTGATCTCGCGCGGGTCGAACGTGATCTGGACCGATTCCGCATGGCCGGTCGTACCGGTGCTTACGGTCTCGTATTCGGCCGATTTCTTGTCGCCGCCGGTATAGCCTGAAACGGCGGAGGTCACGCCCTTCACGTGCTCGAACACGCCTTGCACGCCCCAGAAGCAGCCGCCCGCAAGGACCGTCGTCTCGCTCGTCGCCTTCGATGCCGGCTCGTCGAGCGACGGCGGCGGTACGACATGCGAGTCCGCCGCGCGGGACGTGAAGTACCAGCCGCCGACCAGCACCAGCGCCGTGACGACGATGCCCCAGCGAAGCAACTTGCGTTGGTCGCGGGGCGGGGGTGAGTCCATCATGGACCCATCTTACTCCACCTCCCGGCGACTGGCAGTCCCCTTCATGCTAAGGGTTTCCGGTGCATTTGGCCGGGGAGGGGCCATGATTTACCGTCTTTTGCGGCGGCGCGAGGTGGTCGCTTGCATGGGCGGCGTCGCGGTCGCTGCCGCGGCGCCGCGCTTTGCGCTAGGATCGGCCGAACCGCAACCTGGGGAGAGCACGATGACCGAAAAGAAGGTCCCGTACGATTATAACGGCCGCAAATTCGAAGGCATGCTGGTCTATGACGACAGCGTCACGGCAAAGCGCCCGGTGATCTTCATGCAGCCCGACTGGAAAGGCGTGTGCGCGGACACGATCGGACAGGCGCGGACCGTCGCCGGCAAGGATTATGTCGTGCTGATGGCCGATATGTTCGGCGCCGGTTATGGCGACAAGCCGAAGACGCCGCAGGAGCTGGGCGCCGGGATGCGCGCCGTCCATGACGATCTTCCCTTCACGGTCGGCTGCGGGGCCAAGGCCTATGACGCGCTTTTGGCCGAGGCAAACCGGCTCGGCGTTGCCGATCCCACGAAGAAGGTCGCCATCGGCTATTGCGCCGGCGGCGGCTTCGCACTCGAGCAGGGCCGCGCCGGCGCCGACTTCAAGGCGATCATCGTCTTCCATGTCACCAATCCCAATCCGGTGAAGGCCGGCACGCCCTGCAACATCAAGGGCCGCGTGCTGGCGATCCACGGCTCGGCCGATCCGGTGACGCCCAAGCCCATGATGGACGCGCTTGAGACCGAGCTCACCGGCGCCAAGGTCGATTGGGAGATCGTGACCTTTGGCGGCGCGGTCCATTCCTTCTGCGATCCGACCGCCAATGCAGGGCCGACGCAATACAATGAACGGCTCTGCCGCAAATCCTATGGCATGATGCGGGAGTTCATCGCCGAGACGGTCTAGTCACGGGCGCGGTATCATGGGAGCCTCTTCGGAGGGAGGGGCTTCCATGAAGTGTCGGGCAACGGCTCTCGCTGGCATCGGCTGCGTGATCGCGGGATCAGCGTCGGCGGCGCCGCAAGGCGTGCTGGTGCAGCACGATGTGGGCGTGCATCTCGGCCTTGCCGTTGCGGAAGCGGCGCTCGCGAAATGCGAGGCGGACGGGGTCAGCGCATCGATCGCCGTGCTCGACCGCGCCGGCCGGCTGCGCGTCTTCCTGCAAGGGGATCAGGCCGCGCCGCACAATATCGAACTGGCTCGCCGCAAGGCCTATACCGCGCTCACCTTCGGCATCAGCTCGGCCGACTGGAACAAGCGCATGAACGACACGCCCGAGCTTTCGGCACAGCGCCAGCTTGGCGACGTGATCGGCCTTGCCGGCGGCGAGCCGATCAAGCTCGGCGACGAAGTGATCGGCGCGGTCGGCGTCAGCGGCTCGAAAAAAGGCGGCGACGAAGGCTGCGCGATGGCCGGCGTCGCCAAGGCCGCGGAGCTGATGAAGTGACCGGGTTGGCGAGCGATCAGCTCCGGACGGAGAAATTCCTGTCGGAGCGAGTCGCGGCCTTACCCCAGCATCGCGTAGGCCAGGAGGATCACGAAGCCCGAGACGGCGAGGGTCGCGTGGATGCCGACGAGCGCCCCCGGGAGCCGGCGCGCGCGGACATGGACCGCGAGCATCGCGAGGCCCACGAGCGCCGCCGCCGCCAGAAGAACGGCCGCGATGGCGCCAAAGGATTGCGAGCCCGTGCTGGCGCCCCGGTGCGATCCCGGCAGGAGATAGGTCAGCCATGCCAGACCTCCGAGGCCCAGCGTCCCGTGCAAGCCGCCAACCGCAAGGGACGGCAAATGTCCGCGGCGCCGCACCGCGAGGAACGAGCCGATCGCGACCGCGATCGCCAGCAAGGTCGTTGCGATGGAGAGCCCCATGAACCGGCCCCAAGACATTCCGGCGCGCCGGGACTACCATCGCGCGCCAATGAGCGTGAAAGGAAGGGCGATGCCGGTGCTTCTCCGCGTCGTGGTGCTTGCCGTCATCGCCGCGTGGATCACGCCGGCGCGGGCCGAGCTGCAGACGCTCACGCTCACGATGCCGGCGATCGCCACCTACTATGCGCCTTACATGATCGCCATCAAGAAAGGCTACTACGCGGCCGAAGGGCTCGAGATCA
>Ga0335073_10010452_pt1 | contig 13046 bp, 10 predicted proteins | sample Lox_Sample_22_FD_207093 | JGI IMG/M metagenome (GOLD analysis project Ga0335073, IMG submission 207093) | Soil microbial communities from Loxahatchee National Wildlife Refuge, Florida, United States - Lox_Sample_2.2 | ecosystem: Environmental > Terrestrial > Soil > Wetlands | place: USA...
CCAGCTCGCCGGCCAGGCGCAGCTGATGCAGGCCCAGCCGCAGGTCATGGCGCGTGGCCAGCACGGCGTGGACATGCGACGGGAGGTTCGTCAGCAGGCGCGTGAGATGGGCGAGGGCCTCCGGCGAGGTCAGCTCGTGCAGATCATCGATAACCAGGGTGACGTCGTCACCGGCGTCGGCGAGCTCCGCGAGCACCCGGTCGACCATCGCCCGGCCGTTGAAGACCGGTGTCGCGTCCGGCGGTTCCGCACGGCCGGCCGCACCGGCAGCGCGGCGGACCGCGTCGAGCACGGCCAGCCAGAACTGCTGGGCGTCTTGCTCGTCGCGTCGTACCTGCACGACGGCGAGCCGGCGGGGCTGGCGGCCGGCCCACGCACGCAGCAGGCAGGTCTTCCCGCTGCCGGCCGGAGCCGAGATGATCGTCACCCGCCACGCCGCCGCGCGATCTAGGGCCGCGAGCAGATCACCCCGGTCGATCAGCCCGGGGGTGGCCCGATCCTGCGCCACAGGGACCTGCTCTGGCGGGTAGCGCCCGGTCATCGGCGGCACATTTCCCTCGCTACCAGGCCGGCGCACGTACTGTCAACGCCGCGCGAATCGCCGGGATACGGTGCCGTCGGCTCGGCGTGCTCCACGGAATGTGTAAGAATCCGCAGGTGGACATCGATGATGCCGCAGTCGCCGAGCTGATGGCCGACGTCGCGTCGGCGGTGAGCCGCCGGGCCGCCGCGGTGTCCAAGGACGTCTACGAGGTCGTCCTGCGGGAGATCCCGCAGCTACGCGACGACAAGACGGTGCTCGACCTGCTCTCCTCGAGCGTCCACAGCAACGTCGGCACCTGCCTGCAGATCATGCAGCATCAGATCGACCTCAGCGCGGTGCAGGCCCCGGCGGCAGCCTTGGAATACGCGCGCCGCCGGGCGCAGCGCGGGACGCTGCTGACCGCGCTGCTGCGCGCCTACCGGCTCGGGCACCTGTGCTTCCTCGACTGGCTCTTCAGGGAGCTGGCCCGGCAGGCAGATGACGCCCAGATGATAACCGCCGCCACGCTGGGCATGTCCAAGATCGTGGCCGGGTACGTCGACCAGACCTCCGAGGAGATCGTCGCGGCCTACACGCGCGAACGGGAGAACTGGCTGCGGAACCGCAGCGCCGCCCGGGCCGCCCGGATCCGTAACCTGCTGTCGGGCGAGCGGGTCAACGTGAGCGCGACGGAGGTCACCCTGGGCTACCGGCTGCGCCAGTACCACGTGGGCCTGGTGTGCTGGGCCGCCGACACGACAGCCGCCGTGGACAACATCACCCGGCTGGAGCACGCGATCAGCCAGGTCGCCGGGAAAGCGGCCTGTTCCGGGGATCCCGCCTTCCTGCCCCGCGACGAATCCAGCGCCTGGGCCTGGCTGCCGCTGGGGATCCGGGACACGTTCGACGCCGCGGCGGCCAGCACGGCGGGGGTGGACGGCGACATCCATTTCGCCTTCGGCGACCCGGCCAAGGGCGTCACCGGGTTCCGGCTCACCCACCAGCAGGCCATCGCCGCCCAGACGGTCGCGCTCGCCGCGAGATCTCCCACGCCGCGGGCGGTGCCGTACCGCGAGGTCGCGCCGGTGGCGATGATGCTCGGATCCCCCGGCCTGCTGCGGGCCTGGGTGCTCGGCACGCTGGGAGGCCTGGCCGCCGACGACGAGCACCACGCCCGGCTGCGCGACACGCTGCTGGTCTTCCTGCAGACCGGGGGCAGCTACAAGACGACGGCCGAACGGCTGATGGTGCACAAGAACACCGTCCAGTACCGGATCCGCAAAGCCGAGGAGAGCCTCGGCCGGCCGGTGGGCGAGAACCGCCATGACGTGGAACTCGCGCTGAAGGCCAGCCACTGGCTCGGCTCGTCCGTGCTTGCGCCCGGTGCGGCGCAGGCTGCTCCGGCCTGAGTCAGGCGCCAGCACGGGTCACGCCCCGGCGGTGTGGAACAGGCGGCCGATGAGGAAGCCGACCGCGGCGGCACCGAGCCCGATGGCGACCATCTTCAGCCCGTTCTTCCGCCAGTCGCCGACCAGGGTCACCGACGAGTAGACGCCGACCCCGAACAGCGCCCCGGCGCTGAGCACGAAGGCGGTGACCAGGGCCGTGGTCCGCGACAGCCACACGAACGGCAGCAGCGGGATCAGGTGCCCGATGAGGGTCGCGATGGTGATCACGACCGCGCTGCGCAAGATGTCGGGGGTCTGCACCGGCTGCAGGTGCAGTTCCTCGTCCATCATGGTGGACAGCCAGCGATCGCGGTTCGCGGTGAGGGTGTCGACGACCCGGTCCAGCAGGCTCCCGGTGAAGCCCTTGGCGGCGTAGATGTCGCGGATCTCCTGCCGCTCGGCCTCGGGGTCGTCGTCGATCTCGGCCGCCTCGCGGGCCTGTTCGGCCCGGTAGTAGTCCCGTTCGGAGATCGCAGAGGTGTACCCGACCGCCCCCATGGAGATCGACTCGGTGATGGCCGCCGCGAATCCGGCCGCGAGCAGGACCGTCTGGGAACCTCCGCCGGCGATGACGCCGAGGATGATTCCGAGGACGTTGACCAGGCCGTCCTGGCCGCCCAGGATCACGTCCCGCAGCCAGTTGACCTGGCGGTGCCGTTCGCGATGGCGCGGCGGGGCGGTGCTGCTTTGTTCCGTACCGGGCCCGCCCGGTCCCGGCCGCGTCAGCGTCATCTGGCCTTCGGCGTGGTGGTTCATGGGAACCTCTCTTTCAGGTGTGCAGTCGGTCAGGGGGCAGGCGGCGGACCTCGAGCAGCTCGAGTCCCAGCGCCTCGATCTGGGCCAGCACGCCGTAGAGCGCGGCCGGGTCCGCGACCGCGCCCCGCAGCAGCGTGTCCTGGCTCCGCGTCTCGGCGCGCAGCGCGGGGAAGGCGCGCAGCATCGTCGCGCCCAGGTGGCCGCGGACCCGGATCTCGTAGCTCGCCGGCGGTTGCCGGTCGCGCGGCTGGCCGGTCATCGGCTCACCGCCTGGCCGGATGCGGGGGTCCCCGCGATGCCGGCGAAGGCGAACACGCACAGGGCGGCGAGCAGGATAGACAGGGCGAGCACGGCCGGGAAGGTCCCGATGAACTCCGAGGCCACACCGACGCCGACCACCGGGATGATCAGGCCGCAGTAGCACGCCACGAAGTAGGCGGAGATGGCCTGGCCGCGTCGTCCGGGCGGGGCGAGGCGGTTGGCCGTGGTCAGGCTGCCCATGAACACCGCGCCCACCGCGACCCCGGCGACCACCGTCCCGGCCAGGAACAGGCCCACCCCGGCCTGGGCGAGGGCGGCGACGATCAGGCCCAGGCCAGCCAGGAACAGGCCCAGGCCGGCCAGCACGACCCGGCGGCGGCTGAACCGGGACGCCAGGAGCTGGGTGAGGGTCCCCGCCGCGAACATGCCGAACACGACGCCGCCCTGCACGGCGTGGTTATGCTCGTGCAGCACGTTGGCGAGGAAGGTGGGCGCCAGCGCGGAGAACAGCCCGAGCAGGGAGAAGGCGGAGAACGCGGCCGCCGCGGCGGCGATGAACTCGCGGCGGCCCCGGGCGGGGAGGCCGAGGCCGACGAAGCGCAGGGCGGGCCTGCGGCGCGGGCTCACCGTTTCGGGAACGAACGGCAAGCACAGGCCCGCGGTGGCCAGCACCGCCAGGTATACCGCGAACACCAGCGTGGTGGGATGCGGCGCGTACTGGGCGAACAGCCCGGCCACGAGCGTGCCGAGGCCGAGGCCGCCCATGTTCGCGGCCGTGGCCACCAGCGATGCCCGGCGGCCGGCCGAGGCCGGGACCAGTTCGGTGAGTGCGGCCGTGGCCGTGCCGGTCATGAGGCCAGCGGACAGCCCGGACAGGAGCCGGCCGGCCAAGAGCACGCCGACGTTCGACGCGAGGAGGAACACGACCGTGCTCAGAGCGCTGGCGCCCAGGGCCACGGCCAGCACCGGTTTGCGCCCGGCCTGGTCCGAGGACCGGCCCGCCAGCAACAGGGCGGCCAGGACCCCGGCGGCGTAGATGGCGAAGATCACCGTCACGACCGCCGCGGAGAAATGCCACCGGGCCTGGTAGATGACATACAGCGGGGTCGGCAAGGTGGTGCCGAGCATGGTGGCGGCGAACACGAACGCCAGCAGCCAGAAGGCGGCCCGGGCTGAACCGGGTGCCCGGCTGGGTGCTGGCCGGGCCGCCACGGTCATTGACCGCTGCGGGCGGAGATCCGCGATGGCGGGATTCATGTGGGCTCCAGTTCCTCGTGGTCTTCATCGGACGGGAGCCAGCCTGGTGCTCCGCCGGGTGAGCGGGCGTCACACGGCCGGGTGATCCAGGCCGGGAGGACGTAAGGTAGGGGCGGGCCTGTCGAGGAGGGCGCCGTGGAGCGTGCCAGCCGACCCGGGGCCGCCGCCGCTCCGGCTCCCGCGGCGCGGGACGGGGTCGTCTCCCGGCCCGGGCTTTTCGATCTGCTCGGCGCAGCAGGGCGGGTGACGGAAGTGTCGGCGCCGGCCGGAAGCGGGAAGACGCTCCTGCTGCGTTCCTGGATCGGCCAGAGCGGCCTAGCGGAGCGGGCCGCGTGGGTGGCGGTGCAGGGCGAGGAGCGCGACCCGCAGCGGTTCTGGCTCTCCGTGCTCGGCGCGCTGCGGGACACCGCCGCCGGGTCCAAGCTGGTCCGGCCGCTGACGGCGGCTCCGGACCTGGACGGCTGGACGGTCGTCGAGCGGCTGCTGGCCGATCTGAGCGGGCTCGGGGACCGGGTCTGGCTGGTGCTCGACGACGTGCACGAGCTGCGCTCGCCCGAGGCGCTGCGCCAGCTGGAGCTGCTGGTGATGCGAGCGCCCGCAGCGCTGCGGTTCGTGCTCGCCACCCGCCATGACCTGCGGCTGGGCCTGCACCGGTTGCGGCTGGAGGGGGAGCTCACCGAGATCCGTGCGGCCGCCTTGCGCTTCACCAGGGACGAGGCCCGGGCCCTCTTCGAAGCCGCCGGGATACCGCTGTCCGATGCGGCGCTGGCCCGGCTGCATGACCGGACCGAGGGCTGGGCGGCGGGGCTGCGGCTGGCGGCGCTGTCGCTGGCCGGGCATCCGGAGCCGGACCGGTTCGCGGCCGAGTTCTCCGGCAGCGAGCGCACGGTGGCGGAATACCTGATGGCCGAGGTGCTCGAGCGGCAGCCCGAGCCGGTCCAGCGGCTGCTGCTGCGGACCTCGGTGCTGGACCGGGTGAACGGCGAGCTGGCCGACCTGCTGACTACGGGTACGGGCGGGGAGCGGATCTTGCAGCAGCTCGAGCAGGCCAACACGTTCGTGGCCGCGCTGGATGCGCGGCGGTCCTGGTTCCGCTACCATCGGCTGTTCGCGGACCTGCTGCAGCTCGAGCTGCGGGGCAGGGCGGCGGCCGACCTGCCCGCGCTGCACGCCGCCGCCGCCGGGTGGTACGCCGACCACGGGTACCTGGTCGAGGCGGTCCGGCACGCCCAGGCGGCGCGGGACTGGGGATTGGCCGCCCGGCTGCTGTCGGACCACTGGGTCGGCCTTGGGCTCAGCGGGCTGGGCGTCACCGCGCACGAGCTCCTGGCCCGGTTCCCGGCCGGCGCGATCGCGGCCGATGCCGAGCTGGCCGCGCGGATGGCCGGAGACGAGCTGAGCCGGGGGTCGCTGGAGGAGGCCGAACGGTATCTGGCTCTGGCCAGCCGGGGACTGGACTCGGTGCCCGCGGACCGGCGCGGGCGCTCGCAGGTGGTGCTCGCCGTGGTGCGCATGCGGTTTGCCCGCCAGCGCGGAGACGTCCCGGCCGTGGCCGAGCAGGCGCAACAGATGCTGGCCCTCGCCGAGGCCGCCGACCCGGCCGGGCTCGGGCTGGGCGGGGACCTGCAGGCGCTGGCGTTGATCAACCTCGGCATCGCCGAACTGTGGACGTCCCGCTTCGAGGAGGCCAACCAGCACCTCGAGGACGGCATCGCCCTGGCGCACCGGCTCGGCCGGCCCTATCTGGAGGTCGCCGGCCTGGCCAATTCGGCCCAGCTGGTGAGCTGGTGGTCGTTCCCGCAGGGGACGCAGCGCAGCGAGCAGGCGATCGAGCTGGCCGAGCGGCACGGCTGGACGGAGGAGCCGGCCGCCGGCCTCGCCTACCTGGCGCTGGGCGTGGCGGAGGTGGCCCAGGGACGGCTCGAGGAGGCGGAGCAGTCGCTCGAGCGGGCCAAGCGCGTCGTCCGGGCCGAGGCCGATCCGGCGGCCGGGATGCGCCTGCACTACGGTCTCGGGATGATCGGGCTCGCGCGAGGCCGGTACACCGAGGCCCTGGCCGCCATCGGCACGGCCCAGCGGCTGGCCAAGATGCTGGTCACCGAGCACACCCTGGCCAGGCGGGGGCAGTCGCACCGGCTGCAGGCGCTCGTGCGGATAGGCGAGACGCAGCGCGTCGAGCGCATCCTGGCCGAGGCGGACGCGGCCGAGCGCGACAGCGGCGAGATGCGCATCGCCGCGGCGGCGCTGCGGCTGGCCCAGGACGATCCGCAAGCGGCGACGGCCGCGCTGGCCCCCGTCATCGACGGCTCCGTCCCGCTGACGAACGCCCACCTGTGGGCGGTTCAGGCGTTCCTGCTCGACGCGATCGCACGTGACGCGCTCGGCGACGCGGGCGCCGCCAGGCGGGCCCTCGAGCGCGCCCTCGACCTGGCCAGGCCAGAGGGCCTGCTGTTCCCGTTCCTGCTTGATCCCGCGCCGGACCTGCTCGAGCGCCACCGCCGGCAGGGCACGGCGCACGCCGCCCTCATCGCCGAGATCCTGAACGTGCTGGCCGGCCGCAAGCCCGTCTCGCGACCGGATGATGAAGGCGGGCGGGGCCTGCGTGAACCGCTCAGTCACGCGGAGGCCCGCGTGCTGCGCTACCTGCCGACCAAGCTGTCCGCGCCGGAGATCGCCGACCAGCTCTACCTGTCGGTCAACACCGTCAAGACCCACATGCGCCACCTGTACGACAAGCTCGGCGTGCACCGCCGCCACGAGGCCGTGGAGCGGGCCCGCGCGCTCGGCCTGCTGGCACCTTCGCCGCTAGCCCGCGCGAATCACCCGGCCGTGTGACGCCGGCTCACCCTGCCCGGCGCGAGGCTTGCTGGCATCTGGAAGCCACCCCGGAAGGAATGACATGACCACCCAGCTCACGGCGCCGCCGGCCACCTCCGCCCGCCCCGACGGCAGCCGGCCGACGGCCACCGCGGCCATCGCGTTCCTCGGCACCGGGCGGATGGGCGGCCCGATGGCCGCCAACCTGGCCCGCGCCGGTTTCAGCGTGCGGGCATGGGACCGCACCCCCAGCCACGCCGCCGCCCTCGTCAAGGACGGCGCGACCGTGGCGGCCAGCCCGGCGGAAGCCGTCAAGGGCGCCGGGATCCTCATCACCATGCTGGCCGACGGGCCCGCCACCGAGCAGGCGCTGCGCGGGCCGGACGGGGAGCTTGACCTGGACCCCGGCTTGATCTGGGTCCAGATGGCCACCGTCGGAGTGGAATGGACCGAACGATTCGTCAACACCGCCACCCGGTACCAGGTGAGCTTCTTCGACGCCCCGGTCTCGGGAAGCCAGGGACCGGCCGAGGCCGGCGAGCTCACCATCCTGGCCAGCGGCCCCTCCTGGCTGCGGGAAACCGTCGCCCCGGTGTTCGCCGCGCTCGGCCGGGCCGTGGTGTGGCTGGGCCCGGCCGGCCACGGCACCCAGGCCAAGCTGGTCCTCAACAACTGGCTCGCCGACCTCACCGAGACCACGGCGGAAACCCTCTCCTTCGCCCGCCAGCTCGGCCTGGACCCCGCCGCGATCGTGGACCTGCTGGACTCGACGCCGCTCGGATCGCCCTACGCGGTGCAGAAGGCCCGCAGCATGCTGGCCGGCGACTTCACGCCCGCGTTCGCGCTCAAGCATGCGCTCAAGGACGCCGACCTGGCCGCGCAGGCCGCGCAGGCCAGCGGCACCGAGCTCCCCCTCACCAGCGCGCTGCTGCCGCGGTGGCGGCACGCCGCCGCCAGCGGGCACGCCGATGAGGACCTGGCCGCCATCTACGCCGCATCCTGACCGCCGGCCAGGCGCCGCGCGCCCCGCCGGCGCCCGGCGAAGAACCGGGGCCAATCACCGGGATCCGGTGATGACCTCTCACCTGCCCGGCGGCCAGCCTGGGTGGCATGAAGGCCCGCGCGATGTCAACGTTCCCGCTCGGCCCGCGGCGGGTCAGGCGGTCCGGGTACGGCGCGATGCAACTGGCCGGCCCATGGGCCGTCAATCCGCCCGCTGACCGGGCATCGGCCATCGGCCTGCTGCGGGCCGCGGTCACCGCCGGAATCGATCACGTCGACACGGCCCAGTACTACGGCCCCGACGTGGTCAACGAGCTGATCCGCGAGGCGCTCCACCCGTATCCGCCCGAGCTGGCGATCGTCAGCAAGGTCGCGGGCGGCCTGGCCGCCGCGTACGACGAGCCACGCCAGCTGCGCCGGGGCATCGAAGACAACCTCCGCAGCCTGCGAGTCGGCCAGCTGGCCGCGGTCAACCTCCGCCTGCCCGGCGACGGCCGCGTCGACGCGCGCTTCGACGATCAGCTGGCCGCCATGGTCCGGGCCCGCGACGAGGGCCTGATCGCCGGGGTCGGCCTGAGTAACGTCAGCCTCGGCCAGCTGCGGCACGCCGCGGACGGCACCGACATCGCCTGCGTGCAGAACCTGTTACATCTCGCCGACCGCAGCGCGGCCCCGGTCCTGCAAGAGTGCGTCGACCGTGCTATCGCCTTCGTGCCGTTCTGCCCGCTCGGCTTGCCGCGCGGTGCGGCCAACCCGGTGCTCACCAGCCCGGTGGTCCTCCAGACCGCCGCCCGCCTCGGCGTCACCCCGCCGCAGGTCGCCCTGCAGTGGCTGCTGCAGCTGGCCCCCAACATCTTGCTGATCCCCGGCACCGCCTCGGTCGCTCACCTGCTCGACAACCTCGCGGCCGAAGACGTGACCCTGGATGACCAGGCACGGCGCCAGCTGGACGGCGTTCAGCCTCAGCAATCACCCGCCTGACTTCCGCCCCTAGTTCCTGGCCCGCGCGGCCAGCCTCGGCCATCCACTTGGCTGGACTTCCTACGATGGCGGTATGCACTGACAGATGACCGATTCGCGCGGGGGAGCATCGCCTTGACGCTTAGGAAGCAGATAACTGCTCACAGCAATTCCAGGAGACTCATCCTGCTGGCGGCAGTGTGCCTGCTGGCGGCCGCGGCTTTCGGCGGGTATGCGCTGGGTAACCGAGGCCCGCAGACCGTGAACCTGGCCGGCGCATCGGGCGCGTCCGGCCAGGACGTGACCGTCTACGCCTGCCTGGCGTCGGGGAAGCTGACGCTGGTGTCGATGACCGCGCCGAAGTGCCCGGCCAACGCGGTCCCGGTCCAGTGGGTCGCGCAGCGCGCCTCGACGCCGCCGAGCTCGCCGCCGGCCAGCCCGTCCAGCCCGCCCGCCGCGGCGCCCAGCTCAACTGGCCCGCCACCGGCCTCGTCAGGGTCGGGCGCGGCGTGTGTCACCTCCGGCCTGGCGGGGACGTGCGGCCCTTACGCCGATCCGGACATTACCGCCGGGGACGGCTTCAACACCAACGTCGCCAACAACATGTGGGGCTGTGGCGCGATCCAGCCCGGCAAGCCCGGCGCGTACTGCGGGCAGCAGACGCTCACCTCCCGCGGCCCCGGCAACTGGTCGGTTACCTCGGAGCAGAAGGCCGGCAACACGGGCGTCCTGAGCTATCCCGATGTGGCCCAGCTATTCACCCGCGCCGACAACACCGACCCGCCCATCAGCGCCTTCTCGGCGATCACCAGCAGCTTCACCGAGGCCATGAACGCGACCGCCAAGACCGATGCCGAGGCGGCCTACGACCTCTGGCTGAATAACGGAAGCAGCACGCAGGAGATCATGATCTGGGTGGACAACCACGGGCAGACCCCGGCCGGGAGCGACAAGGGCTCCGTCGTCATCGGCGGCACCACCTACGAGCTGTGGGACGCCGGCGGCACGGTCTCCTTCGTCCGGAGCAACGAGCAGTCCGGCACGGTGGACATCCTTGCCGTCCTGCACTGGCTGCAGTCCCACGGGCATACCAGCAGCGCGGCACAACTGGGGCAGGTGGACTTCGGCTGGGAGATCTGCTCCACCGGCGGCGTGCCCGAGACCTTCACCCTCAGCAGCTACACGCTGAAGGACACCTGCAGCTCAGCCTGCTCCGGCTAGTCCGCGCGGATCGGCTTGTGCCGCTGTCGCTTCGGCGTGGGCCGGGGGCGGCGTGCTCACCGGGCGCAGCGGCCCGGGGCGGAGCAGGGCGCCGCCGATGAGGGCGCCGGCGGCGAAGATGCCGGCCGTCCACCAGAACGCGGTGTCGTAGCCGTGCGCCAGCGCCAGCCCGGTCAGGGCCGGGCGGCCGATCAGCGCGGCCGTGGCCAGGTGCGCGGTGAGGTAAGAGGTGACGGCGCCAGCGAAGATGGTGTTCAGCAGCGAGGTGCCGACCGAGGCGCCGAGCTGCTGGCCGACGGTGACGGTGGCGGAGGCGACGCCCGCGTCTTGCGGGGCCACCCCGAACGTGCCGGTGTTGATGACCGGCGCGATCACCATGCCCAGGCCGACGGCGGCCAGGATGATCGGGCCGAGCACGCCGGTGGCGTAGCCGGTGTGCGGACCGAGCTGGGCCAGCCAGGCCGCCCCGCCCGCGGCGGCCAGCATCCCGAGGGCGACCAGCGGCCTGGGCCCCGTCCTGGGCATCAGCACGATCGTGGACAGGTTGGACGCGAGGATGAGGCCCGCGCTGATCGGCAGGAACGCCACCCCGGTCACCAGCGGCGAGTAGCCCAGCGTCTGCTGCAGGTAGTAGGTCAGGAAGAAGAAGATGCCGAACAGCCCGGCCGAGGCGATGAACATCGAGGCGTAGGCGCCGCCGCGGTTGCGGTCCAGCACCACCCGCGGTGGCAGCAGCGGGTGAGCCGCCCGGCCCTGCCACCAGGCGAACACCACAAGCAGCAGCCCGCCGGCGGCCAGGAACCCGTAGGTGGACGGCGTGGCCCAGCTGTGCGCGGCCGCGTTCGCAAACCCGTAGACCAGGCAGAACACCGCGCCGGAGACCAGCAGCACGCCCGGCACATCGAGCCTGGGCTTCACCCGGGACGGCTGCCGGGTCAGCAGCAGCGCTCCCCCGGTGAAGGCCACCCCGGCGAAGATCAGGTTGACGTACAGCGTCCACCGCCAGGACAGGTACTCGGTCAGCGTGCCGCCGAGCAGCAGGCCGACGGCGCCGCCTGCCCCGGCGGTCGCCCCGTACACGGCGAACGCCCGGGCGCGCTGTTTCGGCTCGGTGAACGTGGTGGTCAGCAGCGACAGCGCCGACGGCACCAGCAGCGCGGCAAAGGCGCCCTGGCAGGCCCGCGCGGTGATCAGCATGGCGAAGTTGACCGACGCTCCGCCGATGGCCGACACGCCGGCGAACCCGGCCAGCCCGGCCAGGAACGTGACCTTCCGGCCCAGCAGGTCAGCCAGCCGTCCGCCGAGCAGCAGCAGGCTGCCGAACGACAGGGTGTACGCCGTAACCACCCACTGCCGGTCCACGGTAGTGAAGCCCAGCGCGCGCTGCGCGGACGGCAGGGCGACGTTCATTACCGTCAGGTCCAGCACCACCATGAGCTGTGCCAGGCCGATCACGCCCAGGATGAGCCACTGCCGCCGGTCCCAGGCGCTGCCGGTGGAGGTGGCACTAGACACGGGACTCACCACTTCTTTCTCTGTCGTTTTCTTTCTCTGCCGTTACTGCGTGCACGTGGAAGTTTGGTACACTTAGAGTGTGATTACTGCACTAAGAGTGCATCAAATTTGCGGGAACGTCAAGGCTGCGGGCGGATCACGATGAGCCCGCCGCCCGATGCGACGACCCAGCCGCCGAAGCGGTACGCGTCGCGGGTGCGCGACGAGCAGGCCCGCCGGACCCGGCGGGCGATCGTCACCGCGGCTCACGACCTGTTCCTGGCCCAGGGTTATGCGGCCACGACGATCGACGGGATCGCGGCGGCCGCGGGCGTGAGCCGGCGTACCGTGTTCAACTCGGTGGGCGGCAAGGCGGCCCTGATCAAGCTGGCCCTGGACTGGGCCATCGTCGGCGACGACGAGCCGATCGCGCTGGCCGACCGCCCGGCGATCAAGGCGATCCTGGCCGAGTCCGACCCGCGGCAGGCAGTCGCGCTCTGGGTGCAGGCCGTGGCGGACGTCGCCGCCCGCACCGCGCCGCTCGGCGAGGTGCTCACCGCCGCAGCCGATATCGACCCGGCGGCCGCGGAACTGCTCGCCGAGGCGGGCCGCAACCGGATGCTGGGCGCTACCATGTTCGTCCGCTATCTCGCGTCGCTGGGCGGACTGGCCGCCGGCCTGACCGAGCAGCATGCCGCGGAACTCTGCTGGGCGCTCACGGACGGCCACCTCTACCGGCTGCTGGTCGCCCAGCGCGGCTGGAGCACCGCCGACTTCAACCGATGGCTGTCCGACAGCCTCACGGCGGCGCTGCTGCCTAACCGTGAGCGCTGACCGGTGGCGGGCAGCCATCCCCACGGATGCGGGCCGGGTCCCGGCGGGAAGGCCACCCGCCCTTGACCGTGACGACCGGCACCAGGGCCTGCTGGCCGGCAAAGGCCTGGTTCAGCCCGTCGCGGAACAGGAAGGGGCCGGAGACCACATCCAGGATCGTGATGTCGGCCTGCCTCCCTACGATGATCGCTCCGGCGCTGTCCCGCATGCCGATCGCCGCGGCCGCATTCGCGGTGGTCATCCGGATGACGTCGGGCAAGCTGTAGCCGATGGCCATGAACTTGGCCATGCATTCGACCAGGCTGTGCCGCCGCTGGGTGCGCTCGGTCAGGTCGGAGCTGATGGTGTCAGGACGCAGCCCGCGCCGGAACTGGCCGAGCGCGGTGGCATAGCCGAGATGGCCCTGGCCGACGGCGGCGTCGAGCACAATGCCCCGGCGCCGGCGGCGGGGTCGGTTATGGCGCGTCTCCGGG
>Ga0335073_10010453_pt1 | contig 13045 bp, 11 predicted proteins | sample Lox_Sample_22_FD_207093 | JGI IMG/M metagenome (GOLD analysis project Ga0335073, IMG submission 207093) | Soil microbial communities from Loxahatchee National Wildlife Refuge, Florida, United States - Lox_Sample_2.2 | ecosystem: Environmental > Terrestrial > Soil > Wetlands | place: USA...
ACAGTGGAGAAGCCACCCGAGATGGATCAGCTCGACTCGGAGATCTTCGAATCCATGGGCGAGCTGGGCGAGGCGATGATCGCGAAGGGCGAGCAAGTCGCGCAGCGGTTCGGGGTTCCAGCCTTCTGCCTGAAGGCCCTGCACGAGCTCGCAGCGCCGATGGCCATGCGCGATCTCGGCAGGCGAATGCACTGCGATCCCTCGTTCGTGACCTCTATCGCCGACCTCATGGAGAAGCACGGGCTGGCCAGGCGGGAGGCCAGCACTACCGACCGCCGCATCAAGAACCTGGTGCTCACCGCGGCCGGAATCGTGCTGCGGAAGCAGGTCGAGCAGGAGTTCAGGAAGCTCATGCCGTGGCGCTGCCTCGATAACGAGGAGCGTGCCTGCCTGCTAAGCCTTATTCGCAAGATGATCCGCGCCGAAAGCGGCGCGGATGACGGGAGCACCACCACCCCGCCGACGACCGGGGGCCAGCGCGCGGGGGAGGTGAGCGAGACCCTAGTCACCGCGCAGCCGGGCGACTGACCGGTTAGCCGCAAACCCCGGCGGCCACCGGAGCTGGACATACACCGAAGGCACTGCCTGGCTCGACCCTTCCCTCAAACCACAAGCCTCGAACGTCTCGCCGCGCCGCGCCGGGACGCTAGTTCACCGCGCTCTTCAGCAAGGAGACTTTCATGTCCACCGCACAGCCCGACACCGGTAGCTGGGCGGCCGCCGGCCGCGATGGCCAGCCTTCCGGCGGGACCCGCCACCTCGGCCTGGCGCTCGTCGTCATCGCTACCGCCCAGCTCATGGTGGTGCTCGACGCCACGATCGTTAACGTCGCGCTGCCGCACATCCAGCACGCTCTCGGCTTCTCCGGCTCCAGCCTGGAATGGGTCGTCAACGCCTACACGCTCACCTTCGGCGGCCTGCTGCTGCTCGGCGGCCGCGCCGGGGACATCCTTGGCCGGCGGCGGGTGTTCATCGCCGGGATCATCCTGTTCTCGGCGGCCTCGCTGCTGGGCGGGCTGGCCACCTCCCAGGCGTGGCTGCTGGCCGCCCGCGCCGTGCAGGGAGTCGGTGGCGCGATCGTGGCGCCGACCGCGCTGTCGCTGGTCACCACCAACTTCCCGGAGGGAGCACCGCGCAACCGGGCGATGGGCGTGTACTCGGCGATGAGCATCGGCGGCATCGCGGTCGGCCTGCTGGCCGGCGGGCTGCTCACCACCTACGCATCCTGGCGCTGGGTGCTCTTCGTCAACGTGCCGATCGGCATCGCCGTCGCGCTGCTCGCGCCCCGGGTGCTCGGCGAGTCGCAGCGTCACCCCGGCCGGTTCGACCTGGCCGGCGCGATCACCGGGACCGGCGGCCTGGCCGCCCTGGTGTACGGCCTGTCCAGCGCGGCGACGACCGCCAGCGGGGTCTCGCAATGGGGGACCCCCAAGGTGCTGGCCTCGCTGGCGGCGGCGGTGGTGCTGCTCGCCATCTTCATGATCGTCGAGACGCGCAGCCCGCACGCGCTGATGCCGATGCGGATCTTCCGCAACCGCAGCCGGTCCGGCGCGTACCTGGTCATGCTCTGCATAGGCACGGCCATGTTCGGGATGTTCTTCTTCCTGACCATCTTCGTGCAGACCGTCTGGGGCTACAGCGCGCTGAAGACCGGCGTCGCCTACCTGCCGATGGTCGCGGTGATCATGGCCGGAGCCGGGGTGAGCACCCAGCTCGTGCCCCGAGTCGGCGCCCGGCCGCTGCTGCTGGCCGCGTCGGCGATCGCCACCGGCGGGATGTTCTGGCTGTCGCGCATCACCGAGCACAGCAGCTACGTTGGCGGGCTGCTCGGCCCGATGCTGGTCACCGCGGCCGGCCTGGGCCTGCTGTTCATGCCGCTGACCCTGGTCTCCTTGTCGAAGGTCGAGGACCGCGACGCGGGCCTGGCCGGCAGCCTGGTCAACACCGGGCAGCAGGTCGGCGGGTCGATCGGGCTGGCCGTCCTCGGCACCGTCGCCTGGACCGTGGTCGCCAACACGTTCCGCAACTCGATCGCGGCTGGGAAAGCCACGGCCGCCGCGGCGGCCCGGGCCGGGCACCCGCTGCACCTGACCACGGCGCAGATCAAGGCGGGCGAAACCCAGCTCTACGACCACGCGCTGGCCGTCGGGTTCTCCCGCGGGTTCGTCGTGTCGGCCGGGATCATGCTGCTGGCCCTGGTGGCCACCATCGTCATGATCCGGGTCAAGCGCGAGGACCTGGCCGGGGTCCAGGCGATGCCAGGGATGGGAACAGCCGGGGAGACGGCGGCTGCCACCAGCGAGGTCCGGGCTCCGATCGCGGCGCCTTAAGGGCATTAGCCAGAACGGGACGCCAGCGGCTTGACCGAGCCGCTGGCGTCCCGTTCAGGCTGTTAGTCCTCGGCGCGGCCGCCGAGGTGGCGGGCCAGGAACCGTTCGGCCGCCGCGTAGAACTTGAGCCGGTTCTCCGGCTTGGCGAAGCCGTGGCCTTCGTCGGGGAACAGCAGGTACTCGTGCTCGATCCCGGCCGCGGCCAGGGCCGCGACGATCTGCTCGGACTCGGCCTGCTTGACCCGCGGGTCGTTCGCTCCCTGGGCGATGAGCAGCGGGATCCTGATGTCGCTGACCCGCGACAGCGGGGACCGGGACCAGAGGAAGTCAGCGTCCTTGGCCGGGTCGCCCACCCGCCGGTGGAACTGGGCGATCATCGGGGCCCAGTACGGCGGGATCGTCTCGATCAGGGTCTTCAGGTTGGACGGCCCGACGATGTCGACCGCGCAGCAGAACAAATCCGGCGTGAACGTCGCGCCCGCCAGCGCCGCGTAGCCGCCGTAGGAGCCGCCGTAGATGGCCACCCGGGCCGGGTCAGCCCACCCCTGTCCGGTGACGAACGCGACGGCGTCGGTCAGGTCGTCCTGCATCCGCCCGCCCCACTCGCGGTCGCCCGCGTTGACGAACGCCTTGCCGTAGCCGGTCGAGCCCCGGTAGTTGACCTGCACGCAGAGATAACCGCGGTTGGCCAGCCACTGCGCCTCGGGATCGAAACCCCAGCCGTCCCGCGCCCACGGACCGCCGTGCACGTTCAGGACGGTCGGCAGGCCGGAGCGATCCGCGCCGGGCGGGAACGTGACGTAGCCGTGCACGGTCAGGCCGTCCCGGGCCGTGAACGAGAACGGCTCCATTCCGGCCAGCTCGTAGCGCGACAGCGCTGGCTGGTGCTCGAACAGGAACTGGCCGGTCCGGCTGGCCCGGTCGTAGGCGAAGAACGGCACCGCGCCAGCGTCGTTGGTGAACCCGACCAGCCAAGTGGCGTCCGCGTCATCCGCGCCCACGAACATGGGATCTCCCGGGTGCAGCGCACGGATCGCGGCCAGGTCGTCGGCGACCGCCGGGTCGAGCACGACGTACTCCGACCGGTCCTTGAGCAGCGTCACGATCTGCGGTTCCCGGGTATCCGGGTGGATCCGGACGCCGCTCACATCGGCCTCGGGATCGGCGGCCAGCACCTCCTCAGCGCCGGTCGTCACGTCGATCCGGACCAGCCGGCCGGTGTTGGCGCCGACCGAGCTGACGCCGAGCAGCGTGTTGCCGTCTTCGCTGAACGCGACTATGTCGCTGGTCAGCGCGTCCTCGGCGGGAACGGTCAGCAGCGGCCGCCAGTCCGCGTCCGGCGCCTCCCGCACCATCACGACCAGGCTCCCGTCGGGCTGCGGCGCGACCGTCGCCTTGACCGCGAGCTGCGCATCGGCGACCCAGCCGATGAAGCCGGGGTTTTCCACTTCTTTGGTCAGGTCCCCGGTGACCAGGTCGAGCCGGTAGACGTCATGCAGTTCGGCGTTGTCCCGGTTCAGCCCGACCAGGATCTCGGTCGGGAACTTCCGCTCCATCGCGATGATCTGGGTCTGCACGCCGTCGAACGGGGTGAGGTCGCGCCGTTGCAAGGTCTCGATGTCGACGTCGTGCAGCCGCCAGTTCTCGTCGCCTCCCGTGTCCTGCAGGTACAGCAGGTGCCGGCCGTCGTGCGCCCAGGCGAACTGGCGGATCCCGCGATCGGTGTCGTCGGTGATCACCTGCGCCGCGGCCCAGTCCACGCCGGCCCCGGTGCTCGCTGGCGCGATCCAGACGTTGAGCACCCCTTGGTGCGGTGCGATCCAGGCCAGCCGGGTGCCGTCGGGGGACAGGCGCGGGCTCAGTCGCTCGGGATTGCCGAAGAGAACCTGCCGGGGAATTAGCTCGACCATCCTGCTTGCCTATCACAGGTGTTGGCCTCGCGGGGACGACCCCCGGCGCTGGGTGGGCGTGGCGGGGGGATTGGGCTGGCAGACTGTGGGTTCATGGACGGTCACCCGGAGGCGCTCATCGACCTGGGCGCGATCAAGGACAATGTCTCCGCCCTGGCCAGGCACGTCGGTGGCGCGCAGGTGATGGCGGTGGTCAAGTCGGACGGCTACGGCCACGGCATGATCCCGGCCGCCGCCGCGGCGCTGGCCGGCGGCGCGACCTGGCTGGGCGTGGTGCATGTGGCCGACGCGGTGGCCCTGCGGCAGGCGGGAGTGACCGCGCCGGTGCTTTGCCTGCTGGCCGCGCCCGGCGCCCCGCACGAGGACGCCATCCGCCACGACATCGACCTGTCCGCGGGATCGGCCGCGCTGGTCAGCGAGATCGCGGCCGCCGCGCGGCGGGCCGGCCGGCCGGCCCGGCTGCACCTCAAGGCGGACACCGGGATGTCACGCGGCGGGGCCACCGCCGCCGACTGGCCGGGCCTGGTCGCCGCCGGGCTGGCCGCCGAAGCCGCCGGGCAGGCCCGTGTCGTCGGGCTCTGGTCGCACTTCGCCTGCGCGGACATTCCCGGGCATCCGTCGATCGCCGCCCAGCTCGCCGCGTTCCGCAGTGCCGTAGAGCTCGCCGAAGCGGCTGGAGCCAGGCCCGAGGTACGGCACCTGGCCAACACCCCGGCCACGCTGACCCTGCCGGACAGCTGGTTCGACCTGGTCCGCCCGGGTGGCGGGGTGATGGGTCTTTCCACCCTCCCCGGTGGCGCCCCGGACTGGCTGCGCCCAGCGATGACGATCCGGGCCCGGCTGGTCCAGGTGAAGCGGGTCGCGGCGGGCACCGGGGTGTCCTACGGGCACCGGCACGTCACCAGCGGCGATGCCACGCTCGGCCTGGTGCCGCTGGGGTATGCCGAGGGCATCCCGCGGTATGCATCGAACACGGCCCAGGTGCAGGTCCGCGGGCGGCGATGGACGATCTCCGGCACGGTCTGCATGAACCAGGTCGTGGTCGACTTCGGCGACGCGCTAGTCGAACCGGGCGACGAGGTCGTGCTGTTCGGGCCCGGGGACGCGGGCGAGCCGACCGCGCAGGAATGGGCGGACGCGCTCGGCACGCTGTCCTACGAGATCGTGGTGAGATTCGCCGGGCGCGTCCCCAAAAGCTACCTTGGGGCGACACAGGACATGGAACCGGTCCTGGCCGGCGCGCTCAGCCTGAGGAGTGCCGGGGCGGCTCCCGAGGGCCAGGCCGACGGCGGCGGGCTCGACGTCGCGGCCGTGGCCGGATCCGCTGGGGTGCCCAGCGTTGCCCAGCTGGCACGGGAGAACTAAATGCCGAGTTGGCGGCGGATCACCGGCATCGCCGGGCTGGCCGCTGGCGCGGCGGTGGCGGCCGGTGCCGGGGCGGTCATCGCCGCCGAGCGGGTGGCCGTGGGCCGGCTGCGGCTGCGGCACGATCCCGAGGCCGACGAGCCGTTCGGCCAGCTGCACGGCCGATCGCTCACCGTGCTCGCCGACGACGGGGTGCCGCTGCACGTCGAGATCAACGGGCCGGACGACGCCCCGGTCACGATCGTTTTCTGCCACGGCTACGCCCTGAGCCAGAACGTCTGGCACTACCAGCGCCGGGATCTGGCCGGAGCGGCCAGGCTGGTGTTCTGGGATCAGCGCGGGCATGGCCGGTCCGGCCAGGGCAGCCAGGAGCACTGCACCATTCCGCGGCTCGGGCAGGACCTGCATGCCGTGCTGCTGGCGGCGGCGCCCGGCGATACGCCGGTCGTTCTGGTCGGCCATTCGATGGGCGGCATGACGATCATGGCGCTGGCCCGCCAGTACCCCGACCTGTTCGGCACGAAGGTGATCGGTGCCGTGCTGATATCTACGATCGCCGGCGGCGTGGATCCCACCATCTGGATCCCGATGCTGCTGCGCCCGATCGCCAGGCAGGCCGCGCCGCCGGTGCTGCGTGGGGTCAGCGCCGGAATATGGGCCCCGCTGGTTGAGCGCGGTCGTCAGGCGAGCGGTGACCTCGCCTTCCTCGCCGCGCGATACGTGGCGTTCGGCGATCCCTCGGTCAGCCCGGCCGTGGTGGACTTCCTGGAACGCATCATCCGTGCCACTCCCGTCGGGGTCGTGGCCGCGTTCTACCTGGCGCTGCTGCGACACGACGAGCGGGCCGCGCTAAGTGTGCTCGGCCGGGTACCGGTGACCGTCATCGCCGCCGAGCGCGACCGGCTGGTCTCGCTGTCGGCCAGTGAGGAACTGGCCGAACAGATTCCCGGCGCAGAACTCGTGCCGGTGCCAGGAACTGGCCATGCCGTGATCCTGGAGCGGCCCCTGCTTGTGAACAACGTCATCAGCAAGCTGGTCGCGCGCAGCGTCGCCGGCACGCCGCGGCCCACGAGCACGACCTAGCCCAGCCCGGCGGCCGCGGGCGGGCCTGCCCGGAGCTCGGGGGCCCGGGGCGCTTCCGGCCCGGCGCGGACGAGGCGCGCACCGGAGCGCTGGCGGCCACTGGAGAGCACCCGGAGGCCGGAGCCAAATCGTTGAATCCCGCCCTGCCCGGTGCCGCCAACGTTTTATAGTTCCGTTCTGTCCGGCAGCAGTACCGTTCGCACCACCGCACCGCAGCGTTCACGCTAGCCTGCCGTCATCCAGCACGCCCGATTATCTTCCCCGGGAGGCGCGCCGTGGCTCAGGGGGTTCCGCCCCGCCGGTCAGCGCGGTTGCCCGAGCGCAGCCGCCGTGAGCAATCGGACGAGCCGCGAAGGCGCGGCCGTCCCGAGCGACCCAGCCCCCCGCGCCTGGACGCCTTCGACGACCGCGGCGACGAGGACCTGCCGCCCTGGGCGGGCCCCGGCATCTACCCGACCGGGCCAGGCGGCAAGGAGCGCAGGCCACGCCGGGCGGACGAGGACGACGGCCGCGCCGGTCCGGGGCCCAGGGAGCACAGCGGGCCGCCGGATGCTGATGAGGCATGGCCGGCCGAGAAACCGGGCCGCAGCCGGCGGAGCCGCCGGGCCGCGGCGGCCAGGGCCAGGCAATCCCGGCGCAGGCTCATCGCGGCCGGTGCCGTGATCGTGGCCGGCGTGCTGGCGGTGCTGGGGATTCTCGGCAAGCTGCCGTTTCAGGGGAAGTCGGCGCCGTCGCAGAACAGCGGGCTGGTGACGACGTTCCAGCCGGGTGAGTTCCGCACCGTCCCGAATGCCTGTGACGCGGTCAGTACGGCAACGCTCAGCCAGTACCTTCCCGGGAAGGTCGCCCAGGTGTCGCAGGCGCTCGGCACTTCAACACAGAGCCAGTGCACGTGGACCCTGGACGCCCGCCCCAACTTCCGGGTGCTCACGGTGACCAGCCAGGCCTATACGCCGAGCCTGCTGGCCAGCGGGGACGGCAGCGCCACGTTCGGCGCGATCGACGCCTACGGCCAGGATCTGCAGACGCTGCAGAACCCGCCCAAGAAGACGAAGCAGCCAAAGGCACAGATGGGCGGGGCGGTCGGGCTCGGCAACGAGGCGTTCACCGCGTTCCAGGTGTTTCATGTCGGCGGCAACACCACGGACGAGGTCACCGCGGTGGCGCGAGAGCGCAACGTGGTGATCATCGTCAGGTTGCAGGGGCAAGAGCACGGCGGCGGCTTCGGGCCAGTCCCGGTCGCCACCCTGCGCGCCGGCGCGCTCGCGGTGGCGCACGAGGTGCTCACCGGACTGCACTGAGCCGTGCTGCCTGCCAGGCCACGGCGTGACCTACGCTGTTCAACCGTGCTGCCCGCCTTCGACGCCGCGACGCCCGCGGTGACCGTGGCCCTGGGGGGCGGGGAGCCGGAGGACACGGGGTGAGCCGCACACTGCGCACGATGACGCCCGCGGATATCGATGCCGTTCTCGTGCTCGAGCGCTCCCTGTTCGGCGAAGAGGCGTGGTCCAGGCAGATGCTGGAGGGCGAGCTGGCGGAGCAGCCGCGCAGCCGCTACTACCTGGTCGTCGACGACGATGGCGTGATAACTGGCTACGCCGGGCTCCTGGTGGCGGCGGATCAGGCCGACGTGGTCACCCTGGCGGTCGCCGCCGACCGGTGGGGACAGGGAGCCGGCTCGGCCCTGCTTGAGGCGCTGCTGGCCGAGGCGGCGCGGCGAAGGTGCACCGAGGTCTTCCTTGAGGTGCGCACGGACAACACCCGGGCGCAGCGTCTGTACCGCAGGTACGGGTTCAGCCAGATCGGGATCAGGAAGGGCTACTATCAGCCGTCCGGCGCTGACGCCCTGGTGATGCGGCGCGACGTCGCCGACGCCACGTGACCGCCCGGGATCAGGTCAGATCCCCGCGGCCGGGGCCGGAGTTGACGATGCCGATCGGTGCGGATAATGTTCGGAACTGGCACTCAACAGAGTAGAGTGCTAATGCGACGAGGCTGGTCTGGCACCCGCGACGGCAGGCCGCCATGGTCGCCCTCTCTAATCATTTCTCTGCTAGCCCTTTCCGGAGGGGGAGGTCAGATCGTGACGACCGCCACCAAGGTTGTTCTCAAGCCGCTCGAAGACCGGATCGTGGTGCGCCCGCTCGAAGCCGAGCAGACCACCGCGTCCGGCCTGGTCATACCGGACACCGCCAAGGAGAAGCCCCAGGAGGGCGAGGTTCTTGCGGTCGGCCCTGGCCGGTTCGATGACGCTGGCGCCAAGCGCGTCCCGATGGACGTGAAAGTGGGCGACATCGTCCTGTACAGCAAGTACGGCGGCACCGAGGTGAAGTACACCGGCGAGGAGTACCTGGTGCTCTCCGCCCGCGACGTGCTCGCGATCATCGAGAAGTAGCGATGGGCGCGCGCCAGCGCGTCCAGCACCGCCCCGGGCCGGCCGACTGGCCAAGCCCGGGGCGGTGGCATGAAGCCAATCCAGACCACGCAAGTATGAGGTACACATGGCCAAGAGCTTGGAGTTCGACGAGGATGCGCGGCGCGCGCTCGAGCGCGGTGTCAACCGCCTCGCCGACGCCGTCAAGGTGACGCTGGGCCCTAAGGGCCGCAACGTAGTCATCGACAAGAAATGGGGCGCGCCGACCATCACCAACGATGGCGTCACCGTCGCCCGTGAGGTGGAGCTGGAAGACCCGCAGGAGAACCTGGGGGCCCAGCTGGCCAAGGAGGTCGCCACCAAGACGAACGACGTCGCCGGGGACGGGACCACGACGGCCACCGTGCTGGCCCAGGCGATGGTCCACGAAGGGCTGCGCTCGGTCAGCGCCGGCGCCAACCCGATAGCGCTCAAGCGCGGCATCGACGCCGCCGCTGCCGAGGTGTCGGAGGCACTGCTCAAGTCGGCCCGCGAGGTCGAGGAGCAGAGCGAGATTGCCAACGTGGCCACGGTCTCAGCGCAGGACAAGAAGATCGGCGACATCATCGCCGAGGCGTTCAGCAAGGTCGGCAAGGACGGCGTGATCACCGTCGAGGAGTCGCCCACGATGGGGCTCGAGATCGAGTTCACCGAGGGCATGCAGTTCGACAAGGGCTACATCTCCGCCTACTTCATCACCGACCAGGACCGGATGGAAGCGGTCCTCGAGGACGCCTACATCCTGCTGCACGGCGGCAAGATCTCCTCGATGGCGGACTTCCTGCCGCTGCTCGAGAAGGTCGCGCAGGGCAAGAAGCCGCTGCTGGTGATCGCCGAGGATGTGGACGGCGAGGCCCTGTCCACGCTGGTCGTCAACAAGATCCGCGGCCTGCTGGCCGTCGCCGCCGTGAAGGCGCCGGGCTTCGGCGACCGGCGCAAGGCGATGCTCGAGGACATGGCCGTGCTGACCGGCGGCCAGGTAGTCAGCGAGGAGGTCGGCCTCAAGCTCGATCTGGTCGGCCTGGACGCGCTCGGGCACGCCCGCCGGGTCGTGGTGACCAAGGACACCACCACGATCGTCGACGGCGACGGAGACCAGGCCGCGATCGACGACCGGATCCGCCAGCTGCGCGTCGAGATCGAGAACTCCGACTCCGACTGGGATCGCGAGAAGCTCCAGGAGCGCGTGGCCAAGCTGTCCGGCGGCGTGTGTGTGCTGCGGGCCGGCGCGGCCACCGAGGTGGAGCTTAAGGAGAAGAAGCACCGGCTCGAAGACGCCATCTCGGCGACCCGTGCGGCGATCGAGGAAGGGATCGTCCCCGGCGGCGGCAGCGCGCTGGTGCAGATCGCCGTCAGCCTTGGTGACCTGGGCAGGACCGGTGACGAGGCGACCGGCGTGCAGGTGGTGCGCCGTTCGCTCGAGGCCCCGGCCCGGTGGATCGCGGAGAACGCAGGCGCGGAGGGCGGCGTCGTGGTCGCGGCCATCGCCGACCTCCCCGCCGGTCACGGGTACAACGCCGCGACCGGTGAGTACGGCGACATGATGGCCCAGGGCGTGATCGACCCGGTCAAGGTGACTCGCTCGGCAGTCCAGAACGCGGCGTCGATCGCCGGGATGCTGCTGACCACCGAAGCCCTGGTAACCGAGAAGCCGGAGCCCGAGCCCGCCGCGGCCAACGGCCACGGTCACGGCCACGGGCACTAGCCCGGCCCGCACTGTCGAGGTCCCGCGGCCGCGCTGCCCAGCGCGGCCGCGGGACCTCTTGCACGAGGCCTGCTGCCGAGCCCTGGATTCCGGCAGAGTCGTCATGCTCGTGTGGCACGACCGCCGCCCCGACTTCCATGTCTTCTGAACTCCCCGGCAGAAGACGATCCCCGGCCAGGCCTTTTCTGCTTAGGCTCCACGATGATGGAACTGCATTGGCTGGCCGGGTTATGCGATGACATATCGGAAATCGGTGGCCGGTGGCTGCGCTCGTGTCCCGGAGCAGGCGAGAAGCGGGGCGATACCAGGCTCATCCGCAGGTGGCGATGCGAGTCTGCGATACCGGCAATCGCGCGATTCTTCCCGATGCAACACGCGCTGCTTCAATTGCCGCGCCAATAACGGTACCAATTACGATAGCAATTAGTAGTTCGAATACACAGAGTAGCAGTGTGATTACCCGTCGTTACCGAATATCGTCACGACACATCAATGTGACCTTTCCGTTGCTCCTTCCATGAGGATTACCGCCGCTTCTCTGGGCATGATGCCTTCGTGACCCACGGATGCGCAGTCCGGCCACTGGCCGTACCGAGACAGGCAAAACACCAGGTAGAGACGGTTGGCGGAGCGAGTGACCCCACCAATCTCCGGCACTTGTCGGCTCTGGCGGCGCAGGGCGAGGCGACCGCGATCGAGTCGCTGCTGGAGCAGATCCGGCCGATGGTCGTCCGATACTGCCGGGCTCGCCTCGTCCAGATCAGTGGCCATTACCATGTCGCCGACGACGTGGCCCAGGAGGTCTGCCTGGCCGTGCTTTCCGCGCTTCCCCGCTACCGGGACATGGGCCGGCCGTTCGCTTCATTTGTGTTCGGCATAGCCTCGCACAAAGTGGCAGACGCCATGAGGAATGCGGCAAGGCTGGCCATCCCGACCGAGGATCTGCCCGACGGCCCCGACAACGGCCCCGGCCCCGAGGAGACGGTGGTGGCGTTTATCGAGGCCGAGCGGGCGCGAGCGCTGCTCGCGCGGTTGCCGGAAAACCAGCGCGAGCTCCTGGTGCTCCGCGTGGTGACCGGCATGTCAGCCGAGGAGACCGGGCATGCGCTCGGCATGTCGCCCGGCGCGGTTCGGGTCGCACAGCACCGGGCGCTCGCCCGGCTCCGGGCGATCGCCCGCGAGGAGTGGATCGCCTGACTTCATGAACGCGGCATGGCACGGTGCCGGCTGACGAGACCATCGCCAAGGCCATCCGCGCCGGCCTCCCCGGGCCCGCAGGTTGTGACTCCACGCCGGAGGTGTACGGCTACCTCCACGAGGGCATTCGTGTCGGGGATACGACTGCGAGCGCCCGGGAGGCACGATGCCGAAGCCATCGGACGGCACGATCGAGGTCGTCCAGCATCCTGTTCGCCGGATCACGATCCAGCTGGACTCATCCTTCGACGAGTTCAGGTCTCGCTACGAGACAGCGGTGCCGGTCTTCCAGCACCAGCGCTTCGCCGCTCTCATTGAAGAGAAAGCCAGCTGGCAGGACGTGCTGAAGGCGACGGCCGACAACGCGCCGCACGATTTCATTCTCTACTGGAGCCACGACTTCACGGCCCTCATGGCGCTGGCGGGCGACCGGGGACGGTGCGTGGAGTATCTGATGGGCAATCACACCATTGCGCAGCGTATGTACCGGTACAACCCAGCTATCCTGCTCTACGCTCCCCTGCGCACGGCGATTTTCGAAGATGCTGACAAAAGCGCCTGGTTCACCCTGGATCAGCCCAGTTCGTGCTTCGGGAGCTTCAACACCCCGGAGGTAACTAAGGTCGGGCTCGAACTCGATCACAAGGTAGCTGCGTTGCTGGACCACCTGGGCACACGGGTACCCGCGGAACTCGCCTATTCCTGAAGCACCAACGCCGATCGCCGCACCCGCCGATCGCCGTCAGCCCGAATCCGAGCAAGATTAAGCGCAGGGGAGCGTCGGAAGTTAGCCGAGACGCGGGAACCAGGTGCTCCCCCACCACTCCGCGAGCCGGCCGTCTTCGACCCGGAAGATCTCGATCAGCACGGGCGGCGCGTTCTCGTCCGGGGCTCCGGTCTCCTCGACGGACGACCGGACGGTGACCTTGTCGCCGTCAACCAGGATGTCCTCGGCGACGACGCGCATGCCGGGAAACTGGGCAGTGACCGCGCGCCAGGCGTCCTTGCCTGCGTCGAACCCGGTGGTGCCGAACGGATGGGT
>Ga0335073_10010454_pt1 | contig 13044 bp, 6 predicted proteins | sample Lox_Sample_22_FD_207093 | JGI IMG/M metagenome (GOLD analysis project Ga0335073, IMG submission 207093) | Soil microbial communities from Loxahatchee National Wildlife Refuge, Florida, United States - Lox_Sample_2.2 | ecosystem: Environmental > Terrestrial > Soil > Wetlands | place: USA: Florida...
TGCCCGGCATCTGGGTGTGCTTCTGGTGCACCATGATCAGCAGATGCGCGGTGACCAGTGCCAGGATCAGGCCCGGGATCACAAGCACATGCAGGATGTACAGCCTCGTGATGATGTCGCTGCCCGGATACCCTCCTCCGAACAGGAAGAATGCCAGGTAGCTGCCGACCACGGGGATCGCGAGGAGGACGCCGTACAGCACCCGGAGCCCGACGCCGGACAGCAGGTCGTCGGGCAGCGAGTAGCCGAACAGCCCCTCCACCATGCCCAGCGTGAACAGCACGATCCCGATCAGCCAGTTCACCTCGCGCGGCTTGCGGTACGCGCCGGTGAAGAAGATCCGGATCATGTGGGCCATGATCGCGGCCATGAAGAGGTCGGCGGCCCAGTGGTGGATCTGGCGCATGAGCAGGCCGCCGCGCACGTCGAAGCTGATGTTCAGGGTGGAGGCGTACGCCTCGCTCATCCGCACGCCGTCGAGGCTGTGGTAGCTGCCGTGGTAGACGATCGGCTGCATGCTCGGCTGGAAGAACAGCGTCAGGAACGTCCCGGTCAGCAGCAAGATGATGAACGAGTACAGGGCGATCTCGCCCAGCAGGAACGACCAGTGGTCCGGAAACACCTTGCGCAGCAGCACCCGGACGCCCCTGGCACCGTGGAACCTGTCGTCCAGCGCCCTGCCGACGCCGTCAAGCGCCCGGTCGACACTCACGAGCCCGGCTCCCGGCCGTCACCGGCTCTCATCGCCGGTGATGCCCAGGTCGCGCGGAAGCTTGATCACGTCTCATTCCCTCCCGTCTGGGTCGCCGGCGGCTTCCGGCGTCACGGGCACGCCCCGCTGGCGTTTTATTCATCAAGACGATTAACTTTGGATAATCATCATGACTAACTCTAACTCGGGTGCCAGCCGCGCGAGGACAGGGCCCGCGCTGCTGACGATCCGCGAGGTCTCGGAGCGGACCGGGATCCCGGTTGCCGGGCTGCGGAACTGGGAGCGGCGGTACGGCCTGCCCAGGCCCGAGCGCTCGGCGGGGGGGCAGCGCCGCTACCGCGATTCAGACTGCGCGGTGCTTGCTGAGGTGCTGCGCGGCCGTGACCGCGGCCTCTCCATGCCGGCGGCCATCGCCCAGGCGACCGCCACGACCCCAGAATCGTCGGTGTTCGCCGGGCTGCGCCGCCGCCACCCGGACCTGCGCGTTCATGTCCTGCCCAAGCAGGTCCTGCTCGCGCTGACCCGGGCCATCGAGGACGAATGCTGTGCCAGGGCGCAGCGGCCGATCCTGGTCGGCTGCTTCCAGCAGCAGCGGTTTTACGCTGCCGCCCGGGCGCGCTGGGCCAGCCTTGCCCGGACCGCCGAGCTCACGCTGGTCTTCGCCGATTTCGGTGCGCCGCGCGAGCTGCCCGGGCCGATCAGCGAGATCCCGATCCCGCGCGACTCGCCGGTGCAGCGCGAGTGGGCGCTGCTCTGCGACGCCCCCGACCTGCCCGCCTGCGTGACCGGGTGGGAACATCCCGGGCAGGACGGCAAGCCGGACGCCGACCGGATCTTCGAGGCGCTCTGGTCGGTGGACCCGGCTGTGGTCCGCAGCGCCACCATGATCGCTGCCGGGCTGGCGGAGGTGGCGAGCCCGGGCCATTTTGCCTCGCTGCAGGCGCGGCTGGCCGAGCCGGCCGCGCCCGGTTCTGCCGACCTGCTTCGGGCCAGCGGCCTGCTGGAACGCACCCTCGACTACCTGACCCGGAGATGGGCGGAAGGTCACGGGCTTGCTGGAACTCTGCGAGGTACCGGGCCAGAATCGTGAGGCATGGGACTGCTTACCGAGGATGAGATCACTGGCCGGCTGCCCGGGGTACCTGGCTGGACGTGGCAGGGCGACAGCATCGTCGCGACCGTTACGCAGAGTGACTTCCGGGAGGCGATGCTGTTTGTCGGCGCGGTGGCGTACGTGGCCGAGCGGGCCAACCATCACCCGGACATCCTGATCGAATGGAACAAGGTGACGCTGACGTTGTCGACGCACTCGGCCGGGGGCCTCACCGGCGCAGACTTCGACCTGGCCGAGCGGATCAACGCCCTGAGCTGAGCCGGCGTCTGGTCAGAAAGCGCGGGCGCTTGTCGGCCGGGAGCGCACAGCCCCCGGTGTGCGCTCCCGGCCCGACATCCCACCGCGTGTCGCGACCCTCGTACGCTCGGCGCGCGACGGCCTCCGGCGATCGCGCCGGTGCGCGCCCGGCCGGGACGACGGTCCCCCTCCGCGACTCGCGGTTCCCCCATTCCCGCGCGGCGCCGGTCCGCGACCCGGGTCGCCTGCTCATGACCCGGTTGACGGGCCATGGCCAGATGGGCCGCGGACCTCGCTCACCCGGAGGTGGCCTTTACTCCTGGCCCCCCGAGTGCCGCGCGGGGTTCTAGTTATACACGCTGCACTGAGTCGACTACAGCTAGTTATGACAACAGGTTGGCTAGAGGACCGCGCAGGCGTCAGGGCGTCCACTCATGCGGCGAATTTGCAGGCCAGAGCCTGATTGCCGCACTAAAACCCGGACTCCGGCGGTTACGGCCTGCCGCTCGTGCGTGGCGGCGTGGAGTGGCCCGAGCGTCGCGACCGGTTAGGGGCACCGGGGCCGCCGTCGACTAGCCTGAATCGCCGAGGGACAGAGTCGACAGTACGGAGGCGGGCAGCGTGGCCATCGTGGCGCTGGTCCTCTACGTGATCACCGCGGCGGCGGGCGTGTCCCTGCTGGGCACCGGCGGGGCGGCCAGGCGCCGGGCGGCCGAGGCAGAGGTGGGGCGCGTGGCCGCGCAGACCACGTCAGCGGCTGCTGAGACCGTCCGTGCGCCGGGGCTCCAGGCCAGACTCGCCGCGGTCCCGCTCACGGCCGATGGAAAGCCGCCGCCTGGTCCCAAGGTCAAGGTGGCGGCGCCGCCCGGCGAGCACCCGCTGCTGGAGTTCAGCCATCCGGCGCTCGCGCTCACCGGCCTCGCCTGCTGGTTCATGTACGTGTTCGTGCGCTACACGCCGTTCGCCTGGATCTCCTTCGGCATCCTGATGGTCGCGATCACCATCGGGCTCACCTGGCTGGTCCACAACATGCGGGCGGCCAGGCGCCGCCTGAAGGGCGCCTGGCGCTTCCCGCCGCGGCTCGTCCTGCTGCACGGAACGGCCGCCGCGGTCGCGATCCTGCTCTCGGTGCTCACCGCGCTCTCGGCGAGCCACGTCTGACTTTCACCGTGCCCGCCAGGCTCGGCCGGAATGCGTTCTCAGCCGAACTCGCACGGCAGGTGCTTGATGCCGTTGATGAAGCTGGACAGCAGGTAGTCGGGCTCGTCTGCGGCGCGGATGTCCGGAACGCGGGTGAACAGCTCCCGCAGCATGGCCGTGATCTCGCGCCTGGCCAGGTGGGCGCCGAGGCAGAAGTGCGGCCCGGCCGAGCCGAAGCCGACGTGAGGGTTTGGATTGCGGGAGATGTCGAAGCGCTCCGGGTCGGTGAAGACCGTTTCGTCGCGGTTGGCCGCCTGATAGAAGAGCACGGCCTTGTCCCCCTCGCGGTAGGCGTGCCCGTTCATCACGGCGTCGCGGGTCACCGTGCGCCGCATCCAGATCACCGGTGAGACGTAACGGACGACCTCCTCGACCGCGGGCCCGATCCGGCCCTCGAAGTCGGCCAGCAGCAGCTCACGCTCCCCGGGGTGCCGGGTAAACAGGTTCAGGGCGTGCGAGATCGCGGTCCTGGTCGTCTCGTTGCCCGCTACCACGAGCAAGACGAAGAACGATGCCAGCTCGGCGGGCGTGAGCTGCTCTCCGTCGATATTGGCCGTTGCCAGGGCTGACACCAGGTCGTCCCTCGGCTCCGACTGCCGGCGCTCGGCCAGGGCGGTGACCAGATCGGCGAGTTCCTGGCCGGCGGTGAGGATCTGCGTGATCGCCTCGTTGATGTCCTCGCTGATGAACTCGGGATCCGCACCGGAGAGGATGATGCTGGTGTTCTTGAGCACCATCGCGTAGTGCTCGTCGCCGACCCCCATCATCTCGCAGATGATCTTGAGGGGAAGCCGGGCCGACACGTGCTGCACGAAGTCGCACGGCCCCGTCCGCAGCAGTTCGTCCACGATGGCAGCGGCCGTTCGCTGCACGTCCTCCTCGAACTTCCTGATCATCTTCGGGGTGAACGCCCGGGACACGATCCGGCGCAGCCTGGCGTGCCTCGGGTCGTCCATGTTGATCATCGAGCCGAAGTACTCGTTGAACTCCGTCGGCAGGTCGATCAGGCTCGTTGCCCCGTCGGCCGAGGAGAACACCTCGGGATTGCGGCTCGCCTCCGCTACGTCCGCGTGCCGGACAAGCGCGTAATAGCCGCGATCTGGCGCATCGAACGGCGACTCGGGCGGATCGAAGTACGGTGGCTGCGGCATGGCCCGCAGCTGCGCGTACGCGGCATGGCGCTCGGCAGGCGGGCGCTCCCAGAACTCGTTCTGTGACAGATCGAGCGGGCCGTTGATGGGCTCGGGGGGTGGACTGGTCACGGCGGCCGCCTTCCCGACTAGAACTGCGTTCGGTTTCCCATAGTGGCACCGCCGCGGTGTATCGGAAAGGTGGAACCCGGCCTCGTCTCGCGCCTCAGGATTCGATCGCTGTGCGCCCCCGGCCCGTCCTCCTTCCCGGACCGGTGGCGGCGCCGCCGCGGACTGCGGCGTTCACGCTGCCCGTGCCGGCCTCGGCGGCACCGGGCCGCCGTGCGTGCCTTCCTGGTTCGCCGGCCGGAACCTGGTCCCGGGTCATGATGGCTATCGCGACCGCGCACGGAACACCGGTAATCTCCACGACCGTGCAGGCCATCGACGCCCCGGCCACCCGCAGCAGCAGCCAGCCGTCGCCGTCGGCGACGTCGGCCACGACCGGGGAGGCGGCTGGAGTGCCGGCCGCCGCGAGGCAGGCCGCTATGGCCCTGAGCCGGGCGCCGTCCAGGGCGGTCGGCTCACCCCAGCCGCTGCGGAGCTGATCCTCGATGTCTGCCAGGCCGGGTCCTGGTTCTGGGCCGCCGGCCAGCCCGGGGAGCGCCGGCTCCCATGCGCAGGCCGCGCCCTCGGGTGCCCTGACGGTCAGCGCGAACCTCTCCAGCGGGCCGCTGCCACGGACGGTGTACGTGCCCGGGGATCCCTGTGCCCCGGCAGCCGGCTGGTCGTCGGGAGACGGCGCCGGCTGCGGCACAACGGCCGCAGGCTGCGCGGCCCGGTGCACACCCTTGGCCCTTGCGCTCTGAGCCTTTGCGCTCTGAGCCTTTGCGTCCTGTGCCTTTGCGCTCTCAGGCTGAGGCCGTGCGTCCTGCGGCTTCGTGCCCTCTGGCTTGTCGCCGTCATCCGGCTCGCCGCGATGGACCGCGACGTGCAGATCGGGGTTCAGCCCCATCGCCACCGCGCAGCGCTCCAGGTAGACGGCCAGCAGGGAGGGCGGCCACGGCTCATCGCGACGCAGCGGCCCGGCGTCGGCGAGCCGCAGCCCGCGCCACGTCACCAGCGGCTGCCCGGAGCCGTTCACGGCCTCGACATCCCAGACGTACTCGGGGGGCCGTGACGGTCGCAGGGCCGCGTCCGGCGAGCCGCCCTGAGCCGGAACCGCGACGGCCGGCCGCCACGCCCCCGCCTGGCCGGCCAGGCGCTGCTCGGGCACGGCCGGCGCCCGGATTCCCGCGGCGCCGATCTCCACGGCCCGGATCTCCACCGCGCCGTCGGCCACGTTCCCGCTGAACGTGACGGCGTCGCAGCCCGAAGGCAGCAGCCGCCGGTGCGGAACGCACGCCTGCAGCACGTGCCAGGCCGCGTCGTTCAGGCCCGCGCTGCCCAGGACGAGGCTCGTGTCGGCCACGCCATCCAGGTAGCCGAACCAGGGCTCCGGGTCGCCGCCGCTAACCAGCGCCCGGCACGATCGCGAGGTGACCTCGGGAAGCAGCGCAGCCCGCCGGAACTGCCCGGACTGGAAGCAGATCTCCTCGTACAGTTCGGTTCCGTCGATGATTCCGCTGTCGTCGGCAGGCATCTCGTCAAGCTCGGGCATGCGCGCGGCCAGCGATCGCAGCGTGGTGCGCGCGGTGTCAGCGCTGTGGAATGTGGCGCGGAAATGGTCCGTGGCGAAGCCGCTCTCCGCGCACCGCAGCACGGCCGTGACCGTGCTGCCGGCGGCGAGCGCGGCGATCCTGATCAGCGCGTGCGCGTCGCCGGAGCCGGCCGGAACCACCACCGGCGCGTTCATCGACACGCCGGTGAGCCGCCGCATCGGCCGCCCGGCAAGCGCCGCGACGACCTCGGCCATCGCTTCGAGTGCCATCGCCGCTGGCAGCACCGGGATGCCGTCGATCCGGTGGTCGGACAGATACGGGTCGGTCCGCAGGGTCAGCCGGGCGTCGCAGACCAGTTCGACGCCGGGGTAATACACCCGGACGTTTTCCAGGAAGCGCCCGCGCCACAGCTTCGCGGCCTCGGGGGTCGGCGCGGCCCCGGCGGCTATCGCCGGCGGAGCGGGCACGCCCACCCTGCCATGCACGGCGACCCGGCTCGGCATGCCAGGGGTCCCCAGCGTCTTGAGCAGCAGCCGCGCGCCCTCCGTGACCGGGATCGCCGTCGCGCCGGAGGAGGCCAGCGCCCCTGCCAGGCTGTCCCGCTGGCCGAGACCCGGTCCCGACCAGGCGGGCCAGTCGACGTGCAGGGCGCGGCACCGCGGGATGTTGCCCGCGATGCGCTGCGCCTGATCGGCGAGCGAGGCGCTGGCCAGGGCCAGCAGTCCCTCACCGGCCAGCCCGTAGGGCTGCGCAACCGACCCGAACGTGATGATCAGCCGGAGCCGCTTTGCGGTGATCGCGCCGACCAGGCGGTCCAGGCTCATCGCCTCCGCCGAGACCTGGGCCCTGAGGTCGTCTTCGGCGAGGTCGGCGACAGCGCGCGGCCCGCCGACGCCTGCCGCATGCGCGACGGCCGTCACCGGGCCGAGCCGGCGCTCGATGCGCTGCAGCGCGCGCCTCAGCGCCGTCGGGTTGGCGAGGTCCGCGGTCTCGATGGCCATCCGGACCTCGGCCGCCCTGAGCTGCTCCAGGCCGGCCTCCACCTCGTCGGTCTCGCCGGGGCCTTCCCTCCCGATCACGGCGATGCGGGCGCCGCAGCAAGCAAGCACCTGCGCGAGCGCCAGGCCCGCTCCGCCCGAGCCGCGGCTGACCAGCACCACGTCGCCGGGGCCGAGCGGAAATTCCGTCGACCCGGGGGTCTCGGTCGGCCGCATCACCACCTCATTCGGGTGGTCGGCGTCGTCGATCAGGAGTTCACGGAACGTTCCGGGCTCCGCGGCGGCGAACCGCTGCGCGGCGCGGAGGCCCTCGGCGCTATCCGGGACGCGCAGCACCGTGATGCCCATCTCGGGATGCTCGGCGTGCAGGCTCGCGCAGAAGCCGGTGAATCCTGGGCCATGCGTGATCAGAACGAGCTTGCCGCTGCTGATCCCGTCCCGCGCCGCGGCCAGCGCCACGGCGCAGGAGTCGGGATTGCCCGGCTCGTCCACGACGACCAGCGCGCGATCGGCCGCGCAGTCGTCTCCGAACAGCTCCCGGACCAGAGCCCCGAACGCTCCGTTGGTGGCTGCTCGCACGCGCCATGGCCGGTCGTCGCCGGGCGGACCCGCGGCAGCCGGGTCGATCGGCCGCAGTTCCTCGGTGAAGCAGCGGGCCCAGGACCTGACGCCTGCCACCGTGGCCGCCTGCGGCCCGGCGGGCGGTGCCGCGGGCCGGGGGCCCGGCGCGGTCACCCTCGGCGGCGCGGCCCCGGCCGCTGCGCCGCCACGAGCCGCTATCGCGCGCTCGATCGGCGTGGTGCCCCGAGCCGTTATCGCGCGCACCGCCGGGCTTATCACGGATGTGATCTGGGCCGCGGGTGCCGTCGCGGGCTGCTGGGACGGTGCCTGCTGGGACGGTGCCTGCTCGGCCCGTCCCGGTTCGGCTGGTGCCGGTTCGGCTGGCCCGAGGTCGGCCGAAGCTGGGCGGGCCGCTGCCGCGCGCTCGGCCGCTGCGGCGCGCCGTGCCGCTGCTGCCGCTTCCGCCAGCGGCATGGTGCGCGCGGTCACGGGCAGTTCGTCCGGCGTCCGCGGTGGCGCAACGGACGGCGGGAGCTGGCATGGGTTGGCGATGAACGTCTGCTCCCGCCAGATGTCCAGCGGCCGGGACGGCCGACCGGCAAACAGCAGCGCCGGGTCCCGCAGCGCACCGGTGGTGAACAGGGCTGCGGCCACCCGTGCTTCCTCGACACCCATGCCCGACCCGAGGCTGACCGCAGGCACCTCGCACTGCACGGACGCCGCCTTGGACAGGGCTGCGCCCGGACCCGTTTCAAGGAGCAGGCTGGCACCGATGGCACCCGCGCCCAGTGCCTCGGCGAGTCCGGGTGAGCAGTCGAGCTGGGCGCAGAGGAGATCCGCGACGTCCTCGGCCGTGACGACCTCGCGCCCGATGGCTGCGGAGATCAGCCGGTGGCCTGGCGCCGCAATCGTCAGCGCTCCCACCGCATCACGGAGGCGGCTCGCGCGATCGCTGGCCGCGGCCCCGGCGTCGTCGGCGGTCCCAGCCGGATCAGGCGGGGCTTCCGCGTTCAGGATCTGCATCCGGCTGGCGGCGAGCGCGAGTGCGTCGGCCTCACTCAGGCAGCCGGCCCAGACCAGGCCGGCGATCTCGCCGTGGCCGTATCCGACGGCGGCGTTCGCGCGAACGCCGAGCTCGTCCAGCCAGCGAAGCGCGGTCAGCTGCCGGGACAGGGCGTCGGCCTGATCGGCTGGCACGCCACCGGCAGTGCTGGCCGCGGCGTCGGAGAGCAGCAGCGTGACGCGACCGTCCGCGTCCTCGGCCGCGAAAATGCCCGGCCGCGCGGCAAGCAGGCCCTCGACCAGGCCGGACAGCATCGCCGTGCCCTGGCTGGCCAGCCTGGCGAGCTGATCCTGATTCGACGCGACGATCGCCAGCCGCACCGGTCCCTGGGCAGCGGCATCGTTCGCAAGCTGGATCGCGAGATCGCCGAGCTCGGCGTCGGACAGCCACGGCGCCACGTGGGCGATGCGGGACAAGATCGCGGCCAGCGCATTGCGGTCGGGTGCGTGGAGCAGGTACGCGGTGGCCCTGGTCGCGCCGCCGGCCGTCAGCACCGGGGCGGCGGCTGGCCCGGATTCCTGCTGCCGAGACCGTGACCCGCGCTTGCGCTCATGCCGCCCGCGTACCGGCTCGCTGCGCAGCACGATGTGGACATTGATGCCGGAGCCCATCGCGCTGACGCCGGCGGTCCGCGGCCCGTCCGGCCATGGCTCGGGCTCGGACGGCAGCCGCAGACCCGCGTCGCCGCTGCGCAGCAGCGGATGCGGCTTTGTCACGCCGGTTGTCGGCGGGATGTAGCCGGTGCTCATCGCGAGCACGGTCTTGATCAGGCCCGCGGCCCCAGCGGCCGCCTTGGCGTTTCCGATGTTGGCTTTGATCGACCCCAGCGCTGCGGCGCTGCGCGCGTCGGCGCGCAGCTCGGCGAGCGCGTGCAATTCGGTGCTGTCGGCCGCAGGGGTGCCACCGCCGTGCCCCTCGATCAGCTGGACGTCGGCAGGGGCGATTCCGGCTCGCCGGTACGCCCGGCGGAGCGCGAGGAGCTGGCTGGCCGCATCGGGCGCCGAAGTGCCCGCCTGGGCCGCCGACGACGTGCCCCAGCCCGTGATCTCGGCGTAAACTGGCAGCCTGGCCCTGCGGGCATCGGCCGACCGCATCAGCACGAGTACGCCGCAGCCCTCTCCGGGCAGGAACCCGGTCGGGTTCTCGTCGTAGATGCGTACGTCACCGCGGGCGAGGGCGCCGGTCTTCGCCAGCCCGACCAGTTCCAGCGGGTCGATACTGAGGTCCACGCCGCCCGCGAGAGCGACATCGAGGTCGCCGTCGGCCAGCGCGGAGCAGGCAGAAGCCACCGCGAGCAGCGCGGAGGCCTGTGACCCGTCCACCGTGTAGCCGCCGCCTCTGAACCCGAAGAAGCCGCAGATCCTGGACGCGATGACGGCCGGCGTGCTGCCCGCGAGGGTCTCGTCGGTCACCGCGGGGAACGGCGCCAGGTAGCGCTGAGCGGCGTGCTCCAGCACCGGGATGGCGCGTTCCTTTGGGATGTCGCCGGCCGCGAGCGCGTCCTCGAGCACCTGCCGGACATATGGCCAGCGCAGCCGGAGCGCTGCGGTGCGCGACCAGTCACCGGTGAGGGTGTTGCCGATGATCACGCCGGTGCGGCTGCTGGCCAGGCCCTGGCCTAACGCGAATCCCGCCGCCGCCAGCGCCCGCGCCGATGTCTCCAGCGCCAGCCACTGGGCGGGGTCGGCCGCCTGATACAGGGCGGGGGGAACGCCGAACGCCGCCAGGTCGAACTGCCATCCCTCGAGGACGGCCGCGCGGGCGCTGTAGGTGGTATCGGGGGTTGCCCGATCGGAGCTGTAGTAGTCGGTCAGATCCACGCGGACCGGCGGCAGCCTGCGAAAGGCCCGGCGCCCGGTCAGCACGACGTCAAGGAGCTGAGCAGGGTCATCGGCGTCGGGGAAACGGCAGCCCATGCCAATGATTGCGATCGGTGAGAGGCTGGCGTCGTCGCCCGCGTCGCCGTTGGGTGCCTGCAGCCGGAAATCCGGTTCCTGATCACGTTGTTTGTAATTCAGAAAATACCGAACTGGGCGCAAGGACTCCGCGCGCGACCGAATATCCATTATTACCATTTCCCCCGAAAACTGGCCTGATCCCCCGTGGGCCTGCCCAGCCACCTGCGAACCGCCTACTGGCCGACCACTACCGACGGTTTCCCGGCCGCCCTCGCCCTCCCCAAGGCGTCGGCGGACAGCATCATGGATGGGTGAGACGACATTATTTGGTGGCGCGTTCGACGGTCAAGGTGAAATCGCGAACGCGCTGTATGAGGCATAGGGCCCTTCATGAGAATTGGACTGCGGCCCTACTTGTGCCATGATCGAAGAGAATTTAGCCCGCTATAACAGAACAATCCGCTCCGACGCTGCGGGGACGGAGTGCTTCTTTCCAGGAGAGTGTGTGATGCGGCTCACGGTAACATCCCATCTGACCCTTGATGGGGTGATGCAGAGCAACGGGAAGCCCGAGCCTGAGCTGAAGGACGGCTTCGAGCAGGGCGGCTGGCAGGTGCCGTACTTTGACGCCGATATGGACCGGCTCACCGCGGAGTGGATCGCGGCCGCCGACGCCTTCCTGCTGGGTCGCAGGACCTATGAGCTCTTCGCGGCGTACTGGTCGCAGGTCACCGACCCCGGCGACGCACGGGCGGCTCGGCTCAACGCGCTGCCCAAGTACGTCGTGTCCACCACCCTGGACCGGGTGCCGTGGAACAACTCCGTTCTGCTCCGGGGTGATGTGGCTGGAGAAGTCGCAAGGCTGAAGCGCCAGCCGGGCAACGAACTCCAGGTCCATGGGAGCGCGGCACTCATCCGGACGCTCATGAAGCACGCCCTTGTCGACGAGTATCGCCTGCTCATCCACCCCGTTGTCCTGGGCAGCGGCAAGCGGCTGTTCGCTGACGGGACCACCCCGGCTGCTCTCGAGCTGATCGACACGAAGGTCACCAGCCGCGGCGTGGTTGCCCACATCTACCTGCCGTCAGGGAAGCCTGAATACGGCTTGGCAGCGGCCGAGCATGACGGTGGGGTAGTCAAGGACTCCGTGGGCCGGCACGCTTCGGGGTAGATGCCTCCGGCGGGCTGTGACAGGTGGGGTTGCTCCTGCTTGGCGACACCCCTGCCGTTTCGTTGCGCTACCCTTGGGCCATGCGTTCTGCACGGCTGCTTCTTACCTAGCCGCGCCAGCTGAGTAATCGTTGGCGCGGCTGCCCCTCGTGACCGGGGGGCAGTTTTTTTGAAGCAGGCTCTTTGAGAGTCAGCCCGGGGACGTAGTCGGATCTAGCAAATCGCGAGGGACCAATGAAGGCCGCTGAGGACGCGGGACAGGGCGGGCCCGCCGCCGCGGAACGGGCGCCGGGCCACGAAGGTGCAAGGGGCGAGCCCTACGACCCGCGCACGGTGCAGGAGAAGTGGCAGGAACGCTGGGCCGCGCTCGACCCGTTCCGGGCCAGCGATGACCCAGCGGACGAGCGGCCCCGCACCTATCTGCTTGACATGTTCCCGTACCCGTCCGGCGATCTGCACATGGGGCACGCTGAGGCGTACGCGATCGGGGACGCGATCGCGCGATACTTCTTCCAGCGGGGCCACAACGTGCTGCACCCGATCGGCTGGGACGCGTTCGGGCTGCCCGCCGAGAACGCCGCCATCAGGAACAACTCCCACCCGGCCGACTGGACCTACAAGAACATCGACACGCAGGCTGCCTCGTTCCGCCGGTACGCGGTCTCGTTCGACTGGTCACGGCGGCTGTATACGTGCGACCCGGCCTACTACCGCTGGAATCAGTGGCTGTTCCTGAGGTTCTACGAGCGCGGCCTCGCCTACCGCAAGGACGGCTACGTCAACTGGTGCCCGGTCGACCAGACCGTGCTCGCCAACGAGCAGGTGATCGCCGGGCGGTGCGAGCGCTGCGGCGCCGAGGTGATCCGCCGGGTGCTGACCCAGTGGTACTTCAGGATCACCGAGTACGCCGACCGGCTGCTCGAGGGGATGAAGGAACTGGAAGGGCTATGGCCCGAGCCGGTCATGATGATGCAGCGGAACTGGATCGGGCGCAGCGAGGGCGCTGAGGTGCAGTTCACCATCGAGGGCCGGGGCGAGCCGGTTACCGTGTTCACCACCCGCCCGGACACGCTGTACGGAGCGACGTTCTTCGTGATCGCGGCCGACTCGCCACTGGCCGCCGAGGTGTGCGCTCCGGAGCAGCGCGCCGCGTTTGATGAGTACCTGACGCAAGTGCGCAAGCTGACCGACATCGAGCGCCAGGCGACCGAGCGTGAAAAGACCGGCGTGTTTCTGGGCCGGCACGCGATCAACCCGGTCAACGGCGAGCGCATCCCGGTCTGGGCCGCCGACTACGTGC
>Ga0335073_10010455_pt1 | contig 13043 bp, 11 predicted proteins | sample Lox_Sample_22_FD_207093 | JGI IMG/M metagenome (GOLD analysis project Ga0335073, IMG submission 207093) | Soil microbial communities from Loxahatchee National Wildlife Refuge, Florida, United States - Lox_Sample_2.2 | ecosystem: Environmental > Terrestrial > Soil > Wetlands | place: USA...
TCGGTCGTCGCCCTGGCCGCGCCCATCCTCGCCGCCCAGGGCCGCCAACTGCTGGCCTTCACCTCGGTGCCCTGCCTGCCTCCCCACGGCGCGCCTCCGGGACGCATCGGCAACGAGTGGCATCTGGCCCACGCCACGGCCACCATGGCCGGAGCCAACGTCACCCATCTTCCCATCGACGCCAAAGACTATAGCGTCCTTGGAGGCGTCGAACATTTTCTCAAGTTGCACGATGGACCGGGCCACGCCGTCGGCAATTCGTTCTGGTGCCAGGCCATCATGGAGGCCTGCGCGCAGCGCGGTGTGGGTGTGCTCCTGGTAGGCGAAACAGGCAACAACTCGGTCTCCTATCGCGGCAACGGCTCCCTGCTCCTCGCGCTCCTCGAGGGCCGGCCGGCAACGGCGCTGCAGTTGCTGCTCCATGCCGAGCCCAATCCCTGGCGCTTGCTCAAGCGTCAGGCGCTCAATCCCCTCGCCACCTGCCTGCGCAGCCTGCGTGCGCGCCTCACAAATCCACTGCGCAGTCCGTGGCAGGCCTACTCGGCGCTCCATCCGGAGATGGCGAAGCAGCTGGATATCGACCGCCGCATGAAAAAGGCCGGCCACGATTCCACCTTGTTTTATTCCAGCCATTTCAATCTTCGCGATCTGCTCTGGAAGCCGGAGTGCGGCGCCTCGGGCAGCATCTTGAACGACCTCAATGCATGGCACTCCATCACCCGTCTCGATCCCACCGCCAACCACGCTCTGCTCGAGTTTCTCCTGCGCGTTCCCGACGAACAGTACTATCGCCGCGGGCAAAAGAGCGTCTTGTATAAACGCGCATTTCAGGGCCGCATGCCCGCGGAGGTCGTCTTCGCCGAGCAGCGCGGATTGCAGTCCGCCGATCTCGGTCACCGCATCGCGCGTGAACGGCAAGCCTTTCAAGATTGCCTCGATGCGCTCGAACAACTCCCCGAGGCACGCCAGATGCTCGACTTGCCGCTACAGCGCCGCTGCCTCGCCGAAGTCATCGCGGAAGTGAATCCCGAAACCACGGAGCGAGCGAATTCCATTCTGCTGCGCGGCATCGGCGTAGGCCTTTTCCTCGCCCGCTTCGCCCGCCCCCAGCCATAATTCCTTCTCTCTCGCGCTACCATTTCTAAAACAGGTTCCGAGCCAGCATGTTGACCGGCAAAATCGCGCAGTTCTTCCGCCAGTTGCCCATGGGCCGGCGCGCACTCGCCTTAGTGTGGCGGGCCGCCGGCTGGTGGACCCTGGCCTGGGGCTTGCTGCTCATCGCCCAGGGACTGCTCCCCGCCGCGCTGGCCCTGCTGCTCCGCACCCTCGTCAATCGCCTGGTCGCCTCGCCCGGATGGAGCGCCGTCCTGTCTCCGGCCGTCGGCATCGCCGCTCTCTGGGTCGTCGCCCAGCTTCTATCGAGCGCCTTGTCCTGGGTCCGCGCCGTGCAGGCCGAGTACGTCCAGGACGAGGTCCATCGCCTCATCCACATGCAGGCGCTGCGCGTTGACCTGGCCTTCTTCGACAATCCCGATTCCTACGATCGGCTCTACCGCGCGCAGGTTGAAGCCATCTCGCAGCCGCTTACCCTCCTTGAGAGCCTCGGCTCTCTGGTGCAAAACGGCCTGGGCTTTCTTGTGCTCGCCGGCATCCTCTTCACCTATGCCGCCTGGCTGCCGCTGCTGCTGGTCTTCACCGCGCTGCCCGGCTTGCTGCTGGTCACGCGGCAAATCCTCAAGGAGCACCGCTGGCTGGTCGACCACACCTTCGAGCAACGGCGCGTGCGCTATCTCGACTGGATGATCACCGATCCGGCCGCCGTCCCCGAGTTGCGGCTCTTCGATCTCGGCGGCTTTCATCGCCAGGCCTTCGCCGAGCTGCGCCAAAGCCTGCGCGCCGGCAAGTTGCGCCTGGTGCGCCAGGGCGCGGTCGCCGAGCTTGCCGCCGGCATCCTCGCCTGGACCGGCAGCCTCGCCGGCCTGGGCTGGATGCTGCATCAGACCATCGCCGGCCGCGTCAAACTGGGCGACCTGCTGCTTTGCTTTCAAGCCTTCCAGCAATGCCAGCTTCTGCTCCGCTCGCTGCTTGAAGGCGCAGGCAAAATCTACAGCAGCCTGCTCTACATCGAGAACCTCGACGATTTTTTGAAAATCGCCCCCGCCATTCTCCCCGGCCCGCGCGCCGAGTCCGGGTTGCCCGTCAAGCACGCCATCCGTGTGGAACGCGTCAGCTTCACCTATCCCGGCGCCAGCCATCGCGCACTCGATGCATTCGATCTCGAGATCCCGCGCGAAAAAGTCGTCGCCCTCGTTGGCCACAACGGAGCCGGCAAGAGCACGCTCATCAAGCTCCTCTGCCGCTTTTACGATCCCGACGAAGGCAGAATCCTTCTCGACGACATGGACCTGCGCCAACTGGACCACGAAGCCGCCCGCCGCCGCATCGCCGTCCTCTTCCAGCAGCCCGTGCACTATTGCGCCACCGCCGGCGACAACATCGCCTACGGCGATATCGAAGCCCTTCGCGACCGCCTCCGCGTGCACCGGGCCGCCGGCGGCGCCGGCGCTCTCGAGCCCATCGAGCGCCTCCCCGAGGGTTTTGACACCGTGCTCGGCAAGTGGTTCGGCGGCGCAGAGCTCAGCGGCGGCGAGTGGCAGCGCATCGCCCTGGCCCGCGCCTTCTTCCGCGATGCCGCGTTGATCGTTCTCGACGAGCCCACCAGCTCCATGGATTCCTGGGCCGAGCAGGATTGGCTCCATCGATTTCGCGCCCTCACCGCCGGCAAAACCGCGCTCATGATCACCCACCGCTTCACCACCGCCATGCATGCCGACATCATTCACGTCATGGACAAAGGCCGCATCGTCGAATCCGGAACCCACGCCGAACTGGTCGCGCGCGGCGGCGCCTATGCCGGCTCTTGGCGCGCCCAGATGCAGGAGATCGGTGCCGGAGACCGCCGGCCATGACGCCCGATTGCCTCCAGGGCACAAGCCCCGCCTTCCGTCTCATGATCGCCACCTCATGGCTGGCGCCCGATGCCTTGCGCGCGCAACAGCAGAGCGCCATCCGCGCCGCCATCGCTGCCGCTCCCGATTGGGATGAGTATCTCCGCCTCATCGCGCGCCACGGCACGCCCGGCCTCGCCTGGGCCGCGCTGTCCCGCGTCTCCCATATCCCCATCCCCCAGGCCGCCGAGCGCGAGTTGAAGAGGCGCAGCGACGATTGCCGCAAACAAGCCATCCTCTACTGCATGGTGCTGGCCGACGTCCTCAAGCGCTTCAACCGCGCCGCCATCCCGGCCATGCCCATGAAGGGACAGACCCTTTCCTTCGATCTCTACCAGGACGTCGGCCTCCGCTATTCGCGCGACCTCGACGTAGAAGTGCGCACTGAAGATCTCCACAAAGCCCAGTCCTGCCTCGTCGACGAAGGCTGGCAGCTCGAGTCGTCCTTCTTTCCCATGACCCCGCGCCAATGGGCCAGTTTCCTTCGCAATGAGCAGCACATCAACTTCATTCATCGCGCCACCGGCTGCCTGCTCGAGCTGCATTGGCGCAGCCAGTGGGAAACTCCCGCGGCAACCCGTGCCCGCTGGGCGCGCAGCGTTCCCGCCGTCTGGCAGCAGCACTCCATCCAGGCCATGCATCCCGGCGACCTGGCCCTCTATCTCTGCTGCCATGGCGGCCTGCATCAGTGGTTTCGCGCCAAGTGGCTCGGCGATCTTGCCCGCGCGCATGCGCTCCATCTGCTCGACTGGCAGGCTTCCTTCATCGCGGCTCAAAGCTCGGGCGAAGACAGAACCCTGCTCGCGGGACTGAGCCTGTTGCACCAAGTCTACGGAATGCCGCTGCCCGCTCTCCCCGGCCTCAACGCGAATAACCTCGCCCCTCTGCTGGTCGAGATGCCCTTGCGCGCGCTCAAGGATCCTGCCGAGCCGCTCACCGGCGTAGGACCGGCAAAACTCCGCAACCGGCTCCGCCGCAGCCGCTACGAGCGCTTCCTCTGGCCGCGAAAATCGCGCTCGAGCTCCGTCGCCGATCTCTTCTACTGCCGTGAAGATTTCCGGACGCTCGCGCTGCCCGACCGCCTCTTTTGGGCCTACAAGCCCATGCGCCCCATCCTCTGGTCCTGGCGATGGGCGCACCGGCTCCTCGGCCGCAACTCACCCGGCAACGCTCCGGCAGACGCAACCTCAAGCGCTGGCCGCTCGCTCTGAGCCCGGCTCCGAAATGTGAAAGAGCATCCTACCGCCGTCCTGCGAGCTCTCGATTCCGCGTCCTTGCAAGCCGGAGCAGATTCAAGGATTTGCCCAAAGCGCTATTCCACGTTGTCAAGTTACCCAAAATAGTTGCTCGGAAAATCCCTGCCGCTGCCCCCGAATGGTCCCCAGGGTAATCCCCACCGGTAACCCCCCAAACCCTTGAAAGTGCAGCTTTTTCCGTGATTATTCACTTGCTTTCGCAGGGGCCATCCCGTATGCTCCTTAACTATAGAGTCTTTTCCCCTCAAGGAGACTGTCGATGACCGGTAAGAAGGACAAAAAAGCTGAAGTCAAATTGCCTTGGGTTGCCCCGGAGTTGAAGAAGACCAGCATCGAGCAGATCACCGCCAATTCTCACGGCAGCACGCAGGGTGATGGGAATGCGCATCCTGGTCTACATGACAGTTAGGCGCATATAGATAGGCTGATCCACTTTGTAATCTTCCCATTCCAGCCGCCAGGCTTCGCACGAATTCTAAAATGCCGTTAAAAATCGATCTCGGACAGATTCTCCGCAGTCCGGGAACATGGCGCGCGCCGGCGTATCCCATTCAAGCGCAATGAAAGATCGACTGAGCCCTCTTCTTCGTCTGCTGCGTCGTCTTTTCCGTTCGATTGAGTTCAATGGCCTCTCGGGCGCTCTCGCGCATTCTTGCCGCCGCCTCGTTCGTTCGCTTGGCAGTCACGGGCTCACGGGAACCTTTGAGCGCGCATTCCTGCGCGCGCCTGAAGCGCCGCCCGCGGCCACCGCAAGCCGGCCCCATCCTTTCGACCTCCTCCACGGCACCGACACCGGCGGGCACATCTCGCCTGCCGATCTCTCCTGGCATTCGCTCTCCGCCGTCTTCGTCAACAGCTACCTCGGAATCCCACCCTCCACCCTGCGTCCCGCTCTGCAATCGCTCCCCATTCAACATCGGGATTTTTCTTTCATCGACGTGGGCTGCGGCAAAGGCCGCGCGCTCCTGGTCGCCGCCGAATTCCCGTTTCGGCGTCTCTTCGGCGTCGAGCTCTCAAGCCAGCTCGCCACCATTGCCCGCGCCAATGTCGCCGCCCATCCCGCCTGGTCCCAGCGTGTCTCCATCGTCAACCAGGACGCAGCCAGGTACGTTTATCCCGGCGGTCCCCTGGTGCTTTTTTTCTACTATCCCTTTTACGCCGCCGTCCTCCGCCGCGTGCTCGCCAACCTCCATCGTCAACTGCGCCGTTCGCCGCGCCCGCTCTATCTTCTCTATGCCGATATCGATGTCAACGATGCGAACCTCGCGCGGCCAACCCCCCGCTATCGAAAGGTGCTCCGTTCCTGCGCCTTTTTAGAAGCCGTCGCAGACAACGTCTATCCGCTGTCTTCCGACGATGCCGCCGCCGAACCCTCCGGCTGCATCGCCAATCGTTTCGTCCTCCATGTCGCCCGCCTCGCGCACTGAGTCTCCTATGCCCCCGCTCCTCACGCGTTTCAAGCCCGCGCTGCGCAAGCTCCCCGGCTATCGCATCGCCCGGTTCCTCCGCGGCCTCGCCGGCAACACCGAGTCGCGCAACGCCGCGCTGCTCCTGCTCCGGCCTCCGAAAGGCCTCTATCAACCCTACGGAACCACATCCGTCGATCGCTATCCCGAGCTCTTCCGCCTGGTCGGCGATCTGCTTCGCGCCAACCCTTCCCCGCGCATCCTCTCCTTCGGCTGCGCCACCGGCGAGGAGGTCTTCACCCTCCGCCGCTGCTTCCCCACCGCAGCCCTGCTGGGCATCGACATCAATCCCTTCAACATTGCGGTTTGCCGTCTCCGCCGGCTCAGGTCCGGAGACAAAAACATGCTCTTTGCCACCGCCGCCTCCGCAGCCGGCCAGCCCGCCGCCAGTTACGACGCCATCTTCGCCATGGCCGTCTTTCGTCACGGCGATCTGAACATCGCCCCGCCTCCGCCGTCCTGCGGCCACCGCATTCGCTTTGCCGATTTCGATCGCTCCATCGCCGACCTGGCGCGCGTCCTCAAGCCCGGAGGTCTATTGGTCGTCCATCACGCCATGTTTCGCGTTTGCGATACCGGCGCGGCCTCCCACTTCGCGCCCGTCCTCTGCCTCAAGCGCGACCCCGCGGCTCCCCTCTACGGCTCCGACGATCGCCTCTTAACCGCGGTCGACGATCCCGCCGTCATCCTCCGCAAGCTCGGCTAGTGTCCTGAGTCTGAAGTTCGCAACATAAATACACGGTCATCCTGAGCGAGTTTTGGCGCGCATTTGCGCCAAAATGAGTCGAAGGACCTGCATTTGGGGCTTCGATGGATGACACGAACTTTAGAGACACCACACTAGAGCCTGAACCTCGCCGCATCATCTCAGCGCTCATCCCAGCGCATCATCTCAACGCTCATCCTGAGCGGCCGCGTGCCCCCCGGTTTCGATTCCGGTCCCCCCGCGCGCGCCCCCGGCGCTAACCTCCGCCAGCGCCCCTGCCGCAAACACCATCCAATACACATCCAGATAGGCGCGGTGCGCCGTGTGCGCCCAGAAGATCGCGGTGACTGCCGTGAAGCTCGCAAAGAGAAGATAAAACAACGAGTCCTCACGCCAATGCCTGCGCCGGCGCCACATGCCCCACAGCCCAAGCGCCATCACCGGCCCATACGAGAGCGCATACACCCCATCGGCCAGCCTTCCTCTGCGCGGACTCGGCAACCAGCAGTACGCCGCCACCACCTTGCGCCCATCGTCGATCGCCGTTTGCGCAGGATGCGCCCGCATGTACGCAAAAGCCTTCTGCATAAACCACCGGTTCGTCCCTTCCTCGCCGTTGCCCATCCGGTCCAACTCCTGCCGATCACGGGCCGAGAGCGCGATCAGCGCGTCGGTCTTGCTCCGGTCGATGCTCTCACGCGGGTAATGCCGGAAGAGAAATCCGTTATTCGCCGCCCATAACTCGATCCCCGTCTCCGTGCTCAGCGTCGCCGTGCCGGTCAGAACCGCGTTCCGCACCAGCCATGGAGCCAGCGTCAACACCAGAAGCGCAACACAAGCCGCGCCGGCCTGGACGCGCTTCCTCGCCAGCAGCCACAGCGGCGCCATCAGGGCAAAGGGCGCGATCGTCGCCCGCGTCAGTACGTCAAGACCCAGCAGCACGCCGGCCCACGCGCCGGCTATCGGCCGCGAGCATTCCGCCGTGCGCGCCAGCAGCAGCACCGCCGCAACGGAAAGCAGCGTGAACAGGCTCGTCTCTTCGAGCGCGGTGTCGTGCAGGACGTAGTAGGGATACACCGCCACGGCCGCCGCCGCCAGTGTCGCGGCCCGCCCGCTCCGGAAGATCTGCCGCGCAAGCAACGCCGCGCAAAACGCCGTCCCTGCGCCGATCGCCGATTGCGCAATCGCGATCGGCCAAAAAGCTTTGTGGCCCAGCGTCAGGGCCGCCAGAAAGAGCGGGTACACGGGAACACGAAGCGCGGTGGGCAGCTCGCCGAGCGCAATCCCTCTTCCCCGCGCGATATTCTGCGCCATCTCGAAAAAGAACGCGTAGCCGTTCACCCAGAAGCCGGCGATCCCCGTGGCCAGCCGCGCTATCAGGCGCAGCGCAAAGGCGGCCAGCGTGAACCAGTAGACGGCCCGGGGAAGCTTCAGGGATAGGCCTTGCACAGGGATCCTTTAAACGGCTCTTGGCATCGAGTTTAGAGCATTTTCGGGTTGGCGGTAGACTTCCGTGCGCCATCCCTTTCGCGCTTTTTTGCGGGACGGGTGATAGGAAAAATTATGTACATTTTTGGGGAAATAAAGTGAAAATATTTGCACATATAAAACGAAACAAAATCCATAGAGTATTGATTTTAAAGAAAACAATTGTGGAACCGTGCGTGCCATAACAGGGCAGAATCCCAGTCGTGATCTCAGCGGCCCTGTGTGGGTCGCAATCCCCCTCCGCACGACCGAGGGCTGCCTCTGCAGCACATCGCATTCTGCTGCGGACTGAAATCCGGGGTGTGATCCGCCCTGGCGTTGGCGGAAAGCCGGGTTCGTCGACTCTGCTTCTCCCGCGCAACGTCCTCTTGCGGACACCGCCGCCGGGACAGCCGGATTCGTGGGATGACCAGGACGCCTGCAAAGGCGAAGCGGAGGGGCTATGAAGAATACGTGGTTGGCGCCAGCAATCGCAGCGGTGCTTGCCCTCGCTCCCATGGCGAACGCAGACTCGTTCACGTTTGCCATCGATGGAACGAATTTCGCATCCGATTTCACCTTCACGGCCAGCCAGATCGCCGGTCAGCCCGCGGGTGTCGAGGTCATCACCGCGGTCACAGGATGGTTCTCCGATCCCGATACCGGAACCGTCGACCTTGCCCTCAATCCCGCCACGGTCGTGCCCGCCGGCGGCGTCATCGCGCCCAACTACGCTACCAGCCCCGACGGCAAATTCCTGTTTGACAATGTGCTCTACACCAAAGCCGCAGGCAACGCAATCTTGGACTGGGACGGATTGCTGCTCAGTTTCGCCAACGGCTACGAGCTCAATCTCTTCTCCGATGCCTACACCGCCGACGACATGGGCGAAACCACCAGCCAGGGCTATTTCTACTGGGCCGACAACGGCTCCAACGACTTCAATAACCCCATTCCCGTCTCGGGAGGCGCACCCGCTCCCGTTGACCTGGGCGCCCCCGAGCCATCCTCGCTCGTCCTGTTCGGCACCGGCCTGGCCCTGATCGCCTCCGGTCTCTTCGTCGTGGGAAAACGCCGCAGCAAAAACGGTGCATCGTCCTAGAACTGGTTGCATCAATCCGCTTTGAAAGGGCACAACAAAAGGTACAATTGAAAACAAATAAGTTATTGATTTTTCAATAGGCAGAATGGACAAGATAGGCCAGATGGGCACATCCTGAGCACAAAATGAGCACAAAAAACTGGCATCGAAGAGCCGCATGCCCCAATCGAAACTTCCGACTTGGCGACAATCGGCTTGGAACCGCGCTGTGGCTCTAGAATTGGCTGCAATCAGGAACGAATCGGAGTCATAAACATGAAGTTCTGCTGTCGCGCTTTTGAATATTGGAATGGCGTAGCGGGAACAAGAGGTTTCGGTGTATTCACTGAAGCAAGCGAGATTCCTGCAATGTTCGTTATTCAACATCGAGCACTCGATAGCGACGGAAGCCCTCCTCCATCTTGCCCCTCACCGCTTTCTTTGGTCTCGGATTTGGTAATTCAGTTCTGCCCATGGTGCGGCGTAAATCTTGCTGACTTCTATCGCGACGCAGAGCGACAAATTGATCGTACAGACTTGAAGGTTGTGTAGCTATCGTGGCCATTCTGGGAGTGTCACCGCCGATGCGGAGCATTCGGTTGCGAGGAACACGCGCCTAGGGCTTCATGTTCAGGCCAAGCACAAAATGAACACAAAAACTTAGGGGCATTCCACATGCCTATGAACCCACTGCATTTTTGGGCTAGCTTTTGTGTCAGGGCACGACTTCAGTCGTGCCGTCAGGATACGCATAAAATCCAGCGCTTTATTGATGCCTGCACAAGTAATGTCCTACTTGAGGCGCAAAGAGAGCGGGCTGTGTTGGACGAAGGAGCGCAGCAACTCTTGGTTGAATTGCAGGGAACGGGTGCATCGGCGGGTGGCGTCGGCGAGTGGTTCGACATCATCAATAGCGCGGTTGGCCATGGGGTTCATTTTCAACCAGGACCAGAGATATTCGACCGGATTCAGTTCCGGGGCGTAGGGGGAAAGAAGGATGTTGACAGATGGGAAGCGGTCTCCAGATACGCGCGGGTCTTGTTGGCCCGGTGCGCATTCAGCCGGTCCCAGACCAGGCACCAGTTGGCGTCCAGTTCACGGTCCAGCGCTTTCAGGAATGCAATACTGCGGTCAGAGTCAACCTCCTTACCGGGGTAGAGGCGAAAGTACAAGCGCACCTGGTCGCGCTGCGGCGAGACACACAGCGCCGCAACGGCGGAGACCTTCTTGTGGTGACGTCCGCGCTGATAAAGCACCGGCGTCTGTCCCGAGGGCGCCCAACTGCGCCGCACCAGAGGCGCCAGCAGAAAGCCGCTTTCGTCCAGAAACACCAGCCAGGCCATCAGCCGGTGCGCTTTTTTTTAATAGCCGGCCAGGTCTGCTTGACCCACTGGCCGATGCCCTCTTCGTCGCGCTCGATCGCCTTGCGTGCGGGCTTTTGCGGGCTCCAGTTCATGGCGTGCAACAAGCGGCAGATGTGATCGACGTGATAACGAACTCCGAAGGTATGCTCGATGTGCTCGGCCACGCGGGGACAGGTCCAAAGGTTGGTGGGGAATCCGGCAGCCTGCGCACCCTTCAGCAGTTGTCTCTGCAGCCGATGGCGCTGGCCGGAAGAGAGTTTCAGCGGTCTTCCACTGGCCGGAACCGCCTGGAGAGCTGCCCAACCGCCGAACTTCAAATCATGCTTCCAGCGGCGGACGCTGCGCGGATCGACATTCAAACTGCGCGCGACCTCTGCCTGAGTAAGCCCTTGTTCAAGCAAGCGAATAGCACGCTCGCGATTACGCTGCAACTCTTCTGGACTGCCCCGCGGTCGGATAAGTCACCTCCGCACAACAATCAAAGCATAGGACATTAGTTATGCAGGAGTCAATAGCCCCTGAGGGATGTTTTCGAGCTCGCTCCACCTATTGATGCAACGAGCTCTAGGCGCCTAGGGGAATCGAGAAGCCGGCTGAATCGCCGGCTTCGCCAACAGGGAAGCGTCGTTCCGGGCAAGTTTGTGCGCGTAACCGGAGCCCCCGGCGGGGCGATTCGCGCCCCTTGCGGTGGCTCAAGGCCAAATCCGGTCCAGTTCCTGCAATCCCGCGCGAACCCGCCTAAATCTTCGTCAATCCCAGCACATGATGCTCAACCAGCTTGTCCTTCATCACGTAGACCAGCTTGTTGTTGCTGCGCGGGTCGGTCGGCCGCAGAAAGAAGCCCGGCTCGATCAGAAAGCGGATCGAGTTTTCCACGATTCCCTCCAGCATCTCCCCGCTCGGCAACTGCACCTGAACCCAGATTCCCGGAAGAACCGGTTCCTCGGCATGGAAGCGGAGCGGATGACGCTCCGGCTGGCCGTTGAATGTATTGACAAAAAAAACCGCGCTGATGTCCTTGGCCGGCACTTCCTCCACCGCATTCGACGCCACATTGCGCACGCGAAACACGTCGCACGCCTGCCCGGCCGAACTCCGCACCGTCTCGTCTGCCGAACTCCACGCCGGCCATTCAAGATGACCCTTGATCAGCCGGTCGGCGCAACGAATCACCACCGGATCCGAACAGGGCGTCGCATCTTCCTTGGGCATCCGTCCGGCATCGCTCACATCACACTCGTTCTTTGTTGCTTGTCTGCGGGACTCAGATTGTACTGTTTGATCTTGTACAGCAGCGCTTTGTAACTGATTTGCAGCTGATTGGCGGCTGCCTTTCGGTTCCATCCCGTTCCCTCCAGGGTCTGGGCGATGGCCACCGATTCGGCATCGCCTTTAATGCTCTTCACCAGCCGCTTCAACCCGGGCACGTAGCCGTTTTCTACGCCGCCCCCGCCGTTCGCCGCGCCGGCATAGGGCATCGGCCTCAGCTCGCTGATAATCGCCTGTTCGTCGCCAAGAATGAAGTACCGCTTGATGATGTTCTCCAGCTCGCGCAAATTCCCCGGCCAGCGATGGTTGCAAAGCGCATGCATCAGCGTCGTCGACATCGGCAGCGGCATGCTTCCGTGCTTCTCCGCCACCTTGCGCATAAAGAAGTGCGCAAATACCGGAATCTCTTCGCTGCGCTCCCGCAACGGCGGCATCTTCAGGCTGAAACCGTTCAGCCGGTAGTAAAGATCCTCACGGAACTTCTTTTGCGCGATGGCCTCTTTGATGTCGATATTGGTCGCCGCAATCACGCGCACATTCACCCGCAGCGTAAACCGGCCGCCCAGCCGCGCAAACGTGCCGTCCTGCAGCACCTGCAGCAGTTTGGCCTGCAGCGCCGCGGGCATCTCCCCTATCTCATCCAGAAAGATCGTGCCCCCGTTGCATAGCTCAAACTTGCCCGGCTTCGACTTCACCGCTCCTGTAAATGCGCCCTGCTCGTAGCCGAACAGTTCGCTCTCCAGCAAATCGGCCGGCATGGCCGCGCAGTTCACCTTCAGAAAGCTCCGATTGCTCCGCGACGACATCTTGTGGATAAACAGCGTCGCCACTTCCTTGCCCGTACCGCTTTCTCCCAGGATCAGAACCGGGATATCGGTGCGCGCCACCAGCCGGCATTGCGCCTCCAGCTCGCGCATCCGCCGCGACGACAACACAAATGTCGTGTCCTCATCGAGCGGGATCTCCTGCACCTGGTCCTCGCTCGGACCCACGCTCGCCGCCCCGTGCCGCAGGTGCTGTTCCACCGCGTGGTCCACGTCGCCCTTCAAAAAGGGCTTCAGAATCACATCCGTCGCGCCCAGCCGCGCCGCCTGCAACACTTCCTTCAAATCCACCGAGCGGGCAAAAAGCACAATCGGCAGCGATGGTTGTATGGCGCGAATGCTCGCCAGGCGCGTCAGTGCGTCCTCGCGCCCGTTGCCGCTGCCGCTCTGCCAATCCATCAGCAGCAGATCCGCGCTACCCGGCTCCTGGAGCCGCGCTTCCAGCTCCCCCGCCGCCGTGTACACGCTCACCTGATAGCGATCGGAGAGTATGCCGTGTACGTACTGTAGAAGCGCCGCGTCGGCGCCCAAAGCTGCAATCTGAGGTAAAGGTTTTGTCAAGTTCTTCATGGTCGTCTGTGCAGACTACTCAATAATCAACT
>Ga0335073_10010456_pt1 | contig 13041 bp, 11 predicted proteins | sample Lox_Sample_22_FD_207093 | JGI IMG/M metagenome (GOLD analysis project Ga0335073, IMG submission 207093) | Soil microbial communities from Loxahatchee National Wildlife Refuge, Florida, United States - Lox_Sample_2.2 | ecosystem: Environmental > Terrestrial > Soil > Wetlands | place: USA...
CGGGAATTGCGCCAGCGCCGGTGACACCAGGGCCGAAGCGCCGAAGGTGAGGCAGAGCGCCAGCGCCGCAAGCTCTTTCAGCCCGAAGCTGCCGCCTTCGCGCCGCATGGCTTCCGTCATGGCGAAGCCGATGACACCGCTGACCGGGATTTCCGCCAGGGTCGGGTAGATCGAGCCGCCGCCCAGCGCAAAGAAGGTGCCGGCCGCGATGGCGCCGGCGACAATGCTGGCGACGCCGCCGCCGAAAGCGGCAGCGAGACCGACCACCACCATATTGTCGCTGACCGCCAGCGGCGCGCCGAGGTAACGCTGCGCCAGCGCCGAGAGCAGTGTCGCCGCGCCCAGGATGGCGCCGACCGCAACCTGGCGCTGGCGCGGCGCCGCCCGCCTGATCATGCCGGCAAAGCTCGCATAGGCGATCGCGACGATCGCATAGCTCGCAATGCTGCTGGCAAGTTGACTGATCATGGCAGCTCACGGCGCGGCGTTGCAGGCGCAAGCCACGGCAGGAGCCGGATCGGCTGCTCCTTCTTGCGGCAAGCACGACTTCGGAGGTCGCGGGAACGCTTGGACGTTCCCGTCGACACGGGACGCTTTCAGGCCGAGATCGACCGGATGACGTCCGCCGGGGTGCTACCGGATTTGGTTGCCGCATCCGGCGAGGCCGGCTGCGTCGCCGGCTTCTGCGCGAACGCCGGGGAGGTGCTCGACGGGAAAGCGCGTGCGGTAGGCTCGGCGGGCGAGAGCTGCTTCACGCCCTGCGCCAGGGCATAGCTCAGCGCTCGCGCTTCTTCGCCGCTCAGGTTCAGTCGAAATCCCTCCATGATCACCGTCAGCTCGTTGCGCTGCGCATCGGGGATCACGGTCACGCGCTCCGGAATAATCTTCACATTCGCCTCCACCGAATTCGAGATTATCCATGTTCGCAGAACCGCCGGTTCTGATCCCGGCCCAGATCGTCGCGCGACATTGCGGCGATCTCCGCCTGCGGCCGCGCTCCGATCGGAATTTCCGATGAAATTCCGCGATCTAGGCTCGATGCGACGGGCATCGGGCGCGGCCGCCCCGGGGGGCTCCGTCCCGGGACAAAATGACGCAGCAGCGAATTGCGGCCGAGGCTGTGAACGCAATACGCGAAGGCGGCCCTCAAAGCTTTTCGCGCCGTCGGCTTTGCGGGCCGGCCTGCGCCGGTCGGCGAGATCGACTCGCCGGGCGCCGCCCGTCGCGCCGAGTCGGCGACCGCGGAGCCTGGTCTGACACGGCGTCCCGCTTGCTCGCTTGGAACGCTTCGCGCAGCACGGCGCGCAGCCACAGATTGGCCGGATCGCTCTCCATCGCCTCGTGCCAATAGAAATAGAGATCGAGCGTTGGCGTCTCCACCGGCAGCGGCAAGACACGGTTGCCGAAGGCACGATTGAGCACGCCGGCATAGCGCTCCGGCATGGTGAGCACGAGATCGGTCTCGCTGACAAGGCGAAAGGCGGCGACATAGTTGCGGCAGCGGAGTCGGACGCGGCGCTGCAGCCCGCGCTCCGCCAATGCCAGATCCTCGAAGCCCGGACCTTTGCGCCGCGAGGTCACCATCACGTGCTCCTGCGCCAGATAGGCCTCGAGATCGAGCCCGTGGCGCAGCGCCGGATGACCCTGCCGCGCCACGACCATCAGCCGGTCGGCGGCGACGCGCTCGCGATGGATCCGCTCCGGCAGCGGCAGCGGTACATCCATGGCAAGGTCGAGCATGCCCGAAGCGAGCCCCGTCTCGATATTGCGCCGCGCCACCTGCACGCTGCGGAGGTCCACATGCGGCGCCGCACGCGCGATCCGCGCCATGGCCGCCGGCAGCACCAGCAGCTCGACCGGATCGCGCATCGCCACGGTGAAACGCGCTTCGCTGCGCCGCGGATCGAAGCGCCCGGCCTCGCTCAGCAACAGGCCAAGCCCGCGCAGCGACCGGCGCAGCGGCGCGATCAGGCCGCGCGTCAGCGGCGTCGGCACCAGCGCGCGGCCCTCGCGGCGGAAGAGCGGATCGTCGAACAGCAGGCGAAGCCGCGCCAGCGCGTGGCTGATCGCCGGCTGCGTCAGGTTGAGCTTCTCGCCGGCGCGGCTGACGCCGCCCTCGCTGTAGATCGCCTCGAGGACGACGAGCAGGTTGAGATCGAGCTTCGCGATATTCGGCATATTGATGGATATATATGCCGAATATTCATTTTTGTCATGGCACGCCCTCCCCTAGCCTGACGATCGATCGCACGACAGACCGGCAGGTGCAGGATGGACTTCCGCTATTCGGACAAGGCCGAAGTGTTGCGGCAGCGGCTCTTCGCCTTCATGGACCAGCACATCTATCCCAACGAGGCGCGCTATGAGCGGGAGATCGCCGCCGGCGATCGCTGGCAGCCCTCGGCGCTCATGGAGGAGCTCAAGGCGACGGCGCGCAAGGCCGGGCTCTGGAACCTGTTCCTGCCGGACTCGGCGCGCGGCGCCGCGCTCTCCAATCTCGACTATGCGCCGCTCGCGGAGATCATGGGCCACTCCGAGCTCGCGCCCGAGGCCTTCAACTGTTCGGCGCCCGACACCGGCAATATGGAGGTGCTGGAGCGCTACGGCACCGAGGAGCAGAAGCGGCAATGGCTGGAGCCGCTGCTCGACGGCAAGATCCGCTCGGCCTTCGCGATGACCGAGCCCGAGGTTGCGTCCTCCGATGCCACCAACATCCGGGCGACGATCCGCCGCGAGGGCGGCGACTACGTCATCAACGGCCGCAAATGGTGGGCGACCGGCGCGCCCGACCGGCGCTGCAAGATCCTCATCGTCATGGGTCAGACCGATCCCGCCAACCCCAACCCACACCGGCGGCAATCGATGATTCTGGTGCCCAAGGACACGCCGGGGGTGACGGTGCTGCGCGCGCTGCCGGTGTTCGGCTATGACCATGCGCCGCATGGCCATGGCGAGGTGGTGTTCGAGACGGTGCGCGTCCCCGCGAGCAACCTGCTGCTGGGCGAAGGGCGCGGCTTCGAGATCGCCCAGGGCCGGCTCGGGCCGGGCCGGATCCATCACTGCATGCGCGCCATCGGCCTCGCCGAGCGCACGCTCGAGGCGATGTGCCGCCGCGTCCGCTCGCGCGTCGCCTTCGGCAAGCCGATCGCCGAGCAGACGGTAACCTTGGAGCGCATCGCCGAGGCGCGCATCCTGATCGACGGGGCCCGCCTGCTCGTCCTCGACGCTGCCGACAAGATGGACCGGCTCGGCAACAAGGCGGCGCGCGCGGAGATCGCGATGATCAAGGTCGCGGTGCCCAACATGCTCTCCCGCGTCGTCGACATGGCGATCCAGGCGCACGGCGCCGCCGGTGTCACCGAGGATTTCCCGCTTGCCCGTGCCTGGGCCAGTGCGCGCGCGCTGCGCATCGTCGACGGTCCCGACGAGGTGCACCGCAATCAGATCGGCCAGATCGAGCTGAGGAAATACGCCTAGCGGCCGCGCACTGCCTCACCCCCTACCCCTCCCTCCCCCCTTGAAGGCAGGGCGATCGCATATGGATGCAGAGAGCGGACAGCACCATTGAAGATGGACCACAGAGGTAATGAGGCGGTGAGAAGACCAAGGGCAGGACGCGCGAAGCGCGCCGGTACTAATTTCTCACTGCCTCACCGTCTCTGTGGTGAACCCCTGGGTGGTGAACCCCTGCCCGCCGTCGGGGGGTTCGGGAGGGGGATCCAATACCCAAAACTTATGTCATCCCCAGCGCGCCGACGCCGAGCACCGCGGTGAGCAACGCGGCGCAAGCGACATAGAGCGCGAGCGCCGCTGCGATGATGGCGGCGGTGCAGGGCAGCGCGCGCTCCGCCGGAATCGCGAGCAGTTGCGGCGCGCCGGAATAGAGGAGATAGACGCTGTAGAGGCTGGCGAGAAGGCTCAGGATGCCGAGGACCGGCACCAGGCGGAAGACGCCGCCGAGCCAGCTCGCCGTCGCGGCATAGGCGATGAGCTTCAGGGCTCGATCGAACCGCTCCTCGCCGCCGAAATACCGGGCGAGCCGCGCCGCGATCAGCGCCAACACCGCGACGCCCGCAAGGCTCAGCGCCCAAGCCAGCACCGCCGCCGCTGCGCCGGTGCCGAAGCTGATAAAGCCGAAGAGCAAGGACCAGCTCAGCAGCTTCGCCACGGGCGGTATCGCCGCCAGCGGCGCAACATGGCGCAGATAGAGCCCGATCGGGGTGGAGTCCTCGACCGCAAGGGCACCCCACACCCGTCTGGGCGATAGCAAAAGGGCTTTGAGCCGCCGCAAAAACTCGTTTTCCCGCAGCGGCCGCACGGCCATGTCAACGTCCATACCCCGGCTCCCTCAGAACGCTCGCTCACGGGGGAACGCCGGCCGCGGAGGAAGCTCCGTGTTATCCTTGTGTCAACCTGGGCGCACTTTCACGCGGCGTGAATTCAGCCGGCGATACGCTCCAGCGCGGCGCGCACGCGGGCCAGCGCCGCCTCTTCCGCGGCGAGGCGCTCGCGCTGCTCCTCCACCACTTCGGGCTTGGCCTTGGCCAGGAACTGCTCATTGCCGAGCTTGCGACCGATCTTCTCGATCTCGCCGGTGATCCCGTCCGCCTCCTTGGCGAGCCGGGCGCGCTCTTTGGCGAGATCGACGGCGCCGGCGAGATCGAGCGACAAGGTCGCGCCGCCCGCCACCACCTGGATGGCGCTTTTCGCCTGGAGCAATTGGTCGCGCCGCGCGCGATCTGCCGGCTCGATCGCCGAAAGCCGAGCCAGCCGCCGAATCGCTTCGGCATGCCGCTCGATCCAGCCGCGCCCCGCCTCGCCGCAGTCGACCACATAGGCGGCGATCTCGGTCGCCGCCGGCACGTTCATCTCCGAGCGCGCCGTGCGCATGGCCGAGATCACCTCGACCACCCAATCCATCTCGGTCATCGCCGCGCGATCGACGAGCCCAGACGCAAAGCTCGGCCAGCGCGCCGAGATCAGCAAGCCGGCTTTACCCCCGGTGAAATGCCGCCACAGCGCCTCGGTGATGAAGGGCATGAGGGGGTGCAGAAGATGGACGAGCTGGCCCAGCACCCAGGCGGTCGTGGCGCGCGTCTCGGCCTTGGCGGTTTCGTCCTCCCCGGTGAGGATCGGCTTGGTGAATTCGAGATACCAGTCGCAGAACGTGCCCCAGGTGAAGTGATAGAGCGCGCCCGCCGCCTCGTTGAATTTGTAGTCATCGATGGCGGCGGCAACGCGCGCTCCGGTCTCGGCGAGCGCGCCGAGGATCCAGCGATTGACCGTGAGCCGCGCGGCAGCGGGATCGAACCCCTCCTGCAGCGCACAGCCATTCATCTCGGCATAGCGCGCCGCGTTCCAGAGCTTGGTCGCGAAGTTGCGATAGCCTTCGACGCGCGCTTCCGCGAGCTTGATGTCGCGGCCTTGCGCCGCCAGCGCCGCCAAGGTGAAGCGCAGCGCGTCCGTGCCGTAACGCTCGATGAGGTCGAGCGGGTCGATGATGTTGCCCTTCGACTTCGACATCTTCTGGCCGCGCTCGTCGCGCACCAGCGCGTGGATATAGACGGTGCGGAACGGCACCTCGCCCATGAACTTGCAGCCGAGCATCATCATCCGCGCGACCCAGAAGAAGATGATGTCGAAGCCGGTGACCAGAACGTCGGTCGGGTAATAGCGCTTCAGCTCCTGGGTCGCGTCGGGCCAGCCCAGCGTCGAGAACGGCCAGAGGCCCGAGGAGAACCAGGTGTCGAGAACATCGGCATCGCGCGCGAGATCGACCGGCTTGCCATAATGTCGCGCCGCCGCGGCCTGAGCCGCCGCCCCGGTCTCCTCGACGAAGACGGCGCCGTCGGGCCCGTACCAGGCGGGTATCTGATGGCCCCACCAGAGCTGGCGCGAGATGCACCAGGGCTGGATGTTGCGCATCCATTCGAAGAAGGTGTTCTCCCAGTTCTTCGGCACGAACTGGGTGCGGCCGGTCTCGACCGCCGCGATCGGCGCCGCGGCCAGCGTCTTGGCGTCGACATACCATTGGTCGGTGAGCCAGGGCTCGAGCACGGCGCCGGAGCGGTCGCCATGCGGCACCGTCAGGGTATGCGGCTCGATCTTGGCGACGAGGCCGGCTTGCTCGAGATCGGCGACGACGCGCTTGCGCGCCTCGAAGCGGTCGAGCCCGCGATAGGCCGTGGGCGCATTCTCGTTGAGCCGCGCGTCGCGGTCGAAGACGTTGATGAGGGGAAGGCCGTGGCGGCGCCCGACCTCGAAATCGTTGAAGTCGTGCGCCGGGGTGATTTTGACCGCGCCGCTGCCGGTGGCGGGGTCGGCATAGGGATCGGCGATGATCGGGATCCGGCGCCCGACCAGCGGCAGGATGGCGTGCCGGCCGACGAGGTCACGGTAGCGCTCATCCTCGGGATGAACGGCGACGCCGGTATCGCCAAGCATGGTCTCCGGCCGCGTCGTCGCAACCGTGATGAAGCAGCCGGGCTCGCCCTCGATGGGATAATTGAAATACCACAGCGAGCCCTTGGTCTCCTGGTTCTCGACCTCGAGATCGGAGATGCCGGTGTGGAGCTTCGGATCCCAATTGACGAGGCGCTTGTCGCGATAGATGAGGCCTTCCTTGTAGAGCGTAACGAAGACCTTGCGCACCGCGGCCGACAATCCCTCGTCCATGGTGAAGCGCTCGCGGCGCCAATCGGCCGAAGCGCCGAGCGCGCGGAGCTGGCGGGTGATGGTGCCGCCCGATTCCGCTTTCCACTGCCAGACGCGCTCGACGAAAGCGGCGCGGCCCAGCTTCGCGCGGCTCGATTGTTCGAGCGCGAGCTGCCGCTCCACCACCATCTGCGTCGCGATGCCGGCATGATCGGTGCCCGGCTGCCACAGCGCGTCGCGACCCAGCATGCGGTGATAGCGGATGAGGATGTCCTGGATGGTGAAGGTGAGCGCATGGCCCATATGCAGGCTGCCCGTCACGTTGGGCGGCGGCATCATGATGCAATAGGGCGGAGCGGCGGAATCGGGGTTCGAGGCGAAAGCGCCCGACCTCTCCCAATCCCGATATATCGCCGTCTCGACCTCGGCCGGACGATAGGTCTTGTCGAGCATGGCTCTCGGTATCTGCTCCGCGGTGCTGAGGGGCGGCGTTGCGCCGCCGCGTCCGGGCGTAGGGCCGTTCAGCGGCTTTGCGCCTCGCGCGACATGCGCCGGATCTCTTCCTGCACCAGCCGCTCGACAAGCTGCGGCAGGTTGGCATCGAGCCAGTCGCGCAGCATCGGGCGCAGCAATTCGCGCACGAGATCCTCGAGCGTGCGCCCGGCATCGCCGAGCGGCAGGCTGCCGAGCTGGTCGCGTGCGCCGAGCGCGCTCAGCTGCGACAACGCCGATACCGAAGCGGCCGCTGTCCGTTCCGAGACCAGCCGATCTTCATCGCTCTCGAGGCTCGGCGGCGGCGGCGCGGGTGGAGGGGGTGGCGGCGGCGGCGGCGGTTCGGGCTCGGCGCGCGGCGGCGCCGCGGCTTCGACATCGAACATCGCCCGGGGCGGCGGTGGCGGCGGCTCGACAGCGGGCTTCTTGTTCCCCGCCGAGATGCTGACGACGGTGCCGTCCTCTTCCACCACCTCGGTCAGCTCGAGGACTTCCTCGCCGCGTTGCGGCTTTTCCGCTACCGCAGCCGGTGCGGCCGCCGTGTCTCCATCCTCGGCGATGATGCGCCGGATGGAGGCGAGGATTTCCTCCATCGACGGCTCGTGCTGCCCCTTCGGGTCCGACATGATGCTCAACCCAACTCGCGTAACCCTGAGCTAGAGTAGAAGAAGCGAGGGCAAAACACCAGCCGGACCGCCCGATTCGCGGGTTTCCGCCGCAACGATTCTAGTCTTTTGCGCCGAAACCGATCCATTTGTCGCGGACCGACTCGTAATGCCGGTCGACGTCGTAGAGTTTGACCGGGAGACGCAGATCGGCGGCGGTGAGACGTCCGATCTGACTCGCGAGGGTGAACTCCGCGACGGCGAGATCGTGCTGGGCGGTGACCAGCGTGACGCGGTCGGTGAACAGCTCCTGCTCGGCGTTGAGCACGTCGAGAACGGTGCGCGAGCCGACCGTCGCTTCCTGCCGGACGCCGTCAAGCGCGATATCGGCCGCCTTGATCGTCGATTCCAGCGAGACGATCTGCGCCCGTCCGGAAACGATCTGTTCCCAGGCTTGCGTCGCGCCTTGGATCGAGGCGCGGCGCGCATCGTCGGTCTGGCCTTGGCGCACCCCCACGGTCTGGATCGCTTGCCGGGTTTGCGAGTAGATGTTGCCACCTTCATAGAGCGGCATGGTCATGCGCGCGACGACCGAGCTGGTGGTGACGTCGTGGCCGACGAGCAAGGTCTCGTTGCTTTGGTTCAGATCGCCGACGAGTGCAATCTGCGGCAGCAGCTGGTCGCGCGTCGCGTCGACCGCGTCGCGCGCCGCATCCTCGGCGAAGATGCCGGCGATCACCGTCGGGTTCTTGAAGGTGGCGAGGTTCAGCGCGTCGTCGCGGTTGGCGGGCAGCACCGGGGTGAGGGTCGGCTGGGCCAGCCGTCCCGGCGGCACATGGCCGACCGCGCGGGCGTAGTTGGCTCGGCTCACTTGCAGATTGCCTTCGGCCTGCTGGCGCGAGGCAGTGGCGCCGGCAAGCCGCGCCTCGGCTTGCGCCACGTCGGTGCGCGTCACGGCGCCGACCTGGAACTGGTCGTTGGTCGCTTCGAGCTGACGGCGCAGCACCTGCTCGTTGTTGATGCTGAGATCGAGCGTCGCCTGGTCGCGGACGACATCGAGATAGGCCTGCGTCACGCTCAGGAACACCGACTCCTCGGTGGCGATATTGCGCGCCCGCTCGGCTTCGATGTTCTTCTCCGCCTCGGCCGTCAAGGCGACGGTGCGGCCGCCACTGTAGAGCGGCTGGTTGATGTTGAGGTCGACGATTTTCGGCACCGTCCTGCTGTTGGGCGCTTGCGGCGACGTCGGTGAGTTGTCGAGGTGCTGTGCACCGACCGAGCCGGTGAAGGTCACCGTCGGCCGCCAGCCGGAGAGCGCTTGCGGTACGCCTTCATCGGTGGCGCGGAGATTGGCGCGCTCGGCGAGGATCTCGGGGTTGTTGTTGTAGGCGTCGATCAGCGCGTCGGTCAGGGTCTCGCCGCGCGCGCCCCCGGCCGCGGCCAGCAGCAGCGCTCCCATGGCGCAAGAGGCGAAGAGATGGCGGCGCATGTTCCGATATCCGTTCTCGTCCCTGCTTAGAATACGAAGCTCGGCTCCGACTGGAAGCCCGGCAGCAGGGGCACCGTGGCATCGAACGCCGCGCGGCGCGACAAGGTACCGCCGGCCGAGGTCATCAGCACGGCTCGCCCCATGGCACCCTCCTCCTGCACCACCGCCACCAGCCTTCCGCGATCGGCAAGCTGATGCGCGATGGCCGTCGGAATGCCCGCGACCGCGCCCTCGAAGAGGATAACATCATAGGGCGCGCGGCCGGGATATCCGCCGGTGAGCGCCGCTTCGAGCACGGCGGCATTGCCGATGCCGAGCTCGCGCAGCCGCGTCATCGCCTGCCGCAGCAGCTCGACATCGCTCTCGATCGCAACGACGCTGCGCGCGACGCGCGCGAGCAGCGCCGTGCCATAACCGCTGGCGCAGCCGATCTCGAGCACGCGATCCTCGCGGCCGATCTCGGCGATCTGCAGCAGCCGCGCGAGCACCATCGGCTCCATCAGGTAGCGCCCATGGCCGAGCGGCAGATCGTCGTCGACATAGGCCGTGCCGCTGAGCGCGGGCGGCACGAAACGCTCGCGCGGGACCGCCAGGAAGGCATCGAGCACCCCCTCATCGGTCACCTTGTTGGTGCGAAGCTGGCTTTCGACCATGGTGAGACGCGCCGCTGCGTAATCGATCATGAAGCTCCGCCGGATGCTGCCCACCGATCGAGCCGACTTATAAAGGCGGGCTCCGTCGAACACAATCCTTGGCTGCCTCGCCCGGCGCCTTGACCCCCCTTCCCGCCCCAGCCTATATGTGAGGCTTCCCGGCCGGATGGCAGAGTGGCTATGCAGAGGACTGCAAATCCTCGTACAGCGGTTCGATTCCGCTTCCGGCCTCCACTCTTTAGCTCATTGATAAGGCTCGCGAATCGGCCCTTGGTGGTCGCCTGGCGAGCGGGCCTGGTGAAGGCTGCGGTGTAGCCGGTGTTCGTGCCGGTTCTTGGCTCAGCGATGTCGGGGACCGACATCCTCCTCGAGATGTGCCGGCACTTCATCACTGCCCCGGGCCGCCGGGCCCCGATGATGTTCGCTTGGCAAAGTGGAGAGCGACGAAAGCCTCGACCGCCTGGTAGAACTTCGTTTCGCGATGTGAGAGGCAATACTGCACCAACCAATTTCGTAATTCGTCCGTACCGACGCCGCCTCTGATCGAATAAGTATCGGATACCCATTTGTCGAACGCCGTCAGATATCCGGTCATCCAGTCGAAGTATTCCTTATCGGGAAATGTATCAGGCGTTCTGACCGGCCGATCGTATGGGTCTCCATTGCCGTCTTCGTACGGGTTGGGATTCCGAACCGCCAGATATTGCCCGCATGTGTTGTTGCCGATGCCTAGAATTTCGTAGTGCCCGGTCTTGTCCTCCGCATTGGCAACCGCGGCCAGCACCAACAGAGGCAAAACTGCGAGCGCCTGCCTGAGCGTCATGGTTCCTTCCGACGGATTGACCCGCGATCGTTAACGTGATCCCGGCGGGTTCATCCGCAGCGCTCTGCCTGTCGGCCCATCTTTTGATTCAGCCATGCGCCGACATATTTCAATCTCAGATTGTTAAGCTGGGGCAAACGATACCTCGGCAGCGCGATTGACCGCGGCGAGACGAAGGCTGGATCGGCTCGCGTCTCCTTTGGCTCCGCGCCCATGATTTTCGCGAGGGAGTGGGAGCGATGGATTTGGAACGACCCGGGCCCTCGGCCGCGGAGAGCGGGATCGCCGCGGATGCGGAGCAATTCCCGGACGAGGAGTTTATGCCCCTTCGATCGGCCGAGATTCTTTCGTTCGAGCCGCTCCCGCAATCCCACCGCTCGCGTCGTCGGACGGCGCCTCGGCACTTCCTGTTCGGATGTGCCGTCGTGGGCGGCGTCGCGATCGGCGTCGCGGCAACCTATCTGGTCAAGGACGATCTCCTGCTCGGCCAACGCGCATATGCGCCGGCAGCAACTGTAGCCGGTTCCGGGGGCGTGAATGCTGAACCCCCGCCACTCTCAGCGAGTGCTCAAAGCGGGTCTCCACGGCCGGCCGCCAGTCGAACCTCGCCTGCGGCGCCGCCACCAGCCGACACCACCCCGGCGCCGTCCGTTACAGCGGGTGCTGGTCGTACAGCCGCGTCATCCAGCGGCTCTGCAGAGAGCCAAGCGCCGAAGCAAGGGGCGTCGAGCGAAGCCGCGGCCGCGCCAGACGCCGCAAACCCTGGACCAGCAGTTCTCGCGCCGAGCGACGCGGCGACGGTCGGCTCCTCGGAGCCCAGCACCATGATCGGCATCGCTATGACGCGGGGTGACGAGGCCCTGGCGCGCGGCGACGTCATCTCGGCGCGCCAGTTCTACGAACTCGCCGCATCGCTGGGCCTTGCCCGTGCCGCGACCGCTGTCGGATCGACATACGACCCGAATTTTGTAACGGCCCGGGACGTACGGGGCAGCTTCACCGACACCGAAGCGGCGAAGCAATGGTATCAGAAGGGCATCGCGGGCGGTGACGCGGAGGCTCGCTCGCGGTTGGACAAATTGCTCGAGGGAGCGAAGGACAATCGCTGACGAGATCGGCGGAGGCTGGCCGTGGTGCCGACGCAGAGCATCACTCCCCGACTGGGAGCGGCTCTCAAAGCGGACAGATCACTTGCTACAAAGACCGGAGACCGGACAGATGACGTGTTACCGACCGCTGGCTGTCGGTCGATGGCGTTCCCCGGGTTTTGGGACTAGACTTCAATACCGAATTGACGCGGAGGCTCCCATGCCAAGGCTCCGGCGCTTCTTTGCGATCCTGGTCACGTCGCTTGTCATCGCGTCCCCCTGCTATGCCGGAGGCGGAGGCGGCTGGCATGGCGGCGGTGGCGGGTGGCATGGTGGCGGTGGATGGCATGGCGGCGGGTGGGGTTGGCATGGCGGGTGTTGCTGGCACGGCAACAGCGTCGGCGTCTACTTTGGCTATGGCGGCTACGGGCCCTACCCCTATGGCTATCCTTACGCCCCCTATCCCTATGCCTATGCCCCCTATGTCTATCCTCCCTACGCCTATCCGCCCTATGGCTACCCCTACGCCGCAAACTATGCCCCCGCGCCGGCTGTAGCGGCAGCTCCCGCGCCGCCCCCGCTGGCCGGCGCTCCGCCTCCCGCGGCCGCGGCGGCCCCGCCACCGCCGGCTGGCCCTTCGGCTGCGGCACAGAACGTCTGGTATTTCTGTCCGTCATCCAAGAGCTACTACCCCTATGTCGGCCATTGCTCGGTGTCGTGGCGCACCGTCCCGACCCAGCCGCCCGGGACCCAGCCGCAATACGCAGCCGCGGGGCGCCCTCCTTACTGAGCCGCGGCCAGCCATATCCCGAGAACCACAGGGCGGGAGCCGTCTCGCCGCGACAATCTGGAGAGTGCCGCGACGGGTTTCTCAAGCTATAAGCGCATTGAAAACAACCAATGCGCGCCAAAGCTCAGGCGCAAGGGAACGCGCTTAGCGAATGCCGACGAGCCGTCGTGACCCCGGGGACGATCCGCTCGGCGCGGTTCGAGGTCTCCTGATTGGCTTGCTGATCGGCGCCGCGTTGTGGCTGGTCGTCATCTGGCTGATCGTCGACGTCTTTCATTAGCGCCGCCTGTTCCGCCCGAAATAGTGCCACGCGGGCGGCGGCGCGGCTTCGCCTGATGGCCCGCCTGTGATCGTCGTCACAAGCTTGGCCAGGCCTCACCGCTCACATTCCCTGGCGGGAAACGGAGGCGTGTCATGAACGACTGGATCGGTGTCACCATGGCGCTG
>Ga0335073_10010457_pt1 | contig 13041 bp, 12 predicted proteins | sample Lox_Sample_22_FD_207093 | JGI IMG/M metagenome (GOLD analysis project Ga0335073, IMG submission 207093) | Soil microbial communities from Loxahatchee National Wildlife Refuge, Florida, United States - Lox_Sample_2.2 | ecosystem: Environmental > Terrestrial > Soil > Wetlands | place: USA...
CGGAGATACTCGCGGATGCGCAGCGCGATGCGCTGCGCATCCGCGGCGAGGGCGACGCCACGGCGACCGCGATCTACGCGCGCGCCTACTCGAAGGACCCGGAGTTCTACGCCTTCTACCGCAGCCTGCAGGCTTACGACCGCTCCCTCGGCAGGGATGGGGACCTCCTGGTACTGACCCCCGACGGGGAATTCTTCAAGTACCTGAAGGACCCGGACAAACGCCGGGGAGCCAAGTAAAGCTAAGCGGCGTGAACCTTTCCGACCTCACGGCCGCGTTCGGCCTGTTCCTCGTGTTCGAAGGCATCGCCCCGTTCATCAACCCGCAGGGGGTCAAGCGCGCCTTCGCGCGCCTCCTCGAGGTACGCGACCGCGAGTTGCGCATCGCGGGGCTGGGCAGCATGCTCGTCGGCGTGGTTATCCTCTTCCTGGCGCGGTAGGCATCCATGGGCAGATTCGTCGTCGTCATCGGCACCCAGTGGGGCGATGAGGGCAAGGGCAAGGTCGTCGACCTGCTCACCGAGCGCGCTTCCGCGGTGGCCCGTTTTCAGGGCGGCCACAACGCCGGGCATACGCTGGTGATCGGCGGCCGGAAGACCATCCTGTCGCTGATCCCTTCCGGGATCCTGCGCGAGGCGGTGCGCTGCTTCATCGGCAACGGCGTGGTGCTGTCGCTCGAAGCGCTGCTCGCCGAGAGCGAGATGCTCATGAAGCAGGGCGTGCCGGTGTTCGAGCGGCTGCGGCTCTCGCCGCAGTGCCCGCTGATCCTGCCTTCGCATATTCTGCTCGACCAGGCGCGCGAGCGGGCGCGCGGCGCCAATGCCATCGGCACCACCGGCCGCGGCATCGGGCCCGCCTACGAGGACAAGGTGGCGCGCCGCGCGGTGCGGGTCGCCGATCTGTTCCAGCGCGACCGCTTCGCCGCCAAGCTCGGCGAGGTGCTCGACTTCCACAACTTCCTGCTGCAGCAGTACTACAAGCTGCCCGCGGTCGACTTCCAGAAGACACTCGATGCGCAGCTCCTCATGGGCGAGCGCATCGCGCCGCTCGTCACCGATGTGACCCACGCCCTCGAGGCCCTGCGCACCGCCGGCGCCAACGTGCTGTTCGAGGGCGCGCAGGGCGCCATGCTCGACGTCGATCTCGGCACCTATCCGTTCGTGACTTCCTCCAACACCACGGCGGGCTTCGCCGCCACCGGCACGGGCTTGGGGCCGCGCGTGTTCGACGGCGTGCTCGGGATCGTCAAGGCCTACACCACCCGGGTCGGCGCCGGGCCCTTCCCGACCGAGCTGTTCGACGAGTACGGCGAGCACCTCTCGCGCGTCGGGCACGAGTTCGGCTCGGTGACCGGCCGGCGGCGGCGCTGCGGCTGGTTCGACGCGGTGGCGCTGCAGCGTGCGATCGTGAACTCGAGCGTCTCGGGTCTGTGCATCACCAAGCTCGACGTGCTCGACGGGCTCGATACGATCCGCGTCGGCGTCGGCTACCGCACCGAGGGCGTCGTGTCGCCCGAGCCGCCGCTCACGCTGGAGGGTTATGCCGGCATCGAGCCGGTGTACGAGGAGCTGCCCGGCTGGCGCGAGTCGACCATCGGGCTCACCGAGTACGCGGCGCTACCCGCCAATGCGCGCCGGTATCTCGAGCGCCTCGCGGCGCTCACCGGTGTGCCGATCGACATGATCTCCACCGGACCGGACCGCGATCAGACCATCGTGCTCAGGCACCCCTTCGGTGGCTGAGCCGCCCGCCGGGACCGCCGCGCGCGCGACTCCCGCGGCGCGCCTTGCCCTCGCGCTGATCATCGTCGGGGCGTGCGCGCTGGTGGCGAGCACCTGGCACGTATTCTTCGCCACCTGGGACGAGCCCGAGCACCTCGCGGCGGGCGTCGAGCTTCTCGATCGCGGCTATTACGAGTACGACACCGAGCATCCGCCGATCGGCCGCGTGCTGCTGGCGCTCGGTCCCTGGCTCGCGGGCGCCCACTCCTACGGCACGCCGCCGCCGAGCGGCGTCACCGAAGGCGAGGACATACTCTACCGCGACGGCAAGTACGATCGGTATCTGACGCTGGCGCGCGCCGGGGCGCTGCCCTTCCTCGGGCTGTTGCTGTTCGTCACCTGGCTGTGGGCGCGGCGCATGCTGGCCGGCGAAGGCGCGGCGCTGCTCGCGGTGGTCCTGCTGCTGTCGGTGCCGGCGGTGCTGGGCCATGCCGGGGTCGCCGCGCTCGACATCGCGGCCGCGGGCACCATCCTGCTCGCCCTCTACACGCTCGACCGCTGGCTCGACACGCCGAGCTGGTCCACGGCGCTGCTCTTCGGCCTGGCGAGCGGGTTGGCGATCGGCACCAAGTTCTCGGCGGTGCCCTACATCGGCATGTCGCTGCTGGCGCTGGCGCTGACGCACTGGATCCTGGGCCGGCGCACGCCGCCCGCGCAGCGCGCCACGGTGGCGATGCGCCTGGGGGAACTGCTCATCGTCGCGGCCGCGGCGCTCGTGCCGCTCTTCATCGCCTATGGGATCCGCGCGCCGAACGAGGCGCGGGTCGCGTTGCGCTACGACTGGGCGGTGTCCTATCTGCTGCAGCAGGGCGGCATGGACCATGCGCTCGGCGTGCTGCTCGCGCACCTGTGGCTGCCGCGCGAGATGAAGGATCTCCTCAACGGGATGGTCGCCGTCAAGTCGCACAACGACGGCGGGCATCTGTCGTACCTGCTCGGCGAGACGCGCATGATGGGGTGGTGGTACTTCTACCTGGTCGCGCTCGCCGTGAAGACGCCGTTGCCGCTGCTCGCCGGCGGCAGCGTCGGAGTGGGCCTGCTCGCCCGCGAGGGTTGGCGCAGCGGGGATAACTGGCGCTTCACGCCGGCGGTGCTGCTGGTCGCGATCCTGGCGTTCGCGAGCAGCTTCAGCCACATCAACATCGGCATCCGCCACGTGCTGATCCTCTATCCGCTGCTGGCGCTCGGCGCGGCATGGGTGGTGACGCGGGCCTGGCAGGGACTTCAGCGGATCGCGGACCGGCGCCTCGCCGCGGCGGGCAAGGTGGCACTGGTGGCGGTGCTCACCTGGCAGCTGAGCACGCTCTGGACCGCGTGGCCCGACTACCTCGCCTGGTTCAACGAGACGGTCTCGCATCCGGGGGAAGTGCTGGTGGACTCGGACCTCGACTGGGGTCAGGATCTGCGCCGCCTCGAGCAGCGGGCCGCACAGCTTCGGATCCGGCACCTGAGCCTCGCCTATCGCGGCACCGCGGATCTGTCACGTGAGCCGTTGCCGCCGTACGCGATCCTGCAGCCGCATCAGCCGACCACCGGCTGGGTGGCGGTGTCGTGGCTGGCGCGCACCCGCAACCCCACCGACTACGCCTGGCTCGACGCCTATCAGCCCGTCGAGCACATCGGCAAGTCGATCGATCTTTACTACATTCCGTAGCGGCCCGACCGGACGGCGGCATGGAAGGGCGCGACACGGGCACGCGGTGAAACGCCTAGCGCCGCTGTGACAGAAGACCACCCGGCGCGGCTGCCGGGTAACTCGCCTCATACACCGCGGTCAATGCGGGCCGATCGATTCTCTGCACCGCATCGGCGGTTGCATCGCGCACGCATCGCGCCCTATCCGCATCGGTGGCCAAGAAAAAAGAGGAGCACACCACCTGCGCCGCGCCGCGGATGCGCCTGTAGAGCGCATGTGCGCCGGATGCGCTGGACGGATCGAGATCCGCGGCCCGCACGGTACGACTTGCGGCGCCGGGATCTGCCGCGGCAACGGCGCACAAGCCGACGCCGAGCAGGGCGCAGAGCCCGATCGCAATCGGGCCGCGCAGGCCGGAGGTGGTGGTTGAAGGATTCATGCTGGTCTCCTGGTGTCTTGCCCTTGCTCCGTGGCGCGATCATGCGATGCCCGAAGCCGGCGACCGCGGGTTTGTGTCGAACGGTCGCGCGGTGCGCGTCAAGGGTCGCAACGGCAACTCGAGGTGCATCACCGCCGCGCGGCCGGCGTCGCCGCCGGGACTCGCGCTCGGTTTCGGCGCTGCGACCGCTCGCCGCGGGTTACCGACCGCTCGCCACGCGGTTTTGCCCGGCAAACCCACGGGCGATACATTGCAGTGCCCATGGATACCGCACTGCCTGGCGTGACACGGCCGCAGACATCGCGCAGCTACTGGCTCTGCCAACTCGGCGGGTGGGGGCTGTATGCAATGATCGAAGCCGGCATTGCGACCCGGATCCTGCGCCTGCCGGTCGGCATCAGCCTGCTGGAGCTCACCGGGTACGCCCTCGTGGGGGTGGCACTGACGCACCTGCTGCGAGCGGTCCTGCGGTGGCGCGCCTGGGCGCGGCTGCCGTTCTATGCGCTCGCGCCCCGGATACTCGCGATGGCGCTGCTGCTGTCGCTGCCGGTAGCCGCGATGACCGACCACCTGTCGATCGCCGCGCTGTGGGCGCCGGAGCAGGTGGATGTCGACAGTCTGCACATTTCACCCGGGATGATCCGCCCGGCGCGCGCCCTGATTCTGGTGATCAATACGACGGCGCTGTTTGCCATCTGGGCGGTGTGCTACCTCACGATCACCGCCTTGCGCGATCAGCGCTCCGCGGCGCTGCGCCAATCCGAGCTGACGCGGGCGCTGCAGCTCGCGGAGCTGCGGCTGCTCAAGTCCCAGCTCAACCCGCACTTCCTCTTCAATTCGCTCAACAGCGTGCGGGCGCTGATAGCGGACGATCCGGGGGGTGCCCAGAAGGCCGTCACGCAGCTGGCGCGCACGCTGCGCTATACGCTGACCGCCGGGCGCGAAGAGCTCGTGACGCTCGCGCGGGAGCTCGAGATCGTCGAGGACTATCTGGCGCTCGAGTCCCTGCGCTTCGGGGAGCGACTGCGCATCGCGCGCGACCTGGCACCCGAGACGATGGGCGTGCGAGTTCCGGTCATGCTGCTGCAGACGGTGGTCGAGAACGCCATCAAGCATGGGATCGCGGAACTGCCGGCAGGCGGAGAGCTGCGCATCGTTGCGGCGCTGCGGGGCGGCGCGCTGCACATCGAAGTCGAGAACACGCGTCCGCAGGCGGCGCAGCGCGCCTTGCGGAACGAGGGTGAGGGCGTCGGCCTGGACAATGCCGCGGAGCGGCTGCGCCTGTTGTTTGGCGCGAACGCCAGGCTGGATCTCGATCTGTCGAGCGCGATGGTCGCCGTGGCGCGCATCCGCATTCCCGGGACGGCATGAGAGCGCTGATCGTCGATGACGAGCCCCTGGCGCGGCGCGAATTGGCGCGCCTGCTCGCCGAGTTCGGGTGGGTCGACATCGTGGGCGAGGCGGCCAACGCGGGTGAGGCGGCGCCGCTGATCGAGAGGCTGCTGCCGGACCTGCTGTTCCTCGATATCCAGATGCCCGGCGGCACGGGCTTCGATCTGCTCCAGCGCCTCGAGCATCTGCCGCGCGTGATCTTCACGACGGCCTACGATAAACACGCGCTACGGGCCTTCGAGGTCAACGCGCTCGACTACCTGCTCAAGCCCATCGAGCCCGAGCGCCTCGCGGCGGCGCTGGCGCGCGCCCAGGCCGCCGTGGCGAGCGCCCCCGGCGCGGCGGCGACCGGCGGCGCCATCCTCGAGCGCTTGTTCCTGCGCGACGGCGACCGGTGCTGGTTTGTGCCGCTGCGCGAGGTGCGACTGTTCACCGCCGAGGGCAATTACGTGCGGCTTTCCTGGGACCAGAGTCACCCGCTGCTCGGACGCCCGCTCTCGAGCCTCGAGCCGCGCCTGGATCCCAAACGGTTCTTTCGCGCCAACCGCCGGCAGATTGTCAATCTCGAATGTATCGAGAGCGTGGAGCTCGGGGTGAACGGGCGGCTGCACGTGCAGCTGCGCGGTGGTCCGGAGGTTGAGATCTCGCGCCGGCAGGCACGTCTCTTTCGCCAGCTGACCAGCCTGTGAGCCGCCGGCGCGGGCCAGGGGCCGCCTCGCGGCTCCCGCAGGTCGCCGCTGGCCCTCGGGCGCAATCTCAGGGCCGCACGCGGCCCAGATCCGCGGCGATGCTCACCGGGCCCCGGTAGCTGCGCCTGATGGACTCCAGCACCGCAGCCCGATCGTTCTCGACTGCCGGTGAGATGTGGCTCAATAACAAAGCGTGCACGCCCGCTGCCCCGGCGAGCTCCCCGATGGCGCGCGGTGGCGTGTGCAGCGTGTACAGAATCGGCGGGGAACCGGGCGGATCGAGGACCACGCTATTGAACACCAGCAGGTCGCTTCCCGCGGCGAGGGTGCGCAGGGACGGCAATCCCTGCGCATCGATGTCGCCGGAGAAAGTGATGCTCTTTCCTCCATGGTCGATGCGGTAGATCACTGCCGGGGCATCGCCATGATGTCCCGCGATCGCCCTGATCTGAAGCCCGCCCGCATCGAAGATGACCCGGGGCCGCGAATCCGGCGCGATCTTCGCCGGAAGGTCGTGCGCGTGGAGCGTAACCGGCGCCGCAAAGTCCTTCAGATAGGCGAAGGCTCCCCTCGGCCCGAACAGCTGATCCAGGAATCGACTCGTCGAGGGGAAATACGCGCCCTCGCGGGTATTGCCCGTCCCGCCCGGTCCCCAGACGTCGAATACGATGGGGCCGCCAGCGGAAACCGCCCGCGCCTTGAAGAGGCCGGGCAGCTCACCCGCGTGATCGATATGCAGGTGCGTGAGGAGCACGAGATCGGTGTCGGACAGGGACAATCCGGCTTCACCCAGCCGGGCAAAGGATCCGGGGCCGGCATCCACCAGGATCCGCGCATCGCCATCGACGAGCACCAGATCGCAGGACGCGGCACGGCCGAGCGCTCCCGGACCGCCGGAGCCGAGCACCACGAGCTCGAGGGGCGCGGGCGCAGACTCTGCGACGGCTGCATGGCTGGCCGCGCAGATCGCGATGAGCAGGGCGAGGATCCGGATCATGCAGGCCTTCGGATGGCGCGCGGCGGGCGGGCCGCGGAAATTCGCTAAGCTGGCGCCTTAGTGGATGTTACTCCGGGGGACCCGATGGCGGCTCGCCAGCGCGTGGACAGATCGGACGATCGGCGCAACGCCCCGCGATTTGCGGGCGTCGACCTGCTGCGCGGGCTCGCCCTCGTCATGATGATCGCCTACCACTTCTGTTACGACCTCGCCTACTTCGGGTTTGCGTCCTGGAGGCCGGACGACATGCTGAGCGAGCGGGGCTGGATCGCGTGGCGCGGCCTGATCGTCACGAGCTTTCTGCTGCTCGTGGGCGTCTCGCGCGCCCTGAGCGCCGCGCTCAGGCCCGCCGCGGCGGACTTCCGCAGGCGCTGGGCGCAGATTGCCGGCGGCGCGGCGCTGGTGAGTGTCGCGAGCTACGCCTTCGCCGGGCAACGGTGGATTTATTTCGGCATCCTGCATTTCATCGCGGTCGCGCTGCTCGTGTGTCGGCTCGTGTTGCGGCGTGTGCAGTCGGCCGCGTGGATCGCCCTCGGCGGCGGCGTGGCGCTCGTCGCAGGCCTCGTATTCTCAACGCCGCTCATGGACCCGCCGCCGCTGGATGTGCTCGGCTTCGCGGCGCACAAGCCGGCCACGGAGGATTACGTGCCGCTGTTTCCGTGGATCGGAGTCGTCCTCCTGGGTCTGGCCGGCGGACTGTACTGGAGGTCGCGTGCATTCGCGCCCGTCGCGGCGCTCAGCCGCCTGCGGGCCGCGATTCCGCCGCCGGCTGAGCGCATGCTGGCGGGCATGGGACGCTGGAGTCTGACGATCTATCTGGTGCACCAGCCGCTCCTGATGGGCCTGTGCGCGCTGTTGGCGGCGGTTCGCGGCTAGATGGGCTGCGCCTGCTCGCGCAGCTTCGTGATGCGCGTGAGCGGCGGCGGATGCGAGTAATAGAACGCCGCGTAGACCGGGTCCGGCGTCAGCGTGCTGGCGTTGTCGCGGTGCAGCTTCACCAGCGCGCTGGCGAGCTCCGCGGCGCTCGCGTAGCGGCTCGCGAAAGCGTCGGCCTGGAACTCGTGACGGCGCGACCAGGCGCAGGACAGCGGCGTCAGGAAGAAAGTGAACGCCGGCACCACCAGCACGAAGAGCAGGAGCGCCGCATGCGTCGAGGGCGTCGGCACGCCGAGCGCGCGGTAGAACCCGCTTTGCGCCGCGAGCCAGCCGAGGAGCGCAAGACCGAGGAACACCGCCAGCACCGAGAGCGCCAGCCGCTGGCGCACGTGCCTGAGACGGAAGTGGCCGAGCTCGTGCGCCAGCACCGCTTCCACCTCGGCAGCGCCGAGCGTCTCGAGCAGCGTGTCGAAGAACACGATGCGCTTGTGCCGCCCGATGCCGGTGAAGTAGGCGTTGCCGTGGCTCGAGCGCCGCGAGCTGTCGACCACGAACACGCCGCGCGCAGTGAAACCGCAGCGTCCGAGCAGCGCCTCGATGCGTGCCTTGAGCGCCTGATCCTGCAGCGGCGCGAAGCGGTTGAACAGCGGCGCAATGAAGGCCGGCCAGGCCCAGGCCATGACCAGCATGACGCCGAGCCACAGCCCCCACACCCACAGCCACCACCAACGCCCGGCGCGCTCCATCAGCAGCAGCGTCGCCGCGAGCAGCGGTGCACCGATCACGACCGTGAGCGCGAGGCCCTTGGCCAGGTCGCTGAGGAACAGCGGCACAGTGGTGCGGTTGAAACCGAAGCGCGCCTCCAGGCCGAAGGTGCGCCACAGCGCCAGCGGCAGGTTGACGAGGCGGATCACGAGCGCCACGCTGCCGATCACCGCCAGCCCGAGCCAGGGCTCGGCGAGGTGCGTCTTGCGCCACAGCGCATCGAGCAGCGCGATTCCGCCCCCGAGCGTGAGGGCGAGCGTCAGCACGGTGTCGATGAGGAGGCCGATACGCGCGAGGCGCACCTTCGCCACGGTGTAATCGGCGGCCTTGGCATGCTCGGCCGCCGAGATGCTCGCCGCGAAGGGCGGCGGCACTGCGCCGCGATGGCGGGTCACCGCCGCGGCCTGCCGCTGCGAAAGCCACCATTCGGTGGCGGCACCCGCGAGCACGGCGAGCAGGAACAGCGGCGTCAGCCAGCCCACGGCGGCCTCAGGCGGGCCGGCGCGCGGTTGCAGCCCCGCGATCGAGCAGCCACAGCACCAGCGTGCACAGGAATGCCGCGAGGCTCAGCAGCCCGAAGAACCACAACATCGGCTCATAGCCGCCGGGATTGGCGGCGCTCGCGCCGCTCGTGTCGTTGAGATAGCCGGCGATGAGATTGGCGCCGGCGAGGCCGGCGTTCTGCAGCGCGGTCATGAGCCCATAGGCGGTGCCGAGATGCCCGGACGCCGTATAGCGCACCACCGTGGGCCACAGCACCGCCGGCAGGAAGGAGAAGCTCACGCCGAGCAGGGCGGTCGAGAGTCCGGCGCCGCCCGGCAGCGTCGCCAGTACCAGGAAACTCAGCGGCAGCAGCACCGAGGCCACCGCCAGGAGCGGCGCATTGCGCCCGATCCGATCGAGCAGGAAGCCGAACACCGGGGTCGCGAACACGGCGGCGAGAAATACATAGCTGTTGAGCGTGCTGGCCGCAGCGAGCGTCAGTCCGTGCGCCTGCTGCAGGTACTTGATGGCGAAGGTGCTGCGGAAGGGGAAGATGACCGAGTAGAAGGTCACGCAGATGCCGACCAGCAGCCAGTACTCGCTGCGGAAGGCGAGCAGATGCCGCCAGTCGAAGCGGTCCGGCGGCGGCGGCAAGGCGAGCGTGCCCCGCGGCGCCTCGCGGCGGTCGAGCCAGTAATAGATGAGTGCGCCGCCGAAGGAAAGGGCGGCGAAGCCGGCGGCGAGCCACAGCGGCGCCTGCCAGCCGTGCGCGTAAAGCGGGCTCGCGAAGGAGGGTGAACGGTCCGCGAGATACGAGCCCAGGCGTGCCAGCGACAGGTTGAGCGCGAACAGCAGCGCGAAGGAACGTCCCGCGAACCACTGGGCCAGCGCCACCGTGGTGGCGACCGCGAGCGTCTCGGAGCCGATGCCGAACAGCAGCCGGCCGGCGGCCATCACGGGAAACAGCGCGCCGACCGCGGTGACCACCGCTCCCACGAGGCACAGGGCCGTCGTCAGCAGGACCATGAGCCGCGCCGAGAAACGATCGACCAGCACCCCGCCCACCACCACCAGGAAGATGTTGGGGAGGCTGTAGATGGCGTTGAGCGTGCCGATCTGGGTATCGCTGAAGTGCAGCTCGCGGGAGAGTTGCTCGGCGACCGGCGCGATCGAGTCGTAGCCGTAGTAGTTGCCGAGCATGACGCACGCCACGCCGGCGTACATGAGGGCCTGGACGGCGAAGGCGGGCGTGGCGGCGCGGGTTTGCATCCCGGCTGGCATTGTATCCAAGCGGCACGCTCAGCGCGCCACCCACCCCGACTCGAGCAACTGCGCATTGAATTCGCGCAGCACGCGCGGATCGGGCCGGGCGAGCCGGCGCGAGACGCCGGGCGCCGGTACGCGCGCCAGGATGTCGCGGATGACGTTGAGGCGCGCCTGCTGCTTGTCGTCGGCCCGCACCACCATCCAGGGCGAGTGCTCGCTGTGAGTGCGCAGCAGCATGCGGTCGCGGGCGCGGCTGTAGTCGTGCCAGTGCCGCTGCGCCGCTTCATCCACCGGGGAGAGCTTCCACTGCCTGAGCGGATCGCGGCGCCGCGCGCGCAGGCGCCGCGCCTGCTCGGCGCGGCTGATGTCGAGGTAGTACTTGAGCAGATGGATGCCGGAGCGCACCAGCATGCCCTCGAAGCCCGGGGCCGCCTCGAGGAACTCCTCGCTCTCGGCGCGGGTGCAGAACCTCATCACCAGCTCGACGCCGGCGCGGTTGTACCAGCTGCGGTTGAAGAGCACGATTTCCTGCGCCGCGGGCAGTTGCGCCGCGAAGCGCTGAAAGTACCATTCGGTCTGCTCGCGGTCGCTCGGCCTGCCGGGGGCCACCACCCGCGCTTCGCGGGGACTCAGGTGCTCGGCGATGCGTTTGATGGTGCCGTCCTTGCCGGCGGCGTCGCGTCCCTCGAGGATCACCAGCACCTTGCGTCCGCCGGCGATGACGTGCCGGTGCAGCTTCACCAGCTCGATCTGCAGCCGCCGCAACTCGCGCGCGTAATGGCGCTTGCCGAGCGGCGGGGCGGCGGACAGGGCGGGTTTCTTTGCGGCCATGTATCGGTCTCCGTGGCCGCGCTGCGCGGCACCCGGCAGGCATTATTCGCCGTGGGCACGGGGCCGGCCATACTCTTGTGGGTGGCGCGCGCTTGGTACAGTCTAGGCGCAACATCCGGGGAGTCAGCCATGACCAAGTCGAAGACCGGGCCGCAGGTAGTGGTGACGAAGAACGGGCCCTATCTCGTGAGCGGGGCGGTGCCGCTGTCGCGACAGACCATCGTGGCGGACGCCGAGGGCGGCTCGGAGCAGTGGCGCGAGACGCATCCCTACCCGGCGCAAGGGGAGAGCTACGCGCTGTGCCGCTGCGGGCGCTCGGCCAACAAGCCCTTCTGCGACGGCAGCCACCAGAAGGTCAGGTTCGACGGCACGGAGACCGCGAGCCGCCAGCCCTACCGCGAGCAGGCGCAGCTCACGGAAGGACCGCAGCTGGCGCTCTCGGACGCCGAGTCGCTGTGCGCCTTCGCGCGCTTCTGCGATCCACACGGCCAGGTGTGGAGCCAGGTCGAGCGCACCGACGAGGCCGAGGTGCGTGCCACCTTCGTGAGACAGGTCAACAACTGTCCCTCGGGGCGCCTGGTCGCCTGGGATCGCGCCACCGGCAAGCCCGTCGAGCATGCGCTGCCGGTATCGATCGGCGTCATCGAGGATCCGCCCGAGGGAGTGAGCGGGCCGCTGTGGCTGCGGGGCGGGATCCCGGTCACCGCCGCCGACGGCTTCGCCTACGAGGTGCGCAATCGCGTGACGCTGTGCCGTTGCGGCGCCTCCAAACACAAGCCCTTCTGCGACGGCTCGCATGCCAGCGTGAAATTCCGCGACCCGGGTGCGAGCGGCCAGGGAGCGCCGTGAGCATCTACGACCGGGATCTCGAGCGCAACGCGGCCAATTACGTACCGCTCTCGCCGGTGAGCTTCGTCGAGCGCACCGCCGAGGTGTTCGCAGATCTTCCGGCCGTGGTGCACGGTGAGCGCCGTTACAGCTGGGCGCAGACCCGCGAGCGCACGGCGCGTCTGGCGGCGGCGCTGCGCGCCCGCGGCGTGGCACGCGGCTCGACGGTGAGCGCCATGCTCACCAACACACCGGAGATGATCGAGGCGCATTACGCGGTTCCCGCGCTCGATGCGGTTCTCAACACCCTCAACACGCGGCTCGATGCGCCGCTGCTCGCCTGGCAGATGCAGCACTGCGAGACCGCCGTACTGCTCACCGACCGGGAGTACTCGGGCGTCATGGGCGCGGCGCTCGGGATCCTGCGTGACGAGTACGGCCGTACGCCGCTCGTGATCGACGTATGCGACGCGCAGTACAGCGGCGCGGGCGAGCGGCTCGGCGCCTGCGAGTACGAGGCGCTGCTCGCGGCGCATGCGCCGCTCGCTCACCTGCAGGGTCCCGCGGACGAGTGGGATGCGATCGCGGTGTCCTACACCTCGGGCACGACCGGCAACCCCAAGGGAGTCGTCACGCACCACCGCGGCGCGTACCTGAACGCGGTGTGCAACGCCGTCTCATGGGCCATGCCGCAGTTTCCGCGGTACCTGTGGACGCTGCCGCTCTTTCACTGCAACGGCTGGTGCTTCGCCTGGACGGTGGCGCTGCTCGCGGGCACGCACGTGTGCCTGCGCAGGGTCGACGCCCGGGCGATCCTCGATGCCATGCGCGCCCATGGCGTGGATCACTATTGCGGCGCCCCGATCGTGCACAACCTGCTGATCAACGCCGATCCGGCCTGGCGGGCGGGCATCACACAGCGGGTGCGGGCCATGGTCGCGGGCGCTGCGCCGCCCGCGGCGATGATCGAGGGCATGCAGCGCATCGGTTTCGACCTGACACACGTCTACGGCCTGACCGAGACCTACGGGCCGGCGGCGCTCGCGGCGCGCCACCCGG
>Ga0335073_10010459_pt1 | contig 13038 bp, 12 predicted proteins | sample Lox_Sample_22_FD_207093 | JGI IMG/M metagenome (GOLD analysis project Ga0335073, IMG submission 207093) | Soil microbial communities from Loxahatchee National Wildlife Refuge, Florida, United States - Lox_Sample_2.2 | ecosystem: Environmental > Terrestrial > Soil > Wetlands | place: USA...
TTCTCCTCGATTGGAGCGTGCGCGAGAGCTTTCACCTGCTCCAGTACCTGCGCCAGCAGACCGTCCCGCGCGACGCGTTCGAAGTCATCATCATCGAATATTACGATCGCGAATCGCCGGCGCTGCGGGAATTTGCCGGGGATGTCGATACCTGGCTGCTGCTCGAGATGCCGCGCGACTGCCTCTACCACAAGCATCTCATGTACAACGCCGGCATCGTCCTGGCGCGCGGCGACATCTTGATGATCGGCGATTCCGACGCGATGGTGCGGCCGAGCTTCGTTGCGGCGATCCTCGACGCCTTCGCGCGCGACAGCAAGCAGGTCCTGCACCTCGACCAATTCCGCAATCATCGCCGCGATCTCTATCCCTTCAGCTACCCGTCCTTCGACGAGGTGCTCGGAGAGGGCTGCGTCAACAATCGCGGCGGCAAGACGGCCGGCGTGCTCGACACCGAGGATCCGATCCACCGCCGCAACTACGGCGCCTGCATGTGCACCGGGCGCGCCGATGTCATCGCCATCGGCGGGGCGGATGAGCACATCGACTATCTCGGCCATATCTGCGGCCCCTATGACATGACCTTCCGCCTCGTCAACCGCGGCTATCGCGAGGTCTGGCACGAGAGCGAGTTCACCTATCACACCTGGCATCCCGGACAGGCGGGAGAGGACAACTACCAGGGCCCGCATGACGGACGCCAGCTCTCGACCACCGCGCTCGAGGCGTTGATATCGGGCCGCATTGTGCCGCTGGTCGAGAACGCCGCCATCGCCAGCCTGCGCCGCGGCGAGGCGCCGGCCGAGGACGTGCTGCTCGCGCGCCTCATCGACCCCGAGGCGGTCCGGCGCTGGCAGGCGGCGCCGCAGCGCGCAACCGCGGCGGAAACGGGCAGGGCGCCGGATCGGCTGATCTATCGCGGCCATACGCTCGAGCGGCGCGGCGGGACCTGGACCGCGCGCCCCGTCCTTGCCGCGCCCGGCGACCTCTATGAGGCGGCGGAACTCGCGCGCGTGAAGGCCATGATCGACGCGGCGGCGCCGCTCTGGCTCGCGCCCGTGTCCGCTGCGGGGTCGCTGTTCATGCTGGCCGATCGCCTGTGGGAGAGGATGGTGGTCGATCGGCGCCGCGCCGCCCGCGCGGGACGCTGAACCATGTTCTCCGCTTTTCTGCGCAAGTGGCGGCACCGCACCGATTTCCTGGCGCGCGAGACGGCTTATGAGGCGCGAGGACTGGCCAGCCTGCTGGCGGCGCTCGCGTTTGCTTCCGCCGGAAAGGAGCCGATCCTGATCCTCGTGGCCGCGCCCGCCCAGGCGCGTTTCCTGTCCCGCATCGCGCCGCGACTCTGCCGGGCCTCCTGCGATGTGCGGGTCGTGGCCGACCTTCCAACGCTGGATCAGTGCCTCTCGGACGTCGCGGGACAACCGACCCGCGTGCTGCTTGCCGGCGAGCTCTATGCGCGTTTCCACGCCCGCTTGGCCGCAGAGGTGCGGGCCGGGACCCTGGCGGTCGCTTGACTCCGCGCTCTGGTATAAGCTTAACACAGAATCATAAGCGGTTGATAAATAAAGAAACGCGCTGAAATTGCGAGTCGCGTGCCAAGTGTGCGGGCCGCGCGAATTTGCCGTACTTGACTTGATCTGCTGCGATATTCAGTTTTGGGGATCCCGGCCCTTGAGGGGAAATGACGTTGCAGGCTGACGCAGTTCTCGACCGGCCCGCGCTCGAACGGCTTTATCGCGGGCTCCGGCGCATCCGCCGGGTCGAAGAGGAGATCGCGCGGATCTATCCCTCGGACAAGATCAAGAGCCCCGTCCATCTCTCGATCGGACAAGAGGCGGTCGCTGTCGGCGTCTGCGCCGCCTTGCGCGCGGATGACGTGGTGGCGCCGACCTATCGCGGCCACGCCGCCTACCTTGCCAAAGGCGGCGATCTCGGCGCCATGATGGCCGAGCTCTACGGCAAGGCGACCGGCGCGGCGCGCGGCAAGGGCGGCTCGATGCATCTCGTTGCCATGGATCATTTCGTCTTGGGCGCCTCGGCCGTGGTCGGCACCACGATACCGCTTGCCGTCGGTTACGCGCTGGCGTTGAAGCGGGAAGGCAAGGGGCGCATCGCCGTCGCTTTCTTCGGCGACGGCGCGACCGAAGAGGGCGTGTTTTACGAATCGCTGAATTTTGCCGCGCTGCACCGCTTGCCCGTGCTCTTCGTCTGCGAGAACAACCGCTATGCCATCCATACGCCGATCGAGAAGCGCTGGGCGACCGAGCGCCTGTCGGAGCGCGTCGGCACCTTCGGCATTCCGGCGACGCGGATCGAGGATGGCGACGTCCTGAAAATCCATGCCTGGACCGAGGCGAGCGCGGCCGCCATCCGCTCCGGGAAGTCGGGCCCGCGCTTTGCCGAATGCCTGACCTATCGCTGGCGCGAGCATGTCGGCCCCGCCGAGGATTACGAGGCGGGCTACCGCTCGCGCGCCGAGCTCGCCCCCTGGCTCAAGAGCGACCCGGTCGAGCAGATCGGCGCGCTGATTTCCGCTGCGGAGCGTCGGCGCATCGACGCGGCGATCGAGGACGAGATCGCTGCCGCGGTCGCCTTCGCCGAGCAAAGCCCTTTTCCCGAACCCCCGGAACTTTTCACTCATGTCTTCGCGAGCTGAGGCCGCCGCCAGCGCAGCGCTGGCGATGCCGCCGGAGCGCCGGCTCCGTTATGTCGACGCGCTCAACGAGGCGGTGGCGCAGGAGATGGCGCGCGATCCCCGCGTCTTCCTCTTCGGCCTCGATGTCGATGATCACAAGGGCATCCAGGGGTCGACCGTGGGATTGCAGCAGCGCTTCGGCCCCGACCGCGTCTTCAACACGCCGCTGTCCGAAGATGCGATGACCGGCGTCGCCATCGGCGCGGCGATGGCCGGGCTGCGGCCGATCCATGTCCATATCCGCATGGACTTCCTGATGCTGTGCATGAACCAGCTCGTCAACATGGCGGCGAAGGCGCATTACATGTATGGCGGCGCGGTCAAGGTGCCGCTGGTCGTGCGCTCGATGATCGGCAAGTCCTGGGGGCAGGGCGCGCAGCATTCCCAGGGCCTGCAGGCGATGTTCATGCATGTGCCCGGCCTCAAGGTGGTGGCGCCGTCCAACGCGCATGACGCCAAGGGCTGCCTCATCGCCGCCATTCGCGACGACAATCCGGTGATCTTCGTCGAGCACCGCCTGCTCTATTCGACCGAGGCGGCGGTGGCCGAAGAGCCCTATACCGTGCCGTTCGGCCAGGCGCGGATCATGGCCGCGGGCGACGACATCACGGTGGTCGGCATCTCGAACATGGCGGTCGAGTGTTTGCGCGCGCGCGAGCTGCTGTCGGAAGTCGGCATCGCGGCCGAAGTGATCGATCCGATCTCGCTGGTGCCGCTGGACCTCGAGACCATCGTCCAATCGGTGCGCCGCACCAGGCGCCTCCTGGTCGTCGACAACGCCTGGACCACCTGCGGCGCCAGCGCCGAGATCGTCACCGGCGTCATCGAGCGGCTGGGACCCGCGGGCCTGCGCTCGGCATCCAGGATGGGCTTTGCGCCCACGACCTGCCCGACAACGCCGTCGCTGGAGCGTGAATTCTACCCCAACCCCAGCACCATCGCCGCCGGTATCCACCGCCTCGTTCGGCCGGAGGGTCCGGTCTGGGCGCCTTCGCCCGAGCATGCGGCGCTGGCCTACCAGATCCAGTTTCGCGGGCCTTTCTGAGCGGAGCGCGGCAAAGAATGTTCTACGAGCTGGCAGCCAGCACCTGGGGAGAGGACGAGCGCAAGGCGATCCTCGACGTCCTCGACAGCGGCCGCACCACCATGGGCGGCCGGGTGGCCGCCTTCGAGGAGGCCTTTGCCCGCTATCACGGCCGCCAATACGGCGTCATGGTCAATTCGGGCTCCTCGGCCAATCTCGTGGCCATCGCCGCCCTCTGCCACAAGCAGGCGCGGCCGCTGCAGCGCGGCGACGAGGTCATCGTGCCCGCCATTTCCTGGGCAACGACCTACCATCCGCTGCTGCAATACGGCCTCAAGCTGCGCTTTGTCGACATCGAGCTCGATACCCTCAACATGGATTGCGCGCAGCTCGAGCGCGCGCTGACGCCGCGCACGCGGGCGATTGTCGGCGTCAGCATCCTCGGCAACCCGGCGCCGCTCGACATCATGCGCCGCTTCGCCGACCGGCATGGCCTTTACTTCTTCGAAGACAATTGCGAATCGGCGGATGCCGAGCTCGGCGGGCGCAAGGCCGGCGGCTTCGGCGATATGAGCAGCTTCAGCTTCTTCTTCTCGCACCACATCGCCACGATGGAAGGCGGCATGGTGCTGACCGACGATGTCGAGCTTCATCACCTCCTGCGCAGCCTGCGCGCCCATGGCTGGACGCGCGACCTGCCGGCCGATACGCCGCTTTACAAGCGCACCGGCAGCGATCATTTCGAGGCCTATCGCTTCATCCTGCCCGGCTACAACGTCCGGCCGCTCGAGATCACCGCCGCCATCGGGCTCGTGCAGCTCCAGAAGCTGCCGGCGATGACGGCGCAGCGGCGCGAGAACCTGGCGGTGTTCAAAGCGAAGTTCGACGGCGATCCGCGCTTCGTCATCCAGCGCGAGAACGGCAAAAGCTCGGCCTTTGCCTTCACCATCATCCTCGACCCGCGGCGCAGCGTCGATCGCGAACGCGTCTTTGCCGCGCTGCGCGATGCGGATATCGGCTTCCGCATGATCACCGGCGGCAATTTCCTGCGCCATGACGTGATCAAGTATTACGACTACGATACCGTGGGCGAGATCCGCAACGCCGACATCGCCCATGATTACGGCTTCTTCGTCGGCAATCACCCCCACGACCTGACGCCGCAGATCACGCGGCTCTACGAAGTGCTCGACCGGACATGCAACTGAAGCGGATGCCATGAGTCACTCGATCCTCGTCACCGGCGGCGCCGGCTATCTCGGCTCGACCCTGGTGCCGGCGCTGCTCGCGGCCGGCCACAAAGTCACGGTGCTCGACAATTTCATGTACCGTCAGGCGCCGCTCGCCCAGGTTTGCGCCGACGTCAATTTCGACATGGTCCGCGGCGATGCGCGCGATGCGTCGGTGCTGCGGCCGCTGATCAAGCGCGCCGACATCGTCATTCCGCTGGCGGCTTTGGTCGGCGCCCCGCTCTGCGAGCGCGACCAGGTCGGCGCCGAGACGACCAATCACGGCGCGGTCCGTACCGCGATCGAGCTGATGAGCCGCGAGCAGCGGCTGCTGATGCCGACCACCAACAGCGGCTACGGGATCGGCGAAGCCGGGCAGTTCTGCACCGAGGATACGCCCTTGCGGCCGATCAGCATCTATGGCCGCACCAAGGTCGAAGCGGAGCGGGCGGTGCTCGACCGCGGCAACAGCATCAGCTTCCGCCTGGCCACCGTGTTCGGCATGTCGCCGCGCATGCGGCTCGACCTTCTGGTCAACGATTTCGTCTACCGCGCGGCCACCGACCGCGCCGTCGTGCTGTTCGAGGCGCATTTCAAGCGCAACTATCTCCATGTCCGGGACGTCGCCAACGCCTTTCTGCACGGCATCGCCCAGTTTGAAGCCATGCGCGACAAGCCGTACAATGTCGGCTTGTCGGATGCCAACCTGTCGAAGCTCGAGCTATGTCAGCGCATCCAGAAACATTTGCCGAAATTCGTCTTCCTGGAGGCACCGATCGGCGAGGACCCGGACAAGCGCGATTACATCGTCTCCAACGCGCGCATCGAGGCGGCGGGGTTCCGGACGCGGCACTCGCTCGATGACGGGATTTCCGAGCTGATCAAGGGCTATGCGATGATCCGCAACAACGCCTTCGGCAATTTTTGACGAGCGCGACGGGAAGGTGAGAGCCATGACGGACCCTATCGACGTCGTCCTCGTCAATCCCGGCGGACGGGACAAGATCTATCAGGAGCTCGGCACCGATCTGACCGCGGTCGAGCCGCCGCTCTGGTGCCGGCTGCTGGCGAGCTATCTCCGCCATCGCGGCTACAGCGTGCGGATCCTCGATTCGGAAGCGGAGAATCTCGGACCCCAGGCCGTCGCCGAAGCGGTGCACCGGCTCTCGCCGCTGCTGGTCGGCATGGTCGTCTTCGGTCATCAGCCTTCGGCCTCGACGCAGATGATGGCGGGGGCGGGCGAAGCCTGCCGCGCGATCAAGGCGGTCGATCCGGCGCGGAAGATACTGATCCTCGGCGGCCATGTCTCGGCGCTGCCCGAGCGCACGCTGCGCGAAGAGCAGGTGGATTTCGCGGCGGTCGGCGAGGGCGCCCAGACCTTGCAGCAGCTCATCGACGTGCTGCGCTCGCCCGAGCCAGAGAAGGTCGACCAGGTCGCCGGCCTGGCGTTCCGCCGCGAGGGCGAGCTCGTCATCAATCCCATGCCGCCGCTGATCCAGGATCTCGACCGCGATCTGCCCGGCGACACCTGGGATCTGCTGCCGATGGAGCGCTATCGCGCGCATAATTGGCAATGCTTCGGCGAGCTCGCGCGCCGCATACCCTATGCCTCGATCTACACCTCGCTCGGCTGTCCCTATCACTGTTCCTTCTGCTGCATCAACGCGCCCTTCGGCAAGGCCAACTATCGCATGCGCAGCCCGGAGGCGGTGGTCGCCGAGATCGAGCATCTCTATCGCACCTATGGCGTCCGCACCTTCAAGATCATCGACGAGCTCTTCGTGCTCAATGACCGCCATGTACGCGGCATCTGCGAGGCGTTGATCGCGCGCGGCTTCTCCGATGAGCTCAACATCTGGGCCTACGCCCGCCCCGACACCATCAAGCCGGGGCAGCTCGCCCTGCTGCGCAAGGCCGGCATCCGCTGGCTCGCGCTCGGCATCGAATCCGGCAGCAAGAAGGTCCGCGACGAGGCCGACAAATCGCTCAAGAGCGACGACATCAAAGGCATCGTCGAGCAGATCCAGCGCGCCGGCATCCATATCATCGGCAACTATATCTTCGGCCTGCCGGAGGACGACGCCGAAACCATGGCGGAGACCTTGGCGCTGGCCAAGGAGCTCAACACCGAGTTCGTCAATTTCTATGCCGGCATGGCCTATCCGGGATCGCGGCTCTACGAGACGGCGCTCGAGCTGCAGTGGGCGCTGCCCGAGAGCTGGAGCGGCTACTCGCAGCACAGCTATGACGCCAGACCCCTGCCGACGAAGCATCTCTCCGCCGCCGACGTGCTGCGCTTCCGAGATCAGGCCTTTACCGAGTTCTTCACCAATCCGCGCTATCTCGACATGATCACGCAGCGCTTCGGCCCGGAGACGCGGCACCATCTCGAAGCGATGACGAAGCATAAGCTGCGCCGCAAGCTGCTCGAGCAGCCGACGATGGCGGCCTGATGGGCGGCAGCGACGCCGCGGCGCAGCTGCGGGGCATCGATGCCGCGATCCTGGCGGGCGGGCTGGGGACGCGCGTCGCGCGCTCCCTCGGCGACTTGCCCAAGGCGATGGCGCCGGCCGGCGGCCGGCCGTTTCTCGACCATCTTCTCGACTGGCTTTACGAGCAGGGCGTCCGTCGCGTCGTGCTGTGCCTCGGCCATGGCGCCGGCGCGATCCTCGCTCATCTCGAGAACTACCCGTGCCGCGATCTCGAGATCGTCTGCGCCGTCGAGCCCGAGCCGCTCGGCACGGCCGGCGGTATCGCTCATGCGCGCCATCTCCTGAGCGGCGATCCCGCGCTCGTCCTCAATGGCGACACGCTGGTCGATATCGATCTCGGCGCCTTCGTTGCCGCCTATCGCGCCGCCAAATGGGACGCCGCGATCGTGTGCGCGCGGGTCGCGGGCAGCCGTTACGGCCGGGTCGAGATCGACGCCGCGGACCGCATCGCGCGCTTTCGCGAGAAGGAGGCAAGCGACGCGGGTCCCGGCTGGATCAATGCGGGGGTCTATCTCTTCGGCCGCGCCCTACTCGATGGCATCGCCGCGCTCGGCCGGGGCTCCTTGGAGCACGACGTGCTCGAGCGCCAGCCGCCCGGCTCGATCGGCGCATTCCGCACCGAAGGGCGCTTCATCGACATCGGCACGCCGGAGACCCTTGCCGCCATTCGCGACGGCGTCTCGGTTTTCGCCGGCGCAGGGGAACTTCGTCCATGATCATCAGCCGCACGCCCTTCCGGATCTCGCTGTTCGGCGGCGGCACCGATTATCCCGCCTGGTATCGCCAGAACGGCGGCGCCGTGCTCGGAACGACGATCAACAAGTATTGCTACATCAGCGTCAGGGTGCTGCCGCCCTTCTTCGAGCATCGCCATCGCATCGCCTATTCCAAGATCGAAACGGTGCAGAACATCGCCGACATCCAGCATCCCGCGGTGCGGGCCGTGCTGCAGGATCTCGCGGTCGAAGACGGGCTCGAGATCCATCATGACGGCGATCTTCCGGCGCGCTCGGGGCTGGGCTCGAGCTCGGCCTTCACCGTCGGCATGCTGAACGCGATCCACGCCTTGCGCGGCCGGATGATGACGTCGCGGCAGCTCGCGCTCGATGCGATCCGGATCGAGCAGGAGGTGCTGAAGGAAGCGGTCGGTTCCCAGGATCAGATTTGGGCGGCTTACGGCGGCACGAACCTCGTCAGCTTCCTGCCGGACAATTCGTTCCAGGTGACGCCTGTGGTGATGGCCGAGGAGCGCCGCGAGGAGCTGCAGGCATCGGTCGCGCTCTATTTCACCGGGCTGTCGCGCTTCGCTTCAGGGATCGCGGCACAGCAGATCGCGAATTTCGGCGCGCGCGAGAGCGAGCTCAAGGCGATGGCGGAGATGGTGCCGGCGGCACTCGACATCCTGCGCGATCCGCGACGGCCGCTCTCGGAGTTGGGGCGCCTGCTGCACGAGGCCTGGCGCTTGAAGCGCAGTCTCGCCGAGGTCGTCTCGACGCCCGAGATCGACGAGATCTACGCGGCGGGCCGCGCCGCCGGCGCGCTCGGCGGCAAGCTGCTCGGCGCCGGCGGCGGCGGCTTCCTGATGTTCTTCGTCGAGCCGGAGAAGCGGGCGGCGCTGCGCCAGCGATTGGGGAAGCTGATCGAAGTCTCGGTCGAGATCGGCAGCCCCGGCAGCAAGATCGTCGTTTACGAGCCCTCCGGCCTCGAGCATAGCTGACAGCGGCGCGGATCAGCCCAGGCGCTCGTTGTTGCCGAAAGGCTCGACCGCCGTGGTTGCCGGCGCCGAACGACCGTGCCGCAGCAGCCGGACGACGCGCCGCGCCGCGCCGGCGAAGAAGGCGGGGGGCTTGCGCGGATAGAGCGCGAGCGAGCCGGCCAGGTATGACAGGGCGCGCAGCGGCTGACCGGCGTAGTAGCAGGTCACGCCCTGCTCCATCAGCAGCGCGGCCTTGAACTGCGCGTTCGGCCAGTAGCCGAGGCGGCGCATGGCGGCGTCGTGCTTGCGGCGCAGGAGACGAGCGGCGGCGAGCACGGCGGCGGGAGCCATCCGCTCGGCCATGTGGATTCGCGCCAGGGGTTCCGGCACCACGAGGATGTCGTGCTGGGCGACATAGCGCAGCAGCCAGTCCCAATCCTCGAGGCGCCGCAGCTCCTCGTCGAACAGCCCATGGATGGCGAAAGCCTCGCGCCGCATCATCGCCGTCGAGCCGGGGCTGAGCACGCAGCCGCTGCGCAGCGCCGCGCCCCAGTCGGCGACGTTCCTCGGCGTCCGCGCACGGACCTCGCGCGAGCGCTCGCGCAGCATCCAATAGCCGGTGGTGGACATCAGCACCTTGGCCGGCGCTCGCTGCAGCGCCGCGACCTGCCGTTCCAGCTTCTGCGGCACCCACTCATCGTCGGAATCGAGGAAGGCGATCAACGCCCCGGCGGCGGCACGGATGCCGGTATTGCGCGCCGCGGCCGCGCCGCGGTTCGTGTCGTGGCGCAGCACGCGGAGGCGCGGATCGGCGCATTGCGCCGCCTGCACCGCCGTGCCGTCGGCCGAGCCGTCATCGACGACGATGATCTCGAAATCGCCGAAGGATTGGCCCAGCACGCTGTCGATGGCGCGCCGGAGGACGGGCGCACGGTTGAAAGCGGGGATGACGACGGTTACCAGCGGCACGGGCAGCCACATGCAAATCGCTTCAGCGTGCGGGAAATTCAACAAAAAACCCGCTGCAATGCAACCTCGGCGTAGCGCACTCTCCAGCCAGCCTACCGAGAAAGGCGGTAGTTGGTGAACCAAAAGTTTCCATCGCGAAACTCCCGCTGCTGTGAATATCCCAAAGCTGCCAGCGCCGCGCGGGTGGCTTCCAGTTCCTGCTTGATCTCGATGAAGAGATCGCAGCTGTTGTTGACGAGAAACGTCTTCGCACCCGCAACGAAGAATTGCTCGGCGCCCTCCACGTCGATCTTGACGAGCACGGTTTGGCTGGAATGCGCGAGCACGCCGTCGAGACGACGTACGGATATCGTTCCGGATTGCCAATTCTCATCGGTCGCCAGTTTCTCAAACTTGGAAAGCCCGGAATTGGAGCGCGGCGAAATCAGGAACTTCTGATCGTCAGCGTCGACGTCAGATAGTGCGAACTCGTAGATTTTGACGCGGCGAAGGTCGTTCATCGCAAAGTTGGTGCGCTGGAAAGCGACGAGCCGCGGGTTCGGCTCGAAAGAGTGGACTTCGGGTACGCCGCCGGCTGCGGCGATGCAACTGTACAGGCCAAAATTGGAACCGACATCGACAAACATCGAAGGTTTTCGCGACGAAATGCTGCTTGTGATCGCATCGACCAAATCCGACTCAAACCCTCCGCCGATCAAGATTTTCCTCGAGATATAGTCCTTCGTGTCCAACAACAGAACGAGATTGCGCCAGCGAAAGACCGAATAGTGATTCGTTCGCTTGTACTTCAGGTGGAGCAGTTTTTTTCGCAGTGAATAAAGCAAAACGCCCCCTGGGGAGTTCGCCCTTCCCGAATGCTGATGATAGCCGTAGCAACCGCGAAGGGGGAGGTCGGCGCGCAGGGTTCACCCCGGACGCTCCGTTCGGGCTTAGCCGGCGCCGAGCGCCTGCGCGAACACGTCGCGATCGACATTGCCGCCGGAGGCGATGACCGCGACCGTCTTGCCATGGGCGTCGAGCTTGCCGGCGAGCACCGCTGCCAAGGCGGCGGCGCCGCCGGGCTCGACCACCAGCTTGAGGTCGGCGAAAGCGACGGCGATGGCATGGAGGACCTCGCCGTCGCTCACGGCGAGACCGCCCGCGAGGAGACGCTGTCCGAGGGCGAAGGTGATCTCGCCCGGCATCGGCGCCAGCAGCGCGTCGCAGATCGAGCGCGCCGCCGGATCATTGGCGAGGCGCTGGCCGGAAGCGAGCGAGCGGCGCCAATCATCGGCGGCTTCGGGCTCGGCGGTGTAGACTTTGGTTGCGGGACTCTCCGCGGCGAGCGCGAGCGCACAGCCGGTGACGAGGCCGCCGCCGCTCACCGGCACTACCAGGGCATCGAGCCTCGCGCCCAGCGCCGTCGCCTGCGCCGCGATCTCGAGCCCGGCGGTGCCTTGACCGGCGATGACCCGCGCATCGTCGAACGGCGGGACGAGGCTTGCGCCGCGCTCCGCCGCGATCCGCGCGCCGATCGCTTCGCGGCTCTCGCGCCAGCGGTCGTAGAGCACCACGTCGGCGCCGTAGCCGCGGGTGTTCGCCACCTTGATCGCCGGGGCGTCGGCCGGCATGACGATGATCGCGGGAATGCCGAGAAGCTGCGCCGCTGCCGCCACGCCTTGCGCATGATTGCCCGAGGAGAAGGCGACGACGCCGGCGCGGCGTTGCTCCTCGTCGAGCTGCAGCAGGGCGTTCATCGCGCCGCGAAACTTGAAAGAGCCGGTGCGCTGCAGCGTCTCGGCCTTGACCAGGAGACGGAGTCCCAGCCGCGCGTTGAGCAGCGGCGATTCGATCAGCGGCGTGGCGACGATGCGGCCGGCAAGGCGCGCCGCGGCAGCGCGAACCTCGCCGATGCCGGGCAGCTCAGAAGCGGCGGACGAAGTCATCGACGGCGGCGGCCTCGGGTTCGTTGAGCGTCGGCGCATGGCCGGCATTGGTGACGGTAATACGCTGCAGGTCGGGCTTGGCCAGCGCCATGCGCTCGAAGGTCTCGGCCGAGAGCACATCGGACAGATCGCCGCGCAGCGCCAGCACCGGGAGACGCCGAAGCGCCCGGAAATAAGGCCAAAGGTCGGGAACCGCACCCTTCACGCGCGCCAGCGGCTTGGCAACGTTGAGATCCCAGTCGAAGTGCAGGAGGCCGTCGATCCCTTCGCGATAGGTGGCGCGCGCAAACCTGAGCCAACCGTCATCGGAGCGGATCGACAGCGTCGGCAGCAGCGCCCGCAAATGGCGCGCCGCGCTCGGCCAATCCGGTTGCGGCTGATCGTTGCCGATGTAGTCGAGGATGCGGCTGACGCCGTTGGCGGCGACCTCGGGTCCGAAATCGTTGAGCACGACGGCCGCGACCGCCGTCGGCTTCATCACCGCGAGCCCCATTGCCAGCGCCGCGCCCATGGAGGTGCCGACGACGACGACGCGCTCGATCCCGGCAGCGGCGATGAGATGCCCGATGTCGTTGACATAGACGAAGGGATCGTAGTTGCGCCAGTCGGCGTCATGCGCGGAGCGGCCGCGGCCGCGATAGTCGGGACAGATCACCCGGCGCTCGCCGGCATGGCGTTCGGCGAAATCGGCGAAATCGGCGCTGTTGCGCACCAGGCCGCTAAGACACAGCAGCGGCAGGCGCGGCGCCAGCGGATCGCCATAGTCGCGGAAATAGAGCCGCAGCCCATCTTGCGCCGTTAAATTCCGTTCGCGATAGAGCGTCATCGGATGCCGAGCAAGGGCGGCAGCGCGTCGAGCCCGGTGATCTCGGCTACGGGTTGCGCCGGCAGGCGCTCGCGCGGCGCGCCGGCGCGGTTGGCCCAGACGGCGGTGAAGCCGAAGCTCGCCGCACCCGCCGCGTCCCAGCCATTCGACGACACGAAGCAGATGCGCTCCGCCGGCAC
>Ga0335073_10010461_pt1 | contig 13038 bp, 13 predicted proteins | sample Lox_Sample_22_FD_207093 | JGI IMG/M metagenome (GOLD analysis project Ga0335073, IMG submission 207093) | Soil microbial communities from Loxahatchee National Wildlife Refuge, Florida, United States - Lox_Sample_2.2 | ecosystem: Environmental > Terrestrial > Soil > Wetlands | place: USA...
ATTAGCGCCGTGCTGGGCTATGCGGACGAGAGCGGCTTCGCGCGCGTTGTGCTGAGTCCGACCGAGAGGTCGATTCCGTTCTACGAGCGCGCCGGGTTCGGCCCTGCGAACGCCTTGATGCTCCGATTGCCACCGGATACGACGACTGAGCTGCAGGACTAGGAGCTTCGGGCCGAGCCCGACGAGTCCGGGCAGGTCCGCTCCTACCACCTGGGATGTACATGGGACGGGGACGCGGGGGTCGTTGCCGGTGCCTGGGTCACGGCCAGGGCCGGGCAAGTGATCACCTCGACAGCACCCATACCCGTGGTGGGCCTGCGCCTACATCCGCGACCGGGCGCGAAATCTACCTATCAGCGCCGCGGACGCGCGGCCAGGTACCGACTGAGGTGATCGATCACCTCACGCGCATCGTCCTCGATGCCGCAGATGAACGTGGACTTGCGGCGCCGTAGCACGGGCAGCCCGAGCGCATAAAGACCTGGGCTATCGACCACTCCGCCATCGTGATTCAGCTGGCCTTTTGCGTCGACGACGGGCACGCCGAGCCACCCGTACTCGGGGCGAAATCCCGTCGCCCACACGACCGAGCAGTACTCGCCGCTGCCCAGGTCAATCTGCAGCCGCGTCGACTCAGGCACTCCTGTCGGCGCGAAGCGCTCTGCAGGACCCATCTCGTGGGACCCGTCTGCCCGGGCCCACTCGTCGAAGGTGTCCAGCAGGCGCTCCATCTTCAGGTCCGCGAGCGAGAGCATGTTGCGCAGGCCACCGGAGAACAAAGCGCGGCCGTCACGTATAGCCGCCCAGCGGCCAACCAGCTCGACCCCCATCGAAGTAAGCGCGTTCAGATCGAGGGTCGTCCGTTCAGCAGTCCCGACGAGCTGTGGCGAGGGCAGCCGGCGGGCCCGGGTGAGGTCGTCGATCTCGTCGTATCGCTCGCTCCATACGCCTGACGCCTCCATCCACCACAGCACGTCCCGCCCGCGGTAGACGCGCGGCATCCGCACGTGCTCGCCGACCGACAGGGTCACCGGCCGACCCGACTGGACCAGCTCGGCGGCCAGCTGAACGCCGGTCGCCGACGCTCCCACCACGAGCACGCCACCGTCAGGGAGGCTGGCGGGCTCGCGGTAATCGAACGGTGTCAGCTGCGCCACGGAGGCGGGCACCGCGTCTCTGAACGCTGGCACCGTCGGCCGATTGCATGCGCCGCTAGCGATGACCACTGTCCGGCATCGAATCTCACCGAGGCTCGTCGTCACGTGGTATTCATCGTCGGCGCGTCGTACCGACGTGACGTTTGCGCCCGTCCGGACCGGCGCGCCCGAGACCTTGGCGAAGCGCTCGATGAACTCGGTCACTTCAGCAGTCGTCATGTAGCCGTCGGGCTCCGGGCCTTCGTAGCGAAGACCCGGCAGGCGGCTCTGCCAGCTGGGAGTGAGGAGACGCAGGGAGTCCCAGCGTTCGCGGCGCCAGGAGTTGGCTACCTCGCCGCGCTCGAGCACGACGTGGTCGATAGACCGGTCGCTAAGGAAAGAACTCGCCGCGAGGCCCGCGTGCCCCGCGCCGATGACGACCGTGGTAGTGCGCTCGATGGCTCGGCCTCTCAGGCGACCTCGACGGTGACGTTCGTGGGATTGGTCAGAGCGTCGAATACGGCCGAGCGCTTCTGGGACTGCGCCACCAGCGCCTCGATCTCCTGCCTCGATGCGTCCGCGTCGATGTTGAACGTCACCTTGATGTCGTTGTAGCCGTTGCGGACGTCGCTGTCAGCACCGAGGATGCCGCGGATGTCGTGCGCGCCCTCGACTGTGGCCTCAACCGAGCGCAACTGGATGCCGCGATTCTCTGCGACGGACGCAACGCCTGCGGTGAGGCAGCTGGCCAGGCCGACGATGAGGTACTCAATCGGCGTGATGCCGTTGTCCTCGGCGGCGAAGACCGCAGGGTGGTCGGCGTCGAAAACCGACTCTTCCTTGTGGGTCTGCTCCTGCCCGAGGCCGAAGAAGCTCTGAACCTTGATCGTGCTGTGCACGCCGTTGTTCCACTTGGCGGATGCCCGCCAGGTGAACTGTGCGGCCTCAGGCGCGCCCTTGAGCACTTCGCGCGCGTCGAGCAGAGCCTGGACGTTGACGCCGTTCGTGACCGTGGTCATGTGACGTGATTCCCCTCGCCCACCAAGAATCCCTATAAGATTGCTTGACAATACACCATCCAAGGCAAGCTAACATAGCCCCCATGGCAGAGCCAGCCTCGACGCTCGCGGCCGGCTCGGTCGGCACCGTCGAAACGCAGTATCTCGACCTCCCAGAGCCAGTGCGGCTTGACTGCGGGCAGAGCCTCTCACCGGTCCGGGTGGCCTACGAGACCTATGGCGAGCTCTCCTCGCGTCGCGACAACGTCATCCTCGTGTGCCATGCGCTGAGCGGCGACGCTCACGCGGCCGGCTTCGCGAAGGCCCCGCCCGAGGAGAGCACCCGCGACGGGTTTGGGGCCGAGGATCGCGACGGCGTGGCGGGCAAAGGGCTCGGCTGGTGGGACGGGATGATCGGCCCCGGCAAGGCATTCGATACGGACCGCTTCTTCGTCGTCTCGACGAACCTGCTCGGCGGCTGCCGCGGGACAACCGGGCCGTCCTCGATTAATCCGGCGACCGGTAGACCTTTCGGACCGGACTTCCCGGTGATCACCGTCGCGGACATGGTACGGACGGAACGGGCATTTCTGACGGAACTCGGCATCGAGCGGCTCGCCGCCGTGGCGGGCGGGTCGCTCGGCGGCATGCAGGCGTTCGAGTGGGCGATCCTGTTCCCCGACCAGGTCGATGCCATCGTGGCCATCGCCAGCACGCATGCCCTTCATCCGCAGGGCGTGGCCTGGAACTCTATCGCGCGCGACGCGATCATGCGCGATCCCGCCTGGCAGGGCGGCCACTACTACGGCACGAGCCGCGCGCCGGAGGCAGGCATGGGGGTAGCGCGGATGGTCGGGCACGTCACGTACCTCTCAGCGCAGGCGCTGGAGGACAAGTTCGACCGGCGGCTGCAGTTCTCTGACGACATCCGCTTCACGATCACGGAACCGGAGTTCCAGGTCGAGAGCTACCTTCGCCACCAGGCCGACTCGTTCGTCAGGCGTTTCGATGCCAACACCTATCTCTATACGTCTCGCGCGCTGACATATTTCGATCTCGCCCGCCAGTACGGCAGCGGATCGCTCGTCCGGGCGCTCGAGGGAGTGTCCGCGCGGACCCTGCTGATCGCTTTCAGCTCTGATTGGCTGTACCCTCCGGCTGCGTCCAGCGAGATCGAGGAGGCGCTGCGGGCCCTCGGTAAGCCGGTCGAGTTCGAGGTGATCGAGGCGCCGTACGGGCACGATTGCTTCTTGCTAGAGGAAGCGCGGCAGACGCCGATAATCCGCCGTTTCCTGAGTGAAGGTAGGTCCGGCGGGTGACGTCGAGGAAGGGGCATTCGTGACCGACAAGCTCTCCCGTGCCGAAGAAGCCCGCGAGTTTGGCTTCGAGACCAGGCAGCTGCACGCCGGCCAGCGGCCCGACCCGAACACCGGCGCTCGCGCGGTCCCGATCTTCCAGACGACCAGTTACGTATTCGAGGACCCCGAGTCCGCGGCGGCGTACTTCAATCTGCAGGAGTACGGGAACACCTACTCGCGCATCATGAACCCCACTGTCGCGGTGTTCGAAGAGCGAGTGGCGAACCTCGAGGGCGGTGCCGGCGCGGTCGCGTTCGCGAGCGGGATCGCAGCGCAGGCAGGCGCGCTCTTCACGCTGCTGCAGCCGGGCGACCACGTCGTCTCGTCTTCCGCCCTTTACGGCGGGACCGTGAACCAGCTGAAGCACATGCTCCGCAAGATGAACGTCGAGCTGACCTGGGTTGACCCCGACGAGCCCGAGGAGTGGAGGAAGGCCGTCCAGTCAAACACGAAGGCGTTCTTCGGCGAGACGATCGGAAATCCCGGCGGGAACGTGCTGGATATTGAGGCGCTGTCAGCAATCGCGCACGAGCACGAACTGCCGCTCATCGTGGACAACACGTTCGCGACGCCATACCTGTGCCGCCCGATCCAATGGGGCGCTGACATCGTGATCCACTCGGCAACCAAGTTCATCGGCGGCCACGGCACGAGCATCGGCGGCGTTGTCGTCGAGGCTGGCACGTTCAACTGGTCCAACGGGCGGTTTCCCGTGGTCGCGGATCCGTCGCCGGCTTACCACGGCCTGCAGTTCCACGAGACCTTCGGGACCTACGGCTATCTGATGAAGCTCCGAGCTGAGACGTTGCGCGATCTCGGTGCAGCGCTGGCGCCGTTCAACGCCTTCCTGTTCTTGCAGGGGCTCGAGACGCTGTCGCTGCGCATGGAGCGTCATGTCGAGAACGCCCTGGCCGTCGCGACGTTCCTGGAGTCACACGAACTGGCGTCGAACGTGACCTACCCGGGCCTGCCGTCAAGCAAGTACCGGTCGCTCGTGGACAAGTACCTGCCGCGCGGAGCTGGCGCTGTGTTCTCATTCGACTGCGCCGGTGGCCGGGCCGGCGGGCAGGATCTCATCCGTGGCATGACGCTCTGGTCGCACCTCGCCAACGTCGGCGATGCGAAGAGCCTGATCATCCACCCGGCCAGCACGACCCACCGGCAGCTGAGCGACGACGAACTGCGGGCGGCCGGGGTCGGGCCAGGGACGGTGCGGCTGTCTGTCGGCACGGAGTCCGTCGACGATCTGATCTGGGATCTGGAACAGGGTTTCGCATTCGTCGAAGCCGCAGTGGGAGAGGAGGTAACGACGGCATGACCGATCTCAGGCGTTACCAGGACCCGCTCACGATCCAGCGCGTGCTTCATACGGCCAGCACGATCGCGGTCGTCGGCCTGTCAGCCAACGAGCTGCGCGCTAGCTACTTCGTCGGCTACTACCTCAAGCGGCACGGCTACCGGGTGATCCCAGTGAACCCCCGCGAGACGGAGATCCTCGGCGAGAAGTCCTACCCGAGTCTGTCGGACGTGCCCGTTCCGGTGGACATCGTGAATGTCTTCCGAGCTCCAGATGCTCTGCCAGGGATAGCGAAGGAAGCCGTAGCGATCCATGCCGGGGCACTGTGGTGCCAGTTCGGCGTAATCAACGAGGAAGGCGCCCGGATCGCCGAGGACGGCGGCGTGACAGTGATCATGGACCGCTGTCTCAAGGTTGAGCATGCACGGTACGTCGGCCGGATGCACTGGCTCGGCTTCAACACCGGGCGCATCACGTCGGTCCGCGCCGGGCTGCAGTAGCGCACGACGCAGCTTGGCGAGCTGAAGTGCCGGGGCCGCGGTGCAGGGTTCGGCTACCTGCGGCGCTTGATGCCGAGGAGTGATTTGGCCCTGCTCCAGGTCAGCACGACGTCGGTGGGGGCAGGGCCGCATACGCCCGCGAACAGCTCGGTCTGGCTTTTGAGGCGGACCGCGTATCCGGCGCCCATGGCCAAGGCGCTGGCGCCGCCGCCGCACGCTGCCTTGCTGCTGAAAGTACCGAGGATGTTGTCGCGGTGCCCCCAGCAGCCAGACTGGTCCTGCTTGGTGCAGTCCTCGTTCGGGCTATTCAGGCCGTCGTCGTACATCCAGCCGTAGTCCGCGCCAAGGGCGTTAACCCAGCCTCCCGCCCAGTTGCCGCCAAGGCCCACGACCTGCCCGCCGCCGGGGAGGCGGGCCGGGACCCGGCTAAACGGCGGGTCCTCGTCGCGCCGGGCCCCGACTTGGGCGACCCTGTCAAGCGACCTGCTCAGGACCGTGGCCGGTGGCAGCCCACGTTCGGTCCGCTCAAGATCAGCAGTGACGAACAGCTGCTCCGGAGCTGTCAGCTTCAGGTAAGCCTTCAGCGAGAACGACATGCCGCCCATCTTCTCCAGCACCTTCCGGGCATGCGCGATGGCCTTGAGTATCTCTCGATTGCATGCCCGGCCGTTGCGGCTGCTAGCGCAGCTTCTCGACCCCATGAAGTCCGGGCTCGGCGGCAGGCTCCGCGACGGGTTCTTCGGCGGGACGATGCCCGTCCGCGCCGCCGCGAGACGGCTCGCCGAGGCACCGGCGTCAGCCGGACCGGTCGCCCACATCGTGAAGACCGCGATCGCCGTGAGCACCGCAAGAGATGGAAGCGAGAGAAACGTGCGGCTGCTAGCAGCCTTCGCCGAGCCAGCTGTTTTCATACCGCCGCATCGTAGACATGGTGCAGTGAATCGGGTGGTCTAAAGCGAAATCTGCGCCTTGCGTGCTCAGTAGGGGGATGGCTGGTTGAAGATCACCGTCAGGCTGACAATCTTGTTGTCGCGAACGCTGAAGTAGCTGGTCATGACCAGCTCGTCGGGCAGGTTCGTCTTGTCGTACGTGCCGTCGTAGCGGGCTCGCACAATGATGTCACCGTAATGGTCGATGACTTCACGGACGTCCATGGTGACGTGGTCGCCGACGAACTCCTTGGCCATGAAGGCCCGGATGGCGTCGGTACCCCAGATCTCGCGACGGTTGTCGTTGACGTAGGCGTCCGGCGCGAACGTGACCACGATCCGCTCGGTGTCAAAGGCGTTAACGGCGGCGATGTGCTCGGCGACGATTCCCTGCAGTTCGGTGCTCATGGCTGGGTCCTCTCGGCTCCGGCTGGCCCGTTCGGCCAGCGAGATCCACTGTGGCCGCTGTCCCGGCGGGAGAGTCAACGGAAGGTCCCGGCCTTGACTCTCCCCTTGGGGGAGGGCCCATGCTGGACGGGTGCCCGCTTCTCTGACCATCGGCGACTTCTCCCGGGCCACCCACCTGAGCGTCAAGACTCTGCGCCACTATCACCACATCAGGCTCCTGGAACCGACTGACGTCGATCCGGACACCGGGTACCGGCGGTACACCACCGATCAGATCCCGGCCGCACAGGTGATCCGCCGCTTCCGGGACCTGGACATGCCCCTCGAACGGATCCACGCCGTCCTTCAGGCTCCGGATCTGCTGACCCGTAACCGGCTAATCTCCGCCCACCTGGCGAGCCTGGAGCAAGGCTTGCGCCGGACGCAGGACGCGGTGGCGTCACTGCGGGACCTGCTCGCTGACCCGTCCGCGGTTGCGCCGGTCAGCCAGCGTCGGGTCGACGCGACGATCGCGGCGGCCATTACCGGCGTCGTCAGCACTGGCGATCTTCTGCCCTGGTATCTGGGTGCGCTTGGCGAGCTTTATGCCACCCTCGATGCCCGCGGCGTCTCGCCGTCCGGTCCGGCGGGGGGCACTTACGCCAGCGAACTGTTTTCCGCCGAACGGGGGGAAGCGACGATCTTCGTGCCCACCGCAACCGAGGTCCAGCGCTCAGGCCGGGTGGCCCCCGTTGTCGTTCCCGCCGCCGAGCTGGCACTCATCGTGCACGAAGGGTCCCATACCAACGTGGACCGTGCCTACGGAGCACTAGGCACCTACGTGGCCAGCCATGCCCTGCAGGTAGACGGTCCGATCCGCGAGTACTACCTCGTAGGCCGGCGCGACACCCCGGACGAGAACGCCTGGCGCACCGAGATCGGCTGGCCCATCTTCAGCACCGGTGCGGCCGCCTAAAACAAGGCTTCGCACCTGTAGGCCTCAGCACGTCCAAGTCCAAGGACATCGGCTCGCCCGGCGCTACAAGAAACGGGCTCCCAGAGTCTGCGTCCTGGCGTCTGATGCTGACCAGATTCAGGCGTCTGGTTCGTCATCTCCGTCTACCTTGTCAAGCTCAGGCTCGATCCCACCTTCCCTGTGTCGCTCTTGCACGCGAATCACTTCCCGCATCAACTCAGCAGCGCGGGCGTCGTCCAGGACTTCAGACTCCCCACTCGCTTCGTTCTCGGTGCTGTCTGGCGTAGATGCCGATGCTCGCTCGCTCATCGTCCGATCCTCCTCAAAGCTGGGATTCCTGGCCTGGCACCAGCCCACAATCATTGTCCAGCCGAACTCGTCAGCGCACATCTACCGCACATCCGATGCGGTTGGCCAACCGCCCGCGCGCCGCGGGCCGGTGGCACCATCGCAGTGTCTGACGTTACGTGTCCTCCGAAGGAGCCAAGCACTGACCCAAGCCGGCTCTCCGCCACCGGACCAGACACCGTTGCCGCCCAGCAAACTCGAAGCGGTCGGCCGGGAAGACATATTCGTCGCCCACGCTTACCCCGAGAAACTCGTCGACCTGGGCGAGGTCCGCCTCAACTACGCCACTGCCGGCGACCCATCGCTACCTCCACTGCTCCTTATCCCTGGCCAGACCGAATCGTGGTGGGGTTACGAGTCCGCTATGCCGGTCTTGGCCCAACGGTTCTGCTGCTACGCCGTCGACTTGCGCGGACAGGGGCGCTCCAGCTGGACGCCGGGTCGCTACAGCCTCGACAACATGGGTAACGACCTGGTCCGCTTCATCGATACGGTCATCGGCCGGCCCACCCTGGTCAGCGGACTGTCTTCAGGCGGAGTCCTCGCGGCGTGGCTCTCCGCCTATGCCCGATCGGGCCAGATCATCGCTGCAGTTTGGGAGGACCCGCCGCTGTTCTCCTCCGAGCTGACCCCCGCCTACGGCCCCGCTATGCGCCAATGTGTCGGGCCCCTATGGGCGCTGTACGCAAAGTGGCTCGGCGATCAATGGTCCATCGGTGACTGGGAAGGTCTCCTGCGCGCCGCGCCGAGCGAGCTGCCGGGCTGGGCAGCCAGCCTCTTCTTCGGTCGCATGAGCGACGCGGCCACCGGCCCACCCCAGCACCTGCGTGAATATGACCCAGAGTGGGCGCGCGCCTTTTGGACTGGCACCTTCAGCACCAACTGCGACCACGCCCGCATGATCAGTGCGGCCCGAGTGCCGGTCCTGTTCACCCACCACTTCCGGGCTATCGACGCTGGTACCGGCAACCTGATCGGCGCCATCTCCGACGAGCAGGTCCAGCACGTGCGCCAGCTGGTTACCGATGCCGGCCAGCCGTTCGAGTATCGCTCGTTCCCTGAACAACCCCACGCCATGCACCAGGCCGATGCGCATCTTTATGCCCGGACCGTTACTGATTGGGCGATATCGGTGCTGGTGGCAAGAGCCGAGAGGGACGATACCCGCGCCGGTCGTTGAGACCTGTTAGAGCTAATGGAGTTTGAACACCCCGCGCACGATGCGGGCGCCGAGCGTGCCAGCAGCGCCAGTAATCACCCCCTTCGTAATAGTCGTCCCGTGCTCGGCACCGAATTTCTTGGCCCCTCTCAGAATAGGACCTGCTGCCGCATTGAACCCTTCGCTGAAAGCCCCGTTATCAGTCGATGCGTCATAGGCACCTTTGGCGAATCCAACGGCAAAAGCCACTGGGGAAACAGCAACCACGCTAGCGTTCGCCCAGAACTCGCTCGTATTCTCCACGTACTCTTTCCTCTCTCATGAGGCCTTAGGGAACGACCCGGAGCACCATTCCTCAGCGGCGGACCGTTAGTCACCCCCGCGGACCGTACACAAGTCACGTGCAGACTCGTGTCCACCCGATCACAATCATGGCCCGCGCCGGGACGACATGCCATGGGCCGGCACCCACATTCCATGGTGGACCTAGGCCCAGTCACGCTGGCCGGGAGCCTGCTTGCGCGAACCACTCCTGCATGCCAGTGCTCAGCGTTACTGAAGATCGCGAGGGTAGTCGAAGCTACCGCGCTTGAGCCGGATCGGCGTTTCCCGGTGGCGCCTGCGGGCTCTGGTCCTGGGTAGCCGTGGCGGCGTCGAGCATGCGGTGCCGTCGGGCGGTGATCCGCAACTGGATTATCCGCGCGGTGCCGGGGATCGCGACCAGGAGGGCGCCTAGCACGGCAGCCAGCAGGAGGGCCACTCCGAGCGGCAGGTGGCCGCTAACGCTGAGGAAGTCGATCGCCACGGTGTGGCCGTTCTCGAGAATGAAGATCAGCAGAAGCAGGAGTATGGCGGCGAATATGGCGGCCGCTACCCAGGTCGCGCCGGCCCTGGTCCGCCGGATCCGGTGCTGCTGGACCTGTGGCACCCCGGCTGGCGGCGGAGACGATGTGGCCGGCTGGTGCTGCTGGTCGGGCGGGGTTTCTGCGGCTGAGGGCGTGGTCATGGCCGGGGCCTCCTCCGTCTTCCAAACGCGTTATGCCGCGCTAGCTGCCCGGCAGTGTTCGGTTTAACCGGGTGCCGCCCATCAGCTCGTACAGGCTGTCACCTGGCCGCCCGGTCAGCACTGCGAGGCCGGGGTGCCGCGGCCTTTACCTGCTGGTCCGCGCTGACGGCCGCCTCGTTCCCCGCAGCCGTTGCCGCGGACAGCACCACGAGCTCAGCCTCCGTCTGAGTCCCGTGCGGCAGCCAGACCTCTTGCAGATTCTCGGTTTCGGCACTCGCGATACTGGGCCCATGATCCGGGCGGTGGTGTTCGACCTCGACGGCGTGCTGCTCGACTCCGAGCGCTTGTGGGATCAGGCCCGACGGGCGGTGGCAGCCCGCCACCATGGCCTCTGGCGTGACGATGCGACCGCCGCGATGCAAGGCATGAGCTCCGCCGAATGGTCCAGGTACATGCGGGATGACCTCGGCGTGGACCTTACGCCGGAGCGGATCAGCGACCTGGTTGTCGCGGACCTCCTCGATCGCTACCGGCACGGCCTTCCGCTCATCCCCGGAGCGGTGGAGGCGGTGCGGCAGATCGCAGCGCGGTGGCCGCTGGCGCTAGCGTCTTCGGCGAACCGGGTGGTCATCGACACAGTGCTCGCCGTCGCCGGGCTGAGTGCGGAGTTCCGGGCTAGCGTGTCGTCCGAGGAGGTGCCGCGGGGCAAGCCGGAGCCGGACGTGTACCTGGAGGCCGCCCGCCGGCTGGACCAGCCACCCGCGGCCTGCGCCGCGGTCGAGGATTCCGCCAGCGGGATCCGATCCGCCATCGCCGCCGGGATGCAGGTGGTGGCCGTGCCCAACCGGGACTACCCGCCGCCGCCCGACATTCTCGCCAGTGCCCAGCTCGTCCTCGACAGCTTGCCAGAGCTCACCGTGGATATGCTCGCTCAGCTGGGCCATGGCGAGCCCGCTAGCTGAGGGCACGCCGCAGACTTGACCCCGGCGATCGCCGCGCTCGCGGGCTCCTCCTCGCGCAGAACCGCCAAGCAATAAGCGCTCGCCCGACGCATCCGCGCGTTCGGCTCAGCCAGCCTGGCGACCGCGTGGAATGTGGCTTTCATGGCTCCCCAACACGTCAGGCCCGCTGTCCACGCTCCAGCCACAAGAGGTACGGATGCCGGGCGTGACGGCACGCGCCGCCGGGCCGACATTAGCTGGCAGATGCGCCAGCAGGAGAGTGATGGCGCTTTTCCGCGTCGTCGACCTCGCCTATCACGTCGCCCAGGGAACGGTTTCGGACAAGGTAACCAGGTCCTGGTGGCCGGTCAGCGGACATGTTGAACCGACGGGGTTCGTGCGCCCGCCCGAGCCGCTCGGTCAGGTGCTCCCGTCCTTATTGACTCGAGTCCGCCGCCGCAATGAGCTCCAGGATCCGAGCCGGAGGCAGGTGCTGCTCGTAGATCCGCACGCCGAAGGGCGACAGCGCGTCCTCAATGGCGTTCACCACCGTAGGCGGCGTGACGATCATGCCGCCCTCGCCCACGCCGCGGAAGTTGACGTCGGCGTCGAGCGGCACGGTCTCGAGGTGCTCTATCTCGATCCGGGGAATGTCACACGAGGTCGGCAGCAGGTAGTCCATGAACGTGGCTGACTGACAGTTGCCGTCCTCGTCGTAGGCCGAGCGTTCGAGCAGCACCGCTCCGATGCCCTGGGCGATGCCGCCTCGGATCTGCCCCTCGACGACGGCCGGGTTGATGAGCGCGCCGCAATCCTCAGCCACGACATACCGCTCCACCTTTACCAGGCCAGTCTCAACGTCGACCTCGACGATGGCGCAGTGACTGCCGCCAGACCATCCCCCTTCGCCGCCGTCGAACGCGGCCTCGACCTCGAGACTTGCGTCCACGCCGGTACCGAAGTCGCCCGATGCCGCCCGCCGAGCGACCTCGCTCACCGGGATCGCGCTCGCCGGGTCGCCGCGTACCCAGACGTTGCCGTCGGTGATCAGGAGGTCCTGGGCGCTGGCCTCCATGAGATTCGACGCGAAATCGAGCACCTTAACCTTGAGCTGCCGAGCGCCGTGCAGGGCTACGCCGCCGGTCATGGTGGCCGAACGGCTACCGCCGGTCAGCCCGAACGGGACGACGTCAGTGTCGCCCACGACGACGCGGACCTGGTCGAACGGCACGCCGAACTCGTCAGCAGCGATCTGGGCCAAGGTCGTCTGGTGGCTCTGCCCGTGTGGCATCTGGCCGGTGAACAGCACAACGATGCCGTCTTCCTCAAGCCGAAGGCGCATGGATTCCATGCCCATTGGGCCGCTGGGGCCGCCGGGCTCGCGGGGGCCGGGGGCGGCCTCGATAAACGTCGCCACGCCGATGCCCAGGTAACGACCGTGGGCTCGGGCCTCGGCCTGGCGACGCCGGAACGCGGGAATGTCCACGAGCTGGGCGACCCGCTCCAGTGACTCCCTTGTGGTGACACCGACCAGCGGACGTCCCGTGACCATGCTGGCCGGCGGATCGGTCCGCGGGGCGGCGTTACGCAGCCGTATCTCGAGCGGATCGATGCCGAGGTCCTTCGCCACAAGGTCGAGGACGCGTTCTCGCACGAACGTCTCCGATGCCCACGGGCCGCGGTAGGCGACGTATGACGCCTTGTTCGTCGTGACGGCGGTCGACTCGAAGCCAAGCGCCGCGAGCTTGTACGGGCCGGGCAGCATCGCCTCCATGATGTCCGGGACCATGGCGCCCATGCCCGGGTAGGCGCCGGTGTCGATGATCGCATTGACGTCTAGCCCGAGCAGGTCGCCATCGTTGCTGACAGCAGCCCTGACGTCGAAGCTTTCCTCGCGAGCTTGTCCCGATGCGGTGAGGTTCTCGCCCCGGTCCTCGACCCACTTGACCGGCCTGCCGAGATCACGCGAGGCAGCCGCGACCGCGAGTTCCTCCCGCGAAGCA
>Ga0335073_10010463_pt1 | contig 13036 bp, 15 predicted proteins | sample Lox_Sample_22_FD_207093 | JGI IMG/M metagenome (GOLD analysis project Ga0335073, IMG submission 207093) | Soil microbial communities from Loxahatchee National Wildlife Refuge, Florida, United States - Lox_Sample_2.2 | ecosystem: Environmental > Terrestrial > Soil > Wetlands | place: USA...
AAAAGGATCATCGTTGTCATTATCCTCTATTGCCTCTCGACTGATTCGAGAGCCTGCATATTGGGGTCCGAGCGAAAGGGCTTGAGGCTTGCGTAATGTGCTTTTCTCAACAAGCTGGTAGTGAGATCTCGATTCGTCTACGGTATCATTGTTCGTATCTGAATCTGAGCTTCCAGCTACATCGGCATAGGGAGTAAGGTCTTCAGGATCGAGGTCTGCATATCATAGTCAGTAAAACGCTCAGAAGAAGCACTCGGACGACTTACCCCTTGTTTTGAGATTATTTAGCTCATCTATGAGCGGATTTATCTTCCTAGCCATCAAGATGGCCAGTCGGAAGATAGTGGCGTGAAATCAAAGTTCAGTTGTTGTATCCAGAAAATTTGTGGAGTTTCTCCGATCCCGAACTTCGACTTCTAATCGGACCAATTGGTGCAGGAAGCACCTCAGAGCATGCAACGAACTCGACTGTTCTCGACATTGAGGATTCTGAGACATGAGAACCCTCTCGTACGTGTTGATTCATTAGAATGCTCGAGATCAATCTTTATAACAAGCCTTAGGGTCTTCCTCGAAGTGGTGCTCCGCCGCAAATCCCTCGTATGCGAAGAGGATTGCCGGAGCGGAGGAGTATTAAGAATGTAAAGAAAGTCATCGCCATTTCGAGTGCGAAAGGAGGAGTTGGCAAAAGCACAATAGCAGGCAAGGGATCTGCTGATGTTGCAACGCACTACACTGACGTTGACACAGTTAATCTCGCTCTTTGCTTTGCTCAACGCGGATTGCGCTCAGGTATTCTCGATGCAGACATCTTCGGACCGTCAATTCCAACGCTGTTGAACCTTTCTGGAGAGCCTAGACTATCTCAGAGTTTGTGACAGCTCACCGATCTAGGCATTGCCTTACCTAACCTTACTTATAGATAACCAATTGCTTCCGCTATCAAACTATGGCATCAAATCCATGTCGATGGGTTATCTCGTTGGAGAAGATGCTCCAGTAGTATGGCGTGGTTTGATGGTAATGAAAGCTCTGCAACAATTGCTTCATGAAGTTGATTGGGGAGGACTCGACGTCCTGGTTCTCGATCTACCTCCAGGAACAGGCGATGTTCAGCTTACCATCACTCAACAAATCGAACTCGACGGTGCTATCATCGTGTCCACTCCTCAATCACTTTCAATCAAGGACAGTATCAAAGGTATCAACATGTTCCGCAAGGTGAAGGTGCCTATTCTCGGTATGATTCAGAACATGGCGGTCTTCATTTGTCCAAATTGCGGAAGCAGTCATCATTTATTTGGAAATGATGGTGTTAAGAGAACTTGCGAGGAACTAGCCATAAACATGATCGGAGAATTGCCACTACATCCTCGCATTTGTCAAGACGCAGACGAAGGACGACCTACTATGGTATCTGAACCAGAAAGCGAGCGTGCTAAAGCATTTGACCGTATTGCTGGTACCATCGTCAAGGCTATATATTTGTGATATAAACCGTAGACATTGAATTGATAATTGATACTATATGTACGTCGGTATGCAATTGCTTCGATGCGCTACATTTCCTATACTGCTTGAACCTCGTTCTGCGCAAGCCACTTCGGCGCAGCGTCTTCCACTACACTCAATCTCTCCGCAGAAGCCGCAGTATACAAACCGGGACGCATTCAGAGTAATACGATGTACCGAACGACTCCAAAGCTACAGCATCAATTGCTGCATCATCCAAGCTAATACTTGACTACTGCATACGTTAGGAGTACCTTGGCACCTCTCGCTTCCCCTGGCACCGCCATCGCATGAGATCCTCAGCCGCTGGGCGAAGCACAGCCCTATACCTTCTAGTTCTCCATGAAATTAAATGCTCTTCGAGTATAAACCTTCGTTACAGCCCTGCGTTATATCTCTTCAACTCTAGACGGTTGTAACTTGACCGCCGATTTTCCACCATGGCTCCATCTCTCGATTCGCTCCCAGCTGATGTCCAATATCTAGTATTGTCCTACCTCTCGAAAATCCTTTCTGGATACGCCTTAGATGGTGTTCCACGTACTGGTAATATGCTCGAACAGCTCGTACAGCTCGCACCGTCTACCGGTCAACTTATGAAGACACATCCTTACCAGAATCTTGCGGCTACATGCAAGCAGCTACGAGTGGCAGTGGAAGGGTATTGTCGTCACCTTTTGGATAGACATAAAGATATCATTGGAGAAAGACGGATACCAGAGCTCGAACGTGATAACTGGGAAAGTTTGGCGTCCAAGAATGCATTTGGAAAGAGAAAGAACACAAAGGTTCGGAGAGAGACGTATCGCAATGCTTGGATTCGTGCCACAAATGAACATTGCGTTTGGTGTGGAAAGAGGTCGAAACGGAAGGCAGTATTTGACATGTTGGTGTTCTGCTGTCACCAGTGCGATGAGCGTGCCTATGGGAAGAAGACTACCAAAACCGCCGCCATTCAAATCTATGGGCTTGCTCCGATAATTTGGCTCCGCCCAGACTTGGTATACGAAGGCTATGGCCTGTTACCGTTGAAAAGGGCCATGAAGAATGTTTCTGGCGTCCTTGCCACGTATCTGCTACAGAAGGAGGTTGTCACGCTGGCAAATTTTGTCCGGGAGCATGATCCTGACAAACGCAAAGTGAGGAGTGCGGTAAAGAAATATGGAAAGTTGGGCCAGAAAATTCACGGGAATGGGGATGATACAGAATTTATATTATTCTGGGATGTTCTGCTACCTGGATACCTTTCAGAAACGGATTATGAATCTTCGAACGTCTCGGAATGACAGCTTTTAAGAAAGAATTTGGGCGATGAGATGGTATCACTTATAAAACACAATCTCAAAGCTGATATTATTGTTGTAGAAGCACAAATCATGCCATTTATCATTACTTCAGTTCATTGTGTGCCTCATTCGTCCCTAGTCAAGTTCTCTACTTCTCATTTGGTATATCACGGAACTACTTTGTATCAAAATCCATGAGAAGCTCCTCAATCCAGCTGCTGGCCTACGTTTGTCACTAATTCTCTTTAATTTGGTGCTAGTAACAGCTTCCAGACCATCAATAGCTTTTCAAGAGTTCACAATCACGAACTTCTTAGGTGAATGACGTCCCATTTCTTCATATGCGTTGACGACGTTCTCCAGCTTCACTTCGGTAAACCTGGACAAGTCTGGTGCTTTCAGCTGACCAGATTCGAAAGGTTCCTTCATTTTCTGCAGCCATGCCGCCATATCACGGGCGGAATGTTCAATGCTATTGCATCCAACAATACTATGTTCAAGTCGATATAGCTGTTTGAAGTCTACCTCAACGTTCGTAGTGGTATGGCCCGAACTTGACCCAGTAGTGATAACTATTAAAGCGGTCAAAGGCATGATTTTGTTTCAGATGAAGAATGAACTCACTAGCAAGTCTGCCACCTTGATTCAATTGTGTCAGGCCAGCTTTCATCAACCCAAAATCTCCTGTCGTGTCAACCACAACATCCGGTCCTTTCCCAAATGTCAAGTCTTTCGCAATTTTCAAGTCAGGATGCTTTGTCGTATCAATGTCATACTTGTCGCCTCTACCAGCCGTCAACACGCGGCATGAGAACAAACTACTCTTTGCAAGCTGAAAAACGGCTCCTCCTACGGCTCCTCCGGCACCGAATACGAGCACGATTTCGTTCTTCTTCGCATTAGCTCTGGTTAAGGCCAGATACGCTGTTGTCCACGGAACTCCAATGACACTTGCTTCTTTCAAGTTCATGCCTAGAGGAACTTCCGCCACCGCATCTTCATGCACGACGACGAATTCAGCGTGAGCGCCATCACAAGTGAAGCCAAGCTCAGGTCCAGAAGTGCCATAGACAGACTTTCCGTGCCATGGACTGGAAGCAGGTTCGACAACAACGCCTGCAAAATCACGACCTGGGATACGAGGAAATGTTGTGTGAGGAAAGTTGCCTAGAGTGTTGAGGAGGTCGGAAGGTTGGATTGGAGACGCAGCCACTTTTACTAGGAGCTCACTTTCGTGCAATACCGGGTTAGGATGGTCGACAAATTTGACCACTGTCTCTCGTTCATCGGCGCTATTATCTGCCAGGGAGACAACAATGGCTTTCATTTTGAAACGTAGCTGGATGGACAGTTGCAATAGAGTAGTGGTTTGTTTGTGAATCCAATCTTCAATAATCGCGGGGTATTTCGCATCAAGGAGAGTACGAGAGTGGAAGGAACAAGATTGAGCAACGGAGCGCTCTAAAGTGATGTTGAAAGCCAAATATTCGCAAATCAGCCACGACCTTGGAATGCACAATCGTTGAGCAAACTATATGGTGACAAAGCAACTGGCTTATGTTCATTTGGCTAACGTGCCGCTTAGATTACCGTGATATTGAAGCACCAAAAAGCCACCGACTTCCCGAACGAGCGTAGACTAATAAGAGTAATAAGATCGTCGGTCACCGGCAGTTCGGCGTCATACTAGGGGTAAGAACCTTGAACACGCTGCCATTTTTGATAATGCTGCATCCACAAGCCTTTCGCCATTTGCTGAGTACGAACTTCCCAACTGCACATAAGCGCTTACATCACAATTGTTTGTTCGTTCCTTAAGTGTCCAACCCATCGCAGAGGAAGAATGCAACAAATACCCAGACGAATTGTTAATCAGAATTCTTGTCTGGCGCAATACGGTAATGGCTCAGCCGTCAATCACCCAGGATATCGAAAAGAGCTTCAACAGTCATGCACCTGTTGATACGAACAACAGTACTACAAGGATTCACGTTCATAGAAGCTACTCCGCACCTTTTGCTGGCCGACTCGGAGGTAATCAAGCATTTGTACTTGATCGCGACCGCGCGTCCAATGCAGAAATTCTTCAAAATGTTCCCGACGCGGCTCCTGGAATGACCCTTGCAGAGCAGTTCGATCTTCGACCATTCCGAAGTATAGCTCTTTGGAAAGCTGCTGCTGTAGAAGGAATGGGTTAGTAGAACTCACTATTAATGAGTTATGGTAATGGCGATGCTGAACTTCTGTAGGAGCACTTTTGCTCATTTACACAACGATATGGATAAACATCTCTCCTGCAGACATACCCGATCCTCCAGACGCTCAATTCGGCAATTTTGCAAACGCAGCTTTCCTTGGACCATTGATTGGTGGAGTGGCGAATTTTATTCTACTTACTCTCTGTACATTCATCTTTGGCGCCGTGACGGGAGCTCATCTAAATCCTACCATCACCATAGCTACTTTTGTTGCTCGACTTTGTTCTCTTCCTCGTATGGTCTTGTATGTCGCCAGTCAGACTATTGGAGGTGCTTTGGCAGGATTGCTAATTCGGGCCAGCTATGGTACTCGAAATTTCAAAGTCGGCGGATGTTGGTTATATTCTGATGTGGTTCCAGTTGCCGACGCCTTCGTTATAGAGTTTGTGTCATGTACATTTCTCTTATTCTTCGCATTCGGAGTTGGATTGGATCCCAGACAGCGTGAATTGATAGGACCATCCTTGCCACCGTTCTTGGTAGGATTGACTCTAGGAATCATGACATTCGGCACTGCGTTTACAAGGTACGGATATGGAGGTGCAAGTTTCAATCCGGCCAGATGCTTCGGGACTTTTGTAGGTAGTAGGTTTCCAGGCTGGCATTGGCATCACTGGTGAGTAGATATTTTGAAGAGACCTTTATGAATGCTAACATCGTACACTTTAGGGTCGCTGATATGATTGCATGTCTTGTTCATGGCGGCTTCTATCTATTGGCTCCTCCATGGCAGAAAAATATATGACAAACCTCGGGTTAGTTCGAAAAGGAGCTGAGATATAATATGTATGCAACTGATGAACGATATTTTCAATGCACTTGGCTTCAGTCTTTTTGTATAGTAAATAGTTATTCGTCTTGGAAGAAACTTATCGGTATTTGGTTGAAAATGTCGAAGGTTCTATAGTGTTTGTAAAATCACGCCGTCTGCCATGGTCTCAATACGTCCCGACCTCTAAACATCACCGTCAGTAGTTAATAGAAACACCAGTGATCAGAGACTTCAGTTCCTCCGAACCTTTGCGACGGTAGCCGAAACTCTAGTGTATTTGTGGCTCAGGTTTTCGCGATGGGCCGTGCTGGGAAGCGGTTTGCCGGCGATTCAGCCACAAAATCTCACCGGTCATATGAATGGAAAGATTGCTGACTTTTCTTTCTCACTGCCCAGCCAAAGCGTAAAACTGCCAAGTAATTGCTCTACAGCATGACGCCAGCCATCGAGAAGCAAGAAGTTCCCCAAAGTCCATCCTCCAACTCTGTACAAGGTGATCTGGCTGAGAAGCCGAAATTGAAGAAGCGAACCTCGACTTTGGGCATCTCCGAAGAGACAAGAATCGAAATTATCGAGTTCGTCAAGAGCAGTCAAACCTCTCCGCTCCTTATATTCTTACCAATCGGCTTCATCGCTGATTTCTTTGAATGGAGTGCAACGTCCGTCTTTATTCTCAATCTCCTGGCCGTCATACCACTGGCAACTTTGCTGAGTTCTGCTACCGAGCAACTGTCAGAGTTTACGGGTCAGACCGTCGGAGCGTTATTGAACGCGACCTTTGGGAATGCAGTTGAACTTATTGTAGGCTTTTATGCATGACAAATGAATTATCTACTAAGTATTTAACAGATGAGCATGGTGGCTCTTTCGAAAGGCGACATTCGAGTTGTTCAGGCTGGTATGATTGGAGCCGTACTTTCCAATCTTCTTCTTGTCAGTCATGTTAGGTCTGAGTGACGCGTGAATTTTTAACGTGAACAGGGACTTGGATGCTGTATCATGGCGGCAGGCGGTTTTGCCGGAGACTCAACTTTCAACGCTGAAGCAGCCGGAGCCATGTCTTCATTAATGACGCTTGCATCAGCGGCCATTATCATACCAGCGGTATACGTTGCTTTCGACTCTCGACAGAACCACGAATTGCTCGACAGCGTCTTGATACTGTCACGAGGCACGTCCATAGTGCTACTGATGCTCTACCTAGTCTATCTAGACTTTTCTCTCAGGACTCATTCCCGCTTATTTGAAGAATGCAAGGAAGAAAACAAATCGGAAGAAGAGAGTAGAGATCACAAGAAAGATGCGAAGAAACCTGTTAAACTCTCAATGAATGCTTCATTGTTGGCATTAGCTATTGTGACTTCACTCATCGCTGTCTGCTCCGAATTCATTGTCGACACACTGGACGAAATTGCACAACAGCTGAATATCAACAAAGAATTTATTAGCTTGATCATCCTTCCGGCTGTTGGAAATGCCGCCGAATACATTACTGCAATTGGAGCCGCATCGAAGAACAACATGAATTTTGCCGTCAGTGTTGCCGTCGGTAGCAGCCTTCAGATCTCTCTGTTTGTTACTCCATTCCTTGTCATCGTTGGATGGATGATGGGTCAACCGATGAGCCTATACTTCGAACCGTTCTATGTTGTTGTTTTTTTTCTGTCGGTTTTGGTTGTCGGCATGTTAGTTTCGGACGGTGCGTCAAACCATCTGGAAGGAGCCATGCTAGTGGGATTGTAAGTAGCATCAATGATCTTTACATTTGACGTTGCTAACTTGCAGTTCACAGGTATCTCGTTGTAGGCATTGCATTCTATGTATATCCTGGAGCACATGAAACCATTCACGATAGGAGATGATGGAAGATTGGATCTTGCATGTAACAAAGTTTTGTAAGCTAGCAAGCATCAAAATGGAGTCCGTTCAAAAACTATAACGGTACGGAATGCGTAGGAGCACTGACTTTGAGAGATTTAATCTACACATAGGTACTAACAGGTACGAGCTTTCTTTACCTGGTCAACCGCAATGTATGATATGGTCTCCCTTGTTGTAGATGCGCTTCATCTTGAGTCTAGGAAGTGAAAATGGAATGACCATACTCCCTTGAACTATCAGCCGTAAGTAATGGACTTTCTGAAGAGTTAGTAAGCCAGCGTGAGGTACGGAATAGTTTGACGATTGACTAATCACCTCCCAGGATATTCCGTATGACCTAATCGGAATGTCAAGCCATCCCACGTCACCTTTGCGAAGAGGTATTCTCTCGCTATACGTATACTGTGGAGATTCCGCAGGGCTCCGTTTCTGCTCTGCACCGAAGGCGTGGTTGGCTCAGTTACCTAGACCTCTATGGATAGAAACAAGAATTCGCCTTCCATCATCATTATCAAAGCATGGATAGAGTATTGCCCTCTTCAGCGGTCTTGGGAATATCTAGTACACTCAATATTTCTACTATTCAAGAGGTAAATCATGCTCTATTATGTACTGATTGCCGACTTCCAATAGCATGACTAAATTGCCAATTCCAGAGCCTCATATAGCCTCTCCTTCGTTTGACCATCTTGTGACGCTTCCAAATACAGATCTGGTTCGATGGCTTCTACCTCCATGATCACAAACTCTCCAGAGTGACGAACTATGCCATCCACTCGACAGTACGTTAACTGGCCAACATTTGTACCAATATACCGTATAACGTCTTCAGCGACTGTCATGATGGTCTTCGGAATGGAATCAATCGCCATCTCAATTGTACTGCCACCAAATTCTGGTTGGCAACGGAATTCTCCATGTGAAGGTACCTTGTGGATCGCAAATGTGAAAGAAGTGGCAATATACACTAGAGAATACTCTCCACTTGCAATGTCCGCTTCATACGCTTGAATCATGAGCGATCCATCCGTTCCAGTCCGGTACAACGCTGTGAGATAGTCGATATCTGTAGACGACATACATGACGGGTCGACCATCAAGTGTGTCTGCTTCGAAGATGACGATATTGATGGCTTGATAACGACAGATAAGTTTGTACTGGATCCGGATACTGCTTTGGCAAGTCTGGCGACCTCGGAAGTGAGCGAATTGACACATCCAAATGAACCAATGTCTTCGACATATTCAGTCTTGGGAACATTGAATCCTGCGGTTTGTAGTTGCTGAAGATATACGGCTTTGTTGTAGTTCCAGAGAATGACTGTAGTGTCATTCATGACTTTCAGAGCCGAAGATCTCAGCTTCGCGGGTTCTAGTCGTTCTAGAATAAAGTTTTCAAACTCTAGTGGATACTGGTCATATATATTACACCATAGAAACGTGTCAACGTCGAAAGTTGCAATCTTCTCAGTAGTAAGGTTTTCATCACGCCAGCTCATGATGGATACAACTGAACCTCGTTCTTCCATCACCCTTGGCAATGTGTAGTTCTGATATAATGGCCATTCTGCCTTGATTGTGTCTGGTAGTTGCGTTGTAACAAAGAGTATTTTGACTTTCGAGGAAGTCATGGAAGTCGTACTTTACAACTGTTGTTGGCTACAGACGGATACACTTGACTACGAATTTGGCGTGAGAATGGCATGCTAGGTGGGGGAGCAGCCTCTACTAATCGCATTTTCGTTAGCCCTAGACTAGTTAGGAGAGTAATCCTAATGCGTAGTGAAAGCATAGGAATGTAAGTAGCTAACAGACCTTCCAAACAAATGGTCTACTTTGTAACCTCTTAATCGCTTTCTTGGTTCAGGAGCTTCTTCCTCAACGCTTTTGCCAAGGAAGGCCTATGACACCTACGAGAGTGACTTTATGTATAAATTGATGATGATTTGCTAAATTATCCTATGACCGGTTACACAGCAATGGCATTCACAAATTCGACATGTGGGACAGCGATATTACGCCTGATACGCCTTGCTTTGCAGAGACATTTTCACCCTTTATACAGACAACTTCAACTCTTAGGACGCGAGCTAAAGTTTTCAATACCATCAATAACCAAAACTCGATCTGTATTGGGCATCTATCTTCGACTTATCCACTAAGCTACATCTCTAGGCTTGTCTACGAAAAGAATGAACAAAGTAATCTCGGACCAAGGTGACACGACACCGCTGAAGGATAAAAAGAGCGAGTATGTGTCCTAAAACTCTGTAGAAGAGACAAAGAAAAGATTTAAACTCCTAAACATGAGTCTTTATAGAGACATGGCGTCAACGAAGCTTTCTGATAGCAAGGCTGTTGATGACTGCGAGTTCAGGTACATGTTTCCAAGCCTGCCAGCTGAAATATTTATACGAATTGATGCAGTCGACCCATAAATTCACACATCAATCCTTTCAAATGCAAGTATCCGGGTTGTAGTTCTCCTTCTTTCTCCTCAATGGCTTGCCAACTTCGCCACGAACGTGAAATTCACAAGATGCATGATGCTCGAGAGCATCTGTGTTGATATTTCGGAGAATGTGATCGGAAAACACCAGGGAACGGATTTGCTCGATCTTTTAATCGTGGAGATCATGAAAAACGTGCGCATGGCATGGAGAATGATTCCCGTAGAAACAAGGGAGAAAGGCCAATATCTACCACAAATGTCATCAAGGAATCTCTCTAACCTAGATCTAAAACTCCGTCCTCATTACATCGAGGTGTGGATTCAAAAAATGGAGACTGATCAAAAGAATGAATGGGTGTCACAAGATAACCAATGAAAAGACCTGGGATCTATCAGTACTATATATCGATGTCTCTTCTCTTAACCACTCAGTAGGCTATCCGATTGTTTAGGAATCAAGAATTTGTTGCGAAGTAGGCCTAAATTTTCAATCTTGATCTCAACAACATCTCCATCTCGTAACCAGATTGGAGGTTTGTGACCAAATCCAACTCCACTTGGAGTTCCAGTCATGAAAATTGTCCCTACCTTGATGGTATGACCACGACTTGCAAACCGTAATATGTCACCAACACTGAACAGCATATCATTCGTATTTGCGTCCTGTAGAACTTCACCATTGACTCTGGTTGTCAAGTGTAGATTTCCGGTATCTGGAGCGATTTTGCTTGAACAAATGAATGGCCCTAGTGGACAGAATTTGTCAAATCCCTTTGCATATCCAGCTTGTGAACCGGATCGTTCTGGTAACTGCCAATAACGAGAGCTGACATCGTTACCAATGGTAAAACCTAAGATATATTGAAGTGGATCCTCATCGGCCTTGATATATTTACACGTCTTTCCCACAAAGAAGGATAGCTCAGCCTATTCTTGTTAGAATTTGCGTAGTGAGACCAGATATGCCTGGTATTAAGAGAAAATCATTTACTCTTACCTCGTAGTCCAACCACAGTGCATCTTCATGTACCGGTATATCATCGAGAGGTCCAGCGAGTGATTCTGTAAAGGAAAAGTCATTGGAAACGGATTTCAGCAATAAAATGCGGCTAGATTTGGATTACGAACTGACAGATTTGGTGAATGGTGTTGGATATGTAGGTGCAGAATTCTACAGGATATCATTTAGAGTTTCAATCATCCGAATTAGTGAGTCTTATTTCATAAACGTACATTAGTTTCCTCGATATGGCGACAATAATTCAGTCCTATACATTGAATACTTGGCACGTCAATAAGTGAACTGAGCACCTAGAAGATGAATCAATTTGGTTTCTGGACGTAGGAATCTTTCTGGAATTTGAAAGTGGACCGTACCTTTTTGATTTCTTTTCTGGCTTCTGTTCTTCAAAAGCTCTTTTCCTAGGGCCTGGTTCCTTTATATATGAAGACACTTTGTCCAACAAGCTGAGTTGGATCATCAATCGGTGGTGCTTCACCGTAGAATGATTGATGGTCTGGATCAGTGAAACGAACGAGTCTCTCGAAAGAAGTCTCCATTAAGGACAAAAATAATTGGTTCGCTGGTAGGAGAACGGCCAAAAGCACTGAGTTTAAACCTATTCGATGAGTACAAAGACGCAGAAGCGTATGAAGATGCTGTAATGAGAAGGTTGGACTGTCGGATCTCGGATGATGATATAAGTTCCGTTACATGCCTAATTGCCGCGATACTTCTCATTTTCCAGCTACGCCCGGGAATTCGAAGTGCTATTAAGGATCTGGATGATTGACAAGCCTGTGAACTTCACTCTATGATCAAGTTTTGTGTATTTGAATAAGTATATCGTATTGACTTTCTCGTCTTGGCTAAATCATCGTTTATGACGAATTTAAAGATTATGTATTATGCTATTCTCTTTACTAAATCGATAACTATATCGAGGGTTTCCTCGGCATTATTAAACAATGCCGGTTGCTGAATATCTGGATGTACCAAGTAAGCAATGGCAACAATAGCGTATCTAGTCGAGAAGTTAGTTAAATACTTTGTACAGCCGAACGGAATGACTTACGTTCCCACCAACAAAGCTCCTGCGAAGTAATTGGTTTGTCCACCTTGAATTAGGTGGTTCACAACTAAAACAGCCAGACAAAAGGTAGTCGTCTCGAACGTGTCGAAACGTAGTGACATCGGTTGCTTCAAAGCCCACCCGAGAATAACCATTAACGGAGTGACAAGCAATGCAATTTGAAGAGTACTTCCAACAATCACTGAGATCGCTAGATTCAAATCCTTTTTGTTTGCAGCTGAGACCGTGGTGGCATATTCGCCGGCATTTCCTACAATCGGGACAATGATGAGACCAATGAATGCCCTGCTCACATGGAAGGTTTTAACGACTCCATCGATACTATCAACGAGATAGTCGGAACATAGGGACACTCCAACCGTGGCGGCGATAAGAACCAGACTAGCTGACCATGGGCCAAGTTCATTGGTTGTACTACTATCTTGTGTCGATCCGGCGAAGAGTTCGGCGTGACTGAAGAGCTCAAAGTAAAGGTAGACCAAATAGAGGATGAGGAGGACTATCGAGGCGATGCGTGATAAGGTCAAAATGTTTATATCAGCATCCAAGAAGCGTGAATGTGTGGTTGTTGCATAGATAACCGACGGGACGATGAGTGACGCAGATGAAACGACCATCAGTGAGGCCATCATACCGGTCACACTGCTCTCGAACCGGACAGTATTTTCCTTATAGCCGGCAACGAAGAAGCAGCTCCCAAGAATCTAGTAATATTTGAGTAATGTTCAAAGTAAAACATCATCACATCTTACCAGGAGATTTCCCGATAGAATACTTCCAAC
>Ga0335073_10010464_pt1 | contig 13035 bp, 12 predicted proteins | sample Lox_Sample_22_FD_207093 | JGI IMG/M metagenome (GOLD analysis project Ga0335073, IMG submission 207093) | Soil microbial communities from Loxahatchee National Wildlife Refuge, Florida, United States - Lox_Sample_2.2 | ecosystem: Environmental > Terrestrial > Soil > Wetlands | place: USA...
CCCGGCGACAGCACGACGAAGGACGGGCGTCCGGCGGCGGCCTCGATGGCGCGATGGATTTCATTGTCGTCGGCAGGGGAATCCAGGAACAAGATATCGGCGCCCTCGCGGACGTACATTTCGATGCGGCGGACGGCCTCGTCGATGCCCTGCGTGGGACGGCAATCGGTGCGCGCCAGGATCAGGATGCCGGAGTCCTTGGCGGCTTCCACCGCGGCGCGGATTTTCATGCGCGCTTCCTCATGCGGCAGGCAGGGCTTGCCGGCGGAGGTCAGGGCACGCGGCGTGATCTTGTCCTCGATCAGGATCGCGGCGGCGCCGACACGGCCATAGGCGCGCACCGTGCGCTGCACATTCATGGCGTTGCCGTAACCGTGGTCGCCGTCGGCCAGCACCAGCGTCTCCGGCGCCGCGCCGTGCACCATGTTGAAGGAGTCCATCATCTCGGCGAAGGAGAGCAGGTCGAGATCGGGTCCGCCCAGGCGGCTTGCCGCGACGCAGGAGCCGGACAGGAACGCGGTCTCGAATCCCGCGGCGGCGGCGAGCCTGGCGCTGATGCCGTCCCACACGGCCGGCATCACGATGAAGCCGGGCTCGGCCAGCAGGGCACGCAGGCGATCGGGCGGGGTCATGACGTTTCCTTCGATGCGGATTGCCGGGCGCGACGTTAGGCGGGATTGCGCGGGCGACCAAGCACCCGTTCAGGCTCGGCTCGGTGTCAGCCGCTGACGCGCGACGAACGCCGGGGCCGACGAGAGTGCGCGGAACGCTTGACCGCGAGGCGGGCCGGCGCTTCGCTGCGACGACAAACGGGAGGAGCGGACCATGGCGGCAAAGCAACCGGTGGCGATCGTGTTCGACACCTTCGGCACCATCGTCGATTGGCGCGGCAGCCTGATCGCGGAGCTGACCGAATTCGGCAAGCAGCGCGGCATCACCGCCGACTGGACCGGCCTGGTGGATGCGTGGCGAGCCGCGTACCACCCCTCGATGGATCGCGTGCGCAAGGGTGAGCAAGCGTGGACCACGCTCGACAATCTGCATCGCGCATCGCTGGATCATCTGGTGGCGGAGTTCGGCATCACGGGCCTCACCGAGGCCGACCTTCAGCACATCAACCGGGGCTGGCACCGGCTGAAGCCGTGGCCGGATTCGGTGCCGGGGCTGACCCGCCTGAAGCGCCGCTACATCATCGGGCCGTTGTCCAATGGCAATGTTTCATTGCTCACCAATATGGCCAAGTTCGCCGGCATCCCATGGGACCTGGTGTTCGGCTCCGACCTGTTCCACCACTTCAAGCCTGACCCGGAGACCTATCTCGGCGTCGCGCGCTTGCTCGATCTGGAGCCGGGCCAGGTGATGCTGGGGGCGGCGCACAACAACGACCTGGCCAACGCGCGGAAATGCGGGCTGATGACGGGGTTCTTCGCGCGGCCCTCGGAATATGGGCCTCACCAGAAGCGCGACTTTGCGGCAGACCAGGACTGGGACGTGGTCGCGGCCGACATCGAGGACATGGCGGCGAAACTGGGCTGCTGAAACGACGCACGGAGGGAACCATGGCGTCCGACCTGCAACAGATCGAGCAAGTGCTGCAAACCTATTTCGACGGCCTATACGAAGGCGACACCGCCAAGCTTGCCCAGGCGTTCCACGAACAGGCGCATCTGTTCTCGTCCGAGGACAGCAAGCTGGCGGACATGTCGCGCGGGCAGTGGTTCGAACTGATCCGCAGCCGCCCCTCGGCACAAAGCCGTGACCTGCAACGGCGCGACTGGGTGGTGCAGATCGACCGCTCCGGCCCGAATACCGCCTTCGCCAAGGTGCACTGCCAGATACCGCCGCGCTACTTCACCGACTACCTGACGCTGGTACGGCTGGCGGATGGCTGGAAGGTGATCTCCAAGACCTATCATACCGAGACCAGGCCGTGAGCATTGCTACCACGGGCTACGACTACATCATCGTCGGCGGGGGTTCGGCCGGATCGGTGCTGGCCAATCGCCTCTCCGCGCGGATGGCCAACAGGGTGCTTTTGCTTGAAGCCGGGCAGGACACGCCGCACGGCAAGGTGCCGAAGGAGATTCTCGATTCCTATCCCGGCACTGCCTATCTCAACCCCGGCTTCACCTGGAACAAGCTCAAGGTCACTACCGAAGTCATCCCGCACAACCGCCCCGACGCGCCGCGCCCGCCGCTGCGCACCTATGAGCAAGCGCGTGTGCTGGGCGGCGGATCGTCGATCAACGGCCAGCTTGCCAATCGCGGTGCGCCCACCGACTACGATGAGTGGCACGCCCGCGGCGCCGCCGGCTGGAACTGGGACAATGTGCTGCCGTTCTTCAAGAAGGTCGAGCGCGACATGGATTTCGACGGCCCGTGGCACGGCAACGAGGGCCGCATCCCGGTGCGCCGCATCTTCCCTGATCTGTGGCCGGAACACGCGAAAGCCGCGGCGGAGACGTTCAAGCAGGCGGGCTACGAATTCCTGCTCGACCAGAACGCGGAATTCCGCGACGGATATTTCCCGATCACCATCTCGAACGTCTATGAACGCCGGGTGTCGGCGGCGATCGGCTATCTCGATCCCGGCACGCGGATGCGCGAGAACCTCACGATCTCCACCGACACCCAGGCGCTGGGGCTGTTGTTCGATGGCGAGCGCTGCAGCGGCGTGCGTGCGCGCATCGGCGGACGCGAAACGGAATTCCACGGGCGCGAGATCATTCTTTGCTCCGGCGCCATCCACTCCCCGGCACATCTGTTGCGGGCAGGCATCGGCCCCGCCGGGCATTTGCGCGAGATGGGGATCGAGGTGCGCGCCAACCTGCCCGGCGTCGGGCAGCGGTTGCAGGACCATCCGGCGGTCGCCGTCGCGGCGTTCATCAAGCCGCATGCGCGCATCATTCACGACTACACGCGGCGGCACATCTATACCGCGCTGCGCTATTCCTCGGGGCTGGACGGCATTCCGGCAGGCGACATGTTCACCGTCGTTACCAACAAGACATCGTGGCATGCGGTGGGAGAGCAAATCGGGTCGTTCATCATAACCGTGTACAAGACGTATTCGGAGACGGGGCAGGTGCGGCTGGCATCACGCGATGCGAATGACGAGCCGGTGGTGGAGTTCAATTTGCTGTCCGACCAACGCGACCTGGAGCGCATGATGGACGGCGTGCGCCGGTTCGGAGCCATGCATCTGACGCCGGAGATGCGGGCTGTCACCACCGATGCGTTCCCCGCCAGCTACAGCGACAAGGTGCGGCAGGTCGGCATCATCAACCGCAAGAACAAGCTGCTGACCGACGCGATCGCGCGCCTGCTGGATGGCCCGGAGGGGCTGCGCAGCATGCTGATCCGCAAGCTGATCATGGAAGGGGTCACGCTCGAGCAATTGCTGCGCGACGACGAGGCGCTGGAGGCGTTCGTGCGCAAGGCCGCGGTGGGGGTGTGGCACGCGTCGTGTACTTGCCGCATGGGTGCCGAGGACGATCCGATGGCCGTCACCGATCCGGCCGGGCGGGTGCGCGGGGTGGCGGGACTGCGGGTGGTGGATGCGTCGATCTTCCCGTGCGTGCCGTGCGCAAACACGAATTTCCCGGTGCTGATGACCGCGGAGAAGTGCGCGGACGCGATTCTGGCGGGGGCATGACGGCGGCGCCGGGCTGGCGCTGAACCGATCGGTGACGTCGCAGGGTGCGGTCCCGCGCGTCAAGCATGGGATGTGCGTGCAAGGAGCTTCAGGCTGCCCTTGAGTATGCGCATGGTTCATGCGCATATATTGGCGGCGACTGCCTCTCGGAGGTCACATGGCAAAGTCCGTCGCCGTCCCGCGCGACCCTGGCCCTACCCGACCGGTGCGGAGGGCGGCCAATGTCACCCTTCCCGAGCCACTGCTACGGGAAGCCAAGGCGTTGGGCGTGTCGCTGTCGCAGGCCTGCGAGCGTGGGCTCACCGAGAGCGTCGCCGAGGCGCGCGCACAGGCCTGGCTGGCGGAGAACCGCGCCGCGATCGACGCGTGGAACGAGTATGTCGAGCAAAATTGCGTGCCGCTGGGCGAGTTCCGTCAGTTCTGATGGCGCGGCTCGACGTCTATCGCAGCCCGGGCCGCTCGGGCCAGGGTTACGTCGTGGACGTGCAAGCGGATTTGCTCTCGGGGCTGGCAACCCGAGTGGTGGTGCCGCTGCTGCCAGCGGGGAGTCTGCAAGCGGCGGCGCGGGATCTGAATCCGGTCTTCGATATCGCAGGGCAGCCGCATGTCCTGGTGACGCAAGCCATCGCGACCGTGCCGCGACGGGAGCTGAAGCAGCCGATCGCGTCGCTTTTGCATCGGCACGACGTCATCCTGCGGGCGCTCGATATTCTGCTGAGCGGGTTATGACCGCGCGTTGCGCCGGCGACCAGCACCCGCCGAAGCCGATTGCGTGTTCGGCGTAAACAGCCGGCACGGCTGAGCCGACCCGGAGACGAATGCGTGTAAATGCTTGCCTCGCACGCCTGCCCTGTGCAACTGGCGATTGTCGGGGAGACAATGGATTCGTAACGATGGCCAGGGCGGCACGCAGCAAGCAAGAGCCAAACGAAGCCGCCGGCACGCGGCGTTACCAACACCGGCAGGATGCCACCGCGAGGCCCGGAATCGGCGCCGCGCCGCGCTTCAAGCCAAAGGCCCCGCCGGTGAGCTATCGTTGCGACTCAAGCCTCACCCCCGCGCTGGACTGGGACAGCAACCCGGCGCGCGAGACCGCCTCCTTCCTGCTGCGCTGCATCGAGGACGCCGCTGCCCTGCCGGCGCCGCACGAATATTCGGGCCCGCGTGAACCGACCGGCGCCGACGGCGCGGCGCTGCTGCGCATCGGCGGCTTGCAGGATGCGGTGGCGGCGCTGAAGCGCATGCAGACGCCGTTCCTCGACCGGGCCGGCAAGGTCGAGCGGCACAGCTTCGACGTGCCCACCCTGCCGTTGTTCGTGCACGAGCGGCTGTCCACCGTGGCGATCATCAAGACGCTGGAGGATCATCGCAAGCGGCCGCTCCGCCGCATCCGTGTTCATCTGTGCCCATCTATGTTCATCTGTGTTAAACCTTTCTTCCATCCCAGCCTGGCAGCAGGTGTTCGGCGTGCCGTTCGAAGTAGTGCCGTTCAAGGCCACCGGCGCCACACCGAAGCCGCGCCCGCCGCAACGGCGCATCTATGCCGTGCCGCAAAAAGCGCAGTTCGCCATCACCGTGCCGCGCGTGCTCGGCTTCTCCATTGGCGTCCGCAACCGGGTCACCGTGCCGGATTGGCCAAACCTTGCCCCCATGGTGCTGGACCCGGCACAGATACCGCCCCAGTCAGACCTCGCGGCGATGCGGAACCAGGGCAAGCCCACCGCGTGGTCGCCGGGTGGCTTGTTCCGGGCCGATCTTGCCGCGTTCCACCGTGCCCATCGCGAGCAACAACTCTGCTACCAGATGGCGTCCGACCTGACGCGGCACTATGCGACGCACGGGACCTGCGAGGCGCCGCCTCACATGTTGTTCCCGCAACTGCTGCAAATCGCGCAGCGCTGCATCGAGGACAAAGTCAAACCGCTCGCGCCGGCGCAACGTCTCGATGGATTGCTCGCGCCGTACTATGGCTGGATCATCGAGCGGCTGTTGCAGGCGATCCGTCCCGACACCGCTGCCGGCGAGGCACCCGAAGTGCCGGACCTTGACCGCGACCGCCCTTGTGCCACCGCGGATATCAGCGTGTTCTCGTCGAAGCAGGTCAGGGAAGCGATCCGCAGCCATGTCAAACTGGTGATCATAGACTCGATCTGGGAGGCTCGGGCTGCCGATCTGCCCGACCAGCATGCGGTGGTGGACGCTTACATCAAGAACGATGGCCTTAATTTCACCGTTCCCTGCCTGCATAATGGCAAGCCGTCAGAGTATTTGCCGGACTATGTGATCCGCCTGAACGGTGCGCCGGATCAGTTCCTGATCGCGGAACTGAAGGGAGCAGACTGGGGAGGGTTGGCTGAGATAAAGGCCCAGGCCGCGCACCGGTGGTGTGCAGCCGTGAATGCTGCCGGCGAGTTTGGGCATTGGGACTACAAATTGACCTTCAGTGTCGCCGATTTGGCGGTGCATCTCGATACGATCCAGGTTGCGCCGCCCGTCGTTGACTCTCTCACCCCCTCCCCCTAAACCCCTGCCATCCGGGCCACTCCCCACCCCCGGTCCCCGCCCGATGCGGGGGCTCCGCCGCTCCGCGAAGGCTCGCGCAGCGGCGTATTTGCCGTTGTGGGCCAGCCACCCAAGGGTCCGCCGCCAAGGGACTGCCGCCAAGGGACTGCCGCATGTTCGAAGCCCTGTCCGAAAAACTCTCCGGCGTGTTCGACCGCCTGCGCCAGCGCGGTGCGCTGTCCGAAACCGACATCGGCGAGGCGCTGCGCGAAGTCCGTGTCGCCTTGCTCGACGCCGACGTGGCGCTGCCCGTCGTCCGCGACTTCATCGCCAAGGCCCGCGACCGCGCCCTGGGGACCGAGGTGCTGTCCTCGGTCACCCCCGGCCAGCAGATCGTCAAGATCGTCAATGACGTGATGATCGAGGAACTCGGCGGCGAGGGTGCCGTCCCGCTCAACCTGAACGCTGCGCCGCCCGTCCCCATTCTGATGGTCGGCCTGCAGGGCTCCGGCAAGACTACCACCGCAGGCAAGATTGCGCTCCGCCTGCGCGACCGCCAGCGCCGCAAGGTCTTGCTCGCCAGCCTGGACACCCAGCGCCCCGCCGCCCAGCTTCAGCTCGCCCAGCTCGCCCAGCAGGCGCAGGTGCCAAGCCTGCCCATCGTCGCCGGCGAAACCCCGGTGCAGATCGCCCAGCGCGCGATGGACACCGCCCGCCGCGAGGGCTTCGACGTGGTGCTCCTGGATACCGCCGGCCGCCTCTCCATCAACCAGGAGCTGATGGACGAGGTGAAGCAGGTCCGCGAGGTCTCCAGCCCGGCGGAAACCTTGCTCGTGGTCGACGCCATGACCGGCCAGGACGCGGTCAACACCGCCAAGGCCTTCAACGAGGCGTTGCAGATCACCGGCGTGGTGCTCACCCGCATGGACGGCGACGCCCGCGGCGGCGCGGCGCTGTCCATGCGCGCGGTCACCGGCGCGCCGATCAAGCTGGTCGGCGTGGGAGAGAAGCAGGACGCGCTGGAGGATTTTCATCCGGAACGCGTCGCCGGCCGCATCCTGGGCATGGGCGACATCGTCGGCCTGGTGGAGAAGGTCAGCGATACCGTTGACCAGGAGGAAGCCGAACGCCTCGCCGAGAAGATGGCGCGCGGCAAGTTCGACCTCGAGGACTACGCCGCGCAGCTCAAGCAGATCACCAAGATGGGCAGCCTGTCCGGCATCCTCGGCATGCTGCCGGGCATCGGCAAGATGAAGGCGCAGCTCGACGAGGCGAACATCGACCAGACGATCCTGAAGCGCCACGCCGCGATCATCGGCTCGATGACCAGGAAGGAGCGCAAGGACCCCGACATCATCAAGGCCAGCCGCAAGAAGCGCATCGCCGCGGGGTCCGGCACGTCGGTGCAGGACGTGAACAAGCTGCTGAAGCAGTTCGACGACATGGCCACGATGATGAAGCGCATGACCAAGCTGGGGCAGAAGGGCCTGATGCGCCACGGCCTCTCCGCCCTGATGCCGCGCCACATGCAGCAGCAGGGCGGCGGCCGCGGTCTCTCCCGTCATGGCCGGCCGTGACCCGGCGATTCACTCCCGATTCCCCGTGCGCGGATGGCGGGCCGGTCCCCCGGTCGAGCCCGGCGACTGCGGGCCGGCCATGACGTGAACCAGCCGATGGCCGGCCCCGCGCCGGCCATGACGCAAATAGTAGCCAAGGAGCCAAACCACCGATGAGCCTGAAGATCCGCCTCGCCCGTGCGGGCGCCAAGAAGCGCCCCTACTACCACATCGTGGTCGCCGACAGCCGCTCGCCCCGCGACGGCCGCTTCATCGAGAAGCTGGGCAGCTATAACCCCATGCTGCCGGCGGAGCATGCGGATCGTGTGCGCCTGCAGGACGAGCGCATCCAGCACTGGATGAGCCACGGCGCTCTGCCGACCGACCGGGTGGCGAAATTCCTCGGCAAGGCGGGCCTCGCCCCGATGCCGGCAGTCCGCGAGCAACCGATCAAGTCGGCGCCCGGGAAGAAGGCGCAGGAACGTGCCAAGGAAGCCGCTCCGGCGTAACGGCACCGTGGCATTGAACCGCATCCTGCTGGGCGTGATCGGCCGGCCGCACGGCGTGCGCGGCCTCGTGCATGTGGTCAGCCACACCGCCGATCCTGCCAATCTGGCCGCCTACGGTCCGCTGACCGACGACCGCGGCCGGCGCTTCACCCTGCGCTGGCGGGGCGAGGGGCTGGCCGAGGTGACGGAACTGCGCGACGGCGTTGCCGTCCCGATCACCGATCGGACGACAGTCGAAAAGCTGGTCAACACGCGGCTGTATTTAGACCGTGCGCAGCTCCCCGAGCCGGATGCCGACGAGTTCTACCTCGCGGACCTGATTGGGATGACGGCGGTCGATACCACCGGCACAGTCTTGGGCGAGGTCACCGCCGTGCACGACTACGGTGCCGGCGCGAGCCTGGAGATTGCGACGGAGGGCGCCGCCCCGCTGTTGGTGCCATTCACGCGCGTCGCGGTGCCGGGGGTCGACCTGCCAGGCCGTCGCGTGGCGGTCGTGCCGCCGGATCAGACGGACTGGGTGTCAGAGACTCCCTCCGCTCGCGCGGCGGCCGCGCAGCGATCCAACGTGGGGGAGGAGGCGACGGGCCCGGGTTGGAGCGGGGGGGCAAGCGCGCCTCATGATCGCGGGACCTCGCCCGCATGACGTTCCGCGCCTCCGTGCTGACCCTGTTCCCGGAGATGTTCCCTGGCCCGCTGGCCGGCTCGCTCGCCGGTCGCGCGCTGGCGCACGGCATCTGGTCCCTCCAGCCCGTGAACATTCGCGACTTCGCCACCGACCGCCACCGCACGGTGGACGACACCCCCTTCGGCGGCGGGCCCGGCATGGTGATGCGCCCTGACATCGTCGATGCCGCCCTTGCCTCGGTCGCGGACGACCGCCCGCGCGTCTTCCTCACCCCTCGCGGGCGTCCTTTCACCCAAGGCCTGGCCCAGCACTATGCCTCTGCTCCCGGCCTCGTCCTGCTCTGCGGCCGCTACGAGGGCGTGGACCAGCGCGTGATCGACGCGCATGCGATGGAGGAGGTCTCGGTCGGAGACTATGTACTCTCCGGCGGTGAGCTTCCCGCCCTGGTGGTGCTGGATGCCGTCATCCGCTTGCTCCCTGGCGTGATGGGCGCCGCCGACAGCGCCACCGAGGAGAGCTTTGCCCAGCATTTGCTGGAATATCCCCATTACACCCGGCCGGCCGAGTGGCAGGGCCGCCGCGTTCCGGATGTATTGCTGTCGGGCCACCATGCCGCCGTCGCCGCCTGGCGCCGCGCCGAGGCAGAGCATGTCACCGCCGAACGCCGCCCCGATCTCTGGGCCGCCCATCGCGCCCGGCCCCCGACCGCGCCGGTTGTCAGCCCGGCCGCTTCCTCTTAAGCAGCGCTCCGCAAAGGAACCTCCGCCATGAACATCGTGCAGCAATACGAAGCCGGCGAGATCGGCCGTCTGACCAAGGACCGCACCGTGCCGGCATTTCAGCCGGGCGACACGGTTCGGGTCGCGGTGAAAGTGGTGGAAGGCGAGCGCACTCGTACCCAGGCGTTCGAGGGCGTCTGCATCGCCCGTTCCAACAAGGGTCTGAGCAGTAATTTCACCGTCCGAAAGATCAGCTATGGCGAGGGCGTGGAGCGTGTATTTCCGCTGTATTCGCCGTTGATCGCGGAAATCGCGGTGGTGCGCCACGGCGACGTGCGTCGCGCCAAGCTGTACTATCTGCGCGGCCGGTCCGGCAAACGTGCCCGCATTGCCGAGCGCGCCCGCAGCACTGGCCCGGCCGAAGCTTCGCCTGCGGAGTCCGGGGCCGCGGAATAACGCGCCAGGTCGGCAGCGCGCCGGGTCGCTCGGTCGTCGCCCGCCGGGGTGCTGCGGTCGCGTGAAATCCGAGCCAGAATCAGGCAGCAATACGTGACGGCCTGTTGAAGAGCGTGTAGTCAAACGCTCCTCACCGTGCTGCGAGGCTGCTTTGATTCATTTTGCCCCTCGTACAATTGTGGCCTTTACAATGCTCGTCCTCGCGGTGCTGATCGCCGGCTGCGATGCACCGGTGCGCATCGGCGTCAAGCAAGCGCGGGCGGCAGGCGTGGTCGTCCCTGCCGGGATGCAGCGGCCGATCATCCCGACCGCCTTTGTGCCACCAGCACCGCGGCCGGCCTCGAGGCCGGCACCACCCGTAATGCCGGCGGCATTCACCACGGCCGGCTTGCTGCACGTGCCCAGCGTGCCACAGCCCCGACAACCGACTGACGTGGTGGGGCTGCTGCTGCAGCCCGACGGTCCACAGTCCGGCGCACGCTCAATCACCTTCGGTCAGGTTTTCCGCCCCGGCCAGCTTCCCGCCGGCAGTGGCCTCGCGGCCCGCATCGATGGCCGCGAGGTAGCGGCGCAACTCGACGTAAAGGCCACCAACCCTGACGGCTCGGTGCGTTTCGGTGTCGTGACGCTGCGCGCCGCCGCGCCCGCGGCGGTGATGTTGGTGCGTACGGGAAAATCCGCAGTCCCGGACGTCGATCTGGCGGCACGTGCAGCGCATGACGATGTTTCCGTCGACCTGGTGATGCACGGCGCCTCCGGCGACACGCCATATCATTTCGACCCAGCCACGCTTTTGTCGAGCGCGCTCGCAGCCGGCAAGGCGTCCTTCTGGCTGCGCGGCCCCCTGGTCACCGAGGCACGCGTGAACGTGCCGGTCAGCGGCTCATTCCGCCTTACGTTCGACGTTCGTGCCTATGCCGATGGTGCGATGCTGACCGACATCGCGTTCGACAACGACTACGCGATGCAGCCGGTCGGCGGTGACGTCGCCTACGACGTGACGATCAGCCGTAACGGCAAGCCGGTCTTGCAACATGCGAAACTACGGCAATTCCAGTACCAGACCTGGCACCGTGAAATCTGGAGCGACGGCGATCCAGACATCAACGTTGTGCACGATATCGCGGCGATGGAGCGCACCGGCGCGATCCAGACCTACGATTTGACGACCGGCGTGGCGCCGCAGGCGATCGACGACGAACGGAAGGCGCTGGCGACGCCGGGATTCTTCGACATTCTGGGCAATGCCGAGGTGCAGAAGTACATGCCGATGGTCGGCGGACGCGACGACATCGGTCCGCTGACGGCCGGCAACGCTGTGTGGCTGATGACACAGAATCCGGTCGCCGCGCGCTTCGCGCTGGCACAGGCCGACGCGGCGGGCAGCGTCCCAATTCATTTCTTCGACCCGGTCGCCGGCACCTATGTGACGCTGGAAAAATACCCCAAACTCTGGATCGACGACCGCGGCGGGAGCGGCCCTGACACGACCGGGCTGACGCAGAAAATCGGCAATACCGGCTGGTTCTACGACAATGCGCATCAGCCGGAGCTGACGTATTTGCCGTACCTGATGACGGGAAGCCACTACCGCCTGGACCAGTTCGAGGCGCAGGCAACGGCCACGGTGCTGAACGTATGGCCAGCACCACGCGAGGACGCGAAAGGCATTGTCGTCAATCGAATGACGCAGGTGCGCGCGGCCGGCTGGAACCTGCGCGAGGTGGTGGAGGCAGCATTCGCGCTGCCTGATGCTTCGCCGTTGCGGCGGTATTTCCAGCGTCTCCTCGCCAACAACATCGACTATCTGCACACTGACATGGTGAACGCGCACGAGGGAGAGGCGACTGGCTGGCTACCTTTGCGCACCGATGTCTTTTTCAAGCTGGCTCCCTGGCAGGAGGATTTCCTGGCAAGCAGTCTCATCCTCGCCGCGCGTCAAGATGTGCCGGGAGCCAAGGAACTGCTGATCTGGATGACGAATTTCCTGGCCGGCCGCTTTCTGGCCGAGGACAAAGGATTTCCGCCATACGCCGGCGGTGCGTTCGAGCTGGTCATGAATGATGGCGATGGACACACGCTGCAAACGTGGAAGGAAATTTTCGAACTGTCGGAGCAAAGACTGGCCAGGGACTTTGCCGACAATGGCCATGCGTGGTCGGGGATGACCTACGCTCTCCAATTGCTCGCCGACCGCGCCATGCTGGGCGGCTTGATCGGGGCCACGCACAGCGACGAGGCGCGGCGCGCCTTCGACTGGCTGGTGGCACATGCGCCGCAGATCGGCAAGCAGCGGCTGGTGTTGGATCCGAGCTGGAATATCGTGCCGCTGTCGATGCAGGCGGCAGAAGAGCGATAGCGGGTCAGCGCCGCGGCCGCGCGCGTACCAGCATCTGCTTGCCCATCGGCTTGAGCGGCGAGGCAAGATAGGCACGAATCAGCAACGGCGAGACCGGCAGCCGGGATTTCACGGTCAGCGGCAGGAAGCGCGGCCGCACGTCGATCGCGTCATAGCCGTTGGCGGCGAGAAAATCGACCAGGCTGATATCCGAGTAGATGGCGATGTGCGTGTAGTCGTCGAAATACTCGCGATATGCGTAGCGATAGTTCGGCTGCAGGATATTCAGCGTCCCGTCCTTGCTCAGCCTGGTGCGCAACGTGGCCAACACGGTCGCGAACTGAGCCTGGGTAATATGCTCGAACAGATTGCTGGCGAAGGCAAAGTCCACGCCGGCATCGGGCAGGAAGCCGAGGTCGGTCACGTCCCCCACCACGGCCTCGACACCCGGGACGAGGTGGCGCGGGAAGTCGGCCCACGCATCGACCGCGATGCGGCGGCGCGCTTCCACATGGTTGATGAAATTGCCATAGCCGCAGCCGAGATCCACCACGCAGGCGTCGCGGCCGATCAGTTTGCTGAAATGCCAGCGCCACAGCGCCTCCCACACCACGTCGCGGCGGGGATCCTCGGTCAGCCGGGACGCATGGTAGCCTTCGCTCACGAGCGGGC
>Ga0335073_10010465_pt1 | contig 13035 bp, 10 predicted proteins | sample Lox_Sample_22_FD_207093 | JGI IMG/M metagenome (GOLD analysis project Ga0335073, IMG submission 207093) | Soil microbial communities from Loxahatchee National Wildlife Refuge, Florida, United States - Lox_Sample_2.2 | ecosystem: Environmental > Terrestrial > Soil > Wetlands | place: USA...
CGGCAAACGTTCCCTGGGGCACGAGTTCCAGCCTGATGGTCCCTTTCAGCACCATTTCTTCGAGCAGCTTATTTTCCCCGACATACGAGCCGATGTGATGCAGGATCTGCCCCGCCGCCAGCAGCAGCCCATTGCCCACGCCATCAATGCCCACATTGTTGCTGATCGTGTTCAGATTTTTCGTGCCGCGGCGCGCCAGCGCGCGAATCAGATTTTCCGGCATGCCGCACAGCCCGAAGCCGCCAATCATGATCGTCGCGCCGTCAAAAACGTCGCGGATCGCGTCATCTGCGTTGCGCACTACCTTATTCATCGCGCCAGCATTCTAAACGAGTTTGTCAGCAAGCCCCGCGCGTATTATAGAATTTCGCCGATCGAGAGCTGTTGTTCGTAAAATGCATCCCAAGTTCCCACCAGCGGCCCGGCCAAATATCCAACTTCTGCCCATCCTTCTCTTCATTGCGCTCTCGCCCTGGGCGGCGCGTGCTCAAGATCAGACCGCGAGTGAGTTGCAGGGCAAGGTTTGTGATGTCTCGGGCAAGCCGGTTGCGTCAGCAACGGTGACACTGAAGGCCGAGGGCCAAGCCCAGCCTCTCAGCACGCAAACGCGTGCGGATGGCACTTTCATTTTTCAGTCGCTGCAGTCGGGGAACTACAGCCTGCATGTTGCGGCTGCCGGATTCGTCACTGCAAACCTTCCGGCAATTCCGATTCCAGCCGAGAACAAGAGTTTTGAAGTCGTTCTCAAGTCTCAGCGCATGAGCGCTTCGACTCCCTCCGCTGAAGCGCCGCAATTCTACGATCAACCGCAATTCACCGTCTCTGGCGTAACCGACACATCGGAGCTCGGCGGCCACGGTTCCGCGCCCATGATGCGGACTCGCGAGTTGGTAGAAAAAGACGTCAGATCCCTGAGCGCCGATTCGGCCACGGCTCCAATTCCGGCTTCCGATGCCTATAAGCTCGCCGTGACCTATGCGAATTCCGGAGACTATGCCCGTGCTCGCGATCAGCTGCAAAGTTTGCCGGCGGAGCAGCAGACCGCGGAGTCCCATCATCTTCTTGCCAACGTCGATGAAAAGCTCGGCAATTCGCTCGATGCTGTTCATGAATACCAGCGCGCGGCCGAACTCGATCCCAGCGAGACCAACACGTTCGACTGGGGATCGGAACTCCTTCTGCATCACGCCGCAGAGCCCGCGATTCAGGTCTTCGCCAAGGGCAACCGCCTGTTTCCAAATTCCACTCGCATGCTGATCGGCTTAGGCGCCGCGGAGTATGCAGCCGGGTTCTCTGAGCGAGCCGTCCAGCGCCTCTGCCAGGCTTCCGATCTGCGTCCCGACGACCCGCAGCCATATCTGTTTCTCGCAAAAATCCAACGCACCCAGGACACAATTCCTCTCGACGTCATCAAGCGATTCAAACGTTTTCAGCATCTCCGGCCCGGCAACGCCGAGGCGAACGATCTCTACGCGGCCGCTCTATGGAAGCACAACCAGCCGGCTCCTGGCCAAAACGTCGTGGCCCAAATCGAGTTGCTGTTGAAGACTGCGATTCATCTGGATCCGAAGTTAGCTGCCGCTTACCTGCAACTTGGCATTCTTCACACCTATCAACACAATTCTGCGGCGGCTATTGCCGATTTTCGGCATGCCATCGCAAGTCAGCCCGATCTCGAAGAAGCGCATTATCGGCTCGCGCAGGCCTACCGCGTCTCCGGCAAGATGGACGACGCTCGCGCCGAGATCGCCATCTACCAGCGCCTGCGGCAGCAATCGCAGCAGCAAACCGAACGCGAGCATCACGAGATCAAGCAGTTTGTCTACAGTCTCCGCGACCAACCGCCCGCCCAGCCTCGATAACCCAAGCCGGACTGGTGTATTTTTTTTGTCATCTTGAGCAAGCTTCTTTTGCGCAGCGACGAGCCTGCCCTGAGCTGAATGGCGAAGGGACCTGGGCGATCCGCGCGAAGTTGAGACGCTTGCGTGGCGTCTGAGCCACGCGTCGAAATCCCGAGCAAAAGCGAGGGACCTCCGTGACGCAACAATCGCGACCTCGGATCGCTTCCACTTTAGGCTTACCACTCCGCTGCCCGTCCCTTCGCGCACACGCCGCAGCCCGTGTGTTAAACTCTCTGCTTCACAAAATTGAAATCATCTGCAGCGACAAGCCCGATCGGCACATGCTTCTCTCCAAAGAATATGTGAATTACCTAGCCCGCGAACTCACCAAGAAGCTCATTGCGGGCAAGCTCATCGAGACCGATACTGTCCCAGCTGTAACTGAGCGCGTTCACGCCGCTCTCCTCGACGAACTCACGCTCGAAGATCGCATCAACGACGAAGTCCGCGTGATCCTCGAAGCCTATTCCGAAGAGATGCGCAAAACCGGCGCCAATTATCAGGAGATGTTCCGCAAGGTGAAAACCGAACTGGTTCGCAAATACAAGGCGGTGCTGTGAGGCTGAGTCGCGACAAAGTCAACGTCTTGGCCCGCGCCGTCAGCGACGTATTGAAGCAGATGGACGAAGTCGAGTTCATCGAAGATCCCAACACCATCCGCCAGGGAACCCGCAAGATTCTCGAAGACCTGCTCAATCAGGAAGAAAAGATCGATCAGTCCGCCCGCCAGAAAATCGAGAGCCAGAAGCGCACCATTCTCGAAGGCTCGCAGGAGTGGGACATCCTCTATCGCAAGTACTACAACGAAGAAGTCAAGAAGCTCGGCGTGTAAGAGACTTTCCAGCAAAGCCCTGATTCAGTTCTGAAAAAGAACGCCTTCCGCTCTCTCGATGAATCACGCCTTTCAGACCCTTTTCTGTCTATCGGACAAAAGGAATATAGGCGGGCGTTTTGGATCGATACGTACGGAATCCATCCTGGAAGCGCTCTTCCAGCAGCCGGTCCTCGGCTCGAACCCGAATCTCAGTTCCGGCGATGAACGCCACTGCTCCCGCGATCCACATTGGCCACCAGGTATATGCGGCGCCGGTTGCCATCAACATCCCGAACATCGATGTGTAAATAGGGTGCCGAATCCAGCGGTAAGGCCCGGTTCGGATCAGATGGTGATCGGCAGTAAGAGCCGCCTCAAACCGCCATTGCTTCCCCAACTCATGCGCCGAGGCCCACCCCAGGAGCACCGAGGCCGGACCGAGAATCATCGACGTCATGAGCGAAGCCTTGGACTTTTGAAATCCGATCGGCTTCACCCACATGAAGATCAGCAAGAAACCGACGAACACCATCCCTATGCCCCAGCGCGACGACTGGGCACGCGCCACCTTCCCCTGTCCCTTCGCCTGGCGGCTCGGCTTCACGAACGCGAGAGACCACAAGATCCAACAGAGCAGCAGCTCGGCCCAGGCGACGAGCAACAAAATAGTGACCTGCACTGGACCGGAACCTCCGTGTACGCCGCAAGAATAGCGGCCATTGTGCCTCTATCGCGCCTGCCAGCAATATCAACCGGAGTTTTACTACGCCAGCAGCTTTGCTGCGTCCTTCGCGTGATAGGTCAGAATAATGCTCGCGCCTGCGCGCCGGATCGACAGCAGCGACTCCATCATCACGCGGTCGCGGTCGATCCAATTGTTCCGCGCCGCGGCCTCGATCATCGCGTATTCGCCGGAAACCTGATACGCCGCCAGCGGCAAGTCGAAGCGCGCCCGCGCCGCGGCAATGACGTCGAGATACGGCATCGCCGGTTTCACCATGATCATGTCGGCGCCTTCTTCGATGTCGAGTTCGATCTCGCGCATGGCTTCGCGGACATTCGCGCCATCCATCTGGTACGACCGCCGGTCGCCGAACTGCGGCGCGGAATCCGCCGCTTCGCGGAACGGCCCGTAAAATCCCGACGCAAATTTCGCCGCATAAGAAAGAATCGGCGTGTTGATCAGCCCCGCTTCGTCGAGTGCGCGCCGGATCGCAGCAACGCGTCCATCCATCATGTCAGATGGAGCGATGATGTCGATGCCGGCTTTCGCGAGCGAAACCGAAGTGCGAGCCAGCAGGTCAAGCGAAGCGTCGTTGACAATTTCATAGCTCGACTCCGCGGCGGGTTTGGCGGAAACACTTTTCTTCTTCTTGCCATTTTTCCCGGCGACAGCGTGCGTGGAGCTCAGCGTATCAAGGGCAGCCGCGCCCAACGACTTCGGTGCAGCTTTCACAATTCCGCAATGTCCGTGCGACATGTATTCGCAAAGGCAAACATCGCCCATCAGAATCAGCCCGGGGACTTCGCGTTTCAGCGCGCGGGCCGCCTGCTGCACGATCCCATCCTCGGCCCACGCGCCCGTCGCAACTTCGTCTTTTTTTTCTGGCAGCCCGAATAAGATCGCGCTTGGAATGCCCAGCGACCGAACCTGCTCGGCTTCCTTCACGGCTTCGTCGACCGACAGATTGCAAACGCCCGGCATCGATCCAACTTCTTTTCGAAGGCCTTCCCCAGGACAAACGAACATGGGATAAACCAATGAATCCGGCGTGAGCCGCGTTTCGGTCACCAGGTTTCGAAGCTCAGCAGTACGGCGCAAGCGGCGAAGTCGCGTGATTGGGAATGCCATAGGTCACCAGCAGATGAAAATACTCAACCGAGGATTCTAGATCATTGCTGAGCTTTGTGCGTTGTCATCTCGACCAAGCCGATGGCTTAGCGAATGCAAGCCATCGGCGCGTGGAGAGACCCGCTGCGTGTCTGCGCCGCGCATGAATCCGCGCGGGATGCTGAATTGCGGGCTACTGAGAACTGAGCGCGGGGTACTGGCAACTGGCTATTGGGTCCTGCCGTTCTGCTACACTCGCCCTATGCTGGCCGGCTACGCGGTGCACGTCGAGCACTCCCGCGGACGCCGCTTCCCTGAGCTGCCTCATCCCTACCGCAACGATTTCCAGCGCGACCGCGACCGCGTCATCCACGCTCGCGCCTTCCGCCGTCTCGAAGCCAAAACGCAGGTCTTCACCCGCCGTCACAGCGATCATTTCCGCAATCGCCTCACGCACACGCTCGAAGTCTCGCAAATTTCCCGTACCATCGCCGGAGCGCTCGGCCTTAATGTCGATCTCGCCGAAGCGCTCGCGCTGGTGCACGATATCGGACATCCCCCCTTCGGCCACGCCGGAGAAAAAACGCTCGACGCCTGCATGCGCGAGCACGGCTCTTTCTTCGATCACAACCTTCATGCACTGCGCATCGTCGAAGATTTCGAGCAGCGCTACGCCGCCTTCCCCGGCCTGAATCTGACATTCGAAGTGCGAGAAGGCATCATCAAGCATTCACACGACTATGACGCGAACAGTCATCCCGAACTAGTCGAATACCTTCTTGATCAGCGCCCGCCCCTCGAAGCGCAGCTCATCGATCTGGCCGACGAGATCGCCTACAACACCGCCGATCTCGACGACGGCTACGAAGCCCATCTGCTCTCGCTCGAACAGATTCGCCGTGGCGTTCCCGTTTTCGATGGGTTCTTTCGCGAAGTCGAGCAGCTTTATCCCGCTGCGCCCAACAAGCTGAAATTCAACGAAGCGCTCAAGCGCGTGCTGAATCGCATGGTCGACGACTTAATTAAGAACACGCAGAACCGCCTGAACGAGAACGGAATTCGCACGCTCGAAGATGTGCGCCATTTCCCTGAACGCCTGGCCGCGTTCAGTCCAGCGGTCGATGCCGAGCGCCGGCAAACCAAAGAATTCCTCTACGAGAATCTCTACTTCAGTCCCGCGCTCGCGGAAGAAAAAGACGATGCCGAGCGCATCGTGCGCGAGCTGTTCACTTTTTGGGTGAAAAACCCTCAGGCCCTTCCGCACAATTATCAGGAAAAAGCGAAAGCCGAAGGCGAGTCACTGGCCCGCGTGGTCTGCGACTACATCGCCGGCATGACCGACAACTTTATCTACGACCAGTACGAAAAACACTGCGGATGAAGGCTAGTGGTGCATTCGAAATCTCCGTGCCTCAGCGAACAAGCGGCGCAACCTTGCGACATTGACTGCTTACATCAGTAATCCTGACTGCTGACGGAGACAAACGTACAATCCTCATATCCCGTGCCCATACGTCCCACCCTTCGGCCCGCGCTCGTATTGCTGACCGCGTTCATAGCCCAAATAGGGAGTGCGCAGCAAATTGCTGTGAAGCTCGTTGATGGTCGCAATGGTCGACCCTTGAAGGATCAGGCCGTGGTGATTTGGCTGGGTGAAAAACCGGTCGGCATGCCCGGTCAGACCATACGGACGAACGCTGACGGAATCGCGTTCGTACCGATACACATTCAGCAGGATGCTTTTGTGGCTGGAGGTGAATCGCTAGTGGATTGCCGAATGCGCATAAGGCACGGCAAAGCTATGGACGAAGGCGAGACCTACAAGGAGGAGGTATACCGTTTCGCAGACGTGCTGGCCCACGGCGCAGTGGGAGCTAACAAATGCGGAAAGGCGACAGCACAACCTATCCCCGGGCAACTTGTGCTTTTCGTGCGACCACCGCATTGGTGGGAAAAAGCCCTTTGGGAGTAATTAGAGACATTTCTCAGCCTCACGAACTCCCACCTTTCTGCTTCACTTCTCCGCCACCCCCGCCACCACATCAAACAAAATCCTTGGCCCGCGCCGCACTTCTTCCACGCGAATGCGCTCGTCATTTCCGTGCTCGGTGTTTCCTTCTTCATCTGTCGCCGTATACGGATTGAATCCGTACGCGATCATCCCCAGCGGCCGATAGCGCTGACACTCCGTGTATCCGCTGGTAATGTGCGGCACCACCGGGGTCCCGGGAAAATATTTTGCCGCGACTTCGCGAATCTGCGCATAAAGCGCGTTATCCGTGCCCGAATAATTCGCCACTCGAAATTTCGCCTCCAGCGGCTCGATCGTCACATTCGGATCATTCACCACCCGCCGCAGCGCCTCAAGCAGGTCGTTCGGATTCCCTCCCGGCAAAATGCGCACATCCAGATTCGCCCACGCTTCGGCGGGAATCACGTTGGTCTGCTCCGAGCCGCCGAGCATCGTCAGCGAAATCGTGTCGCGCAGCAGAAAATTCAGCGACTCGTCTCCTTCGAGTTCATCCCGAAATTTCTTATCCTGAATCGCCTTCCGAATATCACGGTAATACGCAGCGCGTTCTGGAGGCTCATAGGGAGCCATCTCGCGCAGAAACTCCTCGACCGCGGGCAGCACCCGCAGCGGCGTGCGATAGGCGATGATTTTATTCAGCGCCGCCACCAGCCGGTCCGGCGCCGAATCCGGATTCGGACGCGAGGCGTGTCCCGGCCGCCCGTGCGCCACTACATGCAGCCAAAACGTGGTCTTTTCCCCCACATCGACGCCGACGTATTTCACCTTGCCGTTTTCCAGCAGATTCTCGCCGCCCTCATTGATCAGGAACTCGGCATTCTCCAGCAAATCGGCCTCATGCGCGATGAACCAATCCGTTCCCGTGTCTCCAGCTTCCTCGTCGGCGACGGCGAGAAAAATGACGTCGCGATCAAGCGCCACTTTTTCGCGCTTCAGCATCACCATCACGACCAGCTGTGCCAGGCCTTCATCTTTCATGTCCTGCGCGCCGCGGCCCCAAATGTAGCCGTCTTTGATCTCTCCACTGAATGGTGGAACTCGCCATTGCGACGCGTCGCTGGTGACTACATCTGTGTGGTTCAGCAAAATGATCGGCCGCCTCGGGAGGCCCTCGTCAGGTGTGGGGTGCCCCACTTCTCCCTGACTCTGGGAGAAGTGGGAATTCGCAGGAATCCTCGCCCACAAATCCCCGCGCCCTGGCGCATACTCAAATGCTCGATTTTCAATCCCTTCTTGATCGAGAATCTTCTTGAAGAACTCCACCGCGCGCATTTCGTTTCCCGGAGGATTGCTGGTATCGATCCGCAAATACTCCTGCATCCACGTCACCGCCAAATCGGAATACTGCTCCAGATGCTGGCGCGATAGCGAGGCGGAAGGCGTTCCCGCAACCCACTCTCTCCCGCCCACACCTCGATCAGTGGCCCACAATGAAGCCCAACTGATCCCAACAGCCACTCCGATCAGCAGTGTCTTTTCAGCCCAAAGACGTGTACAGGCTCTCCGTCCCACTATTTGTCGCGTAGGCGTGCCCTCCCGGAAGTGCACGCAGTTTTTATATCAGGTTTGCCAAAATTACCAGGGCCAGTTCCAGGCCCGGTAACCGGATGGGCTACAATGTTCTTGCATATCAGGTATTTAGCTGGTTACTGTTTAAGTTGGATTTGGCATCCAAGATGTACTGCAAAATAGGCGGTCCGGGCTCGCCGGGACCCCAAAAGTGCGGCTGTCGCGTCAACGGCCGGCCTGGCATAGCCAAACAGCTTGCCTTCAGCAAATCAGGGACGCATTCAGATTTGGGCACGCCTGGCGTGCCGGAGTGGAATCTAATTCTCCGCCATAATTTTGGAGGAAGCTTCTTATGAACACACGTTTCGTGATTGCGCTGCCGCTGGCTGCTGTTCTTGCTCTTCCGGCACTGGCGCAGAACAATACTTCATCGTCGCAGAACTCCCAGAACCAGACCGCGAACACTCAGTCCACCACCGACAACGGCACCGCGACCGGCAAAGCCCCTTTGCAGCCGCCTTCCCGCGAAGGCTTCTGGGGACATCTGAACCCCTTCGCCAGGAAGAATTATGTCAAGCGGCAGACCGAGCCCATCCGCGATCGCATCAACGAGCTCGATGAGCTGACCTCGGCCAACAGCAAGCAGATTAAGGACACCGACGACCGCGCCCAGGCCGGCATCAAACTGGCTTCCGACAAAGCCGACCAAGCCGACCAGCACGCCGTCGACGCCGGCAACAAAGCTACGCAGGCGCAACAGACCGCGCAGCAGGTCAACACCCGCGTGCAGAACGTCGAAACCGTCGTCAGCAACATCGACGAGTACAAGGCGCAGAACCAGACTGAAATCCGCTTCCGTCCCGGCCAGAGCGTGCTCAGCAAGCAGGCCAAAGACGCGCTCGATCAGATGGCTACCGGCGTAAAGGGGCAGCATGGTTACATCTTTGAGGTCCAGGGATTCTCTTCGGGCCATGGCCAGACGGCGATCCAGAGCTCGCAGAAGATGGCCGACTCGGTCGTGCGCTATCTGGTGCTGGCGCATGACATCCCGATCTACCGCATTTACCTTGTCGGCATGGGCAACGCACCCACTCCCGATGAGAATGCGAAGACCCGGCATACCATTGGCGGTCGCGTCGATGTCAGCCTGCTGAAGAACGATCTCGAGCAGTTGGCCTCGTCGAATACCGGAGCAACCACCGACACGCAGCAGCAGCCAAAGTAATGGATGGGTACTGAAAAATCGGGTAATGAAAATGGGTGTCTCACTTCTCGCCGCTTTTGCGAGAAGTGGGATTGCGGGCAGCAAGTGAGAGATGATCCAGCCCCGTAGGGGCGAAAGACGTGAGCCCAGCGCGTAAGCGCTGAGTCAGCGGACAAAACAAAAATGAGTCCCGTCAGGGACAACACCAAATTCTTGGAAACGGCACCAAAGCTTGTGCGGGACGAAAAGCCGTCCGGGCTTAAGTCCCTCCCCCAAGGAAAAGCCTCTCAGCAATGAGAGGCTTTTTTCCTGCTCGCGTGGCGCGGGCGCCCCGCCCGCGATTCTTGCAACGGAAAAACCGCCTTCACGATCCGGATTTTGCTTTTTCCTGTTCGAGCCCGTAGCGCGCGAGATCGTCGCGCATCCTTTTCTCCAGCCTGCCGTCATGCGTCTGGAGAGCAATCTCGAGCGCACGATCGGCCGTCTGGATCGCCTCCGCGAAACGCCCAGTCTTCGCATATGCTTCGGCCAGCGCGGCCAACGCTTGCGGTTCTTTTCTCTGGGTCAGTTCCGCTGCTTTTTCCAGGGCTGTCACCGCCTGAGCGGAATCTCCGCGCAAGCCCAGAACATAACCGAGGTTGAAATAGTAGCCGCCAGAGTTTGGCCCGAGCGCGACTGCTTTTTGAAGTTGCTCAACCGCCTCATCCATTCGTCCGGCTTTGGCTAGCTCCCAGCCCAGAGCATTGTGCGTTTCCGCAACTGCCGGAGCCATTTCCGCCGCCTTCCGCAAATGCTCCAGTCCGTCTTGCACCTGGCCCTTCTCGACCAGTACTGCGCCCATTTGCATTTCCACTTCGGCGTTCGATGGATCCAGTGCCAGCGATTTCCGCCAACTCTCCACTGCCGCATCCCGATTCCCCGTCAGCGCCAGCGACACTGCCAAATGATTGAACCAGCCCGCGTGATGAGGATCCAGAGCGCACGCTTTTCGGTACTCTTCCACCGCTTCCCGCTCCCGGTTGAGTCCACTCAACGATGCAGCCAGCGAAAAATGCGCCGCTGCATCGTCCGGATCGATCTCCAATGCCTTACGCCATTGTTCAATCGCTTCGGGCAACTGGTTCTTTTCCATGAAGTCGAAGGCAAGGTTCGAGTAACGGTAAATCTGCATTGCCTCCGGATTGATCTTCTCCAGCCCCTCCCGCGGAATATTCACAAACTCGGGAATGTTGACCGCACGATTCGCCGCCGTCGTGTTGTCAACCAGAATCGCGGGAGTGTCGTTTCCGTCCGCATCAATATGCGTCAACATCAGCCGCGTATACGGTCCGCGCACCTTCGATGAAAACGCCAGCCATCGTCCATTTGGCGAAAAACTGTGCCACGAGTTCATCAGCGGCAGGTTGCACTTCATCAGCCGGGCCTGCCCCCCCGCAAACGGCACAATGTACAGCCGGCTGTCCGGACGCATCAGCAGGCCGTTGCGGTTTTGCACAAAAACGATCCAGCGTCCATCCGGAGAAACTTTCGGAAAGTTGTTGCTCATTCCATTGCCCGACGCTCCGGCGACCGGCTCGGCTTCACCTCCGCGGCCCTCGTTAAATGGAATGCGGTACAGATCGTATTGAATCTGCGGTTCGCGCGGATCGTTGGCGTAGCTGGGATCTGGCGCCCCCGCCGGATACGGATCGCGCGCTTTCGCGCGGCTGAAGATCAGATACTTGCCATCCGGCGACCAGAACGCGCTGGTCTGCACAAACCGTGGGTCGTCCGCTCCCGGCAGCGGCCGAAGCTTCTTGGCTGCCCGGTCATACCAGGCCAGGATGCCGCGCATGGGATAGAAAACCTGGTTGAAGTAAACATCCTGGTAGTTCGTGCTGAACAACCGCTCCGAAAGCCCGGGCGCAAAGCCGGGATTCTTCTCCTGATGAGTATTTCCCAAGCCTGGCGGGCCGATCGAAGTCACCACATAGCGCCCGTCGGGTGAAATCTGCGACATGAATCCAAACCGCTTCACCGATGGCTCGAAATTCGCCGCATTCAAATTCTCCTGAAAAGAACTCCAGCGAATCACATCCTGATTTCGGACCGTCATCAGTTTCTGAACCGAAAGGATGGCATATAGACCCTTGTCGTTTTTCGGTCCGTCCAGATCCAGCCCCATCGTCTTGCCGTCGCGCGAGAACGAGTGGCAATTCGCGCAGGTATAGACGTTCTCCATCACCGTCCGGCTCTCCCGATCGGCAATGCTGCGCAATTTCCACTTGATCAATGGAATCGCCGAAGGCGGCAGCGGCTGGATCAGGCCCTTGTCCGTTCGTGGCGAAAGCATCAACGGAACGTCGCGGTAGAAAATTGGTGCGCCCACTGGATCGACCGAAGTCGAGATCGTCACCGTTCCGCGGGAGACCGGCCGCCTCGGATCGTCCTCCGCGAATCCAGTAACGGTAACGGTCGCCGGTTTTAGCGTCCGGTTTTTGATCTTCGCCCACGTCGTCGCGTCCGGTCTCCAGCTTCTTGTCGAGATCTCATCCGGTGCCCATTGCGCAATGCCTTCGCCCGAACCTGCTTTTTCGTCGATCTCGGTCACCTGCGGCGCGTATCCCGCAGCCTCCACGCGATAGCCACCCTCACCGTCGGCAAACGTAAACTCAATCACCCACCGCTTCGCCGTGGCACTGTGGTCATGCCACAAGAAAGTGGGAGAAGTGATCTCCGGGGGGAAAACAGAACCATCCAGCGGATATTCAATCGTGATAACCGCGAGTTCATCCGTGAGCGGAGCAGCTTCCCCCGGAGCCAAGCTTTTCCCGGCTAGCAGGAAAAGTGATGCCGTCCCGAGAACGCCAGCCAGCAGGATTTTGCTAGAGAATCTCATCCGCTCGACAATCCGCCGCGACACAACACGCGCTGGGATTGCACGCTAGCATCCCCAGCATCCGCAGGCTGTGATTCTGATCACTGTGCGCGGGAAGTGCGGTTGCCCCGTCTGGGGTCCTCGGTCCTTGTTTCGCGGTAGCATTGATGGGTCGTCGTCCGGTGTGGAACAAAAGGAAAATGGGGGTGCCCCACTTCTCGCCGATTTTGCGAGAAGTGGGATTCTGGACGTAGCCGAAGCCGCGAAGCAGCGTAAGATTCCAGCCCACGCCGCAAGGCGGGGCTAAACGTCCCCGAAAATGCATCAGCCCCGCAGGGCTAGAAGACAAAACGCGCCGGTTGCCGACTCATGGGAAGGCAGCCAAGGCTCAGCCGCACAGCGGCGCAAAATTCCAGCCCACGCCGCAAGGCGTGGGATTACCGTCTCTTGAAGTCCACCAGCCCCGCAGGGGCGAAAGACCCCACGCCGGTAGTGTCTTAACTCCGTGTTGCTCGCCGGTTGCCCGACTCATGAGAAGCGGAAGGCAGCCAAGGCTCAGCCGCGAAGCGGCGTAAGATTCCAGCCCACGCCGCAAGGCGTGGGATTACCGGTCTCTCGAAGTCCACCAGCCCCACAGGGGCGAAAGAGCTCACGCCCGTCCACTACTTTTCCACAGCCATCCACAGAAATTTTCCTCCGCTTTGTGACGGATAACCTTGACTGAGAAATTCAACTGGTCAAACTGGAACTATGCGCGAGAGTTCCATGAGCCAACCAGACGGCTTATCGGCCATCCGGAAATCTTTCCAATTCACTGATTCCAAAGAATTTACTTCTAACCCCTTTATTTTCAAGATTTTGCCCAAAAACATCCCGATCACCCCGTC
>Ga0335073_10010466_pt1 | contig 13034 bp, 10 predicted proteins | sample Lox_Sample_22_FD_207093 | JGI IMG/M metagenome (GOLD analysis project Ga0335073, IMG submission 207093) | Soil microbial communities from Loxahatchee National Wildlife Refuge, Florida, United States - Lox_Sample_2.2 | ecosystem: Environmental > Terrestrial > Soil > Wetlands | place: USA...
TGGCGCATTTTTCGCGCGATCGGCTGCTGGTCGAAGCATATCGCCGTGGGGACGACATCCACACTCTCACTGCATCGCAAGTCTTCGGCGTTCCGCCGCTGATGGTCACGCCTGATCATCGCCGCCAAGCCAAAGTCGTCAACTTCGGCATCGTTTACGGACTTTCTCCGTTTGGGCTCTCGCAGAATCTGGGCATCGAGCCCAGCGAGGCGAAGCAGTTTATCGCCAATTATTTCCAAACTTATAGTGGCGTTCGCGCTTTTATCGACAAAACGTTGGAAGAAGCGCGGCGGGAGCTGAAAGTAAAAACTCTCTTTGGCCGCGTCCGGCCCATCGCTGACATCAACAGCAAGAACGCAAATCAGCGCGGATTCGCCGAGCGCACCGCGGTGAACACGCCGCTGCAAGGAACCGCGGCCGACCTGATCAAGATCGCCATGATTCGCATCGACGCGGCCCTGCGCGCGCGCAGACTGAAATCGCGCATGACCCTGCAGGTCCATGATGAGTTGGTCTTCGAAGTTCCAGAAAACGAAATTGACGTCATGCAACCGCTGGTGCGGGAGCACATGGAGAAGGTGTACGAACTTGCGGTGCCGCTACTGGTCGACATGGGCGTAGGAAAGAATTGGCGCGATCTGGAATAGCCCGTGTGGCGCGGGCGGGCCGCCCGCAGAGGTCAGCGCACCGGCACCCGCACTGGTGTAAAATTGGCTCGGACCCCTCCGCCGCGCAGCCGGCGGAATCCTTCCCGTCGGGACGTGGCGCAGCCTGGTAGCGCACTTGCTTGGGGTGCAAGGGGTCGCGAGTTCAAATCTCGCCGTCCCGACCATTTCTCTCCCCCGGAAACGATCTGCTTACCGGGGCCAACAGCCGGACTTCAATTTGCGTCTCACAGAGCAAGGTATAATTTGCATCCTAGTATGGAGAAACGGCGTTACGCGCTGGTCGCATATGTCAGGAATCCTGCGGGAGAATTCGTGGAGAATCTCCGGCGCGAGTTGCATCCCCAGCTGCCGCATCTTCCTGCGCATCTGACCATTCTTCCGCCGCGCTGCCTGCAGAGCACCGAACCGGCAGCTCTCGAAGTACTCGACCGGATCTGCAGCGCCGAGCAGTCCTTTGAAGTCCACCTGGGCGAGGTAGAAACGTTCATCCCGGTAACCCCGACGGTGTACATCCGAGTGGACGAGCAAACCTCGCGGATGATCGAACTGCATGCCCACCTCAACGTCGACGGCCTGGCATTCAAGGAGGAATGGCCGTACATCCCTCACCTCACGATCGTGAAAATGAGCAGCCCAGAAGCTGCGGTCGAGGCCTGCCGGGTAGCGCGGGAGCGTTGGGCCGTGTACAAGCACAGCCGGCGTATCACGGTGGAGAAGCTGACTTTTGTTCGCGAGGATGCCGAGAATCACTGGGTCGATCTGGCCCCGGTCTCTCTCGGACGCCATCTGGTTTCGCGTTAGAATCCCCGGCAATCGTTCGTAATCGCCGGTGGAGTTACTCATTCCTGCCATGCATGGCCCCTGGTACAGTTCACTCCCGTGCGTTGAAATGCCTCCGGCGCGGCTGTAATTAAAGAGTAAGTCACGGCTCCGGAGCATCCGCCAAACACCAGCTCTGACGCGGGTTTCCGGCCAACGGAGAGACGCGCATGCAGATCGGGGTGTATGGCGCAGGATACCTGGGCACAGTGATTTCCGCCTGCCTTGCAGATTTTGGAACGCCCGTTTCCTGCTGCCACCCCGACCGCACTCGCATGGTCGAGATGGCCCAGGGGAACATTCCCTTCTTCGAAAAGAATCTGAAGGAGATCATCCGCCGCAATGTCCGCGCCGGGCGGCTGGCGTATTCGACCGATATTGAATCGTTTGCCCGCCGGACGCAGGTGATTTTTCTTGCGGAAGACAAGCCAGACCACCTGAACGACATTGCTCTTCGCATTGCCAAGCTCGCCCCCAAACCGCCAATTCTCACCATCGTGACACCGGCGCCGGTGGGCACGGCGAATGCGTTGGAAAAGAACATCAAGGATGCTGGCTTGCAGGCCAGCATCGTGTCGCAGCCCATGTTCTTCACCGACGGCTGCGCGGTTGAAGATTTCAACTGGCCTGACCGGCTGATTCTCGGCTCCAATTCCAACGAAGCCGTGCAGATGCTGAAGCAGATTTTTCACCCGCTGGTCATGCGCGGCGTGCCCGTCATCGTGACAAATCAAGCGACGGCCGAGCTAGTGCGGGAAGCGGCTACTGCATTTGTCGCGACCAAGATTTCATTTATCAATGAAGTGGCGAGCCTTTGCGAACGGGTCAATGCCGACGCGGTGAATCTCGCGCTCGCGCTCGGGCTGGATAAGAAAATCGCACCCCGTTGCTTGCAACCCGGCGCAGGCATGGGTGGCGTGTTCGCCGAGTCCGATATGGACTCGCTGGTCCATCTGGCTCAATCGCATGGTGTTTCCCTGAGAGTCCTCAACGCGGCGCGCGATGTGAATCTCAACCTGGCGGAGCGGCTGGTCGACAAGATTTCGCTGGCGCTGAATTCGGTCGAAAACAAAGAAGTCGGCATTCTTGGACTCGCCTTCAAGCCCAACACGAATTCGGTCGCGGGATCGTCTTCGGTGCGGCTGGCGGAAACGCTGGTGTCGAAGGGAGCCCACGTGCGGGCCTATGATCCGGTGGCCATCCCCGATGCCAAGACACTCCTCAATATTCCTGTGCGTTTCTGCGATTCGGCGTACGCTGTGGCTGAAGGTTCCGACGCGCTTGTGGTCGGCACAGGCTGGCCGGAGTTTCGCGCGCTCGATTTCGACCGCATCAAGCATCTGCTGAAACAGCCTCTCATCGTTGATACCAAGAACCTGCTGGATTCCACTCGGCTCCGTGCTCTGGGATTTGAGTACGTCGGCATCGGGCGCTTGTAGAGATTTCTGAGGATCATCCGACAACTCAAACTTCTGCCGTTTCTGTAGAGCGCCAAGTCTCTTGCACTCCTAAGCGTCCCGCCAAAATTGTTATAATCATCCAGTTGCGGTGGGAGTAGCTCAACTGGCAGAGCACCGGACTGTGGCTCCGGTTGTTGCGGGTTCGATTCCCGTCTCCCACCCCAAGTTCCCGATAAGATATCAGGCCCGCAGCTTTCGCATATGCGCTCCATTTTTGCGGGTTTCGTTCACTATTTCCTCGCGATCCTCGTTGCGCTGGTCGCGGCCATCCCACTCTGTGCGGCGGACGGCCGGTTTGACCAGACCCTTCCGGTTGCGAGCCCTTTCAAACTGGACATCACGACGGACGCTGGCGAGATCTCGGTGCGTGCCGGCGAATCCGGAAGAATTGAGATTCACGCTCGCCTTCACAGCTTGGACGACTCCGAAGATGACGAGGACGTTGCCGCCCGCATTCATGCCATCGAACTCAGTCCGCCGATCGAGGGCGATGCCCACGGGCATAGCGTGCGAATCGGCCACTTCGCTGATCAGAGTCTTGCGCGCGACATTTCCATCTCTTATGAGATCGTCGTTCCTGGGGACACGCAGTTACGGTCCGAGACAGGGCTGGGCGATCAGACGATCGAGAGCATCCTAGGCCCCGTCGATGCGAGCAGCGGCTCGGGTAAGCTGCACGTTTGGCATATTGGCAAGGATACGCATGTCAGCACTGGGTCAGGCGATATCGAGTTGCGCGACGTGCACGGAAAAGTTCGGGCGAAGGCCGGTACGGGCACGATTTATGCAAGCGAAGTTCTCGGCGACATCGGACCTTCCCAGCGCCTTGCTTTCGCCCAGCTTTTTTCCACGAGAACCGGAAGGCCGCTCGCCGTAAATATTACGCCTAGCACTGGCGTCGACATGGAGATCGTGACCGGCTCGGGTGACGTGGATGTCGAAGACCTGGAGGGAGGACTTCGGGTAACCAGCGGAAGCGGCAACGTCCGGGTTTCCGGTAAACCTGCTTCCGATTGGCAAGTGGATACCGGCACGGGCAACGTGCGCGTGCAGTTTTCGGTGGACGCGAATCTCGCACTGGTCGCCCACACCAGCTCGGGAACGATTGAAAGCAATGATGCAGTAATCGCGCCAGGAACCGAGAACCCGCATGAGCTCCGCGGCCAGGTCGGCAAGGGAGGGCCGACGGTCGACCTGAAGACTGCGTCTGGCGACATAGAGATCAAGTGAGGAACTTAGGCCACGCTCTGATTGTCTTTGTTCCGGCGGTGATATCCTGTGATGGCTTTCTTCGGGCCGCGGCCCCGTAGCTCAACTGGATAGAGCATCAGTCTTCGGAACTGAGGGTTGGGGGTTCGACTCCCTCCGGGGTCGCCATATCTGGCGCGAGGTCCTTCGCTCCGCTCAGGATTTCGGCAGCAGACACCCCCGCTCCGCTCACGCCTGCCAAAAGCCTCAAGTTCGACTCCCTCCGGGGTCGCCACATCTGGCGCGAGGTCCTTCGCTCCGCTCAGGATTTCGGCAGCAGGCTCCCGCTAGCGGCCTCAAGTTCTCCCTGTCGCCATAACTGACGCGGTCCGCCGGAAATCTCACCGCGATCCATCTAAAAACAGTTCGAAGTGGGGTAGAATGCCAAGGCGTTTTCCTGAAAGCATGCGAGGCATCTTCCATTTCCGGCGACTGTCTTCGCAACTCGGACCGTTGGAGGAGCGCCTGCTCGAAGCTCTATGGCAGCTTCGCAGGCCGGTGACCGTCCGCGAACTGATCGAACATGGCTGCGACGGCCTGGCTTACACGACCGTGATGACCACGCTCGACCGCCTCTTTAAGAAAAATCTGCTCAATCGCGAAGCCGATGGCCGGGCCTTCCGCTATGCACCGCGATTCAGCCGGGAAGAGCTGCACCAGCAGGCGCTGAGCGAAAGTCTGCGCCAAGCCTTGGACGCGAGTTCGACGCCGTCCTTGCCGCTTTCTTATCTCGTGGAGAAATTGAGCGAGCGCGACACGCAGTTGCTGGATGATCTCAAAAACCTGGTCGAAGCGAAACGCCGCCAGCTCAGCGGCAAGGGCTTGCGCCAGGGCAATTCCAGCAAGAACGGCAAAAAGGGGAAATTCTGATGTTTGCAATGCGTGGAATCATCATTTCGCTGGGGGTTTTCGTCCTGGTCTATTGCGGCGTGTCGGTGGCGGTGCAGCTCACTTGGCGGAAGCTGCGGCCGAGAGAGCCTCGGCTCTCCGCGGCCCGCCGAGCGGATGCATTGTTCGCCTTTCGCATGCTTCCGTTGATTTCGGCGATTTTCGTCACCGTCGCATTGGCCTTGCCCTCGTTCCTGATATTTGAGCCGCATTCGATACATGAACGAGTCGGAGTGATTCCTGTAGCGCTGGCAGTCTTCGCGCTCGCTCTGGTGCTCGTAGGCGCAGTTAAAGGCACCGGAGCGCTTCGGCGTGCGTCGCGAGTCATTGCGGCATGGACCGAGAACGCACCGATAGTCCACGCCGGGAAGGCAGTTCCAATCCTGCAGGTTTCCGAGAAGGCCCCCGCCATGACAGCAGCGGGGATCCTCCGGCGCAAAGTACTGGTATCCGAGACCGCTGCGGCCTTGCTCACTACCGATGAATTGCAGGTTGCGCTGAGGCATGAGATGGCGCATGTGCGGCGGCGCGACAATCTGCGAAAACTGCTGCTCGAATGTGTAGCATTTCCGGGGATGAGAGGGCTCGAAGCCGCGTGGCTCGAAGCCGGCGAACTCGCGGCAGATGAAGGCGCTGTTTCAACCGCGGAAGAAGCCCTGGATCTTGCGGCCGCTTTGATCAAGTTGTCGCGTGCGATCCCACTCCCACCTCCCGGCGAACTGACCGCCGCTCTGGTTCACAGCCCGGCGTCGCTGGTCGATGCTCGCGTAAAGCGACTGCTCGCGTGGAACGAGGAATCGGCGTCGAGCCGCCGATCTGCAATGTGGTGGGCGATCTCCGCAGGCGCGGCTGTGCTCGGGGTGGTGGTGTCCTACGGGCATCTTCTCGTCCACGTGCACGCCGCGACCGAGTGGCTGGTGCGATAAGCAAAAAACGCGCTGACCTCGCTCCATTCCCATGTCTCGCAAAGTCGGCGAGATATGGGGCGCCTGCTTCTTCTCAGAACGTTACGCGCACGCCGATCTGCGCTGCGAATGGAATCCCCACCGTGGTGCCGGGGCCAAAGAAATCTCCCAGTGCTCCCTCAGGAATTTCGAGTTGCTTCAGGCTGGTTACGGGAACTGCGTTAGCCGTAGTGCAATTGCTGACGTTTGCTCCCGTGCACACTGTACTGACAATTGTTTGGCCGTTGGCATTTGGAACGGTCTCCGCCTCCGGGACCGGTAGTTGCACTGCATTGACGGCGTAGTTCGCCCCAGGATTGTTGCGGTTGAACAGATTGAAGAACTCGATGAATGGATCGACCTGCCAGCGCTCATTGATTTTGATCGGACGAGTAACGCGCACATCGGACTGGATGTAGGGCGTGCCGCGGAATTCGTCCAGGCTCGTATATTCCGGCTGCTGTCCGGCAAATTGAACCCAGATTCGTCCCGTGTTGTCTGCGTTCGTAATGGTGATGGGGCGGGCGCTCTCGACTTGAGTCACCGTGCTCAAATCGAATCCGCCGGGAATGTGAACCGTACCTGCCAGTACGAAGCGGTGCCGGACGTCTTCTCCCGATGGACCGTAATCGCCGGGGCCAAACGCATTCAGCGCGCCGGCATTAGGGTATCCGTAAGGAATCTGGCACACGCCGTCGACGTAATCGAAAAGTTCGCCCAGCAGGCATCCCCATGTCTCGGCTTTTGAAAGCTGGTAATTGGCGACGAGATCGAAGCGGCGCAGATTGGCTTGCATGTGCAGCAGCAGACCGTTGTAGCTGGAACGATTGTCGGACTCGAACACGTTCACATTGGGCACGACGGATTGCTGATCAGTTCCATCAGCGGTGGGAATCAGCGGCGTGAACAGATCGGTGCCGCTGCTGTAAGGGAAAGCGCGATATCCGTGATTGCCCTGCTCGTGCACGTAATCGGCGCTTGCCAGCCAGTGATCGTTGAAGGCGTGTTGCGCGCCGCCGGTGATGTGAATCGCATATGGAGTTTTGTACGGCGAGCCAATCAGATTGCCGGTCGCGCCCGCGCCACCGGTCAGACATCCGCTGCCGGTGAGTGAATAAGCCCCCGGAGCTCCGGTGAGGCTGCACGCTCCCGTGGTGAAATTTGAGTTGTTGACTCCCTGGAATGCGGTTCCCCAGCCGTTCTGCGCCAGATCGTCGTAGAACATGCCAAAACCGGCGCGCAGCACCGTTTTTCCGCTACTACCGGGCGAATAGGCGATTCCGAGCCGAGGAGCAATCTGCTTGCGGTAATCCTGCGGCAAGCTGGGCACAATCGGAATCTGCAATGCTTGTAGCGTGGTGTAGGCGGCGTTATCGGCTTCACTTCGCCCGGAACCGAGAAACAGTCCCCAGGTCGTCTGGTAGCGCAATCCGTAATTGATGGTGAGCTGGTGCGAGACGCGCCATGAATCCTCGGCATACACCGCGAGTCGTTGAACATTCTGCGAGAAGCTGCCGTCCCCGGCCGGAGTGTACGAACATGTGGAGTTGTCGGTCGCGTCGAACCCGATGCACTGGGGCGCGAAGGTGCCGAACACGCCTGGATTTTGGACGTAATAGGTCGGATTGTTTTGATAGTTCGCGAGAGTTTCGGCGGTGGATGCAAAGGCCCCGCTCAGCACCGGCTCATGAATAAAATCGACTCCGAATTTGATGGAGTGGTCGCCGGTTGCATGAGTCACGTCGTAGCGGAATTGATATTTATCCTGGTTGCGCAGGTCCGGAAAGAGAGTAATGGGAGTGGCGAACTGATTATCGCCGAAGGTTTCGAATCCAGAGATCGTCAGAGCAGTTGAGCTGAAGGGAAATGCCAAGGCGAAACCGAGATCCGAGTTGCGCGTCTGTGTGAGATGCAACAGGCTGGCATCGATGACGAGGTTGCCCAGCCAGGTTGGATTGAACGTGTAAGTATTGCTTAATGCGACGTTCCAGTAATTGTTGTGGGTAAGCAGGCCGGTGGAGGGCAACGTTCCCTGCTCCACCAAAGCATTGTGCGTCGTATAACTGTCCTCCGAGGTGCGCAGAAACCAGTTGGATTTTTCCGATTGCGCCCAATCGAACCGCACCGAACCCAGATAATCACGAAAAGGGATCGGAACCGTCGGAGGAACCGCGATGGAGGGAACGCCTGTGATCAAACCATAGGATGCCAGCTGCGCCAATGCAGCGAATTGCGCGACGCTGGCGGGACTGTATGCGATGCTGGCATCTTCGTGCACATTCTCAAATGACGTAAAGAACCAGACCTTGTCTTTCGCAATGGGACCGCCGAGGGTCGCGACATAGTTCTGCCGCGAAAAGGGCTGCTTGGGATTGTGCACGCAAGTGCCGTCCGTGCAGGTTTCGGCAGGATTCTCGATGGGAAAACGCGCGTTCAACGCCGCGGCCCGCTCGTAGAAGGCAGCATCACCATGCCAATCGTTGCTGCCGCGCTTGGTCGTGATGACAACCGAGCCCGCCGTCGTCCAGCCCGTGTCGGCGTCTTCGTTCGAAGTGCGCACGGCGAATTCCTGAATGCCATCAGGAGAAAAATTCTGCAGGAAGCCACCGATCCAGTCGTCGGAATCTTCTGCGCCATCGACGGAGAGCTCATTATTCAGGCCGGAGCTTCCCCCAGTCGAAACCGCGGTGATCCGCGCCTTGGTCGGGTCGGAGGGCTCAACTGGTTCCGTGCCAGGGACGAGATATGCAATATTGGCGAAACTGCGCGCCGGTAGAGGCAGCGATTCCAGATCCGGACTGCCGACCACTCCTCCGCGCACTGCGCTCGCCAGATCGATGGATTCTGTCGTGATTGACGACTTCTGGCTCTCCACCGTGATGCGTTCGCCGGCGCTCGCCGGCTTCAGGGTGACGGCGATTTCGCGCACCGAACTGACCGCGATCGCCACTTCGGCCTGCGCGCTGGCGAAACCGGCGGCAGTGACAGTGACTTGATAATTCCCGGGATTCAGGTCATCGATCCGGAATTCGCCCCGGTCTTCCGTCATGGCTTCGCGCACCAGCGACGAATTAGCGGAACGCACAACGATTTTTGCCGACTGGATTCGCGCGCCGCTCAGGTCTTCCACCGTTCCGCGCAAAGATCCGCGGGAATTCTGCGCGTGCAATGAACAGAGAAGAAGCAGCAGGCAAGATAGTACAAAGACTTGTCGCAACGGAGTGCTCCAGGGATGGTCGCCATCCGAGAGTTTTTGCCCCGAACGGCAGGGTAGCGTGCGGCGGGAAGTACTACCAGCGCTCGTAGCACCGCAAAGAATTAATCAGACCAGCGCTGCGGCTTGCGATCCCAACGATGCTTCTTCAGCTCGACCAGCAGGTTCTTGTCGAGGGCCCCGGCCTCGCTGGTGGCGATGTTCTCGCGGACGTGTTCGAGCTTGCGCATTCCCGCGATCGTCGTGCTGACTGCGGGATGCGACAAGACGAAGCGCATGGACATCTCCGGCAACGTCATGCCGGCGGGCACGACTTTCTTGAGCCTTTCGACCCGCTCAATGGTGTTGGCAAGATTCTTGGGGCCAAAATATCCGGAGCGCCAGTCATCCTTGGGAAAACGCGTTTTCATGGTCATTCCCCCGCCCAGACTGCCTTCATCGAGCGGGACGCGCGCGATCACTCCTATATTCAGTTCCTGGCATGCCGGGAAAAGCTCATCTTCCGGCGCCTGATCGAAAATGTTGTAGATCACTTGCACGGCATCGACGAGCCCGGTGCGCAGCGCCTTGAGGCCATTCCACGGCTCCCAGCGATTGAGGCTCAGGCCGAAGTAGTGGATCCAGCCGCCATCTTTCAGTTTTTCAACTGTAGAGCGAAAATCGGGCTCGTCGGTCCAGCCGTCATCCCAGACGTGAAACTGCAGAACATCGATCGTGTCGGTGCGAAGCTGTTTACGAATTAGATCGGCGTACTTAAAGACATGCCCGGGCGGAAACACATCGTGATATTTATATGACGGCAACGCCGGCCAGCGATCGTTCGCGGGAGGAATTTTCGAAGCCGCATAAATGCGTTTGGTACTGTTGCGCGCCATGATGTCACCCAGCAGGCCGTCGCTCTTGCCGTTGCCATAGGCCCAGGCCGTATCGAAGAAATTGCAGCCCAGATCGATGGCGAGCTGCAAAGCGGCAAGAGATTCCTTATCGTCGGAGCCGCTCCATCCGCTCATCCCCCACAATCCATGAGCCATTTCGCTGATTTGTAAACCGGTGCGGCCGAGCTTGCGGTATTTCATGATGGCGTCTCCAGGTTTTGCAAGGGTTAGCAAGAATCAACAACCAGAATTACCGCAGGTGCACAGAGCAGCATAGGGAGAACTGCTCCTCTACAAATGGAAACCGACTAAGGATAACTCAGCCAAGCTCGGGGGGTCCGATAGCGTTCAAATGGCTGTATCCGTCCGGCAAAGCGCGTCCTGCTTTTTCGATACCAGGCATTTAAATTTCTGCACTCACTTCATCGGCCAAAGTGTTTCAATGGAGGTAGATCATAGTCGGAGGGGTCTTGGAATGAAATCGGATTATCCTTTTTGCCCAGGGAAAAGCGAGAAAGACGACGAGATTGCGGCTCCGTCGCGCTTTATCGATGAGAAGATCTCGGACGAGTCGGGAACGGAATCGAAGTCGGATAGCGCAATGAAACCCGCCGGCCTTATCAATCCCTTCTGGAATTAATCTCCTCGGAGCGCCGATCGTCATCCGCATGCGGTCGGCGCTTTTTTTGCCCCGGTAAAAAGCCTCTGGGCAGCGCAGCCTTCCTGCTTGCCTCTGTAGCCTTTACCGTGAAGGTCATTCCGAAGCCCGCGTTTTTCACCAGCGGACCGAGGGATCTCGCGTGCGCAATGGTGCAGTGGCGCATTTCCGTGTTTTCCTGATGTCGGTTTGGCGGCGCGGGCTGCGCGGTGAGAATCGCTTTAGCGCAGAATCGGCAGGCACAGGCACGGCCGAATCGAGAAATCAAGATTCGACATTTTCTCGAGCGCCGGATGCAGCACCGAGTCTCGGCAGGGCTCCAGCGTAATGACGAACGGCAGCGCGGATTTATCGAATCCGGGTTTCTGCAGGAGCGAGTCGATATTGAGACGATGCACAGCCATAATTTCCGCCAGACGAGCCACGATCCCCGGCTGATCCCGAACATAAAATCGCAGATACCAGGGCGTTTCGAAATCGCTGCTGACCACGGGCGCGGAGACTGGACCGCTCGCGGTTCTCTTTTCCCCAGAAAGTCCCTCGGCCACAAACATCAAATCGGAAACCACGGCGACTGCTGTGGGATCGCCGCCGGCTCCCGCGCCAAGGAACGCCATATCGCCGCCGTATTGCCCAGAAGTCAAGACCAAGTTCAAGTTGCGCTGCACGCGTCCGAAGGGCGAGTCGAGAGGAACCAGGCATGGTCCAACCTCCGCGAGCAGGCCGTCGCTTTTGAGATCGGCGCGCGAAATCTGGCGGATTGTGCAGCCCAACTCGGCTGCGTAATCGAAGTCGATGGCATCGATGGCGCGGATAGTCCGGGCGCGTACCGACTCCGGCACGACGCGGGCGTGGAGTCCCGCCAGCGCCAGGATCGCAAGCTTCGCGCGGGCGTCGCCGCCGTCCAGATCTTCGGATGCATCCGCTTCCGCATAGCCGCGAGCCTGCGCTTCTTCCAGCGCTTCGCTGAACGGAATGCGCGCGTGCTCGATTCGGCTCAGAATATAGTTGCAGGTTCCATTCAGAATTCCCGCGATGCCGTGCAGGCGATCTCCGCATAAACCCGTGCGCAGCGCAGGAAGCACCGGCACGCCTCCAGCAACCGACGCGCCGAATTCGAGCTGGCATCCGCGGCTGGCGGCGAGTTGCAGCAGATCAGGCCCGTGCCGCGCAATCAGCTGCTTGTTGGCAGTCACTACAGACTTCCCCGACTCCAGCGCGCTGCGCACAATCTGATGCGCGGGATTCAACCCGCCAATGAGTTCAACAATGATTTCGGAATCGGACTTCAGAACCGATTGCACATCGTCGGTCCATACAACGTGCGCCGGAACCCACGGCTGCTTCTTGCGTTCGACCTTGCGATTTACGATGTGCGTGAGATGAATATTGGGCTGCGGGTTCTCACAAAGAATTTTGGCAACGGATCGGCCCACGGTTCCAAAGCCGACCAACGCCACACGGCACGCCGAGTCGCCATTTGAAGCGCTCGGGACCGTCCCACTCGCCGCCGGTTTGGATGTCGTTTCAAACATGATTGCCCAACACATTCGCGCTTGGCGCGGAAAATGAATTTCATATCATACGTTGCCCGCGCCCCGTCGTGTACTCCAAAGAAGCGGCGCAAGGCGTCTCAGGAGGCAGACTATGCATCAAAGTTGCTAATATATTGCCTTCCTGTACGAGGCGAACAAAGGCGGGAACCGCGACCCACGCATCCCAGGCGTCCGCTATCTGGTGGCTGCAAGAGCAAACGGTCGCGATTTCGTGCAGGAACGGCAGTTTCATCCGCCAGACCACTTAGGAGAATGAATGATTCGAAAGCCCGCGGTGTTCTCTGCATCCAGGACCGTTCGAGCGGTTTGTTTGATAGCGATTCTGGCGGGAGCTGTGACCGCGCTTGCTCAGACTCCGGACCAAACGAGCCCCGATCAGCAGAATTCCGCCCAGCAACCATCCACCCAGGAGTCGAAGTCGGCGCAGCAGCCCGCGAACTCACAGTCGGGGAATGAAGAAGCCACTCCAGAAGAGGCGACGCCCCGGCACAGGGTCAAGCCCAAGGAATTCAAGAACTGGAACTTCAATGCCGGAGGAGGCGCGAATGTCGACAGCGGCACTACCAAGAAGTTTGTGGTTGGCGGCGGCGGTACCTTCGGCGGCGGCGTGGCGCGCAACTACAACAAATATCTTGGACTCCGCCTCGATGTGGGATTCGATAATCTGCCGCTCCGACAAACCGCGCTGCTACTTGCGCAAGCGT
>Ga0335073_10010467_pt1 | contig 13034 bp, 9 predicted proteins | sample Lox_Sample_22_FD_207093 | JGI IMG/M metagenome (GOLD analysis project Ga0335073, IMG submission 207093) | Soil microbial communities from Loxahatchee National Wildlife Refuge, Florida, United States - Lox_Sample_2.2 | ecosystem: Environmental > Terrestrial > Soil > Wetlands | place: USA: Florida...
TCGGACATTGTGGCAATCGACGCATCCTCCGGCGGCCAGACGCCGTGATTTGCAACCAGCGCGTCTATCCGTCCAAATGCCTTCACCGTCTTCTCCACCAGCGCCCGCCCCTGCTCAGGAGAAGCCAGTTCCTGCTCGATGGCCACGCAGTTCTGCGGCCCCCCCAGCTCTGCGGAAAGCGCATCGGCAGCGGCCTTGGCGCGGCGATAGTTGAAGGCGACGCGGGCCCCGGCCTGCTGGAAGAGACGCACGGTTTCCGCTCCGATGCCGCGCGATCCTCCGGTGATGAGCGCGACCTTTCCGGCCAGTGAGAGATTGACTCCGGACATGATTCGACGCTACTTGAGAACCGGGATCGAGGCAAACCGTGTTGCTGGGTCATATCGCGCGCTCGTACCAGCGGAGCACCCGCAGCGCGCGGAGCGTGTTCCATCGACTCGGTTTGCCCGCCGATTCGCCGAACGGCAACGCGAGCGCCTCGTCGTATGCACGATCAAGCAGCCATCGGCCGTCGGCCTGCCGCCTGCTCTCAAGGAAATGCACGGCATCGCTTATGCGCTCGTCCGGCCTGATATTGGCAGCCCTGAAGTAGTCGAGCGCACGAAGAACGTCGTAATGGTAGCGCGGGGGAAACGCGAGCTCCAGGAACGCAGGATTGGCGACCTCCCCGGTGGAAAGCCGCCGAAAGAGGCTGCGCTGGAGCAGGTACTCCTCGCCGCGGTGTCTGGCTGCCGCAATCTCGGGCGAGGACCGCAAGGTAAGCTCGTATTCCAGCAGCCCCTCTAGCACGCAGATCGTGGTGTGGAACGACGAGCGCGTACTCCCCGGCGCTTCGCAGTTCCAACCGCCGTCATCAAGCTGTTCGCCGACGAGACGCTGCGCCAGGCTCTCCGTTGGCCGCCCGAAATAGCCTCCAAGCGCGAGCACGCCTCCGTTGATGCATGGCTCTTCTTCGCCCGCAAAGAAGGTGTTCCCGCCGAATTCCGGCGAACGCAGATCCCAGCAGCCGGGCTGGTCGCTCCAGCGAAGGTTCGTCTCTAGGCGAGCCATCGCCGACTCGACCGCAGGTTCCGCTTTGTCGATGCCGGTCGCGCGCAGCAGAAGCAGTGTGAAAAGAGTCGGCAACCAGACCGGGTCATCGGCGCGCCGCCACGAGCCGTCCGATTCCTGCCGTCCGAGAATCTCGGCGCCGATTCCTTCACGCGCAACGCGGGCTCGCTCCGCGGCGATTGCCGCCGAGGATGCATCGGTTAAATCGCGCATCGCCTGCCAGCGTATTGCCGGATCCGAATCGAGCAGCCAATCAATGGTGTCCACGCCGCAATATTATCGTGTGAACCGCCACCGCTCCACGCAGCCCCTCGCCGCGGTCGTCGCCATCGCATCTCGAAGGACGTAGACTCGTTTTGACGGTGGTGGGCTCCAATCCTGGGCTCAATCCGTAGCGAGGAGACATCGCATGGGGGCAGATGGATCTGCGGCCACCCCACAGCCGCCGGAAGAAACAGCCGGAAGCCCGACCGCCTCCACGGACCCCGGCGCCATCCCCGGCCGCCCCTCGGCCGGCACCGTAATTGGCCTCTATCGCCTCCTGCAATTGATCGGTGAGGGTGGGATGGGAGAGGTCTGGCTCGCGGAGCAGAAGGAGCCTGTCCGGCGTCGTGTTGCCGTAAAGCTGATCAAGGCCGGCATGGATACGCGCGAGGTAATTGCCCGCTTCGAGTCCGAGCGGCAGGCGCTGGCGTTGATGAATCACATCTCCATCGCCAAGGTATTCGACGCGGGCTCAACCCCGGAGGGCCGCCCCTATTTCGTGATGGAATACGTGGCCGGTCTGCCCATCACCGTTTATTGCGATCGGCACAAGCTCAACACCCGCCAGCGGCTCAAGCTTTTCATGGCGGTGTGCGAGGGCGTCCAGCACGCGCACCAGAAAGCCATCATCCACCGTGACCTCAAGCCTTCGAACATCCTGGTCACTGAAGTGGACGGCAAGCCGCTCCCCCATATCATCGATTTCGGCGTGGCCAAAGCCACTGCACAGCGTCTGAATGCCGACACGCTGTACACCCGCGCCGGCGCACTGATCGGCACCGTCGGCTACATCAGCCCCGAGCAGGCCGACTCCGCCGGGGAGGACATCGACACCCGCAGCGACGTCTACTCGCTGGGCGTGGTGCTTTACGAGTTGCTCTGCGGATCATTGCCGTTCGACTTTCGCAAGCTGCCCTACGATGAGATACTGCAGCGCCTCCGCCAGCAGGATGCTCCCAGCCCTAGCACCCGCCTTCGCAGCGACGGCGAGAACTCAATACCGGCGGCAGAGAATCGCGCCGCGGAACCACGCGAGCTGATCGGCCTGCTGCATGGAGACCTTGACACCATCACTCTGCGGGCTCTTGAAAAGGACCGGGCGCGCCGCTATTCCACCCCCATGGAACTGGCCGCCGACATCGGCCGATACCTGAAGAACGAGCCCGTCCTGGCCCATGCCCCCGGCGCCGTCTACCGGGCCCGCAAATACATCCGCCGCCACCGGCTTGCCGTCACGCTGGCGAGTGTTTCGGCGCTTCTGGTGGTGATCTTTGCGGTCGCCCAGGCTATCGAGCTTCGCAGCATTCGTCGCGAGCGTGACCGCGCAGATCGGGTCACGGATTTCCTGACCAGCATGTTCAAAGTCTCCGCTCCCAGCGAAGCGCGCGGTAACACCATAACCGCGCGGGAGATTCTCGACAGGTCGTCAGACGAGATCGAGAGAGGACTGGACCGCGACCCCGAAGTCCGTTCCCAGTTGATGATGGTCATGGCCAGGACCTACGAAAACCTCGGTCTCTTCTCCCGCGCGCACGCCTTGCTGGAGCGAGTCTTGCAGGATCGGACCAGAAGACTGGGAGCCAACAGTCCGAAGACGTTACAGGCCCGGTCCCAGATGGGTTGGGTACTCTATCGCGAAGGGCACGACGCCGAGGCGGAGCGCCTGCTCCGGACAACGATCGATGCTCAAACCCGCGTTCTGGGGGCCGACGATTCCGCTACCCTCGAGTCCAGAGATCGCCTCGCCCGGATCCTCCTGCGCCAGGCGCATTATGCCCAGGCGGAAAAAATCGAACGCGAGTTGATCGCGATCAGCACTCGCCGGCAGGGGCCCGAGAATCCGCAGGTGCTGCGATTCATGGAAGGGCTGGCCAGAGCATTGGCAGGCCAGAACCGCTTTGCGGAAGCTGCCGAGGAGTATCGCCAGCTTATCGATCTGGAACGCAGCAGCCTGGGCCCGGACCATCCCGATACCCTGTCGACCGTTCACGACCTCGCCACCCTGTTTCTGAACCAGGGGAACTATGAGGAGGCCGAGAGGCTATATCGGGAAAACATGGAGCTCCAGAAGCGGATCCTCGGCCCGGAGCATCCGGATACCGCAAACTCCATGACCACACTCGCCAATACGATTCGATTCATTGACGGCCGCAACGCCGAGGCCGAACGCCTGTATCGAAAATCGCTCGAGATCGAGCTGCGCGTCGTTGGACCCGATCACCATTACACGACCGGCGCTCAGGAGGGGCTTGCCAATGTGCTCTCTGCCGAGCAGCGCTATCCCGAGGCGGAAACCCTTTTGCGGCAGGTGCTGATCTCGCGTCAGCGCCTCCTCGGCAGCGAACATACTGACACGCTTCTCGCGCAATACAACCTGGCAACGGTACTCAAGCAGGAAAACAGGTACGCCGAAGCGGAGACACTGATTCGAGGCACTCTGGACGCGCAAGCGCGCGTGCTCGATGCGGATGACCCCGATACGTCAGCGTCCCGGTCGCTTCTCGCCGACATCCTGCTGAGGGAGGATCGCCCCCAGGAGGCGGAGGAGTTTGCCCGGCGCGCCTTCGACGATCAGTTGCGTACGCTTGGTCCGCAGCACCACGACACCCTCGAAAGTCTGGGATTTCTCGGCGACGCCCTGACCAGAACCGGCCACTACGAAGACGCGAAAAAGATCTACATCGACACGATCGCCGGGATCGGCGCCGATCAGCGATACGCAGCGCGCGAGGGTGTCGTCGACCTCTGGTACGATCTCGCCTGCCTTGCTGTCCGTACCGGCCACCGCGACGAAGCCTTCGACTATCTCTCCCACGCCGTGGACGCGGGCTACAACAATGCTCCGTTCATGCGCACCGACGAAGACCTGAAACCGCTGCGCAACGATTCGCGATTCGACAAGCTCCTGGCCACGGCAACCGCCGCCGGCCGGCAGCCCGCGCCCATTCCGAAGTAGCCCGACTGACCCAAGTCAGCCGCAGGTAATCTTTCTATTGCCTGCGGCGTCTCGAACTGCTTCGGTTTTCCACCCTTTGGTTGGATACATCGTCCCGCCGGCGCAGATCGCGAACATCGGGTTGTGGGTCATTCGAATCGTGTGTATCGAACCCATTCAACTCATCACAGAGGGCCACCACGTTTCGTCGATGCTTTAGAGCCAGGTTTTTCTGTGGATCAAAATTGACCCACTACCGAACATCACCGCTCCTTGTTTGTTGACTCATCGAGTGATACTAATGACGCACCCACGTCATACGGTGGCCCGCGCCGCGCTTCTTCGTTCCGTAGCTCCTGCGACGCTTCCGGCAGTTCCTCCAGGCGACCGCATGACTCCAATTCCAAGGAGAAAGATTCATGGCTACCCAGACTGCAAACCGTCCCATCGATATGGATAAACTCCACGCCCTGCTTGGTCAGGCGGTCGGAGACATGGGCGCGGCCCTGCACGCCGCCCTGATCGTCATCGGCGACAAACTCAATCTCTACCGCACCATGGGCGCAGGAGAACACTTCACCCCCTCCGAACTCGCCCGCCGCACCGGGACCGCCGAGCGCTATGTGCGCGAATGGCTCAACGCCAACGCCGCGTCGAAATATGTCGAGTACGACGCCGCAACCGGAACCTACTACATGACCCCCGAACAGTCCTTCGCGCTGGCCCAGGACGATAGCGCCGTGCACCTGCCCGGCTTCTACCACATGGTCGCTTCGTTAATGAAAGACGAGGAGAAACTGACGGAGATCTTCCGAACCGGCAAGGGCTTCGGCTGGCACGAGCACGAACCGGGGTTGTTTCATGGATGCGAGCGCTTTTTCCGGCCCGGCTACCTCGCCAACCTGACCACCTACTGGATTCCCGCCCTCGACGGTGTCGAGGCCAAGCTCAAATCCGGAGCTCGCGTGGCCGACGTCGGCTGCGGACACGGCGCGTCTACGCTGCTCATGGCGCAAACCTATCCTGAATCCGAGTTTTTCGGCTTTGACTACCACGACGCCTCGATCGCCACCGCCCGCGAGAAGGCGAAAAAGGCTGGCCTTGAAGATCGCGTCCACTTCGACGTGGCTCCCGCTAAATCATTCCCGGGAAAGGGCTACGACTTCGTTGCCTGCTTTGATTGCCTGCACGATATGGGTGATCCGGCGGGCGCCGCCGGCCACGTGCACGATGCCCTGGCCTCCGACGGCACCTGGATGATCGTCGAGCCGATTGCCGGAGACGACGTTGCCGCCAATCTGAACCCGGTTGGCCGAATTTACTACTCGGCCTCTACCATCGTTTGCGTTCCGGCATCGCTCTCGCAGGAAGTAGGGGCCGGTCTGGGTGCTCAGGCTGGCCAGAAGAAGATCGGCGAGGCAGTCGCCGCTGGCGGATTCAGGAGCTTCCGCCGCGCCACCGAAACACCCTTCAACATGGTCTTCGAGGCGAGGCCTTAGCTTTCGGAAGCAGAACCGGAAGTTGGCCGGGAATTTCGCTAAACTCGCTATACTGGAAATAGACAGTACGAAACCCCGAGGCTGATAGCTTCGGGGTTTTGCATTTGGGCTGATGATGGGGCTAACTGTCCTGAAATGAATGATGTGGCTGTAAGTCCTGTTGTTTCAATAAGAACAGTCAACTCCTTTGTTTTCTATGAACTGCGTATAAGTCGTTTATTTACTATGACTTTCAGCAAGCTATGCAAATGAAGACTCAGTAAAATCAATGATTTAAGCCAAAAAATCTGACAGGACCGGGGGGAGGGGTATCTCCTACTTCTTGGACTTTGCCTTCTTCCTCTGCGCGATCAGCTTCTTCCGCTCAGCCGCCGGAAGTGCCAGAGCATCCTTCGTCTTCTTCGCCAGGTTGGCAAAGACGATTGTGTGCGCGTTGCGGAGGTGCTCCTTCAGCTCGTTCGAGGAGAAGACGTCGTATCGCTCGATGGCGACCCAGTGTGCGCGAGCCAGATACGGAGCCGGAAAGACGCCCTCAATCTCGACCAGCTCGGCATAACGCTCCGGACCGGCGGCAAACGACAGCACCCCATGGCCGTCCTTGCTCAGATTGGCAAGCGCGAACATCTTGCCGCCGATGGCCTTGTCTCCCGCCCAGAAGACCAGGTTGTCGCCCCATTGCATGGTCTCCGCGACGTGAGGAAGGCTCAGTAGCCACGCGCGAAGCGGTTCGATGTCCATGACGCTAAGAACGCGGGGAGAACTCGCTGCGATGGCGGCTGTAGAAGTAGTAGATCACCAGGCCAATCGCCAGCCACATGAAGAAGCGTATCCAGGTGATGATGGGCAGCCCGGCCATCAGCAGCCCGCAGAAGCAGATGCTGAGCACCGGAAACAGCGGTCCGCCGGGGCAGCGGAAGCCGCGATGCCGGTCCGGGTCCTTGTAGCGCAGGATCAGCACTCCCGCCGACACCAGCACGAAGGCAAACAGCGTGCCGATGTTGGACAGATCCGAGAACGTGCCGATATCGAGCAACCCCGCGGGAATGCCGACGACGAACCCTGCCACCCACGTCGCGACCGCCGGTGTGCGGTAACGGGGGTGTACCTTCGCAAAGGTCGAGGGCAGCAGCCGATCGCGCGACATGGCAAACCAGACGCGCGCCTGGCCAATCTGGAAGACGAGGATGGAGGAGATCATGCCCAGCATGGCGCCGATGATGATGGCGAGCCGCGTCCAGTTGAGCGCGCCGCTGGGGTTGGCGAGGTAGACCTTCTTGAGAGTGTTGACGATGGGCGCAGCATCGTCGACCAGTGCACTCCACTTGATGAGGCCGGTGAGTACAACCGCAACGCCGATGTAGAGGATGGTGCAGACGATGAGCGTGGCGATGATGCCGATGGGTACATCGCGCTGAGGGTTCTTACACTCCTCAGCCGCAGTGGACACAGAGTCGAATCCGATGTAGGTGAAGAAGATGATGGAGCCGCCGGTTAGGAATCCCGACCATCCGTTGGGATAGAAGGGATGCCAGTTGCTCGGGTGGATGTAGTGCGCGCCCACCCCGATGAAAAGGAGAATGGCCGCGATCTTGAGCAGCACCATGATGTTGTTGGTCTCGGCCGATTCACGGATGCCGCGAACCAGAATCACGGTGAGGATCATAACGATGAGAAACGCCGGGATGTTGAAGCCGAAGTGCCAGCCCGGCGGATAAAGCATGTTGCCCTGCAGATCGGCGAGGCCCGACGGCAGATACGCAGGTGAGATCCAGCGCAGGTTGGGATGGATGCCGAACCAGTCCATCAGCGCCACTGCGTGTCCGGCGAATCCGACCGACACGGCCATGTTGGAGAAGGCGTACTCGAGGATCAGGTCCCAGCCGATGATCCACGCGATCAGCTCGCCCAGGGTGGCGTAGGTATAGGTGTAAGCTGACCCGGCGATGGGAATCATCGACGCGAGCTCGGCATAGCAAAGGCCGGTGAATCCGCAGACGATCGCAACGAGCACCAGCGACAGGGCGAGTGCTGGTCCTGCGCCCGGCCGGCCGGCAAGCGCGGTGTGATGCACCAGGTAGTCGAGAACCGGAGTGTTGAGGATGGAGGAGGTGTCGAACTTTTCGCCGGATATCGCCGTGCCGACGACAGTGAAGATGCCCGAGCCAATGACGGCACCGATGCCGAGCGCCGTAAGAGAGACGGGCCCGAGGGTCTTTTTCAGGCGCGTCTCGGGGTTCTCAGACTCAGCAATGAGCTTGTCGATGGATTTGCAGCAAAGAACCTGAGGCGGCAGAGTCCGACTCCTCTAATGGTGGATTGAGGGGAGTGTATCCGGAATAAGACCCGCTCCGCGAGAGAAATCCTCGGAAGCGGGCTTTCTTATCGTGCTTTACTTGCGCTTGCTCTGTCCGCGGGCAAGCGTCTTGACCTTCTTCTTGTTCGAGCCGCGTGGGGTAGTACGAGGACCCTTGGGCGCTGCTTTCTTGCGAGCAGTACGCTTCAGCTTCTTACGTTCTGCAGTGTCGGTAATTGCTTTTGTGTTTGCCATTCGAATCCTTATTTAAAAGCTTAGCGAAAACTATCAAAATTTAGTTCGGGGCAGCCTCAGAGCCGCTCCAGCTGGGCGAATTTCTCCACCAGCTTTTTCACTCCAAACTTTGAAAATTGTACCGTAACCTTCGCGTCTTCTCCGTCACCCTCGCGGCGAAACACAACACCTTCTCCGTACTTGGGATGGCGAACCCGCTGACCACTCTTGAGTCCGGTCTTGCCGGTTGGAGGGGGAATGTCGAGCTTTGGCCGCGAATGCGGAACAGACGCGCCTCGCTGCGAGAAGAACTGCGCGATATTGTCGAGCGAGTTGCCGGGTTTTGATGGACGCTGCGGATAGCGTCTCGGTCCGGTGTGCGAGACAGCGCTTTGGTCTTCATCCTCATAACTGTAGTGGCGGACAGAAGAATCGTCGTAGCCAGCCCGGTCCGAACGCGATGAGCCATATCTGTCATACCCGCCCCATGTAGTCGCAGGCCGGCCTGAACCAGAGAGGTCCTCAATCAGGTGAGTCGGAATTTCCTCGAGGAAGCGCGACGGCAGGCTGGTGTCTGGCATGTCGTTTCCGTAACGCCGGCGATAGCGAGCGCGCGTCAGCACCAGCGTATCCATTGCCCGGGTCAAACCCACATAGCAGAGGCGTCGCTCTTCCTCCACCTGGTCGGGCTCATTAAGCGTGCGCGACAGCGGAAAGAGCCCTTCTTCCAGACCGGCAAGAACGACGAGAGGGAACTCCAGCCCCTTGGCCGCGTGCAGCGTCATCAGAGTCACGCGTGAATCGGCCTTGTACTGGTCGGTATCGCTGACCAGCGCTGCGTGGTCGAGAAATTCAGCCAGCGTTTCGCCGCGCTCTTCCGCATCCTGAGCAGCGTTGGCGAGTTCCTTCAGGTTTTCGATACGCGAAAAGGCTTCGGGTGTGCCTTCCTCTTCGAGCGAGCGAATGTACCCCGTGCGATCGATCAGAAATTTGATCAGCTCAGGCAGAGTCGCGGCATCTCCAGGTTTGCGAAACGCAGGTTTGCCTTCCGGTTCAGACGCAGGCGAAGGCGCCGCATGCGGGACAGGTGGCTCATCTTCGAAGGGATTGAAAGCGGTGGCGTCGAGCGGCGCGTCGAGTTGATCTTCTTCAGGAATGTCGGTGAAGGCGAGCAGGTGCTGAGCCTGATCGCCGAAGTCGAAGGCGGTATCGGATTCGTCCGCTGCTTCGGCGGCAGCCACATCGAAACTCGTATCTGCTTCGGGCGCGACATCCGCGGCGAGTTTCTCCGCAAAGCCGGGAGCGAGCATCGCGCGGGCATCTTCGATTGTGCGGCGAAAGGCATCGAGTGCGATAAGAGCACGCGACGGCAGCAGCCTTTCACGCAACGCGCGATCGATGGCGCTCCACGTACTGATGCCGGTTTCGATGGCGATGCGCTCCAGAGTTTCGAGCGTTGTTTTGCCAATGCCACGCGCCGGCGTGTTGATTACGCGCTGCAGGGCGATCGAGTCGTTGGGATTCTGCACCAGCTTGAGGTAGCTGAGCATGTCCTTGATTTCGGCTCGCTCGTAGAAGGAGAACCCCCCGACCATGGTGTAACTGATGCCGTAACGCCGCATCGCCTCTTCAATCAGCCGCGACTGCGAGTTTGTGCGATATAGCACTGCTGCGCGAGGCTCTTCGTCTCCCGACTTTCGCAGGTACTTCTGAATGGTATCGGCAATGTAAAGCGCTTCATTTTCCCCATCGGGAGCCTCGTAGTAGCCGATCAGCGAGCCGCCCTGACGGGACGTCCACAGCGTCTTGCCCTTGCGCTGTGCGTTGCGCGCGACGACAGCGGAAGCGGCCTCAAGAATAACCTGTGTTGAGCGATAGTTCTGTTCGAGGCGGATGGTTTTCGCGCCAGGAAAGTCGCGCTCGAACTCAAGGATGTTGCGAATATCGGCGCCGCGCCAGGAATAAATGCTCTGGTCCTCATCGCCGACGACGCAGATATTCTTCTCTTCTCCCGCAAGCAGCTTCATCAGCTCGTACTGCGGACGGTTCGTGTCCTGGTACTCGTCGATCAGCAGGTAGCGGTACCGGCGGTTGTAGCGCTCGCGCACCTCGCTCGATGACTTGAGCAGGCGCACCGCCTCGAGCAGCAGATCGTCAAAGTCAAGCGCGTTAGCTTTGCGCAGTTCTTTCCTGTACGTGTCGTAGATGTGCGCGATGCGCTCGCTGATGGGATCCGAGGAGTTGAGATAGTACTCCTGCGGATCGATCATGTGATTCTTCGCCCAGGAGATTTTCGACAGGACCACGCGGGGCGTGAGCTGCTTGTCGTCGAGGCTCATGCGGCGCATGGCGGCCTTCACGACCGCCTGCTGATCGGCCTCGTCATAGATTGCAAAGCTTTTTGTGAGCCCTTCGCCGCCGATACGCAGCGCTTCAATATCGCGGCGCAACATGCGCACGCAGAATGAGTGGAAGGTCGCGACGACCGGCTTGGCGAGTGACGAGTGCCCTATGAGCTGTTCGACGCGCTCAGCCATTTCTCCCGCAGCCTTGTTGGTGAAGGTGACCGCGAGGATAGAGTCCGGCGCAACGCCGCGCTGGTCGATGAGGTAGGCGATGCGGTGAGTGATAACCCGCGTTTTGCCCGAGCCGGCTCCGGCAAGAATCAGTACTGGCCCGTCGACGGCCTCGACTGCCTCACGCTGCTGGGGATTTAGTTTGTCGAGTAGATGCTGCAATGGGAGGTCTCTTCTCTATTTTAAATCCCAATTAGACTGGACTCACGATGACACGTGAAAGGAAGAAGTGGATCGCAGTCTTCTGCGCTTCTGCGGATGGCTCGAGGCCAGGGTATCTCGCTGCGGCGCGCGACCTGGGCCGCATGATCGCCGAGCGGAATTACGGACTTGTCTACGGTGGCGCCACCGTCGGCGCGATGCATGCGCTTGCCGAGGCCGCTCTCAGCGTGGGCGGCAAGGTGATGGGCGTGATTCCGGATGTGCTCATGGACCTCGAGATTGGCCATCGTGGACTAACCGAACTGCACGTCGTGCGCTCCATGCACGAGCGCAAGGCGCTCATGGCTTCGCGCGCGGATGCGTTTGTGGCGCTGCCCGGCGGCTACGGCACGATGGACGAGTTTATCGAGATCGTTACCTGGGCCCAGCTGCGCATTCATACCAAGCCATGTGTGCTGGTGAACGTCGGCGGCTACTACGATGCGCTGCTGACCTTTCTTGATACGGCGGTCGAGGAAGGTCTTATCAAGCAGGAGAATCGAGGATTGGTACAGGTCGCGCGGGATGCGTCCAAGGCGCTTGAGATCGTCGAGCGCCAGTGGAGCCGCCGTACCGATGCTCCGCCTCACGATACGAAGATGGATGAGTTGGTTAAGTGATTATAGTTCGGTTGAGTTGGCTGACTTATCAGAGATCGGAAGTAGAAATCTCATTAATCCTGGACCACACCGATAGGCCCACCCGGCGGCTAGAAATGCGAGCGCTGCCTTAACGATCGTGGCGCAGAGTTGCAAGACATATACCGATCTAAAGTATTCGTCGCTTTGGGCGCGTTCCAACGAGACCAGGTACTGAACGTGTCCGTAGTGCCACACATGGTAGACACTAGCTGGAATACTAGTAAGCTCGGTAATCAGCCATGCCAAGAAGTACACAGTCAGCAACCGACTGGCGATTACAACTGCATTTTCTCGTGAGAGCGTATTCGATGAATCGAGCACGGCAATACGATAGCATGCCAACCCGCGAACTCATTCGTTCGACTCAGAGTGCACGCTGCATTCCCCGCACCCGCAATGCCGTCTCAGATAATCCCATGAATAAATCCCGCTCTTGTGGCCGTCGTTCCACTCGAAGCTCAGAGCGTAGCGGCCAACGGGAGTGACAACGTTGGGCCGTGGCGGAGCCTGATACATGGGCAACAATGTTGCCGGTTGAGGCTTGGGCTCTCCGGGCTTGCGGCCGGACTTCTCGCGCTCATCGTGGCAGGTAGCGCAGGGACATGCATGGCGCAGCCAGACGAAGCTCCACGAGCTGCGGTGGCCGTCTTTCCAATCGATTTCGAGACCAGTGCCTTCAGTCTTGTGGACGCGTACCTTCACTGGTTCTTTTGCGTCGCGGGGCAGTTCGCGATTCTCGTGCTCTTCGCGGCGAGCCTGTTCGGCGCTGACCAGTCGAATGCCTTCGTGGCTCATACTGCTTCTATTTTCTCAGACTGAGCCTTGGCATCACAGCGTATTCCGGTGCAGAAAGAAGTAGATGGCAATAGTGAAGCCGAGAGTAATAATGGCCGGACGCAGGATGCGGTCGCTGATGCGCCGGGCGTTGCGCGCGCCGGTGTATCCGCCGATCGCGCAGGCGATCATCATGTACCAGCAGAATCGCCACGCGACAGCTCCGTGAATGATGAAGGTGATCACCGCGATGCCGTTCGCCACCGTTGTGATCACGACTTTGAGTGCGTTGATTTCCGCCAGGCGCTCCACTCCGCAGAAGGCCAGCGCGGTCATGGTAAGCAGTCCGGCCCCGGCGCCGAAATACCCGATGTAGTAGCAGATGCAGAGAAGCAATGCCAGCAGCGGTATTAGCGCGACATGCTCGTGACCCCGCCCATGTTTTTCGATACGCCGTTTGACCGCGCGCGAAACCGGTCCGCTCACCGCAAAGCTGGTTGCGCCGAGAAGAAACAGATACGGCACAAGGCGGAGAAACGAACCTTGGCTATTGTGCAGCAGGGTATA
>Ga0335073_10010468_pt1 | contig 13034 bp, 7 predicted proteins | sample Lox_Sample_22_FD_207093 | JGI IMG/M metagenome (GOLD analysis project Ga0335073, IMG submission 207093) | Soil microbial communities from Loxahatchee National Wildlife Refuge, Florida, United States - Lox_Sample_2.2 | ecosystem: Environmental > Terrestrial > Soil > Wetlands | place: USA: Florida...
AAGCTGCTCGCGTCAGGCGAGTTCGGCATTGCGGCGCAAGTTAAGCGCCATGGCGTAACGCATCTGCAATGCACGCCCTCGATGGCCGAGCAGTTGATTCGGCGTCCACAGATTGTCGAGGGACTCAGATCGCTTCGCGCGCTATTGGTTGGCGGCGAGGCCCTGCCGGCTTCGCTGGCGGAAAATCTCGCCCGCGTCGTTTCGGGCGGCGTACTTAATATGTACGGACCGACCGAGACTACGATCTGGTCCACGGTCGCGAGAGTCACGCCGGGCGCTCCAATTACTATCGGCCGTCCGATCCGCAACACGCAGGTTTACATCGTTGACGAAAGCGGGCGCGAGTGCGCAGCCGGCGAAGTCGGCGAGATTTGTATCGGCGGCGACGGCGTGGCACGCGGTTATTGGCGGCGCGAGCAGCTCACCGCCGAGCGTTTCATCATCACGGGCTTCAATCGAAGTCAGCCCGTGCGGTTGTATCGCACTGGCGATCTCGGGCGCTTTCGCGCTGACCGATCGATTGATTTCCTCGGACGAGTCGATCAGCAGGTAAAAATTCGCGGGTATCGGATCGAACTCGGCGAAATCGAAGCTGTCCTGAGCCAGCATCCGGCGGTGGCGCAAGCCGTGGTAGTTGCTTATGGGTATAACGACTTGACGCAACTCGCCGCCTACGTGGTCGCGGAACAGCACTGTGTCGTCAGTGCCGAGGAATTACGGAGCTGCGCAAGTCGCAAGCTGCCTGACTTCATGGTTCCGGCCTCGTTCACGTTTCTTGCCGCATTGCCTACGACTCCGAACGGCAAGATCGATCGCAAAGCTTTGCCGCCGCCGAACTCAGCTCGCGCGGCCGCAGATGGCGAAAGCATCGCGCCAACGTCGCTCATCGAAGGCAAGATCGCGGCGGTGCTGGGTGACGCGTTGGGAGTGGCCAACGTCGGTATAAACACCAATTTTTTTGATCTTGGCGTGACGTCGCTTATCGCAGCCGAAGCGGCGGTGGCGTTGCGCGCAACTCTCGATCTGCCGCTCAAGATCACCGACCTGTTCGCGCATCCGACGGTCGGTGAACTTGCCCGGTTCCTCGCGCGCAACAGCTCCGATGACGCAGGTTTATCGCGTGCCGGAGAAGGCAGCGCCGCGCGCCTGGCCGCGATGCGCCAGCGGCGCCGCGCGATGGAATCGGCCAAGCCCGAAACCTGAAATCGGTCGACTGCGAAGTATGTACGAATCATTGAACGGCGGCGCGGGCTGCATCGCGATCATCGGAATGGCCGGCCGCTTCCCCGGCGCGCGCGATATCGATGAGTTCTGGCGCAACCTGCGCGAGGGCGTGGAGTCGATTCTGCGGCCGAGCGATGCGCAGCTGCGCGCCGCCGGCGTCGACGGAGCCGAGCTAGAGAATCCCGCTTACGTCAAGGCGGTCTCCGTACTGGACGATATCGATTTATTTGACGCCGCGTTTTTCAGCCTCAGCCCCAAGGACGCGGCGATCATGGACCCGCAGCATCGATTCTTCCTCGAATGCGCATGGCATGCGTTGGAGAATGCGGGCTGGGCGCCCGAGCAGTTCGACGGCAGAATCGGAGTCTATGCCGGATCGGGGCTGAACACCTACCTGATTCACAACCTGTTAGCGAACCGTAAGCTGGTAGAGGAAACTGGCCTGTTCGCACTCAAGCAGACCGGCAACGACAAGGACGTTCTGGCGACGCGCGTTTCGTATCAGCTGAACTTGACGGGCCCGAGTCTCACCGTTCAGACCGCCTGCTCAACCTCGCTGGTCGCGGTGCACCTCGCGAGCCAGGCGTTGCTGGCGGGCGAATGCGACATGGCGCTAGCCGGCGGTGTTGCGATCGAGATACCGCGTGGCCGCGGCTACCTCTATCGCGAAGGCGAAATTCTTTCGCGCGACGGTCATTGCCGCCCTTTTGATGCCGACTCGAGCGGCACCATCTTCGGCAGCGGCGCCGGTATCGTCGTGCTGCGTAGGCTCGAGGATGCGGTTCGGGACGGCGACGCGATAAGTGCGGTAATCCGTGGCACCGCAATCAATAACGACGGTTCGCGCAAGGTCGGCTTTCTTGCCCCGAGCGTCGCCGGTCAGGCCGAAGTTATTGCAGAAGCGCTCGCCACCGCGGACGTGAGCGCCGATTCGATTTCGTACATCGAGGCGCACGGCACCGGAACCAGGGTCGGCGATCCAATTGAGATCGAAGCGCTCGCGCGCGCCTTCCGCGCGAGCAGCGCGCGGCGCGGCTTCTGCGCCATCGGCTCACTGAAGTCGAACGTCGGGCATCTCGACGCGGCCGCGGGAGTGGCTGGCCTGATCAAGACGACGCTCGCGCTGAAGAATCGCGAGATTCCAGCGACGGTCAACTTCCGCAAACCGAACCCGCTAATCGACTTCGCCGCAAGTCCCTTCTGGGTCGCTGCCGAGCGCACCGAATGGAAGTCGGAAACCGGCGCGCGCAGGGCGGGCGTGACATCGCTTGGAATTGGGGGGACGAACGCTCACGCCGTGCTAGAGGAAGCTGAGCCGCCCGAACCTTCCGATTTGCCCCGCCACGCAGAACTCCTAACCATCTCGGCGAAGACGCAAACCGCCCTTGATGCGATGTCCCGCAACCTGGCCGACCATCTCGAGAGCGGGCACCCGCATCTTGGCGACGTCGCATTCACCACGCATCTCGGCCGATCCGCGCTAGCACACCGCCGTGCGATCGTATGTAGTAACGCCGAAGACGCGGCCGCGAAGTTGCGCCGAGCCGATGACATGGTCATCACGCGCACGGCCGGCGAAGGCGAACTCCCGGTGGTCTTTCTTTTTCCCGGGCAGGGCGCGCAGTACGCCGGGATGGCGCGGGAACTGTACGAGGCCGCGCCCGATTTTCGCGCGCTGGTCGATCGATCTTGCGAATTTCTCCGGCCCTATCTCGATCTGGATTTACGCGACGTCATGTTCGGCCAGTCCGAAGGGGCTGACGCCGGCCGCCTGTTGACTGAAACCCGCCTCACGCAACCTGCTCTGTTCGTGATCGAGTACGCGCTAGCCGAGATGCTGACTTCGCTCGGCATTCAGCCGTCGGCGATGATTGGCCATAGCGTCGGTGAGTTCGCGGCGGCCTGCCTCGCTGGAGTTTTTTCGCTCGAAGACATGCTCCGGATCGTTGCCGAACGCGGGCGCCTGATGCAGGAAGTGCCGGGCGGCGTGATGACCGCGATCGCGGCCTCCGAGCGCCAGGTAGTGCCGCTGCTCGACAATCGTTGTGCGCTCGCCAGCGTCAACGCGGGCGATCAATGCGTGGCCGCTGGTCCGGCCGGCGCGGTTGAGGCGCTCGAGGCGGAGCTTGCGAGCCGCAAGATCCGATATCGGCGGCTGCAGGTGTCGCATGCGTTTCATTCGCCGATGATGGATCCGATCGTCGACACCTTCGCCGCGTTTGTCGCAAAATTTCCTTCGCATCCGGCGACTATCAGATGGGTCTCGAGCGCGACTGGCGGCTGGATCGGCGCTTCCGAAGCACTCCAGCCTGACTATTGGGCCCGTCAACTCCGGGGCACTGTTCGCTTTGCCGCTGGCGCGTCGACGCTTCTGCGTGCCGGCGCATCGACCTTCATCGAGGTCGGACCCGGCCGAACCTTGAGCGCGCTCGTCGAGCAGCATCTCGAGTTTCCGTCGCATGGTCAAACTGTCAGCACTCTAACCGGTTCGCGAGAGAATGTGCCTGCAGATGATTCGTTTCAGCGCGCGCTCGGAACGCTCTGGGCATCGGGAGCAAAAATTGATTGGCGGCGATACCATGACAGGGAGCGCCGACATCGAATCGCCCTACCGGGGTATCCTTTTGAGTGGCGGGCCCATTGGATCGATCCTGATCCGCAAATCGTTGCGGCGCCTTCGCAAAAGAAGTCGCCCGCACCGGCTCGCGATGCGGAAGGCGTGCAACTCTTTCATCCGGTTTGGAAGGAAGTTGCGCTGCCGTCCGCATCAGAAGCCTCGAACAGCGCCACGGTGCCGTGGCTGATTTTCGCCGACCGCGAAGGACTAGGTGACGCCGCCGCGATGCTTCTTCGCAGGCGCGGCGAGCAGGCAACTGTCGTGCGCGCCGGAGACACGTTCGAACGGCGCAACGACAACGAATTTCAAATCGTGGCCGACGCTCGCGATGACTACGATCGCGTGCTCAACGCGCTGAACAGCGAGGGTCGGCGTCCGCGACGCATCTTGCATCTGTGGAGTATCGTCCCGTTCGCCGCGCCCGAGGCAGAACTCGACCAGCTCGCATCGACGACGACAGCGAGTTACGCGAGCCTCGTCTTCCTGGCACAGGCGCTGGCGCCCGAGCTCGATCCCGCGCAAGACATCCTCCTCGCGATCGCTTCGAACAATCTGACCTCGCCGGAAGGGGAATTGATAGAGCGACCTGCGCGAGCGATGCTTGCGGGACCTTGCGGCGTGATCCCCAAAGAGCTGCCCCCATTGCAATGCCGCCAGATCGACGTTGCGATGCCGTCGGGAGCGTCCGCCAGCAACGGCAATCGAAGCCGAGCGCTCGCCGAACTTGCGCGGCAGATCATGGGCGAGATCGAAACGGAGGATGGCCACTCGCAGGTCGCCTACCGTCGTGGCAGGCGTTTCGTACGCACTCATGAAGCGTTGACCCACACTCTATCGCGACTGGAACTATGCGAAGGCGGAGTTCACCTGATAACCGGCGGTCTGGGCGGAATTGGACTGGCGATTGCCAACGCTATAGCGGAGTCCTCAAAGGCGCGCCTCGTGCTGCTCTCGCGCAGGCCTCTACCTCAGCGCAGTGAATGGTCGTGTTTGATCGCGAACGGCGGTGCGTGGAGCGCCGCGCTCACCAAAATCGAAACGATCGAGCGCCTCGGCGCCGAAGTGATGACGATTTCCGCTGACGTTACCGACGAGCGCTCGATGCGCGCAGCGCTTGACGCGATTCATGCGCGCTTCGGCGCCGTTACCGGCATCGTCCACGCGGCCGGAACACTCGCGGACGCGCCGTTGCTTACTAAGCCGAGCGCCGGCGCCGATACGGTTTTGGCTCCTAAGGTGCGCGGCACCCTGGTGCTAGAGCGCGTCCTTAGCGGCGAGCCGCTGGAATATTTCATTCTCTGTTCTTCGGTCAGCTCGATCATCGCGCCGCCCGGACAGGTGGACTATGCGGCCGCAAATGCTTTCCTGGACGCATTCGCGCAGCCGAGATCGTCGACTGCCTCTTATCCGCTAATCGCACTGCAGTTTCCGCGCTGGACCGATGTCGGGATGGCGGCTGACGCCACTTTCAAGTCGGCCGCTGCCGGCGCGAACGAGATGACACTTGACCTCGCGCGCGACTGGATCGTCGGAGAGCATCGAAGCCGCACGGGAGTAGGGATTTTTCCCGGCACCGGCTACATCGAGATCATACTCAACCTCGCGCGCGGTCTTCTTCCCGGCAGAAGCATTGCGATTCACGAGCTCCAGTTCTGGCGTCCGCTCGAAGTTGCGCCCGGCCAGACACGCCGTGTTCGAACCGCGCTTCGACCGAACGGCGCAGAGTACGAATTCGTTGCCTCGGCTGCGACATCGGACGGCTTTTCAGAATGCGCCTTCGCTCGGATCAGTACGGTAGAATCGAACGGCAGTGATGCGAAGGATTTGGCGTCCGTGCGGCGTCGATGCGCCGAGCGCACGATGGTTTTTGCGCATCGGCAAAATCGGGTGCAGGAAGCCTTCTTTAATTTCGGTCCGCGCTGGAACGCGCTCGCACAAATCGACTTCGGGCGCGGCGAAGCGCTCGCCACGGTCGAGCTCGCGTCTGAATTCCGCTCCGACCTCGCGCAACATACGGTCCATCCCTCGCTCCTCGATATGGCTACCGGTGCGGCGTTGTTTCTGATTCCGGGTTACGAGACTACACCGCGCGCCTACGTGCCCATGAGCTACGGCAAGGTGCGCGTGCTTCGACCGCTGCCGACGCAATGCTACAGCCATCTCCGTCTACGAGGCGACGCGTCGGCCGACGATCCTATCGCGACCTTCGACGCCGACGTTTTTGACGAGCAAGGCAACCTTCTGATCGAGATACGAAAATTCTGCATGCGGCAGATTACGGACAGCGTACGTCTGAGCGCCGACAAGTTGCCACATCCGGCGCAGCCTGAGTACAACCGGTCGGCGAATGACTCCGTCGCGATGCGCGACAGCATCTCTGCTGCGGAAGGCGTGGCTGCGTTCCGGCGCATACTCGAGGGTTCGTATGCCGCGAACGTAGTTGTCTTTCCCTCCGACTTCGTCGCGTTCGAACGTGCAGCGCAGCCGCGCCGCGAGACTTCCCGTGCGAGTTCCACGGAAAGCAGCGCGGCGATGGGGGGCGAGATCGAGACCAGGATCGCAGGCTGGTGGTGCGAGCTTCTTGGCGCCGACGCGCTCACCCCTCAAAGCGATTTCTTCTCGATGGGCGGTCAATCGCTCACCGCAGTCAGGCTATTTGCGAAGATTAGGAAGGCCTATGGCGTCCAACTGAGCCCCGCCACGATCTATGAGGCGCGAACAATCGAGGAACTGGCACGCAGGATCGCCCGCGGTGCAACGCCCGCGCCGCACGGAAAGTCCATCACCCTCGTGCCGATTCGCACTACCGGGGCGGCGGCGCCGCTCTATGTATTTCCCGACATGAACGGGACGGTGATCGGCTTCGATACGCTGGTGCGATTTCTGCCGCCTGAATGGCCCGTGTATGGCGCGGAATCGACATGGCTCGCGAGCGAGAAGGTGCCGCTTACCCTCGAGGAGATGGCGAAACGCCATGCCGAAGGTATCCGCGCCACCCAGAAGCACGGTCCATATTTCCTACTCGGCTATTCGTTCGGCGGCTTGATGGCCTTTGAAGTTGCGCAGCAACTTGTCGAGGCCGGCGAGACAATAGGGATGCTCGGTATGCTTGATACGTGGCAGAGCGGGCACATTCGCAGGCTCGAGCAGGTGAATTCGACGGGTCAGAAAATCGCACGGCGGGCACGCAAGGCTCTAGTTCACATGAGTCGATTGGCGGGCGGGCCAGACCGCATAAGATACTTCCAGACCTATGTCATAGCGCGCCTAAGCCGTCAGCTTGGATCATGGATCTTCGGCGCAATCCTGCCCAGTTACCTGCGATCGGGCCGACCGTTGCCACGCGCGCTGCGGAGACCAGCCGACATCAATATGTTCGCCGCGGGCCAATATCTCGCGAAATCCTACCCCGGACGAATCACGCTCTTTCGCGCAGCACACGGTATCGCGCTGGATGACCCGCGCTACGGCGAGGCACTCGGTTGGCAGAACTTCGCCCAGGGTGGCGTGGAAATCCGCGAAGTTCCCGGTACTCATCAAGATATGCTGCAGGAACCCAACGTCCAATTGGTCGCAGAACATCTGGCGGCGGTCGGCACGAGATCAAAGCCAGAGCCTTATCTAGAAGCCTCGCTGAATTTGCCTGTTACCGAGGAATCAGACACGAAGAGCATGCGAAGTGCGTTGCGGGCTAGATATCAGAGCGCACGATAGTAAGTCGCCTGACAACGCTTCAAGTGCGCAATCCCACACGTTCGAGCTTTGTTCACTGACAGTCGGTACCTCCACCAAGAGCAAACTGATTCTTCGGAGAATTTTCACCACTGCCTGGCAGCTACTGCGCTAACCTTGCCGACAGCATGATTCTGAATGTGATTTTGATTGTAGCTGCGATCGTTCTGGAGAGTAGAAAGTCAATGACCTTATCGACTCACACTAGCGCTATTTTGTCGCAAGCCAAGTTCTTGGCGCAACTATCCTGGAATAACGGCTCTTACGATCCCGAATCTGCCGTCAAACATGTGTTTAAGTGGAATTCCGTGAGCGCCTGGCAGGAACCGAAGGAACTACTGGAACTGGCGCGCATTGTTCGCTCATATCGACCTAAAACGATCTTGGAAATTGGCTCGGCGCGAGGCGGGACTCTATTTGTCTGGTGCCAAATGGCACATCCAAAAGCGACTGTGCTCAGCCTCGATTTGCCAGGAGGCCGCTACGGTGGCGGCTACCAGGAAGGAAGGATCTCCACGATGAAAAGGCTGAAGCAACGCGGTCAAAAGTTACACCTTCTGCGCTGTGATTCCCACGACGCAGGTACGCTGCGCCGCGTTCAAGAACTTTTCCAGTCAGAAAAAATCGACTTCCTCTTTATTGACGGCGATCACCGCTACGAAGGAGTGAAGCAAGATTTTGATATGTACCGTCCGCTTGTGGCAAAAGGTGGCATCATCGGATTCCACGATATTCTTGAGGCCCCGGAGGATACGGGAGGTGATGTCAGTCGCTTCTGGAATGAAATCAAAGAGCAGTTTTATCATAGGGAAATAGTGGCGGACCGTCAGCAACAAGGGTACGGCATCGGTCTTTTGCTCGTCTGACGTCTTTGTCAGAGAACTTGGTGATTCACTTCGACACGTTGCGGACTCTGGAATTGAAAGTCTCCTCCTCGCCTACTCGCGCAGATAACCGTTGAATCCAACTGAAAGCGAGCTATATGGCATCGATGAAATGGAAGTTGCGATGGGCAAAGCTAAGGCTATATTGACGATAGAAGAAGTGGCAGAGATATTGCGGGTGCATCCCACAACTGTCTATCGATTGCTAAAGCGTGGTTCCATTCCCGGTTTTAAGGTGGGAGGCAACTGGAGGATCAGCGCAATCGCTTTGAATAGTTGGATGGCCGAGGTTAGATCCAATAGAGACTCCGGCTAGCGAGACTACACGACTACTTCGTTTATTTCGGTTGCCAGTTTCATCTTGGGTTGATATTCACCACTCTTTCATGAATCCGAGTGATAGCGAACATTAATCTGGGCGCACGTTGGGAGAAGATCCACTCGCTGAGTTATTAGGTGAAGTGAGATTTCATATCGCTCAAAGCGATAACTCCGTTTTGTCACAAGAGATCTAAACAGATGAAAAAGGCCAGGGCGCTTTTTACTATCGACGAGGTCGCGGACATTCTTCGGGTACATCCCACTACGATCTATCGGCTACTCAAACGCGGCGGTATGCCTGGCTTCAAGGTCGGTGGAAGCTGGAGAATTGGAGCGGCTATGCTTGATAGTTGGATCGAAGAGCTAGGGCTGGCGAGCAAAGCCCCGAATGAATTGGAGCCCGTCGCTATTACCCGATGATAAAGCTACTCGCGAAGGCTGGCCGGGAATTATCCGCACGCGGTTCCCATCGGTGTGCCTACAGATGGAAGGTGCATGAAATGAGGTTCCACGCGTTGCCTTGAGCTGCGACTGAAACCAAATAGCCATTCTGCCTCTCAATAGTATCAACTTTCCACACTTCGGCGGTTCGACTATCCATTATGAGATCGGGAGGGCCCCCTGGCTGGATTGACACATTGAACGAATCGAGTGGTATTGAGAGGCCTTTGCCGCGCGCTTTTACGTAGGCTTCTTTTCTCGTCCAGCAACTGAAAAAGCCCAGACATTTGATAGCGTCCGGAAGTCGCTGAAGCGTAAAAAGTTCAGTATTCGAGAAAAAGGTCTTCGCTATTGAATCAATGGGCACTTTCTCATCAACAACTTCGACGTCTATCCCGACCTTCTTGTCAGCGGCGACGGCGATCCGAACATGTTCGCGGCTGTGCGAAACGCTGAAAGTCAGCATCCCCGCTCGAGCGGAATCTTGCAAGTTCGGCTTACCGAAGTCGTTGTATGTAAAGTTAACCGCGGTTGGGGCTACCTCGAGATAGCTTGCCAAGATCAGCCGCAGAAAGCCTCGTCGATTGATAAAATTGTTTCTGTCGCGTTCAAAATGAAATCTATCCGCTCGAACGAGTTCATCAATCGAAAGGATCTGCTTCAGTTCAGCTCTTGCTTCCGATGGACAACGTGCCGACCATACATGCAATTGATCACGCGTGAGAGCCGGAGTAATGATCGCTCGGCCGAGCGACGATTCTTGGATAGGTTTTAGGCTCACACGCCGGCGAACCAATCAAAGCCGCGGTCTTCCCAGTAGCCATTTACTTTCGTCGGGAGGAAATTGACGTCCGTCAGATATTTGACATTCTTATACCCAAGCTTTACCGCGCTATATAGGCGCAGAGGCGCACCGTGTTCAGCGCCGAGTCGATGTCCATTCATTCCGTAGGCAAGCAGAGTCTGGGGGTGCAACGCACTGTCGAGATCCCAGCCGGACCAATAACCAGCGTCGAATGAGCGAAACTCGACAAACCTATCTCGTGGATCGATTCCAACCAGATTTGCGATTTCTCTAAGGCGTACCCCGCGCCAGGATGCTGCAGCCGTCCATCCATCAACACAGTAGTGGCGCACACGCATGTCAGTGACGGGCATGCGCATCAGCTGATCCAGCGTAAAGACCATTGGCCGTTGGACCAGGCCTCCAACCCTGAGTATCCAGTTTGCTGGTGCGATCGGAATCGAGGCCGATTTGAAGTAAGCTGGAAAGTCTTGCTCGGGCGTCTCCTCCGAGCGTGGAAGTTCGGGAGCGAGACGCTGCCTCGAGAATATCAATTCCTCAAATGCATCGTTGGACCGAGTCAACGCGGCCTTACCAAACCTACGAATCAAGCCCCCGTCGCACGCGCTCAAAAGCGTCGCGGCTGTGGCCGCCGTCAAAAAGTCCCTGCGCTTGATCAATCCGCCCATGGCCAGATGCAGGTGCTGATAATTTCAGATTCGCGATTTCCGTTCTGCTTCAGGTTGTTTTAGGCCGCAATTCCAGAACTCCTTGGAATCGCGAGAGACCGGTTCTCATGTGAAGCTGACCGAGCGTTGGCTCCATGACCGCCGTTTCGGGAGGTCCGATCGACGGTCTGCAGGCAATCGAAGTCCCATTTCGGCAGCAATACGTAATTTTTGCCGCGGCGAGTGATGATTCTCGCGTCGATCATGTCGCTCATCAAACGACTGACCATTGGCCGCGAGCATCCTATCATCTCGGCGAAGTCTTCATGACCGAGTATCGGGATGAGTAGTGTGCCTTCCGAGTCTTTTACGCCGGCGCGGACTGAAAGATCGGTCATCACCAGCTTGAGTCGATCGAAAAACGGTAAGCTGAGGAGTGTCGCGAACCACTGAAGCTTCTGCGACCAGTAGGTATTCATTAGTTCAATCAGCTGGACCAGGTTCCGTGGCGGAAGCTTCTCGAGCGCTCGCATGATCCGATCACGGCTGAACAGCGCGATACTGCATTTGCTCGAGGCCTGGGCCTCGAAGAGGCGCGCACAACGGTCTCTCTCGTCGAGGTAGTTCTGGTATCCGATTATGTCTCCGGGGACCGCCAACCTGACCAGCGTGCGGCGGCCGTCGCCCACAGAGCAGTAAACTTTGACAAATCCCGACATGACGAAGGCAATGAAGCCGTCGGCGGTCCCTTCGCAGAAGACCATCGCCCCTCTATCGAAAGAAATTCCCGGTTGGCGATCGACGACTTCTTCAACGAGTTCTGTCGGCACCTGCCACGATATTAGGCTGTCCCTAAGTTTAGAAAAGATTTCTTCGCTACGGTCAATCGAATTCTGCCTATTCATCCCACTCACCCTTTGTTGGACTTATTTAGGATCCTGAGCAAAATCTTTCGGACAATCAGCTCCTAAAGCTCGATTCACGCATCCTTGGCCAAACGACCACTCGAAACTGGCAAATCTCTGCAATCTTTGTCTCTTCTATCCAGGAGCAGCTAGCAAATCAGATCTTCGAAGTCGTGGCACGCGATCCGGCGCAATTTAACGGTTAATCTGCACGCGTGCAGCTATTTGACGCGGTCACAGCTAACCTACGATTGGTGACGACCTTCATAACTAAAAGTTATTTTCTGGGTATCGCCGTTTTGATCGTGCACAGTCAAGAAATGCTTACTGACGCTATGGATATCACAATGGTGTTGATGACGTGCTACAAATGAGTAAGCGAAAACATATTAACTGTATATTTTGCACCACGGGGTGTAGGTATTTACTTCTAGTAGATACAGTCGATTCCCATGTTCAGAGCCTTCGCCCACCGTCAGGCACCCTCTGACCTATCAAGCGCGCCAACCGAGCCGCTTTGTTCGCGACCCCTCGCCCGCCCCCAACCGGGACTCTGGAAAACAGTCACTATATCTGCGGCAGTGAAAAGGAACTTGCTTGAAAAATGAGAACCGGGTCCGCCAAATCACCCCATTGCGGATCGGTTCTCTTGCGATGTATCCACGAGGCTCACTGGCAGGCCAGGCTTTCGCAGCCTGATTTTCATAACGATGTTTGAAGGCGGCCCTCCTGACAAGATTGCTCGATCGAGGCATTTTGAAGCCTTTTCCATCGGGCTAGCGGCGGACCAAACCGTAGGGAGACAAAGAGTAAGCAGGCGCTTACCAAATATGGAGTTTGCAATCTTCTACCGGTTGGTTCCTTTTTCCGAGAGCCGGCTTGAAAATCGGATCAGAGCCGCAGCCGATCGGGCAAACGCTTTCGCTAGTCACTGACAGCATAAGCATGCAGCAACACATCCTAGTTCTCGATGGTTCAAAGCTAATTCTGACGCGATTTAGGGCCTCTGTTGTTAGATTTAGCAGTTGAATTTGACTGGTCTTTTGCCTCAAAACTTATGCTATAAGCATCAAATTACGCTTTCTATTGTGTGTCGCGAGGAATTGACTCAACGTCGCTGCTCATATTGCTCATCTTAATGCCCAAGATTGCCAGCCACCCCCGGAGAGTCGCAGCAGAAGTCACAAGAGCATTTAGAAATCGCAAGATAGAAGCGTTCAAAAAGAGGGTTTATATCGCCAATGTCAGCTAACGCGAGACATAGTGCGAGGGAACCACACGACGCTTTCAGTCTGCTACGCAGCAGTTTCGTTAAATGGCAACTGCCAGCAGATTTACTCGACGAGATAGTTGAACGGCATATTCGGATTTCGTTCGAGAAGGGCGCATTGGTTTTTTGTGAGGGGAACACCGACGGGCTAGTCGCTTGCATCTTGTCCGGCTACATCAAAGTCTGTT